>Ga0307517_10000546_pt1 | contig 64381 bp, 60 predicted proteins | sample 23_EM_MG_FD_194515 | JGI IMG/M metagenome (GOLD analysis project Ga0307517, IMG submission 194515) | Populus trichocarpa ectomycorrhiza microbial communities from riparian zone in the Pacific Northwest, United States - 23_EM | ecosystem: Host-associated > Plants > Roots > Unclassified | place...
TTGTTGTCTCTTGGGAAAGAGAGAAGGATGCACGCTGAGCTAGATACAAAGTGGCCAGTCATAGTGGGAGAAAATTCTCCGTGTGACCGCCAAACTACCCTATGACAGTCCATGCCCTACACCGGTAGATGACTTAGCAGCGCGGGCCAAGGCACTATCCCCTGCAGTGGTGATAGTGCCGAATTTCCCTACACCGTGCTAAAGAGGGACTAGCAAGATTAGCGTATTTCTTGGACTGGTGGATTCAATCTCATAGCGGTGTAGAGCTATCCCATGACTCGGGATGTTGGTTAGTAAATCTCAACAGTCGCATTGCCTCACAACTACGGCTAACATCGTTCTCATATCAGGTTTAGTGTTCCTGTTGATGGAAAAAGATCTGCATCATAACTTGACCTGAAATGCTTTTGATATCACTCGATTGACATATCTAGAAAGGTGGGGAGCTAGTTTTTAGTTTGTATTTTAGCGTGATGTAGGGAAGTTCGGCACTATCACCACTGCAGGGGATAGCAACATAACCGCATCCATTGAAAACATTCAGCTTTTTACGGAATTCCCTCAACCTCTATGTACAAGTAATACCGCATCTGGGCCCGTCTAGTCCTGCCAATTCTTTTTTTTAAAATTTGCGGCGTTCCGGACATCTCACCACGATTAATACTATTCCATTCTAGTGTCTATGGCACACGGGATGGGTGTTAGCAACTGCAGAGCGTAGCAATAGCTTCGCTGGTTACAGCGATGGTGGTGGGGATCAATTTCGGAAGCTGTAGATTGAGCTATTAAAGGGCTAGATTGGGAGAGTAATGCATCCGGCTAATTATGCATCGACGCCCCCTCCCCTGTTTGAATGTATTCCTTCGTAGCGCTATGGTTAAATCGGTGAAGTAAAGGCTGAAAACATATACTCTCTAGCCACCCCCCCCCCCCCAAAAAAAAAAAAACTGTAAAAGATAAAAATAAAAAAGCTGTCTCTACTCTATCGTGCTCAACCTCCCCCTAACCTCTAAAGTTATCTACTCGAGTATGCCGAAACCCTACTTCCAAACCGCAACCTCCTCCGCCCCGGCACCTCTAGAGTACCCAGGCAACGGCACGTCCGCCCACTCCCCAATCCCATTCCCTCCACCTCCACTACTCACGTACCCCACAATCGGGAACCCCCTCAACCTCGCCGGCGAATTCCTAACCCTCTCCATGCGCCTCCGCCGCCTAACCAGGTAAACACACCCGGCGATCCCAAGCGCAATAGCCACTAGGAGCACGACTACCACTACAACTGCGGTAATCACCTTGCTACTTACCCCGACGGCCTTCTTCTTAGCCGCAACACGGGACACCGCCGGCGGTGGAGTTAGGCTATGAGCCTGCACACCCTCGTCGGTAGAGGCTGTAAGTTTCTGTTTTGCGGGTAAATTCTCGAAACAGACGTCCGAAAGACAGGCTCTCCCGTTGGGGCAGCATACGCTACCGCAGGCGAACTCGTCACTGGGGCAAGGCCATCCATCTATTTAACACTCTACTTTCTTCTCGGGGGGGGCAACCGGAAGACACTTACTGCGTACAGAACAGCGGGCACTCTGCCATACCAGAGCAGTTCGCTGGTCTGGGGGAGCCGGAGATGTTGGTGAGCTCTGGGAGGCACTGGGCTCTTCCGGTGGTGGATATTTGGCAGGTTTCGTGAGGGAGGCAACAGAATGTTGATGTGACGCTAGGGGTTTGCAGAGTGCAGGGGTAGGTTCTCAGTGTCCAGGTAGAGTTTTTGCTGGGCGCGCATGGGGTGGAGGAGGTTTGCGGGAGCCAGGGGTTTGCGTGCACTATCGGGAGAAGGAGGAGGAGGAGGAGGATTCTCTTCATGATGTTGGATTTTTGATCCCGTTGCGATTTTGGTGAGATAGGGATAAGAGGTTGAAAAGTCGATGGGAATGAAAATTTTGGTATATGGGGTTTGGATTTCGGGCACTGGTGGGGTTATAATCCAGGCCTCGGAACAAAGGGCATTTTGAAACGGGAATTGCGATAGAGGTTTTCACAAAATCTCACTCGGTATGTGAGACAATCTTGAAAATACTAGTGGATGTTTCGGAGAATTTTTTATCCCCGGGCACTATTACCACGCGATAGGCTTGTTTTGCTTCGTAGAGAACAAAGAATGAGAAAATAGCTTAATTCCAGGAGATCATTAGATTTTCAATAAATAGATAAACCTAACCATTACATTGAAATCCAAGGTCTCAAGTTCAGCTTTTCTGTCTATAGCTTGGCCGCCACATTTCCTGAGTCGCCGGTCTCGGTTTTGGCTCTATCTCTAAGCTCCTTTCGGAGGATCTTGCCGGCCTAGATTTTATATCAAGGGTTAGTCCCAGCCTTCTTAAAAAGCGTGTGTTGGTGGTGGGTGACAAACTGGATTCCTTGGAATCTCAGGAATGAGTACGACACCGCCGGTGATCCACTTGTATCTTATTACCCGCTTCTTGACCCATTCGCGGATCTCGTCTGCGGTTACGGTTATGCCGGGGCTTGCCACGATGTATGCACGCGGTCGTTCGTCCTCAGCGCTATCACGCATGGGTTAACAGGGGGTGAATTGGACAAGAAGACAAATGTTAGGGCGGCAGACTGTGGGATTCCGATGACCGCTGCATCAAAGACACTAGGGTGTTCCAGCAATAGCCCTTCGAGCTCCGCTGGGGCCACTTGGTTTCCCTTTACTTTGATAAGTTCCTGGGAAAGGTTAGCTGGCTGCCAAATAGATAGACAATAAAGGTCAAACCTTCTTCCTATCAACAATGAACCACCGCCCTACTTCATTATAGTACCCTATATCCCCAGTCTTGAGCCAACCATCAGGAGTAATCGTATCCTCAGTTGCAGTCTTGTTTTTGTAATACCCCTTCGTAACATTAGGCGCTCGGATCCAAATTTCACCCGGGGTATTCGGGGGGAGTTCCCGGGTTGCAGTTTCGGCGTCCATGACCTAGTAGCAATCCATTACTGATAAGCGTTAGCCCATGATTGGGGAGGGGTGATCAAACCTTGCCCTCGCAATTTGGCAGCAATTCACCGATAGAACCCATATCATCCATGTCATCTGGATGGAAGCCCGTGGCCGAAGAAGTAGTCCTAGTACACGTGTCGGTGTTAGCCTACGCCCTGGCGCCGGCGGGGTAATTCATAATACTCGGTCATGCCCCATCCCTGCTTCAGGTTTACTCTTTCTTCCGCTGCCCGGCCTCTCATCAGCCTCTCCTCGACCTCCCTTAATACCTCTCTACTTAATGGCGCAGCCCCGCATCCTAACCTACTTAGGGAGCTTAGGTCGAATTTTAACACGTCGGGATGCTTTGCTAGAGTAACCATAACTGGAGGCACAACGCCGATGGTGGTAATTTTGTATTTTTGGATAGCCATTAGGAAGTGTCCAAAATCGTACTTTTGAAGCATGTAGAGGAGAGCTCCACATTTGGGTGCAACGGTTGCGTAGTAGGCTTGGCCGTATGCGTGGTACATTGGTAGCATGCATAGCCAGCGAGTGCCATCGGGGATAGAATCAGACTGCATGCGCAGATAGATCAGCTGGTGGGCGTTTGAGACGAAATTTTTGTGCGTGATTTGGACCCCTTTTGGAATACCGGTGGTCCTAGCTTATGCATTAATGGTGGGGCGACATGACCGTAAGGATAACGTACCCAGAGGAGTAGTTAATCGCAGCAGTAGTATCGAGTTCTTCGTCGGTCTTGAGCTCCTGCCAGACAAACCCGTCATAACCATTCTCCACGATATCACTCCAATGCCGTGTCCGACCGGGACTTGATTTATCACCCCATCCAAGAATCTCCCCAGCAGCCGTTATATCCAACCCCTCGTCAAACATAAAGACATTCCCCTCATCTAATCCAACACTCTCCATGGCCTCCCTCGCAATATCGCTATTGTCTCTATGGGCAACCAAAAACCTAGCCCCAGAACTCCTAATCTGCTGCTCTATTTCCCTCAGGGTGAAGCTTGGATTTGCCCCAGTGAATATACCCCCAGCAGCAATGACTCCATTGAGAAACGAAGGATAGAAGACATTGTTGCCAGAGAACAAAAGCACCCGGTCACCAGGCCGTAAATCGAGAGCCAAGAGCCCTGAGGCAATCCGCTGAACTAGGGAACGATATGCATAGTAAGAGACGAATTTATTGGGATTTAAGGCGTCAATGAACAATGGTTCCTTAGGTAGCGGCGCGGTTGGGGACTCAAATAGATACGTCGCCAAAGAGCACTTAGGTATCTCGCAAGACCAACGGGAAGAAATAGGCATTGTGATATCGTGAACACGTCGTACTCGTTCACCGATAGACTACGGTGGGGATCCGATGGAGAGCTAAGAGAAAAAGAGGGTGGATCCTTCATACTTGTACTTGTTGTGCCCACATTCCTATCGCCCATCCACCTATAGTACTGTGCCGTAGCAGCCCTTTGCCTTCTTCCTTTCCTATAATAAACTACGCTACTGTACTGCGACCGTGTCCACCCTGCGGGGCTGTACTCGAGTAGAGTTACTATCATCTCTTTCCAATTGTGCCATTGCAATTGCATGGTATCTAATCGCTGGGAAATCCAGGGGGTGTCAGGTAGAGTGCAGTATAAGCGGAGAGCGGGGGGTGCAAGAGTGTTTTGGTGTGTAGCACCCTGCGGACGATGCTCCCCACCGCCTATCTTAACTCATTCCGGGAAAAAGGTGGCTACTCCCGTGGTATTACTTTCTGCCGAGGCTCAACTCTCCGCTGGTTTACCCCTCCAGTAACCGTTACCGTTGCCGTTGTATCCATAACCGAAAGTTCTGAAGGTGGCTGTTAGAGTGACTTCTTTAGATGCTGTGATAGGTGCGGCAATATTTCTAATACTGCTGTGCAGGGTGGCCTAATGGCAGAGAGGGTGACAGAGAGTGATGGTTGCCTAGGCTGGTGTTATCTTGGTTTGGCATTCGCAGTACCGGGGCCAAGGGTGGATTTTTCGCGGTCCCTGGGGATCCAGCGATAGGAAAATACGGTGCGATGTCAGTCCGCGATTGCTCCGCTCTTAACAGGGTTTCAGTAAGTTACCTAAGCACTTAAGTAAGATGAGGTGAAAAAGGACATGGGCAGGCGGTTGACTAACTTAGCACTGCCTTTGATAGATCAGCAAGCGTAGCGAGGGATATGGTTAGTCATAGTTTCCTCTTGGGCCATCCGGCTTAGACTCTCTTATATTCCCTTAAGCAGTGGGTGCTCGATATATTGGTAGTCCGCCTACTGAGTCAATAATTCAGTTTAAGCCCAGATAGAGATCCTGTGGACCAGGTTGCTCTTATCGATAAGAGGTCTCTAGTGGCTCGCTTGTTTCCAGACTTGACGTCAACGAAAAGCTTAACACCACTCCTTTCCCCCAGAACAAGAAAACCGGAACAATGCTCCTTACCATAGCTCATGAGGCGCAATAAATACCCCTTGAAATGACCTCAATGGCAATAATTCACCAGAGCTGCGTAAGATTGTCCCTTCGGGCAGTAACCACCAGAGCACGCCGTGAGAGGTGGCGTGGGACTTAGCAGAACTGCTGCAAATACTCTGATGATGCGGACTCCTTGTGGTTGCATGGCAGCGAGGTGGGGGTTCATGACACTAGAGGCGTTGATGTATGTTGCCCCTCCGAATTTGGGTACGAGGAATGAGAAATGCTAATTATGCGCCAAAAACCGGGGGCGTCATTAGTTGCCAACCAAGGGGAGTGCTGAGGATGGGACGGTTATTGGCAGAGTGGTTAGAGAGGGCGTGAAGGATATTCTGGGAATGAGAGCAGGGTCGGAGCATAAGTAAAGGGAAGTGTGTTGTGAATACGAGTAGCTTACGGTATCATGTTAGATTCAAAATGTGTGGTGTCTGGGGTAGGGCCATATGTGGTCATGATCAATTAGCGCTCATTTCACCATCCCAAATATTTTTCCTAGCTGCGGAGGCTACCCGCATGCCCCACGTGCTTTGCTGTCGTAAAATTATCCCGGGCTCCAGTGTTGGGAGGTCCTCCGATGGCTGGAGTTTCCGATAGTGCCGACCCTGAGGTAATTCGCTTGTATAAGAACTAGAACTATAATATTTGCGCTGCAGATCCTACTTCAACCTAAGGTTTGCCTTGGGTTCCCCCCCTTCGTCCCTGCCACAAAACTCGGCTGGGCAAACCATTACTCACACCTACCCCGTCCTGTCTTCCCAAACAGCACTATGGCCTGACCTAGGTTACTGGATCGTCCACCTAGAACTTTTGAGAATCGTCCTTTCGCCATGCCCCAAATCCCGACCCTCTATCTGATCGTGGCTTCTCCCCCGTGAGCCAATTAAAGAACCGGACCGTGTCTGCCCTTGAAGCAGAGTTTGCCCGACAAAATTGATTTGCCAGCGCATCTGCCCGGCTGGCTTGACTGCGGTCTTGCCTGCGTCAGGGTGGTAACTGCCCTCATGCAGGGGAGAGTTGTAGTTGGCATCTGATATTCGAGTGATAGTTGGAAAAAAAGATAGAGACGTTGGGTGGCCTACGGTTGATGGAGGGGCATATCAGTCCTTCGGTAAGGATGGAGGGCTCGTGGTACTGAATTTTCGCCGAGACTGCTTGGAAGGATAACATGCTTTCCTGAAGGGCTAGTCGATAAATTGCGTATCCACCTCCAGCACCCGCATCGGCTGAGATGGGTGGTAGCCCTCCGCAGTAAATTTAGCTATGGTAAGGCTAACTAGAGTAAGACCTGTGGGAAACGGCGCGTCAGAACCTTCGTCACGAAAGCGGACCGGGTTTTTTGCAGACTTCCATCACATGGATGAATTCAAACCAAGTGATCCAGGGGCCGACCCGGTAATCCCAAACCATAACCCGTATGACAGCTGCTAGCTTGGGCAGACGTTCCCAAGCGTCTTCACCCACTATCAAGCTGGGGGTCCGTCTAATGTGTTCCAGGGGCGACCCAGTAAACCATTCCCCTGCGTAGTCTGATGCAGACCTAATTTCACTCGGGGAAGAGAAATCTGCTCAGACTACAGAGCAGCGGTTTGCGACTACTTCGCAAACGCAAAAACTCCAGATTAAAGACTCTCACTTCACAGTCTTAGCACCCATCTAATCCCTTAACCACATCATTCAACTTCCGCGTATCGCCGCAGGACTATCACCGCTGTCACTCGCCTACTTCTGGAAAAGCTAGATGATGGAAAGCCATCTCTGCTACGGGGTCGACGACTGTGCCTACGCGGTCTCATCGACATCTTCACCCAGAGCGCCAGGAGCGTGCTCGCAATTGAGAGCCCGGGGTTTGGGCAGGCGCTTGTTGCAGAAATTGGAGCAATGGAGATTGGAATAGTTTGGTGGATGTACGTCCCTTCCTCTTCTCGGGCAGGGACGGTGGCTTGATAAGCGTGCACCCAACGCTAAGACAGGGGAAACCCTAGTTTCAGCGAAAAAGCATGAACTTCGGGGGGCGAAGATAGAAAAGGGGGATGAGTTGGGAATGTTTGAGTTCGGTGGATCAAGCAACAGTAGTCTTTGAGCGAGATTCGACGAAGATCCGTCCAGTATCAAACGAGGGTTCACACAGACGTTGGGTAGGTCAGAGCCTGTAGAGGGTTATCAAGGTTTAAGTCAAAGAAGGTTTGGGGCTTGGTGTTTTGAAACGGGTTTCGGGGTTTCACCTGAAGTGCTTGATACAGTAAGGAGTCTGTTTTGGGAATGGTGTGGCTCGGTTGTGGTACCGGGTTCGCCATGATAGGGATTTGGAAGGTTCTTCAAGGCTTCAGGGGGTATTTGTTTCTAAAATAGTTTGGGGAAATGTTAAAATGGGATGATTCTGGAAGGGTGATGGAAATCATTTGGAAGGTTGTTTGGTGATTGGCTATCTTAACCGTTGGTGGGGATGTCTGAGTTTGGGCTTCTCAAGCATGTGCTAAGTCATAGCGCATAATACTATCATAGCACCACGAGCTTAGGCCTCATCCAACCACCACTACGGCTACTGGCGCGACCGAGTTAGAGCCGGATACGATACTTGAGGTGGCTACGTCGATACAAAGTGTCCAGCTTTAGTCCAATTCGGCCGCGCCAGTACACCTACTCGAGCACAGAACTCCCCAGTACCGGTACTATGGCATTAGTCAGATAATAAACAAAGGTAAGCTAAGTTACATTACTAGTTCCATCAATCGAAAATTCCCTAAGTGAGCCCCTCAGGAAAAAACGTCTGACCCGACAGAACACCGATATAGGACATATGTATGGGTGGGGGCTTGTCCCCTGCCAGAAACCCTATTCTTAGCGCGCTCATTCCAAATTACCGGCACAGCACACTAAGGTGCCACAGCTCAGCCACAGTAGAGCTACTCGACCTCAAACCAGTAGGTCAGGGGAACCCCTTCACGAGAGAAATACAGTTCCTTAGTAACATTGTCTTGCTCTAAGAGTAAGGGGTACTGTATCAAGGAGTGGCGCGTTGCCCAGAAAAATTACGACATTCCTTATCGAGGCGTCCAAGCGTAACTAAACTCAGACCAGTAAGCTCAGCTTAGTTGTTTCAGGTTTTTACTATTTCCTGTACTCGAGTAAGTATGCGGAGAGTTTTTGGCACTCAGGGATTGGACCCAGGGTGGGATAGGGATATATATCTAGATGAGAATCCAGCAGATAAAGATCTTGGTTTTACAAAAATCCTGCGAAGGAAAGTGCATCATCGAATATCTACTCGGTCATAGACAGACTTTACTATCAGCAATGCAAACAAAGAAGATGTCCTCATTCTCTGAAAAACTCCCCCCTCCACCGCCACCAGTAGCAACTGTCCGTCCACCATCTTATCCATCGTCAATCTCCTCCACCACGTCCCTCCAAAAGTCCCTCCTCTTGCCACCACTAACCCACATAACCACCGACCTCTCCCGACCCCCACCACCACCCACTTGCCGAAACACTCCTCTCTACGTCTCCCGGGCCCGCTTCGTCCTCCGCTTGGCAGCCGCCCTATTCTCCTTTGCGATACTGATCACCATCTCAACAATTTACTCCACTATAAACCGCACTTTCCCGCAACACATGTTGTACGATGGCCGGGACTTGTGGCCGGCTGTGCCCAACCTACGCCCTACGACGATACTGCTAGCTATGTCCTCAGTGACGGCAGCATTATCCACGATTGTGCTCATTGCAGGCTTGAAGCCCGATGTTAGACATGTTGGCGGATTGGGGGATTGGTTGAATTTAGGGGCGAGCAGCGTCAATCTTGTGCTTGCTGCTGTGGGCACTGGCTACTTAATTGGTGGGAAGGGGAAGGGAGATACGGTCTGGGGCTGGACTTGTAAAAACTCTGGGGTTGATCATCCAGATGTGCAGTTTTGGATGGTCTGTGGGGAGCTGGTAGGTTTCTCTCTTCCTAACTTCCTTTCCTCGTCGGGGGGTTTCGGGAAAGGAGCAGTACAATAATGAATGCACGGGGGCTAACCATGCACCTCAGAATTTCGTATTTGCCCTAGGCTGGGGAGTTGTTGCAGCTGAGGCGTTGATTCTTGTTAATGTTATGGCCGGATACATTGTTGTCCGGAGGGGAGTTCTTGGAAAGAGGAGTACCGCGAGGCAAGCGGCAGTCTAGGGGCTGATCCTCGAGGAACAGGCAGAAGATCAGGCAGTTGTTCGTTCAATCTGGGGTAGGGGTCACTGGATACATACATATTATGTTCATCCTTTTGGAGTTTCGGATATATATGGCGTTTCGGAGGGGGTTTTTTTTTTGGTCCCGGGAGTTTATCATATTAGGATAGCCGGGCTAGACACAGCTGACATGTTGCAAAGGAAGAGGAAAGAAATAAGGAGTCGGCGTTTTTGAAGAGACACCTGCGCCTGATAGCACAGCGCAGCACTCGTGATCCTATTGTATCATCTCGGAGCTTCCCCTTCTGCCCTCCCGCCATCTCACCCACCCACCAACCCAATCCCATTCATCTGCCACTCCATCCATCATCATATCCGGGCCATCCCACATGAAAGTTCTAGCCCCAGGCGATCGATCTGAGCAACGGTGCCAGCTGGGGTAACCAGCTCAATCATTCATTTCCCCTCCTCTACCCCGAGTGCCAAAAATGAAACCCCCGTCACAACACAATCAACCACCACTAGCTGCACACAACTCTAGCCCTCAATCCCCACCCACTCCCCCGGACTCCTAGCACCTGCCATGAACACAGGACAACTAGTCAGATACTGGTAGTGATTACCCCTCAACCCACCCACCCGCCCATCAATCCGTCCTTCCCTCCAGTAAGGAATGTGCATATCGCCTTCGAGAGGCACAACAGACGAGCCGGAAAGCCATCTAGGCGTGCACCAACTTAATTAGCTCGCCTGGCCCCACAATCCTCTAACTAAGCTACCTACCACCCCGCTAAGGCAATTTGCGAGGCAGCAGGGAGGTTGCAAACGGGGTGAGATGAGGTCGATCACGTGATCATCGTGCACACTAGGTATCTCCTGCACACTAGCTGGGACCAAGGTTGTATGTGTGAATGGCGAATTGGAATCCTCGGTGGTGATCACGACCATTGCCTAATTGCCCAACCCCCCGCTGGCGGTTACGGCGAAATCTTGTCCCAGAGCCTGCGAGAGATTGGCGCTGCACAGATGTACACGAGGAGGCGGGGGGAGCTGTGAGCGAGTGATGCATCGTGAGGGAGGTGGGGTGTTAGCATCCCATTGCTGTTGGTTCACAAACGCCCCTGCTATTTCTGCCTACACCCCTCACTCCCTGTGGGCACCGCTAGGATCCGCATGTACCCACTTATGCAATGCAATCAGGGAGGCGGTCATTTGAAATTGGTCGTTCGCTTTCTCTCCCGCTCTAGGACCCACCAAACCTTGACATGTCCCACATCTAGCACTTTATTCACAGCCTGCTTGGGAGGAGGGGGGGGGGGGGGGAGCACAGGCGCTTTGTAGCAGAAGCACTTCAGCTGCTGGTGCGGATGCCCCGGGAGATCCTAACGCTGCTCTATTGGCGAAAGGTCAGCGAACCAACTCATTCGCTAGCTGGCCGACCCGCGGGAGGGCCGGGTTCATAGCGGCAAGGGCAGGTTAAGGTTACCTTCGGTTCCGGGAACTGCCATACTGCAGTAATCCCAATAGTGCACTGCAACAATGCACGCCTATGGAGGAGAAGGGCAATACCACACGGGGAAGTAGGCTTGATCGCCGAATGCTCCTTCGGCTGGGTATTGGAGCCTGTGTGCTGTAGAAAATTTACTGAATTTTCGTTGGTTGTTCAATTCAACCCACTATTGACACTTACCTCCTCCCGCCCCCGTAGGGAAAGAATAACCAATAGTTACTCAATTAGCATCCCGCTTGTTCCACCAAACTGCCGTAAGTTGCGCACGATACACGTTCTAGGCATACTGAACCCGAATATTTGAGTCCGAATTTAGTGCGGGGTCATAGATGTGCACAGACAATCCGCCAGACGAATTTTTACCCTCAGTGTTCGGGTTCAATATGCTTGGGACGTTGTACCACATCATCTTAACCTAACAAAAGCTGACCCAACCCTGCATGGTACCTGCATCCCCTCTCTTTGTTTTCTTTCCTTTTTTTTTGAGCGCCCTATTCAGCATGCACTCGAGTACTCGTACAGTACTGTACAGCATCATCCCAATTCGGAGATAATAACGAATCAAACCGCATACATTCAGAGATAGAATTGAAAAAAGAATGAAAAAACAATAAATATCCATGTTTGAATGTGACACCAATTCATGCCCCCCCTGCTGGGCACGCTCCAATAAAAATATATATCACAGTTACGGCAATTTTCTGACGTTTGTGAACACGACTGCCATTGCATACCGTACAACCAAAATCCTGCGGGTCTGGCCCATTTTTTTGCGCATATGCAATAATAGTAGCTGTGTTCGCGAACGTCAGAAAGTTACGAGTATCCCAAAAGCACCTTATCCCCCAATGCCCAATACAAATTAACTCCGAAGCAAAAAAAAAATGAACAGTAAACGTATGGTGCCGGGAAGCGGGTCGGGCGGGTCAGCTAAAAGTGCACCAAGGGGGCAGAAATCTGGAAATCTCAATTGGCCCACAGCACTAAGAGGAGGAGGAGGAGGAGGAGGAGGTTCACAAGGGCAGGAGATATTACCGGTATCATAGCAGCACATCATTTTAGATCTGCCAGTTTTTGAGCTGAATTCGGAGGTTTTATTTTCCCGAATTCTCCGGAGTGAGTGAGTGAGGATTTGTGCGAAGTTCACAGATAGATAGATAGATCTACTTCCAGGCTCAGTACGTTATAGTCAGATTCCGGGCTCTCACCCGCCCATTTTTCTGACCAAAAACGGAAACTAGCAGGAGGCCTAGAGGTTGAGGGGTAAAGAGGTAAATAGCTGAGTTAGATTTCGAAATGCTTCACTTTTGTGACATGGTATTTTGTAAAGTTGATATTTTCCTTACTTGTCGATACGGAGGGGTGTCAAATTAACGAGATCACTTGTACCTCCCAACCAAGTACCCCAGCTTAATACCAGCAGTAATAATTTGGGTAACCTCAACAACAAGAGATAAGATACACCTAGCCTTACTCCCGGGGTGAGGGTGTGCTGCTGTGAGGGTGGGAAATTGGCCGTATCATTTAGGTCTGGTGGTTGTCGAAGGAAATACATTCGCCGATTTTCAGCTATAGTACTTGGCTGCGCGGTACAAGTGTTCGGGTTAATATGACACCCCGCGGTATCTACCCCTCTCGTGGGGGTTTTCCTTCTGCCGGGATAAACAGAAAAGTACCCGTAGCTTTGCCACAATAAGGTGTTTATTTTCGTTTTACAGGTGCAAGTGGCTTGTTCTAAGCATTAGGAAATAACACGTTTTCAAAATTACTGCGGTATATTTTCATTTGCACACTCCAGCAGGGTGCCTTGCTTTCATTTCCACTTCCGTTTCCATTCCCCATTTATGCAAGTGTCCAAACGACCCGGTTTAAGGGCGTAATGGTCGAAAACATTATACCTCCTGGATGGCAGGTTTGACCATGCCGTCCTGTACCTTTACATGGCCCCTCTGCAGTGCTGCGTGGACACACTAAAGTGCCTCCCCCCTTCCGCCAACCAACCCACCTCACCCTTCAATTTTATACAATCACCCAATTGCAAAAGTTAACCAAACCTCCACCTAATTCCTGATCTCCACGGAGACCCGCACTGCATGGCACCAGCATCTGTTTGCCCCGCTCTTCAAATATATATATATATATTTGTTCATTTTGTCATTTGCACTATAATATGCCCATTCCTTGGTGCGAGAAAAAGTGTCCGGGTGCGGATACGGAATTTTGCAAAAGTTTTGTCCGGTCTCACGTCAGGTGCAATATTGGGGAAAACATTGCGATAAAATGAAAAGCGAAAAATGGCGATATTTGTGGGGTGTCGAACACGCCACAGTTTGCTGCAGAAGCTCAAGGGCGGTAGGGCACAGTACAGTACAGCGCGGCGTGCTTATAGGTAGTCCAGGATTTCCTTTTCCGGAGGAACATCATTAGGCCAGACATCAAACACCGAATCTGCTGTTCACCCTTAATTGCTTAGTAATAGATACTAAAATAACAACTTGCACTTGGCATGAAGTGTAACTTATCTGTCTTGCATTTCTCAACAAATACACTTTGTTAGGAAAAAGGGAAAGGAAAAAGGGCGCATAGAATCAGAGAGGAGCCGATCTTAAATATTTCTAGAGCCTTCCCCGAAACCTTTGTTGTTGTCGTTGCGGCCGGTCCGTTATTGGGCTCGGTCAGACATCAGTCAGCTGTGCCAGTAGCAAAAGTCAGTTTTAGCCCTTCCGAAAGACATACAGAGACAGGGGGAAAAGCCAGGTCTTACCGGAGGAGGAAACCCGAACAATGTAAGCACACAGCTCAATTGTTAGGTTTATGATAGTACCGGTATGTGGATGTCTTGGGGAACATGCCGTAAAGGAAGAGAGAAGCAGCCTATGATATCCCGGTATCGGCACCTTTAAGATGCCGAACCAAGCCTAAAAATAGATTAGAAAAGCAAGAAGTGGGAAGGGAACCGAACTGGCACCGAGCCGGTCACCTAGGCTTCCGAATTCCCCGACTCTGCAAGACACGCAACGTACTGGGTGGTCACATACTCGTATGATACCTCCGCCCGCCAGCATTTTTCCTTTCGGGGGAGGACAGAGAAAAGGGGAAAAAAAGGTAGTATGTCACGTCGTTTAACTTCGCCGTGGTGCAGTTGTTTTTTCGTGAAGAAAAACAGAAAGTGCACGTTTTCGTCATAGCGAACACGTAAGTTGGATGAAAGGATCGTGGGCTCGGTACCGTGCAGTACGTGGTGGTAGTTTGTGTCCCGTAGCCACGGAAATTATCATTTCTGTTCCGGAGAGCCGACTATGTACTGGCTACTGGTGAATATATGATACGGTACTTTGCGGTGACAAGTACATAGACTGTGTCACCTGTTGTTCATCTAACTTATTACTCACCTGTATTGTACTACACTGTGATAGAGTGCAAGTATCGTACAGTGTTAGACATCTGGGTGCGATATATATGCGGTACATGCCGTGTAGAACTCGTGTTCTTCTAGGGCGAGACTGGTCTTATGAATGAATAGGCACCAGTATGGGGTTCTGCTAGGTTTAGTTCCTGAGCAATGGCGGGGTATAGTTAAGCACGGAACCGGGTGATCAGCGCGTGACCTGAAGATGTGCGTCAGAGTCCGCGCAACTGGCTGTTTTGTCTCGTCTTGATTGTCTCGTCTTAATCGTCTTGTCTAGACTGTTTTGTCCTGAGATGCAGGTGGACTTTTGGAGGTGGTTCTTGCGTTTACTCTAGATGATGGAATGCCATACACTACAATACCGATGCAAGGGCGCATGACACACAGGGTTGCTGCCCACTACTCGCTTCTCCTGCATCCTTTGTGGGGTATCCTGCCAGAATTCAGAGGGGAGAAAGGAATAAAGAACGAGGGGGGGTGGTATGGGCCCTTCCTGCGCCCAAAGCTAAAGAAATCGCCATGATACCTGAAGAGTACTTTAGTAGTCTACTAAGGCCCATATTAAGTAACTGCTGCACAAGTACTACTACTACAAGTACTCTCAGTAGTAGCACCATATCCAGGTCTGGGAATAGTAAGCCGACTTGCGCCCCCATCACAGTGCTCGGCGCTGCAGAGTGCCACCCCAACACAACCCGACGTAGTAAAACAACAGAAGGAAACAAAACGGCTCACACACCGCGCACCGCGGCTCAACTAGCCCATACTAAGCACCCTCCGCCCAGCTGCCTAATAATAACAATGACACCATCACCACCACCACCATAGCTCCTCGTAACCTCATCCTCATCATCCCACCACCATAATATGCCCGCTGCGCATTGATTTTCCCAACGCTCCTCACTCCAAGTTCGGGTACGGTGTTTCTCTCGCCCTTCGCCCGGGTGTGCGGTGCTATGCGCACAGCGCATTATTACCCATCCGGATCGGACGGCGTAATCCCCACATTCATCCCGTTCCAGCCGCCCCTAGAGGACGAAGAGGAGGAGGAAGAGGAAGGCGGTACCTCATTTGCTCTTCACATCGGGGGGGAGTTCTTCCATTGCTCGACTCAATGCAGGCGCTGGGGAAGGGGGGAGGGAGTGGAATCGAGGAGAGGGCAAGGAGAAACAAGGGAATTGAGATAGTGATGCTTAATGCCTGAGGATGAGCGATGGGCAAGGGGGTTAATGGCATGGATTTGGGGGTGGGGTTGTTGGCTGCTGCTACCGGGAGGCTGACAGGATAGGACAGGAGTGAGTTATTGAGTTTCATTGTAACTTTATGCCAAAGCCCGGTGACATATTTGATCGCTGGGTATGTATTGCAAACATGACGCCTTCGCAAAGTAATACTGTGTTCAATGCAACCAATAGCAGCCCTACAGTCATCTTACATCTCCATATCCCGCAGGTATTTCTCGCTTAGTAAAATATTCAGGCATTGCCATAAACATGCCGGTATCAAGATTTGAAATAATAGCTACAACTATTGGACACAAACCCGTTTTGTCTATGTAATATCTGATGGTAGATTTGAAGCATACCCATTACTGTACCAACAGAAGACCCAACAAGCCTGTAAGAAGGCTCTACCATTACTTGAAAGCTACCATCAATTTACTAAGACAATTTCCCAATATTTTGTGGGTTGCAAAATGGCTCTCAACTGTCGGAAGATAATTTTTACATGCATATACAGCTACCGGTACCTGAATGGTTTGGGGGGGGGTTTCTATCAGGGCTGAGCGGGAGCCTAATCAAAAACCTCTCAAAACGGCTAATTTGGCTGTATTATGAATGTGTCCAATCACCGGGACTCTTGTCCACTACCGGTATGATGGGCGACAAACATCAGTTGGGTCCAAAAACTACCAGCACAGTTAATACCGAGTAGTTAGCTAGATGATTATCGCAGCCACTTCATCGCACCGATAACTACTCCCTCGTCTTTGCCAAGAATACCTCCGTGAGCCGAAAATTTGGTGAGAACTCCAGCAAAATATCGGCTGGCGGAGGTATTCTTGGCAAAGACGAGCGAGTACGGTAGATTGATATGATAGCTAGTTAATTTACTCGCAGACGGTGCTGACCGGGTATAATACCATAATAGGTATGATCGTACTAACCATCCACAAGGTAAGCAAGTCATTCCCGAGCTGAGCCTCAACTGATTAAAGAAAAAGAAAAGGAAAAAAGAATGAGCAATTTGCCTCCCTCTCTCCCTCCTTCCCACTCCCGAGGAAATCCAATACCACCACCCGCCACCCCCTGTGAAAGAAAAGTTTTCCCTCTTTTCTTCTTGGTTTCATTCATTCAGCCATTCCATTCATTGATTCATTCACTCAGTCACTCGTTGCCTGTCTGCCTGCCTAAAAAAGGAGGAGATCGGAGAGAAAGCGAGGTCGAACTAACGAACGAGTATTTATGTACAGTGGGCATCCTCACCTAGGTTACCCATTCATTTACTCTTTCACATCGTGCGTTTGCCCGCCCGTTCATCCATCCATTCATTCGCTTATTCAGGTGTTCGCTTACTCACTCACCGCGATTCCACCCTCATACACTTGTCCCCTTGGGTTCGTTCATTCATGGAAAGTACGATATCAGCACAGTACAGCGAGAGCGGAAATCATCGAGGAACTTCGATAGAGACCAGGTGAAACCTCACAAGAAGGGGCTAAGCTAGCTAAGCTAGCTTATCTGTTGGCTCCTAGTCACCATATACCTGCCCTAGTGGTGGTGGTGATAGTCATCGCTACATTGTGTTGCGTTGTAAAAGCTAAGTGGAAAACGGAGAGGAAAAAGGTGGTTTGCTTCGGGATAAGACGACGTCCAGCAGCGGGGGGGACACTTCATCATTTGGTGCATTCTCTTCTTTCTTGCACTCTTCCCTGGTGATAGGGAGAAGTGCGCTAGCGCTTCAGGTGAAAGAAGGGAAGAAAGGGAGAAAAACGTGGGCTCCCGAACGACCGGGAACTGAGGGGATACCAAGGGAAAAAACAGGAAACAAGCATTGAATGTCCCAACCTTCACCACCGGCAGCTTGATATTTGTCCAGTGTCCGTCCATCCTTCGCCCAAGAAGCTAAAAAAAAGGGGGGGGGACTGTTTGGGAGAAGAAAGAGAGCATTGGTCTCCTTTTCCATTCAACTGTCTTATAAAGACCCCGGGACTTTCAGGATTTTGCCAAAAAAATTGCGCAGAAAATTTTCATATACCCGAAACTTTGATACAACCGGAGGCGCAACTGACTGGTCAACCGGATAAAAAAGATCCCTTTCTTTTGGCAGGGTTTCTCCCGTCCCTGCGACGTACACTGCGCAGCGCAATTCCATACGAAATTTTGGAGCACAGTACCATTGAGCCATAGCTACGTCTTCGGCGGGATAGCAGGGAGGGAAAAGCAGTGACCGCATTCGACAAGGCTACAGATTCGACTTTCCCTCACTTTTTGGAGCTAGGGAGATCGCAAAAGCATTCTCTCTCGCACATTGGGCTTTATTTCCTTCTTTTTTTCTTGTCCTTTTTTCTTTTTTCTTTCGCGTAGTGACCCTGTGTGCTACTATATCTCTCAAGGTCCTGCACACTACGAAGGTGGATAGGAAAAGGCGCTCTCTAGTCCGCCTTTGTATAATACTGTCCGTTATTACTGCCCCTCCATCGCACTGTCACGGAAACAGGACGGCGACAGGACTGCAACAACCCAGACCAACAATCCGCTTTTCAACAACATACACAAGTACATACGTACATACATTCATACTTATATTCATACATACACACACACTTACCCAGGAACACCAAAAAATGTGCCAATACGAACTCTGGCTCTACTCAAAGTGTTTCTCCACCCACTCACCCCTCCCCCCCTCCCCCTCCCCCTCCCCCTTCTCCCATTCCTCTCCACCGCACCCTCACAGAACCTTCTACCGCGTCGCTAAATGCCCAAACTCCCCCCACTGTCTACCGCCAACTCCCCGCGCGGACATGAAGTCAACCAGCGAACTCCCCATCCAGCGACGGGACCGGTACTGCGCTACTTGCTTCGAATCCTTAAAAAGCGCCATGGGAGGCACCGGAGACTCCTGCTGGCCCTGTGGCGAAGAGCATTGGGTCGATAGGAGGCTCTTGGGAGGGGGAGGGGGAGGGGGAAAGGCGCTAGTTGACCTGGAAGGATGGAATGGCATGGATTCTGCTGTTGAAGTCGAGAACCTGAGCCGGCGGGCTAGGTTGGAGTTTCTAGCTAGGAATTGGAAGGGGTGGGGGGAGTGGGGGGCTGATGCTGGGGGGGCTGTTGGGGTTTCTGGAGGGGGAGTTCGGAGCATGGCTTGATTTCTACCATACCCGACGTGATGGGCGGTGAATACTTTTTTCTTATTCCTTTCCTTTCCTTTCCTTTCCTTTGGGGTTCGGGGTTTATTCTACTTGTTCCTGGGTTCGGCTTTTCTTTTGTCGTGGGTTCGGGTTGCGGGATTGTTTCTGCTATTATTCTATTTTGTCCTTTTTTTTCCTCATCGGTTTTCGACCTCCTCCTTTGCTCTTCTCCTCTCCACATGCCATCCCCTATCATATCACATCTGTCATATACCCCCCCTCAAAGTTCTCCAAAGAAATAGCATAATCAGCAGATGACTGCCTATTTCATTTCGCTCCTAAATGCACTCAGCGTTACTACTATCCGTTCACCATATTCCTTTCAGGGCTGCAGTTGAAATTAGCTACAATACAACAGAAAGTCACCTCTCTACAGTATGATACCAGGTGCCCGGCGTTACGAGTGATAACCTATGAATACGCCTATGCCCAGTTATCAGCAAGTGTCCGCTAGGCTACCAGGGGGCGAACCTCAGTCTGCGGCTGATCCACGGTACCGCGCGATGCCACCACGCTACGATGCACAGCCGCGCCTCGTCCGAGAATATCCTACGTGAATAATGCACGCTCATCACTCAACGACTCTTTGTGAACACGACTAGCTGGCTCAGCTTGTTTTTTTCCGCCCAGAACTTTAGAATGCAACGGTGGTGCGTGCTCATAAACGCCATTCAATTACTACTACTAATATCATACCAGTAGTAGGCAGGCTGTAAGCAAATACCATATGTACCATACCATAAGCTATTTACTTTTTCCCTTTCTCCTCCTCCTTCATCTCCAGCGGCAACCAGAATCAGTCAGTCAGTTAGCCCTGCCAACCAGCCACGTGATCACTATTTCATTCTTTCTTCCAGAACCTACTGTGCATCGCAGGAGCAAATTTTTTTTCACACTCCCCCCAATGTTATTTATCAAGTTATTCATACCTGTACCATGGCAGGGCACACCTATGGCGCAACCACGAAAAGCACACAAATGATGCAATAAAACCTTACGAAACGGACCGACTGACGGAATGCCATCGCATACAGTGGTGCTCTGCAGTTACAGTATCATACCGGGGACCGACCCCCCGGGATGGAGAGGAGGAAGAAGAAGAAGAGCAAGAGCAAGAGCCTCCGTAATCTGGACACACATGCGATGATGAGTATAATATATAAGTTGGTCCGATTTGAAAACTTTTGCGTCCCCCCCCCGTCACATAAACGAGTGAATAAGTACCGTATCATACAGTAGAGAGAGCGCATTTGGCGCATCAAAACTTTTGTGCATGGAACCGGTATGAGAGGGGTTTTTTTTCTTTTCCTTTTCCCCCCATCCCATCTGCGCCCCATTTTGCTTTCCCTCCCCTCTGCCCCCTCCCCGGCGGTTGTGGTGGGGCTTGTTTGTGATGGATGGGTGTTTGCACCCCCTATGTTTGTTTATTTGTTTATTTGTTTTGTTGGTTGTGTTTTTAGGTGGTTTACCGGTGACTGGAGGGGGAGGAGGAGTTGGAGGGATGGATGGGTGGGTGGGTTGGTGATGGTTTCCATCCTTTTTTTGCCCATTTCTTGCTGTCATGGGTGTCCCTTAGACTAGTATCATATATGAGAAGCGCGTGCAAGTTTGGCTGAGAGTGGTATGCGGCGCTGCCGGTATTGCGCTGAACACGATGGCAATCAGATGCACTTTTCAGGGGGTTGTTGTGAAACACCCACGTGTACTGCCAGGATGTATGCCAGTATGGAGACAGATGCAGCGCTGCTTCAAAGAGGAGTGAAATGAACGGTGGAAACAAATTTACTCGAGTACGGTAGGGTATGACACTGTATTTCTAAATAGCATACCCTGCGCTTAAATTTTGTCTAACTTTGGTATCGCCCGGTGGAATAAGAGAAGGAGATAGAAGGAGAGAGGAATAAAAACAAGAGAAAAAACGGATCCTACATCCCCCTGTTAAACTCCACCAAACCTTCCTTCCCGCCTCTCCCCCAAAAGCAAGGTTCCAGCGAATCCGCCTTTACGGCCTGTCGCTGCGGGAAGGCTCCTAGCGCTAAGGGTAGGGCAAAGATGGAGGTGGCGAAGATGAGCCCTGATTCCGTGCCTGTGAGCTAAATTCCACCACTACGGTACTACCGTACCACTACATACAGAGTGGGGGAGAGGAGGGGATAACGCACCACAATTGATAGGCATAACCAGCTTTGGCCTACTCTTCAGCCACTCCGTAGCCGTTAACCTGACCAGCAGTAATGGGGGGATGACCATGATAGGCGTCGCATTGAGAACTCTGCTGACCGCCGTCTCGCCAACAGCGAATATTGCGGCCCTCCGACTTTTCCCCAAACTCTCCTTCTTCTCGCCGTCATCGCTGGTGGGGTAGACGTCGATTCCCTTCTCAATCTCACCGCCACGCATCAAGCACACGTTCATCACACCTGCCGTCGCCACAGCCGCGAAAGGGACGAGTCTGCCGAGGATCATCCTGACGTTGGGCTTAAAGTCCACCTTCTGCACCACCTTTCCCAGTCCCACAGCGACGCCGCAGGAAGCGCTCACGGCGAGGAGGAAGCTGGTCGCAAGCTGGCCATTGCTCAACGGCGAGGACTTGTTCGCGTTGGAGGTGTTGATGAGAACGTTGAGGGTCTGGTTGGCGATCTGCCAGCCAAGGACTCCGCGGGTGGTCAGGTTTGGCGTGAGCATTCCCGCTGTGACGACTAGGTTCGAGAAGACGAAGCAGGACATGCGAAAGGGGAGGAAGACGGGAATTCCGGTGTCTGGGTGCAAGGTTGCGTCCACCACCTTCTTTGCGTGCCAGAGTTCGGGGGTCATTTGCGGGGAGATCTCCCCGCGCTTGTATTTCGCCAGGAGGGCTGTGTGAGCATCGAGGGCTTTCCGGGAGGTTAACAGGGTGCTGGAAAAGCGGTATGTTAGTACCATCGCTTATTACAAAAATCATGCACCGCACGCACCGGGGATCTACGATATCTACAGAGTGCCTGACTCTGCCCCAGTAGGTTGAAAGGTCGTACTGGGACGAAGGCAATTCACGGGCGCCGACAATTGAGGACGACATGGCGGATGTCACCTGTTATGAGTAAATCCCCTTTGTAAAAAAGGAAGATGGTAGAGAAGTGAAGATATTAGTGGGGGGGAATGGTGGGGCGAAGAGGGACACAGTAAAGTTTGTTTATTAGGTGGTCTGTGCACGCTAGGTTCATTCTTGACTTGATGCGGCTCCGCGAGCAATCTGCTGACCCAAAAAAATATCAGCGGAACATTCCGTTTGCTGACCCTTGGGCTGAACCACGCACCCCTGGTAGACCCCATGCCACAAAAGCTTATAACTTATCCAGCCGAGCAAGCAGGGTCAGCGGCACCTTAAGCAACCGGTGAGATCAGGTCACAACATAAAATTACTGCGGCCAACTCACAAAATCGAGAACTAAATTACATTACATATCCTTCCCACACGAGCTAACGTAGGCGCCGTGAAATCAAAACAAAGACACCTCCAAAACCTGAATGGAAACAGCAAAAGTCCAATTTACATGAAAAATAAATGAAAAGTAACTATTCAGCTCCCCGCTGCACTGGAGTGTCACTTAAAACCATCCCTTCAATCGCGGTAAACCTTCCAAACACAGCATCCCATTCTTCCCAGTCAAAATCCATAACATCATCTGCCCCAACTTCGGTGGCATTACCAATAGGAATATCCGTAGGCAGCTCCTCCAGAGGCGGTGTTGGCATACCAGGGTCCATGGGAGTGTCACCGTCCACTGCGATACCTGCGGCGGCCACCTTCTCCCAAATCTTCACTGCAGCCTCCGCAGTGTCTTTGTATAGCATAGTTCCAGTGATGACATTATCAGTTATAAATAACATTTCCTCGAACCCACCCGTTGGTATATCGAGGGGTGGTAATGTTCCAGGCTCAGGGGACCCCCTCCCTACATCCCCGGTAGCAGGAACCGTAAGGGTGTCTGGATTTGGGTGCCCATCACGCCCCGATATACCCCTTGGCTTTGGCGGAGCAGTTGGTGTCGCCATGCCCTCTTCCTCTCCTCCCCCCGCGGGCTTATCAATTTTTATACCAGCTCTCTTGTAGGCTTTCTTTCTCAGCCTCGCTAACATTTTCCATGCCAAGCTCCCACCCTCCAAGAGCGGTTGATTACCCCCAGCCGCATTTAGTAAAGAGTTTCCATCCTCGCCAAAGAGGGCAAAGACCTCATCCACAAACTCGCGGTTCCGCGGGGCTTCAGCACTTTGGGGCCTTTCGTGGAGATCGATAAGTAGTATCATAGTAGCATGAAGGGGTTGAAATGTACCAGGACAGAACCATTGATATGGTTGGAAGAGTGGGTTTTTCGAAACATGTACAAATTTTTGGAGGAAGGAGACGCAAAAACGCAATGCACTATCTGCTCTTTAGTTGCGTTCTTCCCAATTAAGAATTAGACCCTACCAATGTCTGGCATGATCCCATAGTTTGCTCTTTGAACTTTTCAAAAACGATTGGTAGAAGACACCAAAGGTTCTATCCGCAAACATACTCAACATGATCCTAGCCCAACCATTAAAAACAATTGCCTTTTCGGCATCAGGAGAGCTTTCATCGTGCCCTATAAGCTCATGAAAGTCGGGATCGTAGCGAGGAGTGAACCCCATTTCCGGTATTCCCCTAGCTGGAATCCTTGCAATTCGATCCTCTAGTCTAAGCTTGAGTCTGAAAATCCCTCCGCCCATATCCAAAAGATCCGCTTTGTGCAGCGGTTTTGTGGAGAAAAGCTGAATGATAAGCTTCCTTAGGACAGTCGTCATGTCATACCTGCCAGCAGCAAGAATCATTGCAGGGCTGTTTAAATATTCGTCCAGGGATGCCCTGCGGGTGTGTTTCCCCGACGTCTGTGGTCCTGCTGTAGTAGTGGTAGTGGCAGTCGCAGCTGCGGCTTCAGCAGCCTTCCTACGATCTTGAGGCGGAAGTCCGATGTATTCATCCTTGAGCTCGCTAACCATCTTCGTATCAAACAAGTCTTCTCCACCCCCCCCCAGTGGTGGAAGCCCAGTCGCGATAGCTCCCTGAACATCTAAATAGACGATGTGCCACCAGATACGCCGACGGACCTCACATTCAATTTCGTTCAAACCAAAGAGACTCCCATCACGGTGGAGACCCATAGACTGTGCAACGCGCATAGCCATTCCAAGAAACGAGCAAGAGGTCAATGGCTCCTCTTCCCGGATGAGACAAGTCTGAGCGATGAGAAAGGCGATGAGCGAACTGAGAGTCGGAGTTCTAGGAAAGGAAGAGGCCGATAAAGCATGCATTGATCCGGAATAAAGGCTTTTGGTCACCTCCATCTTGGTTTGGCCAGGGATAATTTTTTCAATGGCCTCTGCAGTCAGGGACATCGATCCCGCGTAGAGGATTGAAAAAAACAATGGAAAAAATCCATGGTTTTCGGATAGTGTCGGATCTGGCATGGAGCGGATATTATTTGGAAACCATACCCAGAAAGCGCTATATTCCTTTGCAAATGTCGGAACGTGAATAAGAGGCATTATGGGGTGCACTCCGTTAAGAAAGGCCTTGTACATAATATCGCACACAGACTTGTCCGGGAGGTCCCTTAGGATTAGAGGTATGATCTCACATGGATTCCCTCCGCTCTCACGAGGCTCAAATTGTAGAAGAGATGATTTATCAAACTGGGATAGCCCACAAAAGGTTGGTGCACCGGCTATTGATGGTGGCAAAGGCTTACTTGCGTCCGGTGTAGTCGACTTGGAAGAAGTCCCGGAAGCAGTGGAATCGCGAGGTTTCTGGAGCAGATCAATCATCTCTTCTGCTGGAGGACAAACAGAAGGCCTCGCATCAGGTGGTTCGTTGGTACGTAAAACCTCATTAAGCTCGGTGATCTTGAATCTATCGTTAGTAAACAATCCGCGGAGTGTTTATACAATGGGAGGAAATGCTGCTGGAACTGTTTATACAATATTACCTCGTGGCTTATGGAGGCCCAAAAACTTCTTCCAACATATCGACTCCTCCCACGACCCTGGATACTCAAATGGCCCAATCCTAGATCATCTATACCGTCACCCGTACCTTTCGCTCTTGCTGCTTCAATTTCTTGGTTCAGCAACCTCATAGCAAGCTCCCCCCTCTCATCAGGAAGTTGCGTAGCTCCATCTGTATCTTCAAGGGCGGAAACTTGCTGGGAGTACCCGCTAACACTGCTCCCAGGTGTTGTGGCAGTTTTTTGAGAACGCGGCGAATAAGGCGAAGATACGGAGGAACATGCAATTGAGCGGCCTGGTGAACCGCTGGTACCGCCGACACCGCTGATTGAGTGAGTGAGCTTTCTCATGTTGTCCAAAATATCCTGCTCCTGGGACGATGCATCTTCAGTTGTCGGGATTTGCCCTAGGCTTCCCTCAAATGTGCTCTTTGTATCGGAACTGTCAGTCCCGACACCACTGAGAGCCTGCTTTCTGGGCGGTGGTATGATCCCTTGACCATACGCATCCTTGTACCACTTATCGACGACCTCGGCAAGTTTATTCATCCGAGCCTCCAAGCCTTCCTGCTTCTCCTGCTTCTCCTGCCTGGGGGACGTGGATTCAGGGTCATTGGTGTTGGCTGTAATGGCCACTGCTGGGTAGCCTTCACTTGTTTCCCGGTCTTCGGAGTCTTCTCTGGTTCTTTGACGTTTCGTCCGTGGCGGGTTCGTGATGCTCTGAGGTTGTTGGACACCGCTCTTGGATCCCTTCTTCTTGTTACTATGGTCGTCGTAGATGCAGACATCAGATGTCCTGGTACAATTACCACAAATAGGGTGCTGGCGATCGCATTTGACTTTGCGCCTACGGCAAGCATGGCAAGAGTATGAGATTCGGTTCCTATGTATTTGACGAGACTGTGAGATAGGTAGAGCTTGCTGTTGCTGCTCCTGCAATCGGGGAGGAGACGGGAGGGTTGATGAAGTTGGTGCTTCCCCGAGAGGCGTGTCTGAGGGGAAGGGTGGTGTAAAGGTGAAGAAGCCTGGAAACGCAGAAGCGGGAGATGGACGTGGCGGTGACAGTGGGGGAGGCCCGGAGGAGAAACGGAGGAGGTTATCTGTGTAATCCATTTTGTGTGGTATCTGTTTGGTTGGTGACAACCCAACCAGCTACCAGTAGGTAAGTTTAGGGGTTCCAAGCAGGAGGCTTGTGTGGATAGAAGGCACCGTAGAGCCAAGCGATAAATTAACCGGATCGAAGGGGAAAGAAGTGGAGGACCTTGTTCACTTTGCCAGACCCGAGCCTCACGTGCGTAGTTGTAATTTGAGATGCGGGTTCTTTCGTCTTCTTTTGTGCTTCCACAGGGGTGGGAAGGAGGGGAACGAACGAAAGAAGTCAGCGCCACATGAGCAGCCAAGGAAGGCTTGAAATACTGTAAAAGGAAAGAAGGGGGGGGAATAAAGGGCTAAGAGAATGAAGAGATCGCCTCCCCGGGGTAAAAGACAGGCGATGACAAAGGAGGTTTGGGGGTTCGCAGGCAGGGCCCTGACGCTGACGCTCGCTCTGGTTACATAGCGAGTGAGGGTGGTAACTTTTGTAAGCTAAAAGATGGATATTTCCCGTGATATACGAGTACTAGTATGATGCATCAGTGTCCGCTATGCTTGGACTCAATGTCATATGCTAGTGTATGCATTGTCACCTCCCGGTGCAGGGTTTGGTGGTGTGTGAGGGCCCATATTACGTGATACGGTATCGTGCTGTGCCCGGGGACCAAACATGCACCGAGCGGAACCGAAAGTTGAGTTTTGCAGAGCAATTTATCACAAGGAGGGCTCTGTCAGTTCCCGACCGAAAATTATTGCCACACAGTGACATCAGTGTTGCAAAGAAGGCCTTTGATGATCGAACCCGGGGGGTTAGAAGGGGGGGGGCCCTTTAATGTCTTAGTAAGCAGAAATAGCAGGAACTCTGATGCGAATTTCTACCTTGAACCCAGATGTGAGAGTGTTTATTGCTCAGAAGCCAGGAAAGCAGAGCGTGAGTGCCAGTTTATTTGCTTTTTCTGCTACATTTTGCCCTCTTTTCCTATCATTTCATTCATTTCTTTGCTTCCAACTGCCTTCAATATCATGGTTTACCGATTTGTTAGAGGGGGTTCTATCTTATAACCCCCCGGTTCGAAAAAGCGCGTTCCTAGCCTTCGATCATTTTTTGATCGAACCCCCCCCCCCTTCATTGCAACATTGCACAGTGTTACTATACAAATATGAATACACTCACTTTCGTCCCTTCAATTAGCCTCCCAGCAACCCGTACCGTACGCCAATACTTTGCTCGAGCCTAGGAAAGGGTTGAGTGAGATATCATACAGCGGTCAAGTGGCAGCAGCAGCAGCGGTAGTGGCAGTAGTAGTAGAAATAGTACCATTCATACTGGCACTTTGCCATTGGAGGACGAATGCTAGTGCATTCTGTCATACTATCATACCAGAGTACTAGCGCGGGCTCCTTGATCTCGAGGGGGAGTTGGAAATAGTCTGCCCCATTTATAGTTGGTCTTACCCCCGCAGCCATAACACCTATCTCTGCATAGTGTGGAGATCTCGCGGGAAGCTCTCTTTTGTGTTTTCCACAAAGTCCGAGATATTCGTTGACTCTGTTTCCTTTTCTTCCCTTTCTTCTGCCTATTCCGTCCGGCCACCCAAGTATATTATTATGCTTCATTGTTGGCAGGCAGGAGGGGATAGAGCAAAGGGAAGAAAGGAGTGCAATGGATCCTCTAGATCCTCTAGATCGCTACATTTCTCTTTTTATTGTATCATACTACTCGCTAAAATCAAAAGTCTATCCCCAAGGTATAGCCGCCAGTAACTACACGTTAACCGCTCTCCTCTGGCGGCCTTTACGATAGGAGAACTGTGTTAATAGATGCCGCTCGTGGATCATGTGTCCCGAGGAACCAGTGCCTAGCAGTCAAGAGGTTATGGGAGGCAAGTGCGACTCTTACAGGGTTTCAATATTCTTTCAATATATACCGGGTAGCTGTTAGGAGCAACCGCTACTCTGGGCGTGTGTACGGTGGAGTCGTTGTTTGTGCGCAGGTACTCGAGTAAAGAGTGGGGAGAGACTTTTGGTTTTGGTGAGCGGCACAATGCCAGCCCGTTCATAAAGTATCCGGACACCTTGGCGCCAATACATCCTCAGTACTTTATGAATCGCCCCTCCTAAGAGACTACTCCAGTGGGACTTATGGCTCTATAGGAACATGGTGGCTGGTCCTCCACACATTAATAGAGAGAGAATAGGAATAAGTTTACCGGTATGATATCTCAAGTTTTGATGGACATGTTTGAGTTTAGAGCCAAGTCAAAATTTTGGTGCCAGCATGAGAATGATAAGACCATGCCTTGTTGAGCACTGCTCATTTCCTTGGCGAACGGATTAGTAGATATTTGCGGAGACACTCGTATTACCCTGTAAAAGAAGGTTATGATCGGCAAATTAACATTCTATCACTAAGCCAGAACGAATGCACTCCTGTTCCGGCTCGGGATCTCCCTCACGATACCCGTATTATCTTCTGTCGTCCGGATATCCGCCCAAGACCGGGCGTTGCTTAAGGTTGGATGGCGTGTGGAGTCTGAAATCAGCCCTCTCAATCCAAGTGCCCCTAGTTAACCTGGCTACCACTGGGTCGCTTGTGGCACTTGTTTGATCACCACCCCAACCCTTCCAATGAGTGCTTGTGACACGCTCAGGTGCGTCGCTTTGGGGGCGCCTAAAACCACTATGTGGTTACTGTACCATGTTACCTGGGAGTACTGAGAGAGCCGATTGCAGACTTCATGCACCATCCAACCTTAAGCAACGCCTGGTCTTGGGCGGAAATCCGGTCTACCAGATGATACGGGTACCAGCAGATCGACTCGGCTGCGCCAGTGAATACATACAAGGTTTTCGTGTGCCAAATTAGCGCGTTACCTAATTGCTTCTCACTTGTTCAGATTCACCTTAGGGGCATCCCCAGTGATGCCACTGCCCATGTTGTTGGGTTGCCTTTGGCGGTAGGGGTTTGTGTTTCGCACTTTACTACCAGGTGGAGGGAAACGGGTGTTTTTTGTTCCCCACCATAACTGTTCGGCAAAGGGTACAACATGGCAGGTCTTACAGTTGCTTAGAGATACTTTTATCATAGACTACTGCTTTCGAGGAATATCGAGGGGTTCGCGTTCTCAAGGGGTTGGGAGTGTTCGTTTGGTATTGGCATCTGGGAGCATGATAGATACATCTCTCACCTTGGTCTTTGATAACTAGCTATCCATCTACCTCTTCAATCTTCTTAGCTTCGATGTTATGGTATTGACGTTTGCGACTACATCTACTTACGTCTCCTCGTAACTTGGGCTCAGCAAGGGCCCGCGAATATTATCCGAGGAGTCTACCGGAGCTATCTAGTCAGTCGGCTTTAATAGCGCGGTAGGTTGCTACCGTACAACAGGCCATAGTAGGGTACCATAGATGATGTATATTACTCGAGTACTCGAGTACTCGTAATTTTCTGACGTTTGTAAAAACGACCGGGTCCGCATATGCTCGCGGATGCTAGATGGCCCAATGATATCGACGGTAACAACTCATAAAATGAAAACTCTGACCTAAATTCAAGTACCTTCGAGTTCCCTTTCCTGAGGGTTTCTCACCAAAACCATACCTCAAATGTACTTGAGCTGGGGTCAGATGGGTGCCTCTTCGCTGCATATGCGGACCTAGTTGTTTTTACAAACGTCAGAAAATTACGAGTACAGCACCTGCATTGGACTGCTGATAGGATAGCGACCACCACCGCCTCCCTCGGAGGAGATGTCGTATACTCGGTTTGAATGGAGAAGGCTGACCCAATCAAGGGGCCCACCACACCGGTTCAGATCTGGGATGTGCACTGCTGTTCGAAGGAGTTTATCGTGGAGTGTGGTGAGAACTCGTGGCTCGCGACGTACCAATAGCTCCGCTGCTGCTTTGACAGAATCCCTAGACAAGAGCCTAATGCTGCGAAGAAAGTTGTTAGCTAGAGTTCCAAAGTGCGGGATCCTGTTAGGCTGAAAATTTTTCAATTCCAGTGATTGTGCCTTTCTTCCTCGTTGCTGGCTATTCCCGTGCATAGCGTCCAGCTTCAATCCGGTTGCCCCTGTTGCATCCACTGGAGTTAGTTTATGCGCTAGAAAGCCCCGTTTTCTGGTCCGTCGGTGGTGCATATTTGCCGGTAATTCGAACGTAGGCAAGTTACCCGCGAACCCCAAAGGAGCAATACTCACGATGTCGAAGCGTCTTTAAAAAAGACTGACACCGCATACCCCCCAAATCCAAGCAAAAAGGCCAGATTTTGGTGGGATGTAATAGCAGTCTTTTTTAAAAACACTTCGACATCGCGAGTATCCGAACAACTTGAAGCCAAGGATCTATTGGTGGGTGTTGGTATGAAGGAGCCCCGATACCCATGAAATTCACGAGTGTAGAGCTCAACACTGTACTGACCGCCTGTAGGCCGCCAGACCATCTTGCAAACCACTTCCAGAGCCGGTACTACAAGTACAGTAGTGCCCCAGTTCATCTTTTCAGTCTGCGGTCCATGCACTGCACATCTCCTGTTTGACCTGCTGAGCCGGCGTGGCGAGCCTCCCTGCTCGCACTGCCCGCTGCCCTATGGCTACTCCATCCTACTCGGCGCCCCATCAACTAGTCTCATGCTGTAGAAATGGGATGGTGCAGTGCGACATCTATTTCCATGGGCAACATTCAGAGAGTCTTCCGTCAGCCTCATTCCTTGTTTTCCAGCGCCGCACGAGGCTGGTCAATGATCACAGCACAGGTGCTACCGATAAGTTATTGGTCTTATGCACGGAATATTATCAGGAGTATTGTACGAGTAAGGTACCCCACGGTGGGCCGAAACACACGGTGACACGAAACGAGTGGCAACTAAGCTAGCTTTTGCTTACTAAGTGTACTTTTTACTTAGGCTGTTTCGCGTCACTGTGTGTCTCGGCCCACCGTGGCCTACGTTATGCATGAGAACCAACAAACCACCAGAAACCCTGGCGCCCAGGAATGATATGCGCCGTAACTTATGACAATGTTGGCTTAGAGCTTCAGGCTAAAAAAGAAAGTAAGCCTACCCGAAAATCTCGGGTCCTTCCGATTTCTCGCGGTATCGTGCATGCCCAGGCACGAACGATAAACGAAGCAAACAAACAGGGTAAACATCACTTCCATCTCCTGATACTGATACCCTACTACCGAACTTTAGGAACCTCAGCACTCTTCAGAAAACTCATCAGGGGCCCGGTTACTTGAGTCCCTACACCTTCTATGGTCTCCTGTGCAGCACACGAGTATCGCGCATCCCGCCTCCAATCAAGATCCAAGAATTTTTGTCAAACAATAACTCAGGGGATACACGGGTATTTCTTTAGAACACTCAAGCCCCCGCTGGGAGGGAGGCTCGGCGCCTCTTTATCTCGCCGACAGAAGGCTTTTTTCAGTAGCAGTGCAAACCGACCCTTTTATCATCGCTCCCAATTTTTATTTGTGGTAGGGTGACATGGGGAGAACGGCATTTACCCCACGTGGTATCTGGGCCTTAAAAGATACGTATGGTGAGTCTTTTTCTATCGGTTACGAGAACCAGCCCCAATCCTCACAGACTAATTTCAAATCTCCATCCGATAGCCTTTATATCAAGATTCTGCACCGGTTCTACCTCATGGGCCCCACCCAGTTGTCCTCCCAGATTTCAATATCGCTCTATTTGTGGCTATTCGGTTTACAACCCCCTAGTACAGCGTGGCCCGAGAAAACTGGGGCCTCCTTCGACACCTGGGGCCAAAGGGGAGCTGTTACTCCATAGATACTCGGGAAGGGGAGGTGGAAGGCGTATGTTTCACGATTATTTTACTACGCATCTACCCAGGGCAGTAGTCAAACCTGAGCGTTCCTCTAAATCCAGGTTAGTGTCGGTCAGAATTTTCTCCTCTATCCACAATAGTTCAATTAGAGATTTCTATGGCTTCAGACAGCGTTTCGGGCAGCCTCAACCCCCCAAATATGTTTCCTAGTCCCATAACCCCGGCCTGTATTCCCTCAGTCAGAGAATCACAAAATATCACTCATATTTTGAAATCACTACTAACATCCACGTAGTGAGCCTCATGACACGGTAGTTCGTATCCCACTTCGGTCTGCAAAGCAACACTTTGGAGCCTGTCGATCCCGTGGAAATCGGCCCTATAACGAGGACTGGTATCAAGCTGGGGTGATAGATATTCCGCCCTTCACACTTTCACTTGACTCTGCGCCGACGGATCCCTCCGTTTTTTATTTCGGAGTGTTTGACGGCCATGGTGGTGAGGATTGCTCGGCTTTTGCTAAAGACTACCTACACACATACATCGAGCAGAGTGCTAAGGCTTTTTCTGAGGGTGGAGAGCAAAAGGTGTCTGCGCAAGCCCAATTAGTTTCTGCTTGGAAAGACATAGTAGGTGGATACTTTAGAAGGTTTAAGCCAGATTTTGGAGGAAGGGGGGAGGCCGGGGAGATGGAAGCTCTTTTAACATACGCGTTTCTGAAAGCCGACATGGACTTCATCACACGTACCAAGCCATGGTTTCTCACTGGAGAGGGTGCTCTTCAGGGAGGGGCTCCCAAAAAGCCCACTCCCTTTAAAGGCGGATCAACTGCTTCCATAGCACTCATCTCTACTCCGTATGAGTTACTCCTTAGGATTTTTTCTCCCCCCCCGAAACCTTGAATTATTTCTGATCCGATCTAGTACCGCGACTCCTTTCTGGGATCCTAAAACCTCCGCAACACTCGTAACTGCACACATTGGCGACACTCGCATCCTCCTTTCCTCGTCCTCCACAGGGCTTGCCCTTCCTTTAACAACAAACCACCATCCCTCATCGCCCACTGAATCGAGGAGGCTTCGTCGTTATGCAACCGCCTTCGTCTCAGATTCTTTCGGCGAAGAGCGCTTTGGAGTTCTTTCAAACACTCGGTCTTTTGGGGATGTTTCCCAGAAACGTCTTGGAGTGTCAGCCGAACCTGAAGTTTATCAACGCGAACTTGGGCCTTCTGAATACGCATTCATAGTCCTCATGAGTGATGGGATTAGTGGAGTCTTGACAGATCAGGAGGTTGTCGACATTGTGAAGGAATGCAGAACTCCGGATGAGGGAGCTAGGGAACTAGTTGAATTCGCTGAGGAGGTCACTACAGAGGGTGATAACGCAACAGCAGTTGTCGTTAGGTTAGGTGGGTGGGACCAGAGAGCCGAAGGTGGAGAGGGGTTTATGGGAACGAAGGACTTGAGAGCATGGAGAAGAGATGAGGCACTTGCTGGCTCTCGAGGTAGAAGGATGTAGCAGCCCTGGTTGGGGCGTGCCATTCAACACAGCACGCAAACGCTACCCATCATAAGTTCCCGATGGCGTTAGCAATCTCTGGGCGACATCAGAGACTTGCGAAAAGGCTCCGGGTGCAAGGCGAATGCGGTCCTGGACCAACCAGATCGCTAGGGTTTGGCTCTGGATGCAAAATCGCGAAGTCCCCATTTCATTAGCATAGACCAGTGTTCGATCAATGTATTAGTTTAATTTCTTACGGTATTGTATCGTTATGCACATCCATCTTTCAGCATCTTTCAGCATCTTTCAGCAACACCGACATCATCATATGACTCCGGCCGATACCGGAAGGGGTGCCACCCTCCAGGCCACAAACCCTTTCCATCACTCAACTCACGGACCTTGGCCGTCACCAGGAGATATCAATCATGTGAACGAGTGAATACTGCGCTCGAGCACAGCATGTTGCACTGCAATACGAAACATACAAGTTGTTATCTCTCACACACCCCCTAGAGCCCGGACCACGGAAAGAATCAAAAGCTCCACCTAAACCAGTTTAGGGAACAATAGACGGAAAACAGGCGGAAAAATCGAATTGTGATGTGTATACTTAAACCATCAAGCACTAATACCGATGGTATCATACTTTAGTACAGCTTGATAAAGATTACTCGCTCGTCTTTGCCAAGAATACCTCCGCCAGCCGATATTTTGCTGGAGTTCTCGCCAAATATTCGGCTCACGGAGGTATTCTTGGCAAAGATGGGTGAGTACATTACAAAGTTTCCCTACGAAGAGAACCCCAGAGTAGCGAGCGTCCATCATTTATTAGCTCGTCTTTCGTGGGCTGCGCAGGTTTAAACTGCAGTTCAGGGCATTCTGTAAACCAGTGCTCATTGTGCCGGGCGCTCGCTACGTAGGGAAACATTGTGTTGCAAGTCAATAGGCCAACACTTCTCCTGACAGATTCCGCCCGGAGACTAGCTCCGCACTAGCGCAGGAGCATCCTCGACGAACTGTCAAACAAGCATCTGCTCGAATAACAGCAGCAGAATCAAGGCATCGGCTTTGTATGCATGGTAATTTATGATACAAATGTGGCAGGTCGTAGCTAGTACGGTATCATAAGGTATGTGGTCAAATTATCACTGCCCTGTAACCTTAACACCGCAACATTTTCTAAGGTGGTTGGATGGCTGGGGGCGCCGTTTAGCAAATTAAGTTACTCAGCGAAGGGCCATCAACGGTAGGGTGTCGTATCGACGGGTTGGGCAAAGGAATGAACAACCACTCCCCCCCGGAAACCAAGCAGACGACGCAGCCCCGGCATCCTTTCGTTCGTTCGTATGCCTAGTCCCACGGAATTTTGGCTGAAAGGGGTATACTCAGTACTGAGGCCCCCCCGATGGTGACTTAGCTAATAAGCGTTTCTGACCCCGAGGATCTGCATATAATTTATCTGGATAGGGGGCTTTATTATCCCCTCAGGCACGCAGTAGAAGGTGGTCTCAACTATGGTTCCGCCAATGCAAACGAAGGGATAGTACTCGAGTACCGTAGTGGTTACTAAACCAGCCGTCCGGAGGCACCGAAAAAAACTGCTCTCGTAGGCGGGCACGCGGCCGCTTCATCCAGCTTTCGGCACAGGCATTACCTCCAATCCACTACTCGAGTATACCCCCCACCCCCCACCCCCCCTTCCCCTCCACCTCCACGCATCTCCTCGTTCCCGCTGCAGTCATGATGCTATTTGTGGCTATTGCTGCTCCCACCACTGCTGTCGCTATCACTATCACTACAGCAGTTAGTCAACCCCCCCCCTTGGTGCTAACAGAAAACAAGGGCTTTAGTCTTAGCCCTCTTCAGAGAGAAAAAAACACCCATCGCCACGAGTGAGTACTCATGATGCCTCGCTTGAAATGTGATATTGTCATGTTTAAACCGCCCCGGTCCAGTCACTAGCTTTCTCTCTCAAAAGGAATCCCCTAGCCTATTTTTAGGCAGTTTTTTTTCTTTTCTTTTTCGCCTCCTAACTCTAGGGGGTAACAACGGTGGTTTATCTCCAACTTGGCGAAGCTCAAATTCGCCGACTAGCCAGGCCGACACGCAAATGGGACTACTCCTTTAATAAGGTATATCCGAACCAACCAGGGCGATAGCCTTGCCTATCACCACGCCAGAGGTGCCCGAGATCCGGCACAGACAGAGGGGGGGGATACAATGCCCCGATCTGCCGCACTGGTTTGGCTCGGCTCAGCTTGGTATTCACATGGCGGAGAAAATAAATGATGGTATCGCACACCACTACTTACCGTAAGCGACTTTCTATGGCGAATTACCGTGCGGGAGAATCATAAAATCGACACCTCGAGTGATACGATATGATGGCAAATTTATTCATTTCCTTATTTCTTACTACCCCCCCATGCGACAGCGCGCCGCACCGCAAGCACGGGGATAGGGGGAAAAGTGGTACAATGTTTTCCTACATACCGGGCATCCAGCACTGGTTTTACAAAAAATGCCTTGAGCTAAGGTTTAAAACCGCACAGCCCAGGAAAAGACGAGCCAATAGATGGTGAGAGAATACTCGCTACTCCGGGGACTTGCTTCGTGGGTGAAGAAAGGAAGAGAAACATTGTATAATATCAATATCACCGGCAAGGAAGATAGACATCTCGAGTTTCAATGGAGGGCCTGGGCCACTAGGATCCTAGGCAATGTCTCCCCCATGCGCGTAGTCCACTGATTCGTCCATCGCCGTTTTTTTGCTGTGATGGGTGGTGTAAGTACACTCACACCCCGCTGTCCCGGATCTTGATAATCCGGATACCTCGCTGTGTCGTGCGAATCTCAGTAAGTTCTGAATTTCTTTACACCAAAGCCTAGCCTGTTGTCCCGGATCACTCGCTATGCCGGATGGATTCTTAGGATTTTGTCCGTCCGGGATAGCGGGGTGCTAGTGTAAGTACTTTTTCAACGCTTGTCTCTGCTTGTTCGCTTCCTCGTTCCGGGGGATGAGACATGTATTGTGCCGGTATGATACGTGGTCCGGAGATCAGACATGGAGATCTTAATCGATGGAAGTAATCTCCTATGGAGTGGAGGGGGGGTTGTTTTGCTTTGTTTTGTTTTTGGCTCACTGCTCCTTCTCTCCGGGGATTATTTCTTCTCGGCTGAGTGGGGGATCGTTTGGTCAATAGTTTAGCTTCGTTGCACAGATGTTTAGTCGGATGGGTATTTGGGATGGGGTGGGATGGGAGGTAGGCTGCGGGTGAAGGTGGTTGGTCGGGGTTTTTTTTGTTTGGCCTGGTTTGGTTTTTGTGGAGATGGTGGAGGGAGTAGGCTTATGTTGTGAATGTGACATGCCCTCAAGTTCCTGGGGAAATGTGTTTTGGACGGACGGATGGATGGATGGGGTAAAGGGAGGGAGGGAGGGAAGGAGTTATGCAAGGAAGAAAATAATGAAAACCTGTATTCTCTTAAAAAAATTTAGTCTAGCACGTTATGAGTAAGTACTTGATAGTAAAACTTGCCTCCCATACTCGCAGTCAGAGCAGGAGGGTGAGGAGTAGGAGGATGAGGTGGAGGGGAAATAAATGATGATGTTGGAAACTAATGGCATGTATGGTATGCATTCCGGTATGAGAAACGAAGGAGGTGTGTGTCTGTGTGTGCGGTATTTGCAACGGTGGGTGTGGTAAAAACTGGGAAGGGAGGAAAGAAGGTAAAAAAATGCGAGTAGGGGGAAGGGAAGGGAAGGGAAGTGGAGGGGAGGGGAGTGAGATGAGAGGGTTCGCCATCCACTCATGATACAGTATGATAGGAGGGAAAGGCAATTCTGTATGGTACTTTACTACTATCATAACACTTCACTAGTAGGACGGGAAAAAACGGCTTTTTTTTTTCCTTTTCCTTTTCCTTTTCCTTTCTTCTTTCATGCGTTTTGCCTTGATTTGCGTGTGCTTCTTAAATCCTAATCAAAACCCCCCCCCCCCGGGTGAACTTCTACAGTACATGCTCACTCGCCCATCTTTTGATGTAGTAAGATGGAGAGGGAGTAACTAGGCAAATGCAAAAAAGGGAGAAAAGAAAAGAAAAGAAAGAAAGACAGAAGGCAAGCTGAGCAAAAAATAAAAAATAAAAATACCTTTCCACTCCCAGAGCAAACGACCCGAACCGAAAGTAATAATAAGGTTTCGGAAGAAGAAAAAATGAATAAATATAACTCCTTTAAGATGTTGAAAACGGTTGAGAAGGAAGAGATGAAATAAGTTACTTTCTACCAATCTCTCTCTCGCTCTCACCGTCCAACGATGATTCCTTCCCCCCACCCATTCCCATATGCTTCATGTACAATTAGTGATGGCGTGAGGGATAGATAGATAGATAGATAGGTGGGTGGGTGCTGGCGTGTGTGAAGGGGAGAAGAATGGTAGTTACTATAAATGGTAGGATAGATGAATGAGGATGTTACAAAAGAGATAACCCAAAAACCAGTACAGAAGGAAAGAAAAAAATACAACTAGGAGAAAATAAACCCAAGATTTAAAACCAGTAGCCCATAGTAAAGTCCCCGATGAAATAAGGTGATTGAGAAAAGATGGAAAAAAGGAGAAGAAAACGTAACAGGAGAGACCAGTCAAGAGAGTAAAAAGGTGGATAGCTAGCTAGCTAGCTAGATAGAGAACGAAAGAACTGGAGAACGAGGTAGAGGTGAAAGAGATAGAGTTACAGAAGCCTTAGGCCAGCCCAGGGATGTACTCATTACGCCCAGTCATCTTCATATGCGTCTTTCTGTGGGTCTGAAGGTTGTCGTTCCTGCCAAACTTCTTCCCACACATGGCGCAGGAGAAGGGTCTCTCGCCAGTATGCGTCTTCTCATGCCTCCTCAGGTGCTCAGGTCTCTTGAACCGACTCTCACAGCTCTCCACAGAGCAAACATGAGGTTTATCCCTCGAGCTGATGACGAGTGGGTGGGGAGCGCGACGTTTCCTTCTAGCAACAGCGCGGATAGGACTAGATCCAGCTGAGTCCCTGCCCGATATATCTATGTCCTCCTCGGGGCCCGGGCCTATCAGGAGCTCCAGAGCCGTGACTGCGGCGTAAGCCCCCCCGGACTTCGGATCATGTCCCCAGGACGCGAAGGACTGGGAGCAGTCGAACATGTGGGTCTGGGTAGTGTAGAGGCAGTCGCCGTTGCTGGAGCTAGGGGACAGGCTATTCGAGGAGTACCGTTGAGGGGCATATTCTGGGTAGCTGGTGGTTCGTGGGTAGGATTGCTCGTAGCTTTGGGTGGTAAAGTTCTGCTGCTGCTGTAGTATGTCCTCGATGTGGTGAGGTTGGTGGAAGGTTGGTTCTAGGGGTGGGTTGGATGTCTGGTGTGCGCTCTCGACTTTTATCGAGAGGAGGTTTGGTGCGATGGATTGGCCATTGTGGGTCTTACGCTCGCGTAGACCAAGGAGGCCGCCCTCGAAGGGTTTTGCTGAAAAGTTCAGTGGTGTTGTAACATCAGATTTAGGGGTTAAGGTTCCGTAGGAGGATGGGCAGGTTAGTGTGGTCGAACAGGAGGTCGAAGAGGAATCGCTGCAAGACTCGGAGGAATTAGAGTAGGAGGAACGCATGTTTGGAGGGCTTGGGAGTATGTTCTCCTCGAGACTTAGATATAAGGTTGTCATTTAACGGAAATTCCGATCTATGCTGAGTCGGCGTTGTTGTTGTTTCTTGCTGTTGGTGCTTTGGATTTGTTAGGAAATGAGCGCTGGAGTTTTTATAGCGGGAGTAGACGCTACTTATAAAACAACCCCAACTAAGAAGATCCTAACACAAAAAGGGAGGCTGATAGACTAAATACAGTGGCCCGCGATACCGGCGTACCTAATCAGTTGGCTCGCCCGTTTCCTTCCCTCCAAGAGTACCGATTTCCCTAGCTGTCTCTCGGCGCCGGCTCCCAATTTTCCAGTTCAGGTTGAAAAGAGAAGGAAGGAGAGAAAAAAGAAAAGGACCTGCCTTCCGCTAATCGATTAAGCAAGATAGTGGCTGGAAGATCGTAATGGAAATTGCTGATCAAAGTCTGTATGAACCTGCAAGGGCTACTACCACTCCGCCCACCTCCCTCTCCATAGCATCTTTTTTTCCTCTTGAATTCATTTCACATGTATGTGCGTTATAATCCAAACGGAGGCGAAGACCTCTTTGGGAGGTGGGGGGGGGGGGGGAGGGAGAGGCAGGTAAGTATTCTCTACGAGTACACTCTGCTACATGACCAAAAAACACACATGCCATGTGCATTACTTCTACTATGCCTCTCTGGTGGAGCCAAGCTACTAGTGCGAGGGCATATCATAAATTTTGATGGAATCCAGCTCCAGGACAATAAGATGCAAAAAAGAAAAGAAAAGAACTAAAATATTCGGCTCTCGAAATTAACAATATCCTCCCAAACTATAAGAGTAGATCCCGCACAGGGTTCATGGTCCAATAAAACCAATCCATCAATATCCCGAGACGGATGCAGCTTCGTTAAGTTCTTGCAGAAAGTACCTTTTGTCTCAGCTTTGATAGATGCACACCCACCTTCTCTACCACACCTCGAGATGATCGCCGGATGGAGATTCGGTTCAGAATTTATCAGCAAATGGAACAGTGGGTACTCTACAGCAATACCGTATGCGAAGCAACCGAGAAGAAGAAAAAAAAGAAAGAAGCTGGGCATCGGATAGCTACTTGATAGACGCTTTGGCCAGGTCACCCGGTCACTGACGTGCATTCATGAGACTTTCAGCAGGATGAGGGATAACAATAGCCATAATAGTGATGACAATAATAATCACAACAACGAGTTAACCTTCTTTCTTTAGGTAGAACCGGGGAGATAAGTTCTTTCGTAGCCGCATAGCCCAATCTCACCTGCGCCAGAAGGAGCTTGCCTTTGCAACAAGATCCCTCTTCAATTAACCCTGCTAGCTTCACAGCCATTACAGCTTCGGATCGAGAGTCTAAAATATTCAATTGAGAGGATGGCGCTAAGTTGGCATTGGGGCCCCGTTGAGGTCATTGAGGGGCTGGATTTTCATTCGAAAATGAGCAACAAGCTCTCTCTTAGCCTCGGAGGCGAGGTTGAATAATTAGAAACTATGCAGGATACTAAGAAATAATAGATTTTTAAGTTCCAAAGCCTAGTTTGGCCACGAAAAAGTATTTCTAGGTTCTGCTCCATTCCCCTCTCAGCAACCCGACGGAGATCACCTTATCTGCGTCTTCCTCCGGCTCGCAGCGCGGACCGTGGTTGGTTAATTGGCCGAAATCACTGGATTGAAGAAGAGTCCGCCGCTTTCGTACAATATACCGGTATCTCAACTGTATTGACTCAGAGCCCGAGGGCTTGAGATCACTTGACGTCACTGGGTGGCTGACCTCAGCAAAGAGGTAAAGTAAGCTCTGATTTACAGTGAAATACCAATGCTAAAAACTTAAGGCAGAAACTCGTAGGCAATTCCACACAAGCACGTTTGGGTTACCTTTTCAGACCCACATTCCTAGGAAATTCGCAGCGGGCTGATCTTTGACAGAAGCGCCGCAGGAAATACCAATAGCTTCACCATTCCGACCCCTTACCTCCTCTCAGGTCTTCCCCAGCCTATCGCCAAGACCAGATCGTATTTTGCCTTGCTGGGAGGATCAGATGAATGTGCTATTTTGTGGATGGTGCCCCGGAATATACCGCGGGGTTCTCGCGAAAAAGTGATGCCCCAGAGTTGCCAACATATAGGAGAAACAAGGGACCAAAGTTCGCAAAGGCTAAGTAAAGACTTCCTCTATAGTTTCAAGGTAATAACAAAACTTAATCTGGAGTACGCGCCATGCAGGGGACCACCCCCTGCTTCTATATACTCGTAAAATAGCTTGAGCGCATCTAGCCCTTGACTCCAGTAGGAGATGTTATAAATTTTTTAATGAGTAGACCTTCTGTTTAAGGGACTGAGGCATTTGAGCTTGAGACTTGTGCATTGTTTGCCCGCATTTCTCTCTCTAGAGTCGACACCCCGAGCCCTCCCATTTCTTTGAAAGTAAGTTCGAACGAGAGCATATCACAATTGAGTGGATCTTTATGTCGCGAACGAGGCCCTGCGCTAGAAAGGGACACTTCAATGAGAAATCATTTGACCAGTCTGCCCAAGAAAAAGAAAGGAAAGAATGAAAGAAAGCGAAACGCCATCCAACGTCGTTCAAGTGAATGATCCTTGCTCGAGGGTGGCCTGAAATAGCTCGCTCCAACTTATTTTCCCATTGGCTCCATCAGGACCCGCCTCACGCTGACAGTCTGGATCCTGTGGAATAATTATTTCTCAGTTCCTACTGATCACGTCGCCGACCGTGTGTTTCGACCAGGGAAGCGCACTCCAGCCAGGCCGGATCGCGGCGTGGAGTGCTCTATTCACCCAACAAATAGCCTCGACCTTTTTGGAAACCCCTCCGTGTGATGCATACATGGTTCGACCCTTGGCTCTCCACTACAACCTTTTTTTTCCCTCCCGGGTACTTTTCAGTTCATTTGAAGGGCCCCAATCTCCGCAACCCCTCTTCTTTAACGCCTTGTGTGTGGACCTCTAATGTATGCATCTGCCGTTTTTCCAAATATACAGTCAGCCATGGGTGTACCCTTCCAGCCCAGTTCTCAGCTTGACCTCCCACAACCATCTTTTGGGGCTCTATTGGGATTTATCCCATCTGCGAGCCGTCCGAGCATACGACATCACTCGCGTACAACGGTATACCGGTTTGACTGCGCCTATTTGGATGTGCTTCTGAACGGGCGGCGCGTAGCGTTAGTTAGAAAGTCACTTTTTAATTAAGAGTGACAACAACAAATAACGTCATTCGCTATGGCTACGCCCGTGTATCATATCTGCACAAGAAAATTCCCCCCTCACTCCCGACCTTTTTTTTTTCTTTTCTTCTTCTCCCTCTTTCTGACCCTCTCTCGCTCTCTCTCTCTCTCACTCAACCTCCCATCTCTCGTGGGAACTATTTGGCGTCAACTGCGGCTATGGTCAGGTAGCAATAGTGGTCGTGGTGTATTGTGAGGGGTGCGTTTAGCCAAGCGCCCCCCCCCCCAGCACTCATGAGACAGCGACAAGGTCGCCTAATTTAAATTCAATAAATGACCAACTTACCCTTCCCACATTCTTTCCATGCAATTTAGCGGCACAGTCAGCCGAGAATCATGGAAATTTAACTTGACCAAAGGAAAGGAAGGAAGGATGGAAGGAAGGAAGAAAACGGGACCATAGTAAGATGTAACAACGACACTCTCAATGGAATAAAAGCTAAGGGTACGATAGAGTTACCACGAGGTACGGGTAGTCGGCCGCAATCCAATCCATCAAAGTATCCCCATTTTCTCGAGCTATGATCGGGTGAGGCGAACCCTTCGGGCACAACCCATCTCCACATCCATACATACTTCAGCCTCCCAAACGACCCTAAACTGCTCCCCGACTACGCTTAACTCCAGTGCGGTGCCAGACAGGGGTGGAGAAAAGTGGAACAATGCCTTACGGTAAGTTACAGCCCTGCCCGCCGCATGGCCTCTAAAATCCAGAAAAATAGCTATTTCTTGCCTAAAAATTATCAATATTAGAGCAACTTTTAAGTCTTCGAATTCAGTATGAGAGAAAAGGGAATTCACAGGAATAATTGTAAGCATTTCTAATTCGATAGATAGGTGGAAAAAACCAGAAATATATTACAGACTATTAGCGAAGCGATATTGGATCCTTGATCTTTTGTACTCGAGTACAGTACCCTAGCAGAGATGGGTTGGGGGGTTGTTGCACACCCTCTAGTGCCAATACGGTACGGCAGAGCACCATACACACACACAGCTTTAAAGTCACGTTCGGAACTGCATATGCGAATCAGCTCTTCCCTACCCTGCCTAAATCCGCCTACAGTACTAGTACCGGTAAACTTTCCATATTGCGCCATGCAACGGAAACACGCAGAAACTAACCCTCTCCCCAGGGAAAAGAAAGAAAGAAAAAAGATCAAGAGGAAGATAGATAAGGTTGTCATGTCACCTTGCACTCCTGTCGGGCTGTATTAATTAATGCATTCCTGTAACGTAAGCATAAACATTATGGGATTTATTAAATACAGGTACCTGTACTCCCCATGGCATCCATCCACCCATCCACATCCCCCAGTGCAAGCGTCATAAGGTGCGACTGGCGAGTGACCAATATGCAGCCTAGCACCTCCACCCCTCCACACCTAACATTCAGTACGTTTATTCGCACTGACGCTAAAAGTATGTTAGGGTTGGGGTTGAGACCTTGTTTGGCGAATAAAACATACCGTACACACCTCAGCTCAAGAACCATTCATACTCGAGTGTATGATAACATACCAGCACAGATGCATGCACAGGGCTTAGCTTCGCCTTCAGTCACTAGACTAGAGCACTCAGGACACACTAATTCAGTCGGAAATCAAAAAAAACGAGGAAAGAAAAAGGAAAGAAAGGGAGAAGGGAGAAGGGGAGAAATTCATGCCGTATGCGGGGTAGGCCTGTCAAGGGGGAATGATACTTGTATCTTTTCACCCTCCGACAGCACTCGATTCGCTACACAAAATATCATACTAACAAGGCTGACACGAGGCACTGGAATCCAGTTACGTATTTTAGTCATCACCACTACGCATGGTGCTACAAGAGATTAGAAGTTGAGAAGTAGAGACCCTTCGTATGTCTATCCTTCTCCCCCTTCCTACAAGCCCCTCTCCGTTAAGCGAATGGCTTTTCCTTCTCTGGATTGCCGTTGCCAGCGGGTGGAGCAAGACATTATGCATCACACCGTGTAGTGGCCTTGATCCTAACCTTCGCCCCTACAATGGCAGAAGCCTTAACTCTAACTCCCTCTCCTTGTGAAATAGCGAAGAGGGCCCGCTCGGGCTCCTTTCCTTCTTTTCTCCCCCTCGATATGTGGCCCCGCATCGAGAATCGCTACTTTGAAAACAGTTCGGGATGCCGGTGTCGTGCAGTTCGTGTCGATACGGTAGGGATCTGAACGCAGTTCTACTACGGTACCCGGAGGTGTGGGGAGTTCGGAGGGGCGCCGGAGATTCTCATTGGGAGGACTGAAAGTCTCATCCTTTCTTTTTCCTTCCCTTACTGCCTGTCTCAAATGATCTATGATGGCCATGCTAGGATTATGGTAAAGTATAGTAGATTGGGTGGGGGAGAGACTTAAGTCCCGTTATCCTTTGTATCACTATAATCACACGATGTCACTCTGTTCTTTATTCCGGCTGCCTGCGGGACGGGAAAAAAGTTTAACTATTAGCTCTGTGAATCATACATACCCCTAGCATTATGACCTCTGCATCGTTTGTTATTATTTTGTTTTTCCCCTCCTTCTCCTCACTTATCCAACTATTTTAGCTCTATCTAGAGCTTGTCACGAGGCTATGGATGGGTGCAAAACTGCCATCTGTGGTAGAGGTGGTGGCGGCGGAGGGGGCGACGACGACGATGATGAGCGCCTCCCCGTTACGAACCTGCCCCAGTGCGTGTATGCCGGTATGGTATGGTACATACGTAGTACAAGCCATCCCAAAACGCCCGCCTTCTTATTTACTACCCATTTAAGCGTAATACTTCGACCCAGTAGTAGCCAATCCTTGAACGGCTGCAAGACCTTAGTTAGACCACTACTCGCAATGTCGAAGCGTTTTTAAAAAAGACTGATATTGCATACCACCAAAATTTGGCTTTTTTGCTGGGATTTGGGCGGTATGCAATATCAGTCTTTTTAAAAACGCTTCGACATTGCGAGTACCGTACATTTAGAGGCGGGGATTGCAATATGCGAGCCAAAATGCGGACGGCTATGAGATACAGAACAGAAGTTCACCGCGACTCTGTTTTCCTTTTTTTTCTCTTTTCATTCTTCTTTTCAGAGAAGAGCAATGCAGTAAGAAAGGTTATTGCATGGCGCGAGACCCGCCGGAAAAACCTGCAAACATGGTGGTAGGAGAAGGATAAAAAGAAGAGGGAAACCGTGGTAAATTACTCGAGTATAGGTTAGTAGATTGGTATAGATTGAACTTTAGCTCAAACATTACGGTACAGGTACTGGTACTTTAGCGGAATGCAAAAGCACACAGCACAAGGCGTTTGACAGGGGAGGAGAGGCTGATTATCCTTGCGGGGGTGTGGCGCGGGTTAGGCACGCTAAGCCTGTCCTGGAACCTTAATGAGCTTTGTGATTTGCTGGGAATATTTGAATTCACCGATAGGTGCTGAGTCATTTGAGCGACCGAACCTAGCTAAACGGTTGCCAAATCTGGCGTCAGGATGCATGCCCAGCGACGAATTTGGCAGTTTTCGGACAGCCCAAGCGATACAACATTGGGTTGTTCAACTCGAGGCTCAAACTGACCTTTGAAGCAAAAGAGCTGAGCCCGCGACCCCAACGACAGTGCAATGGACCAATACCTCTCCCTGCTCATTCAGCACTTTGCTCACTTTTGCTTTTTTTCTTCCCCTTTATGCTTAAAATATCTTTCCGAGAGCGTAAGCAGTCTCCGGCACAGTGCCGGTAGGGTAAACTGAGTAGGGTAAGGAGGTCTCCCATCGTATCCAACCCGGCCAAGTATCTCTCACCAAGTCTTCCACGCTTAATCGGCCCAATACCGGTAAGCCCCTCCCACCCATCATCGGGACGTGTCAAGGAAGAGGGGAAAATCCGTGTTCGCCCGATGGAAGGCTTCGTTCATTCATTCATTCATCAAGACGGACCCCATGTTGGATTTAACAGCGCCGCATGCATTCCGCTGCCAGTTGTCCATAAGAAGCAACAGAGATGCGCAAAATAGGAGAGGTGGCAGGGAACCATTAGTGAAGAGCATCCCAGATCATGGCTTCTTGTCATACTCCAGGACGCCATGGTGAGTGATTACTGGCTAGTTTTCCATCCACCGTACCACCAAAAAGTTGCCTACCGGTACTAACACTCCACCTTTCTCGCCCCCAAAGCCGTAACCAACGCTACGCTTAGTTGTTAGTGCATCGCACAAAGTTGGTGGGACGGTCATGACAACTGCAACTTTTTTTATTTCTTTTGTGTGAGGAAGTCGCTTTCAAATTTTGTATAATATAGAATCCCCTTCCGGTCGAGCATGACTGCGCTCTTGAAATCCACCCCCTCTTTCCCTCCCTCGGCCGCATTTAGGGGAAAAAAAGCTTAAGCTTCGGGTCAGGGGTTTACTTCCCGGCTTTTAGTCTTCGGTATTCATTCGTCGAAACTAGGCCAGCTTTGGTTTTTTTCTTTTTCTTTTTTTCTTCTCTATCCCCAACTTACCTTACTGAGAGGTGGTTGTTCGTCGGTATCGTGACCTTTTTTGTCAAAAAAGATTAAGGCGAAAACGACAATGGGGGGAGATGCATCGAAAAAAACGAGTTCGTGGCCTAGATACAACTGGATTCTTATCGCGCTGCAGCTGCTGTCTGCTGCGGTCGTCTTGGTCTGCCTTGGTTGGTATGGCCTGAATGATAGATCCGGATTACCTTCGGACTTCATGTGTTGGTTACCTGGCGTTGCAGTATGTTGTTTTATTTTATTTCCCTTTCTGCATCCGGGGGGGTATTATCGGTCTAGATTGTGAAGGATTTCGTTACTGATCAAGGCTGAGGGGATTGGAAAAAACGTACAGGCAGGTTTCACATTATTGTATTCAGTCCTTGGTCTTTCCTCGAGTAACCTAAGCGTGTACGAGGTCTTCATTGGTGATGCGATATCACTTGGTTTCTGGATTGCAGTACTCTGCAGGATGGCTCTACTTATCGCGAAAACCGGCACTTTCGGCAGCTGTGCCGCCCTCTCTGAGGCATCCGGGAGGAATTCTTGCGCAGCTTCACAGATAGTACTGGCACTTGCCGTTGATTTGAGGTGGGCTATTCAATTCCACAGGTTCGCATCGGGGGTTACGGGCGGGTCGGGAGTTTGAAGTGGGAGGGGGAGGGGAGGGGGAGTGCGAGATCGATGTGGCACTTTTGAACATTCTTTTTTTCTAACATGCGGCCGTTTAACAGTGTCTTGTCTCTGACAAGAATAATTATCGCATTCTTCGTGCGCCGAAGAGGACTTAGTGCGTCGCCGGATCTCGATGATTGCGAAAAACTTTATGCCACATCCGAATGAGTGTCGGATCGACCCGTGTTTAGGATGGGACGGGAAACAAAATCTAGATCTCCCTGCGGGTAGTCGCGTACTGTATACGCAGGTAGCCAAGTCCGGTGGAGCTGTCACTTTGTGGGACAGTGGGGCCCATGCCGGAAGTTATTTTACTGCGGTATGGGCAACGGTGGAAGCGTATCTACCATTGATATCTATCACGGGGATTTGTGCATAATAATCAGAAACATAACTCTTCGCTTCTTTAATCCTTTTTTCATTTTCTCTTTCTCTCTCTGTTTTTCCCTGTAGTTTTGTACATAACTGCCTTTCACAAATGTGCCTTCTGCATACTTGGCAGATTCTTCACTTATACATAGTACAATTATCCTTTTTTTTTTCATCACGAAATCGCCGTTTTTTGATTTCTCTGCGCTTTTATTTCGCTCAATTCTATCCGAGCCATTGTTGGGGTGTTCGTCCGATTGCTCGAACGTTCTGGGCCGCGGTGTGTGTGGGGGGAGGGGCAGGGGAATGGATGAGGGACTCGCAATTGCGCCGGGGGAGCGCCCCACCCGCTGAGGATGGAGGCTCGCACTCGGTCGAGGTATCGAGCGAGTGAGCGCTCAGGGCGTCATCCTTCTTGGCTCGTGCATCTCGGATATGCTCCCGGTAGGGGTATGCTTAAGCGTTGGGCCAGGTTCTGTAGGCTCTTCTTATTCCTTCACATGACTAGACCCAAAGGCTTCGCGGCCTTGATACGACAGCGAATTATTTTACATGATTCTATGATCTGCTTCTTTCGCCGGTCATCCTACTGGGTGGTTTTTTGTTCGTAAAATATTATCTTTCCTCATGATTTATACAACTCCGCGTAGGTATTCGTCACCATTCCAAAAACAAAAATCTACCCCTTGCCGTTTACTTCGGCCTCTGCGGTCTCCCTAATACACCTACGATGCCTCCTCTACCCTCCTTCTCCAATCCTCAATTAGGACCCATCCCTCAACAATCTGCACCCTATTTCCGAACCTTCCTCTTATGCTACCCTGCGCTTCTGCACCCCACCACTTCCCTTCGCCCTTCCTGGTTTTCTCCTCCTCTTGAACCTTCTCGTCATCGCTGTCCATGAGCTGCGCAAGCTGATCGTCATCTCCAATAAGCCCAACAACTACATTTCCCACCCACCCACCTTCGAGCAATGTGGAGACTATCCCACCGGATGAATCTAGTGTGAGAGGTTCTTCGATGTAGACGGTCTCGGGAGCTAAGGTGCGTAGGAGAGGAACGATAGATGATGTCTGTGTAAATGGAAGGATATGTTCGAGTGGGCACTCGGATGGAAGCATAGAAGCGGCGAGAGTGAAAGTGGACGCGCTGGGTGAGAAGTGGGATGCTGAGGGTTTACGAAGCGACTTATCAGGGCCGCCCGCTGAAGCCTCTGCCGCCGCTGCCGCTTTTTGAGAGCGAAATGCACTAGATTTGGAGAGCGGATGGGTTTTAAGTTGCGGTGAGTACACCAGAATGTTGACGACTGTATGAGTGAGGTCCAATGGGTGTGGTAGGTGTGATAGAAGTGACTGAACGATATTAGTAGGTAGTAAGAGATAGCAAGGATGAGGTAACTCACTGATGGCAACCCTGTTTCCTCGAAATCCAAGTCCGAGTACTCCCCGAGAAGCACTTTTCTCTCCGACACGACAATCGCTACACTCTTCTTCCTTGCCGGTGTCGGAACGTATTGCTGTTTCTTCGATACCTCCTCAGCCTCCTTCTTGATCTCTTTTAGCGCTTCAGCTTTCTTTCTTTCCGAGGTTCCTGGCAATAAGTCTGCTGCTACTCCAGCTACGTGCTCTATTTTGTCCACGACAAGTGCGCCGCCCATCATTGTACTGCTGCTGCTAGTGTTGTGTCTGGGGCTGCTGGTATTGTGTCTGCGGGCGGATTTTTCCTTCCGTAATAGTTCGTCGCGTCTGGCATCTTCAATCAAGTCATCGGTATCCTCCTCCGTGATCCTGTCGAAGTATTGTGGCCGTTTGGACTTCCGGGATCTTCCCCCAACTTCGAACTCATCCTCGGACTCATGAGGTGAGCCCCATGGGGAGTCGCTGCCGGGCCAGAAGTAGAGGCCGACGGTTGCGATCGCTGCAGTAGTTAGTGTGAGCGCGAGTGGAAGCAAAAAGTCCTTGCCGCTGCCGGTTGGATGTGCGAGATGGCGGCGACCAGAAGGCATTGGGCGAATGAGTTGGTTGTCGAGCGATAGTGAGATTGTTTGGAGGAGAGTTTTGGAACGTGAGCTGACACGAAAACTGTAGGAGAGGTTGGTAAAGTAGAATCTTGGACCTGAGAGTGGATGGGATGGCCGGGCCACTGGGCGACTGCCAGCAACAGGGATCTGTGCACCGTGTCCCGGGTGCCTAATCGAGATCTGGTAGCACAAATAAATGCAGCGATCGTTGTGATTGTATTGTGCTTTGGTTTGGACTCGTACTGGTTACTAGAATTGTGCTGGGCACTTTCTCTTTATTACTCGGTCTATAAGTTTCTATTAGCCTTGCGCAATTGGAATGACTTTGAACGCGAAGATTGGTTACCCTTTTTGGCGGGAAATTTCCCGTGTTCTGTAGAGCGTGAGAGAATGTTTGTGTTGTTCCTGTCGCTTGCCCCATGGCGTATTGAGATCTTTCGAGAAATGCTGTCGATTTTTTTCATTATTTAAACGAGGAAGGGGAGATGAATGTGGTTTAAAAAAGAGGGGATTCAGAAAGGGGGTGTTCTATTATAACACGATCGTATCGCTCAAGTGGTTTGAATACCGTATAGTATTCTTGATGCGCGAACTTCAAGTTAGCTAGAGCTCTCTCCCGAGACCTTCAGCAATTCTGGGAGATTTTTGGGGATCTAGAGGCACTTGAGCCAGCATACAGTACCGTATCCTTGGGATGGATTGGTAATTGGGAATGGTAAATAGGGAGTGAAAATTGTGGATGCCATGAATGATATGTACTGAGGTAGAGACCTTTTCGGGGAACAAATTATGGGCACGGCGGATTGCGTAGCGATTGCATGACTGCTCACGCTAGAGTTCCTTAGACATCAAAATTACGCTTTAAAGCAGGCAGCTCCCCGGCTCCTTATTTCTTCGGAACTACTCTCTTCCTAGACAGCCATCACGCTTGTTTATGGACAACAACAGATAGCGACTGCCTGTTCTTTTGCCCCTGAGCTTCTCAGGGTCTATGGAATGTTGGTTCGGCTTGATATAAACCCTCTGGTCTGGGGAATTGTTAATACAAGTACACAAGTGCGGTATGGCAGACTCATCTTGACCCTTATGAGCGCGGTTATCACTGACGGATCGGTGGGGTGCCCTCGAAGATTTCTCTGGGGAACGGAGCTCAGGCGCGGAATCCAGGCTGTCACGGGTCGAGTGCGGTTCGCAGCAGACGACCGGCCAACTACCGGTACCGTTTTCCGAATTTGACACAATATCGGTGTTACTATTGCGATATCTACCAAGTTGCAATTTGCTTGTACGATTGAGCAATCGTGTTCAAGTACCGATGTCTGGGCTGATCCGAGCCTGCAGAATGTGATTTCACCAGAAAGGGTAGTGTTATGTGACCCTGATGCTTAGCTCATCGCGGCTGGTGCCTTTCTCCCCACCTAAAAAGCAAGAACGGAGGCTGGTCTGCTCGACCGTGGTACGGTACCTACTCGAGTACGGTGCCGGAAGGTTACAGGGCTGTCCGGTTTCCGAATTACTAATATGGAGGCAAGACGTCGGATTAAGCTTTTCGGGATACACTGGATTCCAGTAGTGGTCCATGGCTGACAATATTTGTGGAACGGATGTGCATCGCCTTGCTAGGAAGGAGCAAGGGTTGAGTTGGAGTAAAGTACGGGCGCAAGATTTCTCTCTTGGATCCTTATATCTGTTTGATTTTGACTTGGTATCGGCATGCTGCATTGGAAAATATAGACTAAACGGTCTGAGTGAGAAGAATGGCAGCTGGTGAGAAACGGTGAAGAACAACAAATTGAAGAGGACTGCTAGAGGTTTTACCAGCTCTAGGCTGTCATGTCGGCGGGCCCTTCGATTGATTGTAAGTGAGAATGGGTCTTTAGATATCTCGTACCAGACATCTGGCTCTATTACTCCGTTTTGCTTTTTAAGATAACATCTTCTGTTTTGATGCTGGGCTTGCTGCTGTGATTAGCATATGGGAGGTGATATTCTTCTCCATTCTTCCCTGAGTGATTTGAGTGCTTTTAATCGGTATCATTCCTCTCTCGATGCTGGAGGTCAGGACAAGGTTGGGCCTGTCATCACAGATAATCACTCCATGACCGAGGTTAGCGGGTCGGCGAAGATGCCCCCCCGACGCCTTGACATCCTAATTGGGTGGATATTCCTCTGTGTTGGCAATGGAGAACTATCGAGCTAGTAAACAAGATTGGCGTTATCATAGAGCATTGCGGGACTGACTGTTACTTGCGGCGGATGGATCACTGGGGATAACAGGAGACACTTGTCAGGATTTAGGAACTTTTGACTACACTAGGGAGGGAAACGTGCCAAGTGATTTTGGTCTATACTTGATGAGGCTGTGGCGAAGAAATGGCCAGGGGGCGTGGTGCGAGTGAGATCACTGCGAATGAAGCCCACCAAAATAAGAGAAAGGCGATGGACTAGGGTATCTATGGAGATGATAGTTAAGGCTAGAGTAGGGGATATATATATCTCGGAGGTGGCTGGAAATTCTGGAACCTAAGCGAACCTCTAAGGAGCAAATTTAGCACATCAATCCTTGAGGGGTTGAGCTCCTAGAAATGTCATGATCCGGCACCCTCAAATCCTATGCACGATGCGCTATGCAAAATATCATAACTGGTGAAACAAGCTAAACCAACTACCCCACACCTAAGGCCGGAGAGTGAAAGAAAAAATAAACTATGATATCAGCGAAAGACGAGACCTTTCGCTCACAGAGGGCGTGAGATTGGCCGGTATAGAATAGGTTTCACTACAGCATAGAATTGATCAAATCCTATTCCTGGTGATGTGAGTAGGGCCTGAAAAAAAATAAAAAATGGCACGGCAGCTCAATCTCGATATTACAAGCACTACTGAGTACTCGTACGGCACTCGGTACGAGTACATTAAACACGGGGGCTGGAGGCACGTCGGGATAACGGAGGGAACCGATCAGAGGTAGAGGAGATCTGAGAATATTTTCTTCTGCTTGTCCTGGTATGTCCTAAACTGGGGCCGTGGAAGGAGGGGTAAAAAACAAGGCTTTTCCACCGGTACCAACCAGTATGGTTCCTCACAGTGTTGGTGACTGGATGTGGCTTCCCAGAGCTTTACGAGGCAGGGGTGACAACTTGCCGACAAGTGGCTGATTGGGTCATATCTATGCCATGGCGCGTGAGCCATCTCAAATCCAATTAAAGCCTTGGAGCTGGGCTAAGTGGCGTCATGGGATCTCACTCGAGATTAAAATGACATTCTCCCCGACCCCTCACCTAGATCTGCCTTGTTCAAGGACTTAAGGGCGATATACCACCTGCCTGTGTCAGGTCACCCAGAGCCCCTCTGCCGGTAAATAATCCTCCGTACTGTTTGTTCTTAATGACTAAGAGCAACCTCCCCTCCTCTTTTTTCCTTGTGAAACTCTGACGGTATTGTATTTATATTCGTTTCTTTACTAGCTCAATCGTAAAGACTGCACTCGCCGTAAACCTCACAAACCGCTGTTGCAACAAACTGACCAACTTAACGAACCTCCAAAGCAAATAAATGATAAAACAAAGGTATATTTTACTTCCTAAGGTAGAAGTACCACTGGTGTTATTTAGAGATCCCATAATAACAGAAGCTGTTCAGATTGCACCGTATAAGTGGTGCAGATAGATGTTGTCATGGAGGTTTACTAGGTTTAGGGTGGATGCAGACTTTCCGATCGGAGGAGTACTTACTACACGTTCCCTTAGTCTGACTACACCCACCCCCTCCAGCACCCTACAGAACATGGCCCAGGAATCTCTACAAGCAGACCTAGTCGAGCACTACCAACTGGAAACACACTTCGGGGAAGCCAGCGTTAGCCACACAATCTACTCACCCTCTATCCACAAAGAAGAATGGAGATATGGGGGAGAAATTGGGAGAGGGGGCTTCAGTGTCATCCACTTAGAGCACGGCCCAAAGGATTCTGTAAGGGCAGTGAAAGTTATTGACAAGAGAACGTGCTCGCCTAGGTTAGACCTTACTAAGGAGTTGTCTATCATGAGTTTCTTGACAAAGGTCTGCTTGTGTGTTTTTTTGCTTGCTTGTTTTTCTACTAAGTGGAGTATTTCTTGATCTGATAGCATGATAGAATCGGGTGTCGTTTTTTGTGCAGTTTTTGGGCTGGTTTGAGAATAGCGAAAAGTTGTACATCGCTATGGAGTACTTTGAGAAAGGGGACCTGCGACAACACCTCGGTGAACGGATGCCGATGCCTGCAGCAAAACAGCTGTCCAGCCAGCTTCTAGAGGGTTTAAATTTCATGCACAAGAACAGGATTGCTCATCGAGATATAAAGCCCGAGGTACTTATTCATTCACCCAGCCTATCATAGAAGCACAGAGATGACAAGATCTGACTGAGCTGGGGGAGAGCAGAATATATTCGTAGTCTCCCTCTCCCCGCTTCGCGTAAAGATTGGCGACTTCGGAGTATCAAAGTGTATCAACGAACACACCATACTCCGTACCCAGTTCTTCACACGCTCATACTCCGCGCCAGAAATCCTTGGAGTGTTGGATTTCCCTAGAAACGTCAGAGTACACTTGCGCGGTGGATATCTGGTCGCTAGGATGAGTGATGTTTGAGGTCCTAACTGGAAGCATGCTCTTCCGGGGGGGATTCTTCATTTGGCATTTCTGTTATGGGAAAGCTGAGTCTATGCTTGAGCCATTAAGGGAGGCTGTGAGGGAGGAGCCTGAGGGTGGGTTTGAATTTGTTAGCGGGCTACTGTCGCGGGATCCTGTGGGACGGCCAAGTGCTGGGGGGGCACTCAGTGATCCTTGGTTGAGATCAGGAAAGTGAAGGAAGGAGGGGTAGGCTTGCCATTCGATAATGCGATTTCCTATCTTTATGTGTCATACTAATGTTATGTTAGTTACCAAGGAAACGGGTTTCAGCAGGTTATGTGGTAAAGTCATAGATGGGTCCAACTCGATAGTCATGATTAAAAAGAAAAAACAGTTACCGACATGGAGCTATAAGGATAGAGAGTGTTTGTCGAACCATGTGGCAGGGAAGAGGCTATCAGGTGGATTATTTGGTATTTGAAGTTTGTAATGATACAAAAGTGATTGGAGAAAATGGCTTGATAAAACACATGAGAATTGTGAATGTGGGAGTAATGTATCTACATTTTAGGGATATATCGAGCGATAGGAAATATCGACGCATCCACACTACCCACAATGCCCCAAACCTATCGGAATGTTTTGATTTCTATTCGGGTGTCATACACCTGGACCGGAAGTGGATATTTTCAGAAATTGCATCTCCACAAATATCTGTAGATATAATACCTGTGGGCTTTTGAAGATATTTGTAGATATCCAAAGACATTTGGATAACACCTTTGCCATTGTGGGTATCTCCAGATGCCGATCGGCATCTTGAAATACTTGCTAGCTATTGAAAATATTAACTAACCACATGGTAAATGCTGAAAGACTACGAGGCCCCGCTAGGCACCCTTGGCGCCTGGACTGGATACCCGCCTGTACCGGCCGGGTCAGTGATCCGTCGGGGACTTGTTCCCTAAAGGCTTGACTACTTCACCTGAAAAGTGGGGCTCGAAAAATAATAATACAATTTCCACTCTGTGACTTGGTATGATGTCTCCCATATTCGAAATGGTCGAATATACGTCACCGAAATAGTAGCTGGAATGGATAGCGCGCAACGTCTTCTCTTCGCTAATCTAGTGGTAAGGACATAAGTATGTCAAAAACCAAAACCAAGCTCTGGTCCTTCTATCGATCACCACGCATCTCCTCTTTCCTTCCTCCGTGTTCCAAAACAAAAGAAAGAAACATTCTGTGTAATCTCTAGACAAATGAAATGCATCATAAAGGGTTCTACCCTCCTGCGCCTTTGATCCAATGTCCAACTCTTGTTCTTCCTTCATCTCCTTTTGCCGTCCTGCGTTCCTTTAACAGTCTATGCTCCTTCCCATCCATCAACAGAAACATATTTCCCGTGCTTCCGTACTTGCATATAACAAAATAAACTATAGCATGCCGAGCAGAACTAACTGATTTCTAACATCCCAGAATAGTTGAGCTGTACAGTACATCTCATACTGCATCTGTGAACGGTGTGGAAAAATCATAGGCTACCTACCGTACAAACACTATTATAACTTATCACAGGACAAGTATCTGATGGTATCCGGGCATCTACCTCAGTGACCTCTCCTCTGTGCATGGCTTATATAGATTTTCTTTTGTTGCACTAACATTCTTGCTGCCCCAATTCCTCTGAATACATTAGCGGAGCGCCTAAAGAAAACCATCATCTATCAATATATTCTCTCCCTTTCTGCATCCCAGGACTAGCCCTTCGGTCCACCGCACAGCTTTCGGTCCTTCTTCACTAGAGAGTAGACATCGCTGAGGTTTTAAAGTTGCTGTACATTGCGCTAGTTGGATAACATAAGACCTCAAATCGGTGTATTTTAGTCCTCCATAAATACTAACGTTAAACTAAGGATACCTTAGGGGCAAAGTATCTGGTGGTTACCCTGGATGCAGCTCCCTTATTACATACCCAACACCAATGCGGCATAAACTGTGCCAAACGGTCAGAGTGATTTCCCCCCCGGAATCAAGTTCTGCATTCTTAAAAGTGATCTCAGTCTCCCCATCCACCCAAGGCGGAGTGAGGACGACGAAGGACGAGATTGTCTCTTCCTTGGATGGGTCTGACTGCCTTGGTGCCGTACTGGACAGGGTGTTCGGCCATCGACTACAGACACGCAAAATTGCGCAATGAGACAAATACTAGTACCCGAACAAGTTAAGATTAAAAAGAGAAATAAAAATTTTAAAAAAGGTATTGCTCGAGCGTCCTACCGGGGGTGGCAGTACGGCTGGACGACTGGGAGCGCTGTAGTCTTAAAGGCACCGTACCTGGCTAACCAGCTATGATTTCTCATTATATAGGGTAATATGAAGACCTTAATAGTACTGCAATAGTGTCAAGATTCACAATACAGCATCACAGCATGCAGCTCCCTATTGCTAAGCGAGAGTATGAGTATTGCCTTAAAGCCACTGCCAAGGATTAGACAGGATTATAAACAACAGGCTTCACTCCACAGAGCAAAAACCTCTAGGCATTTTTAAAAAAGCCCACGGGATCTGTGCGGCCTGTACCTAGCCCTGCTAGAAGTTATAAGTACTTTCACCTACGCCCAGTGCAATCCTCCTATCAACGGTTCCGTTGAAAGCGGTGATTGTTCGTCCAATATGAAACGTCGTCATATCTCCCCCATACTACCTTACCTCACAGCTACCCTCTTACCTCTGCTCATACGTCCTGTTACTTATGTTTTCCCCTTTTACTGTTCTACTTGCCTCCTTTCCCTCTACTCTCCTTAAACCCCCAGGATTTTCTACATACCTGTGTCCGGCGATACTTCCAACAGGTCCACCCAACGCAAAGAACGAGTGATGGAGAGTGACTAGTAAGAATGCCTGCCTTGGTATACCTCAGGCTCGGTCTAAACTAGCTAGGGAGAGCAATAAACAGGCAGCAAAATCCCTCTCTAACCTAGCCTCCGCGGTAGCCCCCGTGAATTCAAGTCGATCATAGGGAGCGAGCCATAAATAGCTAGTTCATTGAGAGAGAGGACTATCTGGGGAGCTTTTAGCCCATCAAATTAGATAAACCTTTTAACATAGCAACAGGAGAGTCAGAAGTAACGGGTCCAACCCAGTGGCCGAGTGTCCCTGTCTCAAACTGGATATATGGTTCTGGAGTATTGGGGGATTAGCACAGGGTTGGTGTCCTGCCAACCAACCCTCCATAGATATACCAGCTTTGAACCTCCCATCGGTCTTATGGGAGTGGAAGTTTTAGGAAGGAACGGGCATTGGAGGGCTCGAATACTCTCTATCTGTTAGAGCTAAGCATGAGATATTGTAGAGGCGTAGGTTAGAGGTAGGTAGGTAAAAGAAACTGATATATGATATGATAAACCAAACACCGGAGGTCTGTGGAGACGGGTATCATATCAGCGAAACAAAACTAGCCCATACCCTATGCCTACTAGCATATGTGAAGAAAACAGCCCATCACTTTGTGCATGGTCTTAGCGCGTTTTTTGTACTGGCATGCCCTATAACTGCATGCCTAATAAGCAATCTAATAGGGGGGGCCTAAGTTATTACCATACTTGTCAGCGAGTACATCAAGAGGTATATTAGCACTACTAATGATCTCTTCTTGTGCCACAGCCGGATATTACAACCCTGGATACTAGAGGTGCTGATTGTGCCGAGGTAGACATAATGTTCTGGCAGGGAATCAGGCCTACTGACAACTTGAATTTGACATCGTAGTCGAACCTAAGCACAGGTTCTTGATTTATGGCGAAGATCCAAGCTTTGTGTTGGGGATTTTTTGGCTCTAGCGTTGAGATGGGAGAACGCTGCCATTGTAGAGGTTTTGTAATGGTGAGGCAATCAGATTGACTTGACGGAAAACCCCCTAGGTTGGGGCACTTGTGGGGGCAGATCGAATATATGGGACCTGGAGATTTCCCGGAGCACTTATCGGTGCGGAGGTTCCCATTTCTTCGGAATCTTGAAGTTCCTAAATGGGAGACTAGTCAGCGGGGAGTATTGCGGAGTGGGGCAGGGTGAAATTACCCCACTGTTCGCAGCTGTTGCAGGTTGAGACGTTGGGATGTGGCTGGGGGAGAAATCAAGATTCACGGTTTTGGGAGCAAGATGGCAGGGGATTATTGGGCCATATGCGTTCTCGTGTGTAGGATTTGTTTGGCATCATGTTTGTAGGAGGTTGCAAGCTAGTATGGGGGGAGGGGGCACCAATAGCTACCAAGACGATCTGGGGCTTCCTTAAGCTCCTAGTTACAGGAAGGTAGCGCTGCCTCGCTACTGATCTGTTTGGCATTCTTCTCTACTATTAATCGAATGTTTGACTTTCAGGCCATAACTATCAATGTTTGAAGAATAGGCTAGCTGCAGTGCATGACCCCTGGTAGTTTGTTTAAACGACATCCTGCCAAATCCGCATACGGGGGAGAGCGCTCTGGGTACCGCCAAATGTGTAACTGTTGGAAAGATGTGGCTGACTTTGGAATATGCGGGAGAGTCTGAAAGATTGTTTAGATGCCTGCGGATTATTTGGGAGATTGAGATAGAATGTTTCACAGTTTATGAAAGAGGTTAGATCAACATGCATTTCCTTTGTTTATCACGGGAGTGTACGGAGGAATAAGGGTATGGAGGGGATAGAGAGATAGGTGTGGTGATCGATGGAAGGATCAGGAAGTGCTACTTATGTTTTACTTATACACTTGTCTCTACCATGAGTTTTTTGTTTTAGTTAAGGCGAATTTCAGGAGCGTGAGCGAAGCGTCTAAGTTCCGTGTGAATTCTCTTTCTATCGTCTACCACTGTGCCATTCATAACCTGCCAACGTTAAGACCTCTTGCCAGGGACTTAAATCTAACTTCTGCACTGTTCTCATCTGATGGCTTTCTAGCTATTGTTATTTTTTATTTTGTGTATTTTTAGCTGCGTTGCCTTGCATTATACCATGCTATACGCTACCATGTCTAGTACTTTTTAGTTCTTTTGTATCGCCGTTCAAAGAGATACCCCCATTCTAGAATACAATGTCTCCCTACATAGCGAGCCCGCAGCATAGCGAGAAGTCGCCATTTATTAGCCGCCTTTATTTTGTAATTTTTGTTGCGTGGCTTTAAGCCAAATTTAAAGGATTCTGTATGATAAGCTAGTGCTCGTTGTGCGGGATGCTTGCTCTGTAGATAAACATCGTAAATTTAGTATATATTTCGTTATATTGGGGAAACTTGGATGGAAATTCGAGCTCCCTAGCAATTCCTCTCGTAACAGCAATTTTTCCAGAATAAGGAGACCAATTCCAGAGAAGTGCATCTGTATTTGGGGAATCAAGGAATCTACTCAACAAAGGGGATATATCTACTTGCTCAGATGTTCGGTGTGTCTGAGAGCCATGGTATGTATAGTACTGTACAGCTACTAGCCAAAGTGTTCGTCGTACACTATCTCAGATTTGTAATTACATTTTATGACAGTTGAGTTGGCTAAAACGACTAGGTTGTTGTCATCCGTTCACACTCCAGGCATTATCACACTTCAGTGCCCCACTTGCTATTACTGAAGTTGGCTGAACGGTTTTGCCGAATTTATGGCTCGATCATTAGAAGGCTACAAGTACATTATGAGAAATGTCGCAACCTGCAGCAGCCCCTCACCTCACTGTGCTGTACGGGTGCTGTAAGTTGCTTGGCGGCTGCGACGAGTATTAAAAGGCATGGTCCTCATCTTTCCAGAACCCGGCACGAGAGTGCCCCTCACCCGTATCTGCCGTGGGAAGAGTTATGCTGTGGTGCATTAAGTCTGGTGGTACGTAGCTTAGGTTTTTCGACTGGTTTGTTGATAAGGCTTGACATACTTGCTTTGTATACGGATTCTACAGGGGCTTTAGGGTGTATGTGCACCGCAGCGCGGGATTTGTGGTGCGGGTTACGAGTACTGGTACTTGTACGGTACAATGGTGCTCTACAGCAGGGTAACGCCTGGGCAGGTGTGGCATTTCCTGCTCCTGATGCGGTGGCGTGAGAAGGGTGCTGTTAGCATAAATTTGGGGGAGATTGGTGGGACGCCCTGGGGTATCGGCGAGGTTCCACAGATGACCCCGCTTCTCCTCATGCCCAAGAATCCCAGCAGCCGACTTACTCCCTCCTCCACCATCTACAATATCCTAACCCGCGAAAAAGAGAAAATGTCGCAATCTTTCAGTCACAATGCCCACTCTTTTAACACGACCTACACTGTTAGCGTGTCGAATAATTTTACGGTTGCTGGTGACCGGTCTAATATCCTAGCCTGGCTATCCCCACTAGATCCCAAGCCACGGCATCAAGACATCCAAGACCGCCGGGTCGAAAATGTAGGGGAATGGCTCTTACAAACCGAGGAATATAGACGCTGGCACGCCGGTAGTAGAGGGGGTGAATCCAATGACGCAGTTTTGTTCTGCTATGGAGGGCCGGGGGTCGGCAAAACTTATATTAGGTAACAACGAAGAGCCCTCGGGAATAGAAGAAAAGGGTGAATATTGACAAGCCGTGATGTTAGCTCATTGGTGATAGATAGCCTGTGTGATCAGGCCGGAGGACAAAATGTCGCCGTTGCGTGCTTCTACTTTGACTTCGCCATCCAGCGGGAGCAGTCATCCACGAGTATGCTGGGCGCCCTGCTCAAACAGCTTGTAGCCGGGCTAGGAGAGGTGCCCGGGGAAATAACGCAAGCCTATGAGGAGCAGAAAAATTTCATTGGTGGACGGAGACCGCGACAAACCGATATTGTGAGGATGCTGCAGGCTGCCTCTTCTAAAAAGCGCACGTTCATATGCATCGATGCTCTAGACGAATGTGTGCCAGAACATCGAGTCAAGCTTCTCGGTTCGCTAAACCAAATTCTCCAGGAGTCTCCAGCCACTAGAATATTCATGACTGGAAGACCGCACATCCGACCCGAGGCCGAAAGACGCCTTGCTGGGAGAGTGACGAGTCTATCTATAAGTACCAAGACAGATGATATTATTAGATATCTTCGCTCCAGGTTGGAAGAGGACACAAACCCGGATGCGATGGATAGTAGCCTGGAGGCAGACATTCTGAAGAAAATTCCTGAAGACGTTTCTGAAATGTATGTAGAAATAACGACACTAGGGAAGCTACCTCACCCATGCGCTGACAGATACATATTTAGATTCTTGCTAGTCTCACTGAATATCGATGCCGTCCTGCAGGAAACCACAATCCATCGCAGGCGACAAAAGCTTAGCGCAATGACCGATGGCTTAGGGTTGGGGGATGCATATGAGGCAACGCTGGGTAGGATAAGGGGCCAAGGGGGGGAGAAAGCGAGGCTTGGCATGGCTGCTTTGATGTGGATATCTCACTCGGAGCGGCCCTTGAAGGCCGATGAACTGCGCCACGCCCTAGCAGTTGAAATAGGGTCGCCGGATCTCAATACCGACAATATTCCTCCAATAGGCACATTGCTAGCAAGTTGTCAAGGACTTGTTGTGATAGAAAAGGGGGCTTCCACGGCCACGGTCCGGTTGATCCACTTTACGCTCCAAGAATACCTCCGGGCTCATCCTGACCTTTTTGGCGCAGCTCACTCGGCAATGGCAGAAACCTGCTTAACATATCTGAATTCTCACCGGGTCCAGGCCTTTTCGACCGGTCCCCCCTCCGACCTCCAAGACACACCATTTCTCGAATACTCTTCTCTATATTGGGGAGTTCACGCAAGAAAGGACCTTTCCGATTGCGCAAAACTGCTTGCGCTAAAGCTATTTGACGACTACAACAGCCACATATCCACTAAAATCCTCTTGAAAGCACACGAGATATGGGGTGTTTATGCGGACGAATTTTCCGGGTTCCGTGGTCTACATTGTGCATCCTTCTTCGGGATTATTGAGATTGTAACTAATTTGGTAGAGAGGGAAGGTTGTGATATCAACCAAATGGACTTCGTAGGTAGTACGCCGCTCCATTGGGCTTCCCAGAATGGGCATGAGGGAGCAGTTAGAACACTACTCGGACGGGATGGCACCATCCCCGACAAACCAGATAAGGGCGGCCGGACACCACTCTGGAGGGCTGCTTACAGTGGGCATGAGGGAGTGGTGAAAATACTACTTGGGCGAGACGACGTCAACCCCGACAAACCGGATAACGGCGGCCGGACACCACTCTTGAGGGCTGCTTATAGTGGGCAAGAGGGAGTGGTGAAAATACTACTCGGACGAGACGACGTCAACCTCGACAAACCAGATAACGGCGGCCGGACACCACTCTGGTGGGCTGCTTGTGGTGGGCATGAGGGAGTGGTGAAAATACTACTCGGACGAGACGACGTCAACCCCGACAAACCAGATAATGACGGCCGGACACCATTCTGGAGGGCTGCTTGCAGTGGGCAGGAGAGAGTGGTGAAAATACTACTTGGGCGAGACGACGTCAACCCTGACAAACCAGATAACGGCGGCCGGACACCACTCTGGTGGGCTGCTTACTATGGGCAAGAGGGAGTGGTGAGGATACTACTTGGGCGAGGCGACGTCGACCCCGACAAACCAGATAACGACGGCCGGACACCACTCTGGTGGGCTGCTTACTATGGGCACGAGGGAGTAGTGAAAATGCTACTTGGGCGAGACGACGTCAACCCCGACGGACCAGGTATCGGCGGCTGGACAACACTCTGGGGGGCTGCTTACAATGGGCAAGAGAGAGTGGTGAAAATGCTACTTGAGCGAGGCGACGTCAACCCCGACAAACCAGATAACGTCGGCCGGACACCACTCTGGTGGGCTGCTTATAGTGGGCAAGAGGGAGTGGTGAAAATACTACTTGGGCGAGGCGACGTCAACCCCAACAAACCGGATAACGACGGCCGGACACCACTCTGGGGGGCTGCTGACTCCGGGCACGAGGGAGTGGTCAAAATACTACTCGGACGGGACGATGTGAACCCCAACAAATTAGATAAGGGTGGCAAAACACCACTCGATCGGGCTGCTAAGAAAGGGCACCAGGGAGTGATAGCGCTACTCCTGCCTCCAGGGTCTGCCGCCCCCAGCCTGTCATAAGGGTAAGGAGCCACCGTCCCCTCATCGCTTTCAAATGCGGATAACCTGTGCGCTATCCCCGCACAGGCCGGAACAGCCCCATAACACGCCCACCACCGCCATTGCCTCCTCCCTCACCTCCCCCTCACCTCCCCCTCACCTCTTTCCGCAGTTTAAGTCCCCGCCCTGTTCTGGCACCCGTCTTTCTGTCCCCCTCGGAATACGCTTGCGGCAGAGCCTCAACTTACATATTTCTCTTTCGGTCACAGGAAACACCCGTCCCAACTCCTACACAGATTTTCCTATGTGATCAAGTCAGGATTTATCAATTTACGTCCTGCAGTCCGGGGTTTGGCGCCGGCGGGGATGTTTTTATTGTATTGAGAGAAGCCCGTATGGCTTGAAAATTCTATCATATTCATCCCTTCCTTGTTTTCCGGTCGTATAGTCTCTTTGAATATCGATTATTTCTTTGATTTATTCACGATTCCTCCCCCCCCCCCACATCTTATGTGTGGACATGGGGGGTATTTAGATATAGATATAGAGAAGGATATAAATTTCAAGTATTTCTGGCTGCCCGTAAAAAGCGGTGGAAAGTGAGATGTTAACAAAGGCATCGTGATTTGCTTTCACCAAGGGCAGAATTTAATGTAGACTACGTTTAGATACCTCTACCCAGTGTTCCCAACGGGCCAGGCCGGCCAGGCTTCGGTAAAGCCGGGCCCGGCCTGTCCAAATTCTCGCGGATCTAGCCTGGCCCGAGCCTGCAGGCCTGGTAAAGCCTGAGCCTGGCCTGGCCGGGCCCGCCTATAGGCCATATAGGCTTTTTCCCGGCTGCCTGATAGGCCGGCCTGGCCTATATAGCCTAGG
>Ga0307517_10000547_pt1 | contig 64206 bp, 52 predicted proteins | sample 23_EM_MG_FD_194515 | JGI IMG/M metagenome (GOLD analysis project Ga0307517, IMG submission 194515) | Populus trichocarpa ectomycorrhiza microbial communities from riparian zone in the Pacific Northwest, United States - 23_EM | ecosystem: Host-associated > Plants > Roots > Unclassified | place...
ATACCTACCAATCTGCTCTCCTACCACACAACTCCTCCTCACTTAGCGTGCAACGCAACCCCCTCGCACTTGCGTAGTATTCTCCACATAGCAGTATAGATTGTGCACCATAGCCATATTTTGAACATCATTTAATAAAATGCGAAAAGAGCGCTGTGTTGCTGCTGATTTATTGTTCTGCCGCGATCGGATCTCTTCAGGTCTGAAAAGCCCTATTTTACACCTCTTCCAGGTCTCGCTACCCACCTGGGTGTCCAAGACTTTTAGGTTAACAGAAAAGAGAAAACCTTTAGAATACCATGCGCTTGGCGGTCATTCCTTTCGGATACCATCGACCGGGAAATTTACCATCGAGAAAGTGAAACCTTCACAGGGGCAACCCCCATTGGAACGAACAACGAAGACTTTTACACACTCTAGCATACCGGTATCTTTTTATCCCTTAAACAATACAAAGAAATTGAAAAAAATGACAGAAAAAATAAATAATTACTTCAACCCTCCTAGTATTTTTCTAGAACCTTCTTACAATTATTTTTTTAGCAATTTTCTAGGGGTTCTTGGCTTAAAAAACTATCCCACAGAAAGCCATTCTGAGGTTGGAAAAATAAATATAAGACATTGGCCACATTCACTCCTTTTTCACTTTATTTGTTAATTTTTCTTTGCTGTTTAATGGTGGCGAAGAGAGTGATGATTCCATGCAATGGTTTCACTTTTTCGGTGGCATATTTCTCGGTCAATTTCAATAATCTTTATTACTTAGGTAAAAGGATCGTGCCAATCCAGGCTTTGGTCCCAACGGCAGTACATTCCGGAGGTACGCCAGCTCAACCTGCCTATCCCGCAGTACATCTGGAAAGTACCACCCGCGCGACCTGTGAGTACCCCACCACAGGGACTGGAGGTTCGGCCAGAACACAGCTATCTTCAAAAACAAAGTACAAAAGAAATCCACCTCCGGTACCCCAAAATCACTACCGCGAACAAGGATGCAGCCCCATCCAAGCCCACACTCCGGCAGACCGGTCATGCAACCCAACAAAGGAAAAGTCCACGCCGCCCCTTCGTCGAAACGATACCCAGGGCACCCCACAAACATCACGCCACAAGACAATTTACCAGCCACCCACGGCACGGGCTCAGCCACACGTGGCTCAGGCGCCTTCTGTGACGCCACCGCAACCGGGGAAAAATCAGTTGAGCCACCCCCTCCACCAGCTCCACAAGACCCCAGCAAAGAGGTCCATCACGACCGTAAATTGACCAAAAATGTGGAAAAACTAGCCGTGTAGGTTCGCCGGAGGGCAAGCCCCCCAGCTCCGGTTGCCCTGGTGATAACACGATAACCAGCCAAGGACTTATCGATGGAAATAGGCAACGAAGGCCCAAATCCTAAAGACATGAAGCTATCACGAGATAGTCTCCACGAGCGTTGATTGGGTGATCCCCCCCGAAAAACGACCTGTCACAAGAGGTGAAAAGTCGGTCAATGGTATCCGGAAGGGTTTCACCCCAAGAGCATGGTATTGAAAAGGTTCGCCCTAACAGTACAAGTTACGAACATAAAGAACCCGAACACAGGGATGAGGAATTTGTATGGCAAAATGTCTGTGCGTGTCTGACCGCCCATACAAAATTCGGACTCAAATGTTCGGGTTCTTTATGCCTGTAACTTGTAACAGAAAATAACCTGTTTTCCTGCCACCTAGGTCTCCTTGCGCAGACTCTCTAATGCCTCAAAGCATACTACCCTAGTACACAATTTGTATAACCCTAACTTATAAATTCACAAGATAATAATAATAATATTATATTATTATTGTTATTTTTTGTTTACTTTACTTATGTATATTATATTGAATTTAAGTGTTCGCTTTGAGGTTACAATATGCTTTCAATAACATTACAAGTCTCTGATTTCTCATATTTTTTTTAATCTAAAATCTCCAAGACACTAATTTCCCCTTTCCCATATTTTAAAGCTTATTTTGACTTCATAGTATGATGCATCATAATATTATTATATAATTATTCAAGCTTTTACAACATAGGAGTAGATCATAAATTCATGGTATCATATATAGCAAGGATCAGAGGATGGAGAGTAGTGGTACCACACTTGCAAAAGTGTAACACAATTGTGTCCAAATCAGAACTCATGAATTCAAGATAATAACACTCAACTCCCAACTTTCCTAGAGCAGTTGGCAGCTGAACTTTCAGATTCCACCAAGACTCAGTTTTCCCACCAAAACCAATCTTCTTCGTGCAATTTTGATCAGAGGTTTATTCTCTACTATGATACTATGATACTCAGAGAATTTATATGATATCATTAAAATTTGTGGTTTGAATAGAAGTCAAGTAGCCTAGTACATCTTTTCTGAACATTCTTTGAAGCTATCCTATTTTTAATCCTGATCTTGGTGCCAGTGCTGGAATACACATGGTGAAACTGGCCATTTATAGTGTAAAATCGCTCGAGTGCACTTGAACAAATTCTTTTCCTGAGACTTGAGCTAGTACTAACCGTTCACTTAATTCTCATACGCCAATGTGTACCTGTGGTAGTGTTATGGCTAGTGAAAATGTATCATCCCCAGTGATCTTCGGTTGCATGGAACTGTACTCGAGTACAGTACATTTTCATCGGCAACAGCGCTGCCACAGATACATGTTCGGGTATGAGAATTAAGTTAACAGGAGTGTATACTCGTATCGGGTTATTCCATATTCCCAGTATCTCACCCACCAATCATTTCTCCATTCGGAAGTCCAGCACCCCTCGAATAACCAAACCGCGTGCCATACTCCAAGATTCCCCCTTCCAGAAAAGGAGAGCAAAAAACACAGCAAAAACACAGCCGTTCCCCCCTTCCAAGACAGAAAATAAATAATCTTTACCTTACCACTAAGAGAGGAGAGCCCAACGTCATGATAATTATTATCTCTTGGGCTGGTGAAACAGTGAAAATTTTATGCCACCCCTCTGAGTGTCTGACGCACAGGTTAATAAGCAGCCCTCGTTAATTACTACAAATTCGCAGGTGCGCAAGCACCAGATCATAGCTAATATTAGCAATATGATTGTATCTACGCACACCATCACTGAAGAATACCGTGAGAGCGCCTTAGTAATCTCTGTCTCAGACGCTGATAAGGGTGGTATAAAAAATTTCCTCTATTTCTCCTGCCCAAGAGATAGCACAAGGCTCAACTATTCGAGTTTCCGGGTACTCCCACTCTTCACCTTCAAAGCCAAACAAGCTCCCGCCCACCCCCCCCAATCCTATAGTAAAACAATCTCACCTCCTGAACTCCCACCAGTTTTCCCATTCCGACGTTCATTATTCAGTGCTCTTCGTTCCTTGTTCCCTTTCAACTCGTACCTGGGCCTCTTATTCCCTCTGACCGAAGAGCACAGTATGCGTATAACACAGGACTCGCAACACTCACTCAGCCAGTGCAGAGATCACAACAATTTGACATATGCGATGGGAAAATCGCCTCCAAGGTTGCTGAAAGGAATCAACCTAGGATCACGAGAAATCACTCGGCATATTCGTTCCACCCGCCCGTTCCCCCACCTGCTCAGATCCGTACCAGACGCAAAACCCGAACGCGAGAGCGATTTCCCATTTTATCCTGACGATGTTGCACTTTCTAGCCCTTACAATCACGTAGTGTGCAAACCTATTCTTGCAGCTGCCACAGTAGCTATATTCTCCTCCCCGCCGCCTCTCTACCATGGGGAGACTTATTTCAATAATCCTGACTCCCATGGTTCTCCCAGTGGTTTAGCCCCGAGGTGAACACGAATAACTTGAAGCTTCCATTTAAAACACCCTGGTCAAACTACAAAAGCATTTCCCTCTCGACCAAATATTTCACACTTCAATGTATACACCCAAACGCGCACAACCCAACTATATACAGAAAGCACTATAAAAAAAACCAACGTAACAAACTGGTAAAAGACTAAGCCACCCTCACTTCTCCTGCAAAAACATGGCAAACTCCTGATCTCTGTTATCCAAACTCTTCTGATCAAGCTTAACATTCATCAATCCCCACCAGCCCACGCAACTGTTCACCAATGCGATCCCACCGCAAACAAAGAATGGGCCGGATATTCCCCACTTGGATTTCTCACCGCCGAAGGCCTCCATCAGGTGAATGAAGGAATGAGTGCCAATGAAGCCTCCGACCTTTCCGCATGCCGCCGCGACGCCGTAGAATTTACCGCGGACGGGGGTGGCTGCTGATTGTGAGACTATGAGCCCAATGTTATTGCCTGCTCCCGCTTCGCCGAACATGACGAAGAATCTAATACATCAGCATGTAGCTTAGGTTACGGAGTTATTATGACAGGGGGCCATACCCGAAAATGAATATGAAGGCCGGCGCCGGAAGCTCCACCTTTGCCCACAACCCAGCGAGCAGGGATGCCATAAGGGTTTGGCAAAAACTCCCCAAGACCAACAATGCTCTGGGGCCTAGTTTGTCACTAAGGTACGCCCCGCCCACCGCGCCCGGGAAATGAAATATGCAGATGCAGGCTGTATACCCAAAGACTTGCACAAGGCTCTGTCCCGGTGTGCCAATCATTTCGATCAACCTCGGCGCGAAGATGTTGTACGAAAATGACGTGACATTCCAGAGAAACCATATCAAGCTCTCCACCGCGAGTGTGCGCCAGTAGTACCTTATCACGGTCTTGTACGATATCTCTACCTTGTCCTTCTGAGCCTGTTCGTATTGCTCGCCTTCATCGACGAAACGGCGGAATATAAAGACTATTAGGGCGAAGACGGTACCGATGCCGAAGAGGATGCGGAACGCATTAGAACATTGGGTTGGAGTATGCTGGCCCACCAGCGCTACGACTGCGGTTGGGATTGCGTTCGCTACAAGATAGCCCTGTTTCACTAATCAACTTGATGGGGGCCCTTCACTCTTGCTTGTTGGGGCGAAGACATACCGCGAGGATCATAAGATTTGTGCAGAAAATGAACCAGCGGTTTCTCGTGCCTTCAGGGCGGAGTGCTGCGGCTTCAGCACAGGCTACGCTACCAGACGGATACTCTCCACCAATACCCACGCCAGTGAAGAAGCGACAGGCGGCTAGGAGATCGATTATTCGCGGGATAGGTCCGGGAAATGGGATTGCAGTCAGCAGGGAGGAAATAATAATAATGATCCCGGAGGCCTTCATGCCATTGCGGCGACCAAATTTGTCCACAACCCAGCCAAAGCCGAGTTGCCCAATGACGATACCAGCAAACGTGATCTAGGGGGCCTCAGTAATAGCCCCTTCACAGAAACAGGAGGGCTACCGAAGTCAAGAGTCGTTGTTTCTCTGATGTATATTCCTCCGGCCATGCTCTCCGCATAAGGATATTCACAACACCAATAATCTAAAATGTCAGCTTTCTTCCTAGGATTCAGAACATCCGAGCGAGGGAACTCACCCCGCTCAAGTATCCATCAGCAAACAATCCGAATCCCGAAACAAATATCCTCCCATTCAAGTTCCGGATTTTCCATCGCCGCCGCCACCGTGAGACCCTTTGAACAAAGTTAAGGTCGGCAGTACTAGCCTCTGAACTTTCAAACTCAGTCACTTGCCCCGTTATACAATCCTCTTCCTCTTTGCTCATGGGCTTATCATCAACTGCCATCCTTTTCTATGTATTTATGGCCGAGATGACTGCCACGAAAAACCCAGACCATATGGGGACGAGAGCAAATTTATACTCAACAATCGATAGCAGAGCAAGCACGTAATAATTACCAAAAGGCCATGTGTCTAAGACCGATAAACCGAGAATGTGGTCATTTCCAATTACTGAAGGAAATTTCAAGCGGTGGAGGTTAGAAAGCTATGTAATGAAACTCAACACAGCTAGCAGGCCCACTATTACACATTGGATAGCCAATAGGAGTCCTCCAAATAAAAACGCAGAAAAGAATACCCTTTCCGGACCGTAAAATATCCACATACATACCCCGAGGCTAGTTATAGCGAGCGGGGTAGTGGCTGCTAGGAATATTCGCTGCGGGAGCCAACCCTCGACAAATTCTAATGTGAGGTGTTCATCGGTCGTGACCTTCACTAGCCAGTCTGTCCAGGAGCGCCCGAGGGTGGGGGGCCGATGGTAGCAAGCTAGCAGCTCACTTTGGGAGAAGGCGAGCGAGAAATGATCACGTGGTGACCCAGAAGCCTATTACAATTGGTTGCGATAATATAAACACATGCGCTCGAGCACATAGACTAGAAGGATCAAGGGGTAAAGGCGAACGTACCCCCACAAGTCTCAGGGACCGAATACCCCGCAATGAAAAGTACATCCTAAAGAACCCACTAAGCTTGCTCTGTTCCTGCCGCAGCAGCTTGAATAGCTCAGAATCGGTAAACGATGGATTATCGATCGGAATCTCTATTCTTATAGTACGTGATAGAGCAGGCGAGTATCCAGTTGCCAATGATAATCCAACCGCATGCGTAGGAGCAGGAAGCAAAAGTTGTCGAATAGGAAAATCATAAAGAGTGTTATTTCCAAAAATTGTCCGCGGGCTCTTAGGAGGATGAGGAGCTGTGAGGATAATGTTAGCCGATGATGACAGATGTCGGCCAAAAGCGAAAACCCACTACTAGCTTCAACTAGGCCCCGAGCTACAGGTGTCGACGTAGACAACGGCCCCTCCGTAAACTTGCTACTAATAGCAGACGGGGGGCCATTCTCCACAATCGGAATGGGTTTATGAACATCGATATGTAACCAAGAGCTAGAACCCCCCTCGCCTCTTCTATCTAACCCCACATGCTCTTGTTGCGAAGCCAGACCCTTCCCTAAAGGGACGGAGAGCGAGCGCCCCACCCCTCCTCCTCCCCGCCCTGACTTTTTCAAAGTGGTTGGGAAACGCCTCGGTTTGGTGCTCGGAACAAACTCATCCAGTATAGCATCATATAGGTACATTGGACTAGATACCGTGTCTTTGTCCCCTGCTATTTTGTATAGCGTTCTTCCCCCTATTGCTCCAACAGGCTCAACAACGTAAACATCACCGTCAGTTCCCAGCGGCGATGAAAGTGGTTTGAACTTTCCATCCAGCAAGAAAGCGTGATCACCAACCCCGGGCGATAACTGTGGAGGTTCGTCTTTGGGTGGTAGAGGTGGTGGGAGATTAACCAATGCTACAGCTCCTTGCGCTATGGGTGTGAGCGAACACGAGTTTGCCTCTTGCAGTTGCAACTCGCTTTGGAGAGAATTAGTCGTCGATACCGCCGAGGCACGCCGGATATGTGGCGGTTGAAGAGGAGATAGAGGTGGTGAACGCTGGGGGAGTTTGTTCGACATCCTGCACAGAAAGAGAGGTACCAACTGGAATAAACCTCATCACTTGTCCTGTAAGCCTCAATATATAATTTAAACAGCTGAACGAGCCACACCAGTGGTGGAACCAAACAAAGGATATCACGAAACGGCTTGAGAAGATTAAACTTTTTGTTTGACAGGGATAAATGAAAAGACAAAGGGCCGAAACCATGGCATGCCAAAGCTTCAGTCAAGCTAAGGTAAGAGAGTTCAACAAGAAACGGTTACCCATAGTAAAACACAAGTGCAAGTATCCCACCCCAACTACAATGAAGTCCACCGCCCACCCATCGTAATCAAACGCCGGACAAAAGAACAAGAGAGGAAAAAACTACAGCTACTTCCCACCAAGCCTGGACTCAATCTTCTCCATCTCAGCCTTCTTCGCAAGCGCGATCTCATCCTTAGTAGCGTCGTAGCGCACGTTGCCAACCTGGTTGAATGGGTTCTCTTCGCTCTTCTCAAACTCTTTCTTGATCAACTCCTTCATCTGCCCAAGCCTAAGCCCCTTATGCTCCTCGCGAACCTCCGGTAGTCTACGCTCCTCATATGCGGCGTATGCAGCTTTAAAACGTCTTTCAGGGTGTCTGTCGACAGCGCCTTTGTCGGCGCCGGTAGCTAGGGTCAGAGCATCGAGGGCGTCGTCGACATTGCTAGCGTTTAGAGATCCCAGTGCAGAGTCGATCCCTTTGGTCCGCTTAGATGGGCCGGCTTTTGCGGGCTTAGGCTTAGAAGGAAGCGTAGATTCCTCCTCCGCGAGTGCCGCAGCCGCAGCAGCCTTTTTGGCAGCCGCGTCGCGCTTCTTGGCCTCTGCTGCCTCTCTAATGGTGAAAAGTCTTAGTAACGGATTGCGGAAATGTGCTTTTCAGTAAACTCACTTTTTGGCATTACTCTTGGCGCCCTTCTCCCACTCTAGAGCCTCCTCGGCTGCCTTGCGTGAATTTTCGGCATCGGCCTTTGAGGCCGCTGCCGCCGCCTTCTTCGCGTTTCCGGCGGCCTTTTTGGAACTCTCGACCTGCCTTTTAGGCATTTGGCACGCTGTGAGATTTGTGGTTTATTTTGCGGGTGATTTTATAAAAGGCTTCGTAGGGGTGATGTTCGCGTGATGATTATGATCGTGCGTTGACTCCGGAAGTGGGATGAGTCGCAAGTGACGCAGGTGGGGTTGTCTGAGGTCAGGGTTAGCTTACCAATTAGCTTAGACCCCACTCACCCATCCATGGTGCTCAGAAAAAAATACCTTGATGTATCATACCAGCACTCGAGTCCAAACTACAAGTGCCACCGAAAAAGTGAGTGCACTCGTGGGATTTACACCAAAAACGGCCATTTTCACCCACTTATTCCACTACCAACAACTGAATTAAAAATAAGATAACTTCATAGAATTCTCAGAGAGCTATAGGCTACTCAATCTCTTTTGAAACCACAAATGAATTAAAATTTCCTGAGGAGGAGTACACAGTTGAACTTTCAAATTCTGCCAAGACACAGTTTTCTCACCAAAAATGACGGTCTTGGCGCAATTTTCAGGAAAATTTTCTTTCTCTCCCGTACTACTCCTCAGGAAATTTTAATTTACTTAATATTTCAATAGAAGTTGAGTAGCCTATAGCTCTCTGAACATTCTATGTAGTTATATTATTTTTAATTCAGTTGTTCGTAGTGGAATAAGTGGGTGAAAATGGCCGTTTTTGGTGTAAAATCCCAGGTGTGCACTCACTTTTTCGGTGGCACTTGTATTAATATTCGGGAAAACAAATGTGCAAACAAAGGCCCGTCACAACCTACTTATTTAAGACCTCCTCTTACAATTGTGCAAAACTGAGCCACAGAGCACTAGTCCGCATTTAGAGAAGTTGAAACTGTTTCTCGAGTGATAAAGCGAGTTCAAGTTACAGTATAGTGCCCAGAGCCGTGGAGAACTGTGTCATAACCCCCCACTTTTATTTTTAAAATTTCCAAAGGGCAGCCAAATGCTCGAGTAGACTCCGTTGAAGTTCAAAAGCACGACGGGGTACAGGTGCATCTAAAGTACGGGCGCAAAAGTTTTCGTCAGATGCCCTTTTTAAACAAAAAATGGACATTTTTAAACAAACAATTCTCAATACTGCCTATAGAAAAACACTTGAAATTTATCCATCAGCTAGGGAATCACTGTGTATCCGGGATATCTACAAGTAAAAGTGTAAGGAATCAAAGCTGCCTTCATTGTTCATGATTGTGTCAAGGAGTGTGAAAGTGACTTGGATTTTTGTATGGGGCTCCATACAAAAAAGTACATGGCAACAGATACCAGACACTTAAACAACCTTTTCTCCATCACTTGGTAATATTTAGGGATTCTGTGACTTTCTTCATGTTATCTACATGTTTGCTAATGCAAGGACAAATTTTCGCCGATTCTCATAGACATTGTGCAATGAGAGAGGGTGGTGAAGATGGTCAGTTCTGGTGTAGGGAGGGCATCGGACGAATGCTTTTCCCCTAGTACTGTACTTGTAGTATGTTTGCAGACAAGCCACTCTATTACTCGGGTACCGTGAATTGCAGACTTCCCCCCATCCCTTCTGGTGCCGTACGACTGTCGCAACAGAAATCTATTCTTGAAAAGATTACTCTTCTCAGAGGCGCGTCAGGCACGAACTCTCTCACCAAGTCTTGGTCATATAATTCGGCGCCTAAGTGCATATCAGCGCCTAAGACTTGCCCCCGACCAAAAGGCCTCGAATTCAGCACAAGGGCCTGCCGGTAAGTTCTGGACAAATCACGGGTGATACCCCATGACTCTGAACCCCCCACAGCACAATCAGCTAAAGTACCCTATCTAATTACCCGGCACCCTGCGCACGCATCATGCGTGCCAGTGAAAATCGGAAAACAATTTCTAGAGACAAGAGTTGCGCTTTCCGATTTTTATGGACACGCTCGAGTATAATACTTTAGAATCGCAGATGGTAGGCGAAAATAATAATGATGGTGCAGTTCGCCGCAATCAAGATCATAGTAGCTGCCGTTCACCTTGCAAATTTGTTACCAGTGATGGGCTACTTCACTGTCATGACCATTAATTCTGGGAAAATTGGACCTGTGTGCAACTTTACAAATTCACAGGGCGAATTCGGCTACAGGAGAATTGTGCCCATCTTGAATGTGCATCCTCCATGCGCAGTAACCCATCCCGAATGGATTGGCGAAAACGGGGAATTCTTGGCAGAGAGCTTCACCCAAATACCAGTATTCACACAGCAGGTGGCAAGGATCGGAGGGTAGCACTCAAGGCGGATGGTGAAGCCTCAAATCTATGTGGGGGCAGCATACCGGTATTTGAGCTCGCCGTGCCGAAGCTTGTCTTAAACTGACTGCACGTGCATGCCATGGTGGTCCGGTTATTCTGCTTGGATTTGGGTCGCATGCAATAACAGTTCTTTTTTAAAGATGCTTCGACACTACGAGCACCGAATTTTGTGGCCCATGAAACAAACCCACTTTCGCATTCCCCGATCGGTGGGCAGAGCAGTTGATGAGAATTTTGATGCTCACACATCAAAGCCTTTATGAATACCATTCATGATCGAGGCCCGGAGTATTTTGTATTGATCAGCAGGGGGATCTTATATCCCTTGTCGTTCCTGGGCTCCTGCAAGCACGACAGCGGTTTCGTCAATCAGCCGACCAGCACCGTACAGCATGGTGAGTACTGCACAGCACTGCCTCGCACTGATGTGGCAGCCCACGGCCTGAGCGACCCTCGGTTCGGAGGAAGGATTATTGAGGCTTAAAAGGTTAACTAACATGTACGGTTTTCGGAGATGCCACGCTTTGAATTACGGGTTTTTATTATGTTTTTGAAGACTCGGATGCCGGCATGGTGTGGCAGCCCTGGGGATGGCAATTTATGGCCCTTCTCCCCAAGATGAAGGAGTGATGGATGGCGCATGGGGGTGGGGGGATATGGTACGGTAGGATACGGGGGGGTGGGTACCGTACTATACTTGCACGGGCACTCATAAAAGGGAACTTCAGAAACACCATCATGTTTCGGGCGCCTTGGTTTTGTTTTTCTGCAGAAAGTATTGTCACATGAGCCCTTCACATAATGTCACAGTACGGCAGACGAGCGACTACCGTGCCCGGCGTCAATTCTGTTCGGTCTCCAGACCTATTCCGTGCTCTCACCTCACTCACTTCCTTCGTCAGCTTGCAAGCGAAGTTATGATGTGTTTCTTTCTGTTCCACCCTGCCGCCATTTTGGTGCATGTCTTGACCATGTGCGGGGGTGGTCAAGCGGGGTAGCGTCAGAGTGAGGAAAAACGAATAATACTCGAGTGCTCGAGCAGTGTTTTTGGAGTGAACCCTTTTTTTATACATCTGCCGGTGTGTGCGGGATGGCGAAGTGCGGGGTGTTGTGTGACTGGGTGGGGACTCCATCAGATTGGATGGATCTTCGACCTTTCTGGAGGGAAAGAGGCGTCAAGTGGGATAGGCTTCTGTTTAGGGAGGGTGCGGTAGCGAGCTGCAGTTAACCCTGAATTCCTTCCACTAAGTTTGAGGTGATGTTTATGAAGGAAGGGACGGACGGACGGACGGACGGACACTTCCGTTCGTTGAGCTACTGTTAGACTATCATCGACTATCTCCCGCTATCATACAAGGGCGGAGCAGCAGTGGTGCCCATGTTGATTTGGTGAAAATTAGTGGCACACCACGCCCAGCTTGCCTGGAAATGGGAACCTTCCATTGCTTATCATGACACGAGCCTGGAAGGGATCATTTATTCTTGATCGATGTGTTGACCAAGGGAACAGGCACCTCATCGATCGATTCCCGGTATATCTCTTCAAAACCGACCCAGACAAGAGGAAATAGAGGTCCCATCAGGGGCATGTTTCTCAGGTATACCATTGCTGCCAGCATTTTAGTTATGCACCGTATTTTATCCCTGGCCCTCGCATCACTATTCGAGAGCACTGAGTATTGGGACATTGGGGTTGGGCGGGGTGAATTTAACCACCTGTTTATGCACCGCACTCGAGTACCGGAACTGGACTGCTATCATGGTGCTGTTCTGTGAGAGGATGGTGTGGCACGCATTTTGGTGGGATGTGTGATCCAAGGAAAAGTACCGAGCGGAAACGTTGAGAGCTTGGAGGGCTGGCTTCTCCGGCTGGATAATATTGCTTTTGGGGTGAATGTGGAAGTGTGTGTTTTAATCTCAACCTTCAATCCTGGTGGCGTCCTGGAAGGTGTGTGCTCGAGTGCAGCATGTGTGTGTGTGAGGATCAGTTCTGGGTGGGCACCACACCAAGTCCCGGTATGATATTTCATTATTTCGCCAATTTCATGCGTGTGTGCTTTCCTGCATTAACCACCATCGTGGGGCAAAGTATCATTCGTTTGTCGCAAGTTCACGATGCCTTCAAGGCAATCCATGTACTATAATATTATTATAGGAAAAAGAGAAGTGTGGTTTATTGGCCTGTGGTCTCTCGGAGCACTTTGTTAGCCTCCGTATCGGTAGAGGGGGTAGGGTACCGTATGGCTCCCACCTTTCTTTTTTTCTTTTTCCCTTCTATTATCTATCACTACTCGAGTACATCCTTCATATCGTGAAGCAGGCCACTCATTTTTAATTTCCTCCCCTCTAGTTTGTCTCAAGCTGCTTTTTCCCTGATTTCCTTCTTTTTACCTTAATACCGCCCCCCCTCCATCATCGCCGTCATCATCACCGTCGTCACCATCACCACCGTCCCCATTAAAGCGAGATAACGTCTTCTTTCCTCCCTGGTAATTCCTATCCCCGTCCTGTCCGTCCCTTCCGTCCCGTCATCTCTCACCATTAAGGGGGATAGAGGATAGAAGAAAGTATTATTGTTGGACTTTTTTTTTGATTTTTCACAGTACAAAGACACCGATAATTAGCAGCGAAGGATTCGGCGATTCCTCTGCAAGGCCGAGCCTAGGGAACGGAGAAACATTTGAGACAACCAGCACCGGAACAGAAGACAACTGAATTTGCACACATACAAACGCGGACTATTGCTGCTGGAACAGGACCTGCAAGCCGGACGACAGAGGCTCGGAGTCTTCTGCTTGGGAGCACACCCCTCCGCCCAAACTCTGATTACTGAGCCGTCACCTGTCTACTTGGGCTACCGGTTACCCTAGCGGACGGAGGGATCTCTTCCCGCCTCGCTCACTTGCTTGCCTCTTTGCCCCGTTCCATATAAACCTCTTTGGCCCTGAGAAGTACCCACTGCACTCGACCTCCCCCTATAACTAGGTCTTTGCTCGCCAGATTGTTCTCCAGGATAGTACCCGGTTACACCTTTACGCGATTGTTGAATTACGCACAACGATACCTGGTCCCCGATTTTCCCTAGACTCCTACATACGATGCCATTCTCTAAGTCGGCCCCTTCTCACATATTTATCGTTCGCCATGGAGCCCGGTTAGACATGGCCGACGCTCAATGGCAGCTTACCTCACCAACACCATACGACACACCTCTCACCTATGGGGGATGGACTCAATCCCGCTCGGTGGGAGTGCGAATCGCCACGTTGATTGGAAACCAGTTGAACCAACCGCCCTCTCCATCAATGGCTGCACGGAAAGGAGGAGCAAAGCGAAAGAAGAGGGCCAAGAAAATGCGGGTGGTTATTCACTCCTCTCCCTTCCTCCGCTGCATCCAGACGAGTGTGTCCATTGCTGCGGGAATCGCCCAGCACCACCACCAAGAGGTTACAAATGCCCACTTTGTCGCCGAGAATCCTATTGAGCCAACTGCGGAAGATCGTTCCAAATTTCAGTTTACAAAACCGCTCTTACGATTGGATTCGTGGTTGGGGGAGTGGTTGGCCGAGGATTATTATGTCGACATTACTCCCCCGCCTCCAACTTCTTTACTTATTGGAACTGCGAAAGCGGACTATATTCGGCCCTCCTCCGCGAGTGGGATTGCTACAGCTCCTGTTGTCAATGCCTCGCCATTGTATAATATTTCTTCGCTGACGACCTCTCTGCCGACCACTTTTACCGGCGGCTATGTGGCACCCTCACCAACCTGGGCAATCTCCAATCACGGGAAAATTCCAACTGGCTACGTCTCGCATGCCAAGGAATATGTTGAGTTTGATCTCGGATGGGACTCTTCAAAATTGGGAAGTGGAGCAGAGTACGGCGAAGAATGGGCTAGCATGCATACCCGCTTTAAAAATGGGTGGAAGAAGCTGCTTTGGTATTACTCGGGCGAAGACCCCAAAGTTACCACTTCCTCCACTCGATGGAAGCGTGCGACAGAGACTAGCTTCTCAGAGGCTAAAAAAAATAAGCCCTCTGCCGGCATTGTAGCCGTCACCGAAACCGACTCTGGCACTGGGGAGAATGCCGACGGAAACCCGACACCCCCGTTATCGGATAGCGAAGGGGAGCCCGAAGTCGAGGATGAGGAAGAGGAAATCCAAACGGTGTTGATCCTTGTTACCCATGGCGCCGGCTGCAACGCCTTGATCGGCGCCATCACGCATCAACCAGTATTAATAGACATTGGCATTTCCTCACTCACAATGGCCGTGCGCAAGGACTTGGACCCCGACCCGCCAGCATACCCGACCGATAGCCCAAAAGTCTTCCACCACCATAGCACTTTAGCCCCCACGTCCGGCGAAATCCCCGCGCCACCTGTGGTTTACGATTTGAAGATTACAGCAAACAACGACCATCTCCGCACTTACACCCCGCTATCCACACCCCCTGTTAGCCCGAACCTGCGTTACGGCCTTAATTCGCTAGCTCCAATTGGGAACTTTACACTTAACGGTAGTGGTGTTGGTAGCATGTCGAGGGTATTCGGCAGTAACACTGTTCGTCGCAGCGCGAGCTCTGTTGGACCGCTGAGTTCTGGGAATCATGGGGGTTTGTGGAGCGCGCGCTCAGGGCGTGAGTCTCGCCCTAGCAGTCGGGAGGAATTCTCACCATTGAGCCTCACCAGTCCGTCCTTCGCAAGCGCGGTTATCGAGGATGACGACAGCTCAAGCAATGTGACGGGCCTTTGGGATGCAAGTGGGTGGGAACGGAAGAGGCGGTGGACTGTTTCTCGCAGTGAGGTCCCTGGCTAAGGGAGTGGAAAGGTGGCGGTGGCAGTGAGGTTTTTTGTACAAAGTATTTTTGATCCTGCTGGTTCTGGTTTTGCCCTTGGTCTTGTTTCTTGGATGTTGGTTTTTGGGCTCTTGTTCTTTTATCAACTTCATGGTTGGCGTCTGTGCTTTTCCGATTCCTTCTTTTCTTTGCACTGGTCTGTGTGTAATCACATATTCCTGGTTTTTGTGTCTCCGTTTTGTCTTTGTATATACCTGTTTGGTTAATTGGCTGCTACAAAGCCACGCTGCGGCAATGCTCACCTCTTCACATATTTTCACCCTACTCGAGCACGTTCTCTACGATACTGACGCAGATGATTTTTGGCCTCTGTGAGGGATTTACTGATACCAAAACTGTGTTCGATGCCCCAACCTAACGGCCACGATTCTTGATGTGCGAAACTTGTGTTGACCGCATCAATCTTTTCCTCCTTCCTGTTTGTCAGGGAATCGCCCTGCACCAAGGTTACCGCGGTGTGAGTTCTGTCTACAGCGCCGAGGTATTATAAATAAATAATCAGCATGAAAGCTCACTCGTTTTGATATATAATCCCTGGCAACGGAGTGGCAAGTGGGAATCTGCAAGACCTAGGATACCGGTAAGAACAATTGCCCTAAGGTGGGGGTGTTGGGTCATCATCCCATTGGTCGAAGCGCAGCCGAGATAGCCGGAGATTCAGTGCTTAGGGAAGCTGCGGAGTTTGTTCGTGGGGGAATGCCACATGATGGAATTTAGAGACACGGAGCGGTGCAGTCTGCACATGTTTGGCGAGGGTATTGTCGCATAGTAATGGAAGTTTGGCTGAGGGCTAGGATATCCCTTCCCGCTTTGAAAGTTGGGGCAGTTTGCAGACCGATCAGTCCTCGAGTTTCCAACTGCTCTCATGCCCCGGGATTGCATAGCCTATATCTGTATTTCTTGGTATTATACAAGTATTGAGTACATCGCGTATCGATCTATTACCGACTCCGGCTACAATGCAAACAAAACATGAAATGTGCTAAGAGAAGGAAGAGGAAAGAAAGGAAACATCAATGAATTCAACCAAACGTCCTATCCATCATTTTGTGCGCCAACTCAACGCCCAGAAAGCACATACTGTTCGCTGGTACACTCCTGGCGAGGGCTGGACCTAAGCCCGGGAAGAACGCCTTGAAGCCACCCCTTTTGTGAATCTCGCGAACGACACCCCCAATAGTCGGTTTGCCCTCGGCACTCTGCAGACGACTCTTCACGGTGTCGACGGGGAAGATCAATAGCCACATCGCCATACCTGCAGCACCCCCGGCAACCATTACCGCACCCATGCTCAACTTACCTTCGCCTTCGGGTGTTAGGCGTCGCTTGATATACTCGTATGTGGCAAAGTATGCTGCAGAACCAGGTCCATCTCTAGCGAGTGTTGCAGCCGAGCCACGGAATACTGAGCGAATACCGCCTTCCTTGTATAGCTGTCGAACGACATCCATGCCACCAGAATACTTCTTTTCCCCGGTCTGGCCCTGGATTTGCAGGAGAACCTTGACCCGCTCGAAGGGCGCGGTGATGAGCGTCATCGGGATCGCCGAGAAGAAACCTGCAAAGGAAATCTGCGCGATAGACATTTGGTTGTCGCGGACTGTTCCGAAGCGGCGGATAAGATTTTTGCCGACGTCGTAACCCTTTGGCATCCGTCAGATTGGACCGAGAGCAGGAGGAATTAGAGACGAACCCAGAATGATACAGCAACTGCGGAGAACAATTAGCACGTGCGCGAAAGCAAATAACACGCCCGAACGAAAACTCACACATTGGTGTAACGCCGATCAATGGCGCAGATACGCCTGCATACAGCCCCTGTGCTCTTTAGTCCCTGTTTTTTTGTTTTTCTCGCGGCGATTGCAACCTCAGATGGTTGGGATAAGGGGCGGGTATCGAAATCTGGGTCAAACATACCCTGACCATGCCCTCGCGGGCAGCAGTTTTCCTCACGACATCAAAAGCGCCAGAGTAGACACCCTTCTCGGCGGTTTGGAGACGGACCTTGACCAGGTCAAAGGGGTGGCCTGGACTAGAGTTAGAAATGGCGAGCAATCAGACCAGCGCGCAGAGATGCAAACCACTCATGACGGTGAAAACCCCTCCAACACCCCCAGCAACCAGCGACCGAAGGCCAGATAACGAAGCAGACTTGGTGGCTTGAACATCCTGCTTTACCTCCTGCTGGACAGTCTCCTTCGATGGCAGTGCCGGCTTCCCAGATAATGTTGACATTCCGTCCAGTCTTACCACCCGTCAAAAGTTCTTTAAGGGGTGAGGCAGTCTTCCGTCGTAAATCTGAGTGGAGAAAGGATTGCGGGAGAGCGGAAAAGAGGAGGTGGGTTCAGCGAGGAATGCTAGGAGTAGAAGCACAAAGAGAACTGCTGACGATAGCCCAGCTGATCTGGAGGGGTTAAGAGGAAGAAGGGTTTGTATGAGATATCCTCGGTGAGAGGGAACTATTCACGTGACTGAATCACATGTGATGTCAACGCTTCGCTGGGCAAGCTCGTGTGTTACAGTAAATTTATCTACATCGTGCTAAAGAGGCACTAGCAAGATAAGCGTATTTCTCTGATTGGCGGATTCAATCTCATAGCTGTGTAAAGCTATCACATGACTCGGGATGTTGGTTAGTAAATCTCAACAGGTGCATTACCTCACAGCTACGGCTAACATTGCTCTCATATCAGGTTTAGTGCTCCTGTGGATGGGGAGGGATCTGCATCATAACTTGACCTGAAATGCTTTGATATCACTCGATTGACATATCTAGAGAAGTGGGGAGCTAGTTTTTTAGTTTGCATTTTAGCGTGATTTAGGGAAATTCGGCACTATCAACACTACGGGGGATAGTACAAGATAGCCGAATTGAATTGTTGCTTAGGAAGAAGCAGCCTTTGCCGGCCTTGCTGAGCTCAGCAGCATCTGTCCAAAACGGACCCCACCACACAGACGTACAGTACTAGTAATGCCGCAGGTGGCCGAATGCCCAGCTACTCGAGTAGACAAACTCGACCACCATACTATTTAAGGTATGATATGATGACCACTATTCCTCTTGAGGACCAACCCAGAGGCTAATTTGCCTTTCCCGGGATAGTAAAGCTTGCTTTATCATGATACCGGCGCAGCACTTTTACTTTCCCTGGACGCAACCGTTATGCATTACTAAACCTCGGTGGCCACTTCCGCTTCTGTGGGGATTGCTCAATTATCTAAGCTATTAGGATCTCCACCGTCATGCAAACCACGGTAACTTCGATCGGAGCCTAGGACCCAATTACTCGTACTCCCACCAACACCGGCGCTCACTTGGTTGGTACTCGTGAAATACACATAGCCACCACAGGACCGACACGGCCAACCGCGCTGGCCATACGCTCCCCAAATTCTAATACATTCTCTATATTTTCAATTGGGACCCCAGCACCGAATTCCTTTCATAGCTAGCGTCTGCTTAGGTTGAGCGCCGGGGAAACCAAGTGGGCGGGACTGGTCTGGATGGAACGGGTTCATATCACACCGCGGGCCTGACGAATCCCGGAGTCCACTCTGGTACTCATGGTGCCACCGGGATCAGCTCGACAAGCGGCGGACGGCACGATTCGACCCCGAGCAGTGCTTCCAGTCGCCCCGTCCGTCCAAGACGGGGTGGGGATGACAAAAGACGTGACTGTCTCGTCCTTGGATGGGACGGATTGACTTGGCGCCGTTCTGGACGGGGTGGACGGCCGTCGACTACAGACGCGCAGAATTGGTCAATGAGACAAATACTGGTACTCAAATAAGTTAAGGTTAAAAATGGAAATAAAAATAGAAAAAGGAAAAAAGAAGAAGAGGTGGTGCAAGAGCGGCCTACCAGGGCGGCAGTCGGACTGCAGTCGACGGCCGTCGGGCAAGGCTAGTCTTCGTCTTTTGTCGTCCCGTTCAGGATGTGGACGACACCGTCCGACTGGATGACTGGGAGCGATGCACGAACTAGACCCCGTGTCGACTCCGGCAATGAGAAATGCATGATATCTTCTTCGGGGATACGGCAGGAGCAGGCATCCATGCGAAATGAAGTGTCTGCGGAAGAGTAGGGTCAGGGCCTTCCGCATTGCACTAGATGCGCACAGAGAATCGCAAAACCAAGTGTATGTCAGGATGGCGTGTTCCGTGCTTTAGTTAAGTAGGGAAAAATATAAAAGGGGACCTTGTGTTCTCAATCATCTCCTTCGATCTTCTCCCTCATCATGTTAGCACTATTATCATAGCTCTACGATATGTTGAGATACGGCTACCCACTTAGTTCATGTCTGTGGGTTAGCCTATAGCCTGTCTGCGTTTGCGATTAGGTCTATCATTGGTTGTGCGCGAGTGGGCTTGGCACTGGTGTTTCTCCTTAAATACTCGAGTAGTCTTCTCTCTTGTACGACTAGAATACAATGAACATCTCACTTCACATACCGGTATGATACGATAAGTCCACACACCCAACACATCAAACCCGATACCAGCAATTTTCTACTCGCTTTTTACAAGTAATGCCAAAACCCTCCCGTTCCGTTACCGCTTCTAGTCGATACTGAATCCTTCTCTAAAGTGACTAATCAAAAGTCTTGGTGATCAGACACCTTGCACCAGCAACTGTTTACCAACAATATTCTGATCTTTGATGAGCTGTACCAGAACAACCAAGTCCCAGGAGTCTCTACAAATAGCTGAAGAATAACATTTATATATAAGATAACTACATAGATGGTTTTTGGAAAGTTTTCCATACTGGTTTACTAGATAGAGGAGCTTAGTTAAAAACAAAAAAACAAAAGGGCAATTTTTGATGGTCAATTAGCTTAGTGAAGTGGAACTTTGCAAGGCTGTGGGACTTGCAGTTGGTGATCAGTATACTTGATATTAATAATAGGACATTACATGAATAAAATAACTTTAAATTATAAATTTATAAAAAGGAGAACCAATTTCTGATGAGATACCTGCAGTTAGTAATTGCTGCATTTTCCTGTTTTTGATGTAGAAGTTAGAGAATCACCAAGACATTTGCTTAGTCAATTACTTTATATGCATTACTGTGTTGGTAGCTAACAAGATCAAGTGTCTTCCCTTCTCTTCACTGAGCAAACATCAACCATCTGGAGTGACAGTATCTTCACTTCTACTCAGGTTATGGATGTCTCTTCAGCGGAGATGGATTCTATAAAGCAGCCCCCTTGGTCTAAGAAGGCTGAGTTTTATTACTTTGGGCTCCCTTCTTATTTCTACTTAGTTAGCTGATCTAGCACTACTTAGTGAGTTGCACCATACTGGCCTAATGCATATGACACACCTAAGGAGCACCAGCCTGTTCGAATATATCTGATTAATGATATATGGGAGGGTGACTTGTGATGCAAGATGGTTGAACACCTTAATTCAAAGCAACTTGAAGTATTATAGACGAGTATCCATATTGTTTGTATAGGATTTGTGGACCAGTCTTTTTCCTCCAGTGATCTTCTAGATTGGTGTTAAGCTAGATACTCTCTCTTATGAAAATGAAACAGCAGTGGCCCATAGTTGCCATGAGATTCTGGTCATATCTGCTATTCGCAATATTGATACTAGTTGGGTTAGTGGTTCTGACTGCTCAGGGGAAACCTGTAGTGGTAGTGGCCGGTAGGCAGGAGGTAGAATACCATTGGTAGTAATGTGAGAATGGCTGCTGCAAGTGGTAGATTGAGATACACAAGTCTAGTATAATTGTCTTAGTAGGTACAATGCTCCTGGCACTAACCTTGCTCTCCAAAGCCACTGTCAAGGTTTGCAATACTCTTACGACTACACTTGAATATCCTATCGCTTATAAGAAAACACCTTACATACTAGAGCGTACTGGCAGCCTTTTTCTGGCAGAAGGTGGTAATAGTACAAGGATCTTTCTTCTTATAACTTGTTATCTAGTTCTTGAAATATATGGAAGAAACAACTAAACCTTTTTTCACAAGCCATCTAGTGCACCTTATTGGGATAGAATGATACTTGGTGATGCAGCATTTCAGAAGTTCTTTGATTCCAATATGAAAGGAATTGATAAGAACATAATAATAATTCCCTATCTCCATAGGCATATTATGATGATAATGAATATAACAATTCTATTTAAGTTGTATGAGTAGGAGTGCAACAGGTAACAATGAGGACGTCCTTCTTAGGCAAGTCTCCTTTTTCTTCGCTAAGGAAGCGAGAAGTACTATCTCTTGAGATAGTAGGAGACTGGCTTGCTCATTCTATATAGGAATTATCTCAATAGTTCTATGTCAGTAACCTGTACTTCAAGACTATCACAATAGTTCCCAGGTTGTACTTTTGGTTACACCTGTAGGTGGGTGATTGTAGTTTGGCTTGTTGGTTATCTTAGAGGAGAGGTGTATGAAAAGAGAGAAAGAATAATTATATTGCAACTTCTTGTATAGAAAAGTACTTAGATAGTTGAATGAAGATCCTATCTGCTTAGCTGAGGGCCACCTCTTATATAAACATCTTCCCACAATGGTAATCCTGGTGACTCATCACCTTGCGTGATGCGCCCTCTATGACTCATCACCTTGCGTGATGCGCCCTCTATGACTCATAGTATGTTAAACTTGAAGTATGAAATATATCAGCTGACACCTATGAGTCTACTGAGCAGTATCTGTTAACCAATAATAACTCATGAAACAAGTTATGTGCCTAGATGGATCACATACGTGAAACCTATAACTCATAATATGAGTTTTGTGCTAAAGTCATTACATCATCTGACTCACAATCGTATGTGATAAAACAATTAACCAATTGAAACATAACAATAACTAACTATTGTGCAGTCCTGTAAGACTCAGATGCTACAACTCAAGTTACATTATAGCAAAAACGTTATGGGGTAGCTAACATGGTAGGATTTTGAGCCAACTAGGCCGAGGATATTTGAGACAGTAACAACAGATTGATAGTGAGGAAGGCTCTTAAGTATATAATCATTTGGTAAAGGTAAGGTAATAATGTGTAATTAAATATTAAAGAGTTCTAACTATAACTAGAGTTCGTTACAGTGCGGGGCGGGGTGGGTTTTAACCTGCCAGGACGGGCCCTATAAACTGACCTGGGCCTTGAAAGCCTCTTAACTGAAAATACAGCCGAGATCATGTTCGAGACCTTCAATTGTGGCGGATTATATATTTCTTCGCAGGCTATCCAGGGCCCCTACAGCAACCACCGTCATCATTCACTAGAGCTGAACGAATAGACGAGCAAATCTTTCAATAAACCTACATGCCTTTTATGCTTGGCTTGTATTACGATACAGTATTTCAGGCGTGAACACTCTCATCTCAGCCTTCATGTTCCTCGGCCCATGATAGCATAAGTTACTGTACACAAGGCAATCCGAGTGACGGGAAATGAACTCCATCCAACAAAATCACGCGAAAGCCATTTTACAACGGCGCCTTCCTTCTTCTCCACTGCGGCATACGAAACCGTCAACCTGGCGGCCCGGTCTATGAAAAAAGGAAACTCTTCTAACCCCGTTCATTCTGTCCTTGTAAAGTCAAGACTGGCTTGTTGAAGACGGCAGACAACACTGGCAATCACTCGATCACATGCTAATATCATAATATTATTATTATCTTCAAGGTTCTTTGTGACAACGGGAACTTGCCAGTTCTCCTCTCCTGCTCAACGTGCCTGAGTATCAACCTTCCACGCTACGTCTAAATATTACAATGGAAACAAAATAAAATAATACTTGACAGTATTCCTACTGGTTACTATTACTGCCGCGAGACTGTCGTACTTGCTATTATAGAAAATTTCTTATTTCCAGGGACATTATTGTCTAGTATCATAAGTTTTATCTGCTCAAATACTTCATACCATACACCTCATGACAGAACAAACTCAACAGAGACTTTAAAGTATTAGTACATCTCATAGGATTAATAATAAGGCTGCCAAGAAACATACAAACAGGAAACCTCGTCGGGCTTCAACAAAAAAAACCCCTCACAATATCATATCCAAAATCACCAATATTCAATTCCATTATCGAAAAGGAAAAAAAAACCCCCACTCTGGCATCGTTCACGCTGACCCCCCCCCCCCCCCCCCCTCCAGTTAACCCTTATTAGCTAAGATGAACCAAGAAGCGCATCCGCAGCTGTGCGAACATCACCCATTTAGTTTGAGCACTGCCCATTACGACCCGCAAAGTACCAGCTATGATACTAACAGCACAACTCCCGTTCCCCGATACCCCACCAGCCCGCCCACTTCCATGCCTGCACTAACTGACTAACTGACTCCCCTCCCTCCCTCCCTCCCTCCCACCTCTCTTCCGCGCTCGAATCGACTGGGCCACTGGGGTATTCGGGGTTCAATAGCATTCCCGCCTGTACAGTACAGTACAGCGAGCCAAACACACACAACATTTTCAACTTCTAACATTGATGTTTGGTGTGCGCTCTGGTCAATTAAACTCCTTGGAGCAGTGCAGTACATCCCCTCTTTCTATCAGACTAGTTCCAGTCAATGAAAATTGCATTTCGGCTACTTGGCACTTTACCTCTGTAATCACTATCTATCACTCGCTTCCCCAATGGACGAAGTTAGCCCCTGCTGCCTCAAAGGCAAGTGATGGGGAGAGAGACAGCAGTTTCCAATAGACTTTGTATTATTATTGAGGAGAGCTCTATTCGGCCATATCGCGCTCCTTTCCTTCCACCGCCATCACCTGTGTAATATCCCTTGTGTGAGCTAGCCTAATACCAGAAGCTTATGTCCGCACAATATCTAGATATCTTTCCCTCTGTCTCCACACGATGCATAAGCATTTCGGCCCACCCCACCCCACCGCATATCTCCTTACGCATAGACGTCATCAGCTACCCCCTCTCACCACTCCAACCTAGCCACCATCGTGAACCCTGCGCCGTCCACAGGGAGACCCAACTGCACCCAACGAAAAAAGTCTACTGTCTTTTGTTTCCGTCGCGTAGTATAAGTACATCCCTCCCTTTCTCTTCCACTCTTGCGGAACTTCCATCCACCTGGTATCAATCAAGCCCTCCCCCTCCCCTCCCCACTCAACAAGATAAAACGAAATTCCAAATAAACCCACCGCTGTATATTCTGCCCGAGTACAAGCTCATAAAGCCAGGACCTAAACTAGACTAAAACTACACCAACCACAAGAAACGAAAATGTAAGACAGAATAATGTATAATAAATGAAATGACCACCCGCTGGAACAACACGATGGATAGATACACCAATAGACAAACGCCATGCCATGTGCGGGTGAAAGGAAGGGAGGGGGAGGGAGATAGCGTTCCAAATGCCCCGAATTCAGTAGCCCTTTTTTTTTGCAAAGCCATTAAGCGGATACCGCAGAAAGAGACCAGAGACCTATCATAACAGAGGATGGAAAGCGAAAGCAAAGAAACCAATACACATGAAAATTTAATATAAGGTATAAAGGAAAGGGGAATAGCCAAAAAGAGACATATAAGACATAACCACCGTCCTCGCTTCGCTTATTCAATATGACCGAATTCGCCATCCTGCGGATCCTGCAACAGGTCCTTGATCGTTGAGCCCAATTCTCTGAAGTCCACAGGCTTTGAAACATATCGGGAGAAGCCGGCAGCAATACACCGATCCGCCACATCCGACATTACGTTCGCTGAAAGGGCCACAATGGGTACCCTTGGGACCTTATGTTCATGCTCCCAGCAGCGGATTTCCTCGGTGGCCTGGAACCCGTCTTTTCTCGGCATGTGGAGATCGCACTAGCGAGAAAAATTAGCTTAGTCGGCCAGAAAGGAACAAAGGAGGGAAGACGCACAAGAATTAGCCCGTAATGCCCCGGCTCGTGCTGAAAGACTTTCTCGACACATTCCTCGCCATCGCTCGCTGTCTCAACCTCTAACCCAACCCTAGCCAGAAACCTCAACAGAACCTTCTGATTCACTCTATTGTCTTCAACAAGTAGCACCCGATACCCTTTATTCCCAACGTCTTTCTCCATCTGACTGAAAACCCTTTTCTGACTCTCTACGACCTGCTGCGCAGAATCTCTATTCCTGTCCATCGAGGCATCTCTCTCATTGGCCGGGTCAAATATGACGCCGAAACGCGACGGTTTGATGGGTTTATAAATGAACTGCAATCTCAGGCCTAGGTGATCGCACACATCTGCCGCGCCCTGCATGGTGGCCGTTCTTTGTGTGGGGTTGGTGAGAACGAGGGTGGTAGTCTGCGAATGGATCGAACTATTCAATAGCATAGTCAAGAGCTCGATAATCTCCAAGTGCTCAGGAAGATTAATGACAACATGGGTAAACACAACGGGGTCCTCTCCGCCAATCAAATCCTTGCACTCAGAAAACTTGGATACGGGCGTGATTTGGTTTGGAATGCCCTTAGGTAGCGTCACCTTAATATGGTGGGCAATCGCGACTCGGGAATAATATTGTTCCGAAACAATTAATATGGAAAACATCGGAGGGGAGACTGCGCGGCCAAGCTCGGAATCTATTGCGGGACCGTGATAATCTGCTGGATTGCGAGGCCTGGGTTGGGGAGGGGTGTACGCCATGTACTTTTGTTGGACTACGGATGGAAGGGAAAGTCGCATAGAAGCAGGGTCGGGTGGTGACCGGATCGGGAGGCTATGCATCTGCCCAGCCGCAGACCCAGTGGGTCGGACAGAAGTTATGGAAGGGGGATCAGAGCTAGCCGAAGATGGGGCGACCGATGAATGACCTTCACTAAATGTCAGGCCCGGAGGAGTGTCTGATTGAGAATCGTTGAGTCTGGTAGACTCAAGAATGCCCCGTTTTTGGTCGGGCGGCTCGGTGATTGCCGAAGGCGTAACTACAGCTTGGGTAGTAGTCGACGGGTCGATCGGATTCCGTGGAAGCCTAAACTTCGAGCTGCAGATAAACGTCCTGTGTTCTTGTCAGTACCCTCATCACCCTTATGCTGCCAGGGAAAACAGAGGCGAGACATACGATCCCTTGCCCTTCTCGCTCTTCGCAGTCATGCTCCCACCATGAAGTTCAACAAGCTGGCGTGATATAACCAAGCCAAGCCCGCTGCCACCGTGTGCTCGAGTACTAGAGCCGTCGATTTGACTAAATGGTTTAAACATCAACTCTTCATCTTTCCTGTCGAAACCGGGCCCTGTATCGTGGCACTCGAATCGTAGCATAACCTCGCCTTCCCCAACCTGGGCATCCCTTATGACAGACCACCTTGAGAAAACCTCGCCCTTGGCGGTGAACTTAATGGCATTCTGTCACAAGGTCGAGGGATTAGTTTCCGAGAATGTGGCACTCGACATCGGTTTACTAAGCATAACATACCCCAATGACGTTCAACATCACCTGCCTAAGCCTGACCCGATCACCGCAAACCACAGGAGGCACATCATCTTCAACGATAAAGTTCAGTTCGAGGTCCTTGGCGACGGCCATTGCACTCAGGAGCTCGTTGGCGTCTTCAATCAAAGTATTGATCCTAAACCATTCAGGGTTCATCCTCATCATGCCGGCCTCAACCTTAGATAAGTCGAGAATATCATTGATGACAGTCAAAAGTCCATCCGAGCTCTGGGAAATTGTATGGCAATAATCAAGTTGTTCCCCGTTCAGCGGCGTATCAAGGAGAAAATTAACCATTCCCGATATACCGATAAGAGGAGTTCCTACCACCAATTAGCCAACACAATAAATGCGGAAATTTATGCCGCTACATACGGATTTCGTGACTCATGTTAGCCAAAAACCTTGTTTTGCTCTCCATTGTCTTCTGTGCCGCATCATTCGCTTCCTTCAACCTCTGCTCGAGCAATTTGTGATCGTTGATGTCTGTGCAGGTTCCAAACCATTGGCCATCGCCGGTGCCGAAATTGGTCTCTACGCTAACACATCTAACCAAATGCCAATGGTAATTTCCATGCTTATCTTTGAGCCTGAGCTCAGTGGAAAAAGCAGGTTTCTCTTCCTCGAATCTCCCAGATCCGGGGGCCCCAAGGTTTCCCGCTGCCACCTTCAACGAGTTCCCAGGGCGCGGGGGACCATTAACCAGTGTTTCTCCAAGTCCCGGCAAGGCGCACTTATGTCTATCTGCAGGGTGGACGTGTTCCATGAATCCCAACCGCAATGCCTGGGCAAGAGTCTGTCCGGAGTACCCTTGCCATTGGGTATTGGCATAGGTAATCCCATCATTGGCCGTGGCGGCAAAAACAATCTGCGGACTTGAGTTGGCGAGCGACCTGTATTTAGACTCCGATTCGGCCATCTCTGACTGACGCGCGGCATCTACCTCCGCCAACCTCTGATCATGAATATCCATGTTAGTACCAAACCAGTGCACAATAATACCCCGTGAATCTCGTAACGGAACAGCACGGATCATGAACCACCGATAAATCCCATCAAATCGGCGGATCCGGACCTGGCGTGAGAATGCCTCTCCTTTCCGAATGGCGATTCCCCATCGTTTCACATAATCGTCCCGGTCGTCAGGATGAAGGGCATCCCAAGGTCCTTTCATGTACTCTTCAACCGTGGATCCTCTGTAGGCCAACATCCTGGCATTAACCCAGGTCGTTTCGCCGGTGTGTGGCAAAGCCGTGAAAACATGAACAGGAATAGAATCGATAATGATTCTTAGCAACCTGTTGGACGGGGGAGGCATTTCATTCAAGGGCTGGATAGGAGTAGGCGATTTGGAAGATGTACTATGCCGTGCAGACGGAGTCCCAAGAAGCGAAGTTGCAGAGTATAAGGATTGGAACGTTGCGGCATAATCTGCACCGTAAGAATGCAGTAAAGTGTGTGAGTAGCCCGGAGCTAGCCCGGACCGCTTCCTCCGGGGTGCTGCTCGGCCACGGCGATATTGGTGATGTGGCGTTTCCAATCCCGGTGACACAGATGGTGATGTCCCTTCGGTTGCGATCCCACCAAGGGATTGTGTCGGAGTCTTATTTGGATCTGTACCTTTCCGTAGTTCCGCACGGGTAGGGAACTTATTTGAGCCCATCCCCATATCAGCCCTCCTCCTTTGAGCAGCATGGCTGCTCTCATCCCGTCCTTTCCCCTTAGCAGTTCCACTAGAACTAGCAGCCTCCCCATCCTCCCCCCGAAACTTCAAATCTATAGTCGGAATCGTAGCTCGCAGAGTGGACAGTGTCGGAGCATTCCCGCTATTCTGCCTACTAAATATTTTCCCTCCTCTTGAGGGCGGCCCAAAGTACCCTTCCTGTCGTTCCATCCCCGGGCTAGCGGGGGTGCTGGCCGCGCTGTTATTCCACGATCTGCTACCTGACCCACCACTGTGGGTAGCTGCCATTCCTAACACAACACCCTCCCAACCAGGGCTCGCAACCCTTGATGAGCCATCCTTCGATAGCGAACTACTCATCTCACTCGGACTCGTAACGCTCGCACCGCCAAAATTATCAGGCGAAGTAGGGGCGGGATAACTGAAAGAATTGGTCAACATCGACTCCACATCTACCTTCCGCTTCAAAGGTCTCCCATGACGAAAGTGAGTGAGCTGATTCACAACATTAGCGTGGCTTTGTGCTAAAGAAAATGCCGTGGCAGCTAACGGCGCAAAATGCGAGAGTGAGTGAATCAAATTTCTCGGGTACGGGATAACAGGACTCAGTATCGAAAGTATAGCGATAGGAGCCTTCTTATGGCTCGCCGTGTCGTGTCTCGACAAGCGCTCATCGCCTGACATGGGCATCATGCCTTGAGATAGAGAATTGCGTCCGTAGGGAGCATTAGTCGATGCCGTTGACGAAAAGGACGGATTCAGTGACTTGGATTGACTAGGATGAATTAGCGGTATGTGGATAACCGTCCACGCACTCTCAAAACCGATTGCGTTGACTTGTTCTTGAGCCGAGTATATAGGACTGCTAACCCGGGGATTAAAAGATTCCTCGTCAACTCTCGGGGGAGCAAAGAAGGGATTTTCATGCGGATCCTGTTTTGGCGCTGGAGATGGGGCCGGTGACTGGCTCCATGGCGATGTGAGAGCCTGCTCGTACTCCTCGTAAGAGTGGGCTCTATCTGGTGATTCCGAACGCGCCTGCATATGATGTAAATGCTGCTGCGCAGAATAGAATTGCATTGCCGGATTCTGCCCACGACAGTCCCCCCCACTCTTCCTTTTCCGACGCACGCCCTTGCCAGTAAAATATAACGGCGTCGGGGGTTGAGAGGGTATCTGTTGCACCCCATTGTTCACCGCACTCAGGTCAAGTTTCTCGACACCCTGTGTCGACGCTGCTTCAGGTATCGATACAGATGATTTCGCTTGGTCGCCGGAAACAACGCTAGGCGGTGGGGTTTTTGACATTCCTGCAGCAGCTTCCTCGGCTCCCTTGGCCTCCTTCCGCCGCTTTTCCAGCCCCTCAAGATGTGTCTTGACATCCCTATATTCCCTCCCTAGAACCACGACCTTCCCCCGTTGTAATACCCTACTAACACCAATCCCGTCCAGTAACGCATCCGCCTCATAATTTAATGGCTGCAGTGTCTGGAACACCCGACCCCTAAGCTCCTCACCGTCGCCTCCGGGAGGAGTCATATCCTTCTGCCTTTGTCTTTCAAACTCTGGTGGTAACGGTGGGGGCTGGGGAGGCTCCAAGGGGGACAAGCTACTAGTCTCAGAGAACCAATCTGATTCCCTTGCGTTATCATGATGATTTTCTGCCAATCCGATGGTCACCGGAGCAAATGGTTCATCCGGGTTCATATCGATGTGCAAGGGTTCGGAAAGATAATCATCGTTTTCCACCTTCGATCCGAGTCCTTCCCATTCATTCTTATTTTCCAATTGTGTTTGTGAACCGAATTCTTTGGGAATAGGGACGCCATGCGTTCCATCGTCTTCTTCGGGTGATGACTCCTCTCGATCGCCCACGCACCCAGCATCTCCCATGTAGGTCAACGACAAACAATCATCCTCAGCAATATTAAAAGTAGCCTTCTGGCCCCAAGGGGTATTCTCCAGGTCCGTAAGATCGGACGGCACGGTCAATGTGACCCGCTCCGCCTTATAACAGCTGGTAGCGACCTTGACGATGTTGCTCCAGAAGGCGTCTATCCCAGCCTCGGAGTGTAATAGCAGAGCAAGCTCATACATATTCGGTGTAGGGAAGTCGTGGTTCTCCAACGGAGATATTGGTTGTGTACCGGGGGGTTGGAAAGCAAATGAAGCCGGGGAATTGGTACCAGACGGGATAGGCCTATCTTGGAGTCCCGCACCTGGTGACATGTTCAAGCTGAAGGAAGCCGACACGCTGCTACTGGATATTGTTCTCGATGTCTCCATCCGAGGGAATGGATATGACGGGGTAGGTGTAGGATCCGTCGGGTGCCTCACTCGAGAGGCAGGCGTGGCCCCAGCACTCGAAAATGACCGGACGACATCTCCCCCTGCTCTGAATCCTTTCGTGGCCGTAGCGGATGAAGCAACTTCGGACGCATCAGGCGGGCCGGAAGGAGAACTGGACGGGGAGACTGTAGTAGCCTGATATAACCGGCTCTTCTTTCGGCCGGTCCGAGTTTGAGTATTCATAACCGCCTTTCGAGAAATTAGAATCCCAAACAAGCGTATAACGATGCACCCGGCCAAGAGCAGCAACAGTAGGCTAATTATCGGTGATGGGTTCGACAGCAGGAGGAAGAATACCTCTTTCAAGCCCTCGATGGAATGTACTCCCTGGCCGTACCCTCTGCCCTCACCACTCCCATTTCCTCCGCCACCACCCACGCCCTCTGCACTGTTTCCTGAACCTGAAGCGGAACCCGTACCACCAGTACCCACTAGACCAGTATTCGACGACGAGGAGGACGTTGACATTGAATACCTAGCATCAGCAGTTGAGCCGCTGCGAGAGGTTTCAAAGGTCGAAGGGAATAGTGGTGGCGAGTTGTGAGGCGATCGCATAATACGGTATGCCCACAAAAGCAACCTTTCTTTTTTAGGGGCTCCCGGGGGGGGGGGGGGGAGGGGGTTGGTAGGGAAGAGCGGTCGAGGGCAACCAGCCGTTAATTGATTGTCACTGCAGCTTTGGACAAGGGTATGACGTCGACAGTTACCGGTAACTTGATGGCGACATTAAACAGAGAAGCCTCTGATCCAGCGCCTCAAATGAAACCCAAAATGAGCCAAATAAAACAGAAAAAGATATAAAATAAAATAAAAACAGTGAAAGATGAAGAAGGGCTGGGGGAAGACAAGAATGCTATCAAGTCAAACAATCCAGCAGAGAAAGGCAGTTAATAAGAACGGGGAAATGAAGAGGGAAAACGAGAAAATCGGGGAATGCAAACAACGGACGAAGCGAAGTGCAACCTTTTCCTTTGCCTGTTCTTCTACGGTAGGTGTTTCTCTTCTTTCACCACAAAGCCTGGTTTTCCCCTCTTTCTTTCCCTTTCTTCTCCCTTATCACGCACCGGGTACTAGGGGAACAAACGCGCCGGCGGACTGAGACGACGACGGGAGGATAGAATAAAAAAAGAGACGGGACGAGGGGGGCAAACGATCTTGCGAGAAAGCTGGGCAACAATAACACAGAATCAACATGAAGATTCCCCCCACTCTCTTACTCAGTTCAACTCCCTCTTCCTTATGAGTGGTTCCCGTATTAATCTTTCTTTCTTTCTTTTCCCCTTTCCTCTCCCTGGCCAGCAACAACTTGTGGCGAATATGTATACAATAGGGGAAAGGGAAGGAGGAGGATTACCCAGCAGCACCAACACCAGAAAAGGAGCAAGGAGTAAGGCAAAATGGGGAGGGCGAAAAGTATTAGAGGAGGGAAGCGGAGAGGTTGTAAAGGCAAAAAAAAAGTGACGCCCTCCGAAGGCGGGAGGATTGCTCGTGCTATACACAGGCAAGTATGATAGTAAGGACCAGGCGAGTAGATCACAAGTAGAGCAGAGGCAGGATTGTTAGCCGCTACATAGGTATGTGTATGGTACAGTACCCAGGGCAGCAAGAAGGAAATAGCTAGATAGACAGGCAACCAAAGAGAGATAGATACTCAGTACCTACCTTACACGTATGACAGAACACTTACCGGTACTATGTCGTAGACCAAGGAGGAAAAAATATAGTCCCAAGAGTTCAGAACAAAATATCCCTTCAAAAAAAAACCCTCCGGCTCCAATCAATTGTGCCTGGCGAAAAATCGGCAAAAAAAAAAAAAAAAAAAAAAGTGCCGTACTCGTACAGTAATAAACGAAAGTCCGTGTTTATCTTTTTTCCTCCCTCCTTTCTTCCTTCTTTTTTTTTTTTTATCAAACAAAAAGTAAAAGTAGGGGGAAAAAAGGAAGGAAGGAAAAGGAAAAAGTCAAGTTTATTCTCAAGCACACTTCCGGCAGCTTTACCGTAGATAAATTTGATCAGGGGTGGGTTACCGGCTGCCGGTATGGTGGTGGTGGTGGTGGAGAGTGGAGATGGAATGTGTGGTCGTGCTGCTGCTGAGTAAATTTCGGTACGGCACTCTCCTACCAGTAATGCAAAAAGTGATGAAGCGGTCGAATGTTGAAGGCGAGAGGCAGCAGCTGCATGATATAATACGATACGACAGAAAGGCCCAGTACAGGCAGCCTATGAGAGAAGGGGAAGGAGGGGAGAAGTGAGGAGGAAAGAGCTTTCAAGGCCAAATCCTTGGTGCCTATACTCGAGTAGACGGCCACCAGCATGGTACGAGTACGAAGACTTGAGAATTGCTGTGATTGCTGTGATAAGGGGATACGATACGCACTCATTCCAACCCTCAATCCACTGGCCACAAAGCAAAAAATATATATATTATAATAATATATAAGAGCTAGGTATCATAGATAAAATAAAATAAAAGAGTAGCGCCTACTGTGACAAAGTACCGTGTGGTGGACAAGGGTACATATCAAGATCCAGTCCGCCCACTCGAGGAGAAATCGAGCTAAAGAGAAAGAAAAAAAAAGAGGAATGGGCAACCCAACGACGTCATTATGCATGGATGCATGGAGGGAGGGACCCTCCCTCCGAGTAGGGCAGGGTAGGTTTGGGAGTGGGAAGTGTGGGAAAGGGGCGGATGTGTGAGAATGTGTGGTGTGGCAGTCAGTGGGTACCGGTAATTGGGATGTGCAGCCAGTCCAGTTGGTGTGCGGTGGGTGGGTGAATGACACTCTTTCGAGCACTAAGGGTATTCAAAGTTCAAAATGTTGTAATTTCTTAGCTTACTTACTTGTTTCATGTAAGCTTGGCACACTTGGAAAAAGCTAGTTTACCATTACTTTACCTTACCATACAATACTCCAGTTACCGATGTTCTGAGGTCGGTAACAGGTAAGAGTAAAAGGTGTAAGCTGTGTAAGCTAAGGGGAACTTGAGGATAACAGACACAACCACAATTCCCTGTACTCAACTGTTGCAATTCTATGGGTGACTCAAATCAAGATAACAGTCAAAATCTAAGGTCAGACTCCATGCTCCTGAAGGGAGGGAGGGACCAAAGTATACAGGGCTCAGAATTAATAGCCATTATGGTTGTGGTCGCAATAGCACTACTACTATTACTCAGGCGCAAACTAAAGATCCGGAAAGAGTGTTCTGATATATATGCCACCACTATACATTTTGTTTGTCACGCCTTCTTCCGGATTTTTAATTTGGGCCCAAGTCTGAATCTCACGATAGTTGGGGCATGGTGGTTGTGAGGACTTAATCTTGCCACCAGTGGACAACGGGCGCAACTATTTCTACTACACCCAGCCATTACTATGGTTAAAATGAAAAGCCCTATTAAGAAATTGAATGAGGGAGGAGCTCAAATAGACAGGTAATATTAATAGTGATTATAGTTGTAGTTGCCATCGTAATTGCCATTGTTGTTCTCATGACAATTGAATTTTGTGGGGTATTGTAGTTGCGCCCGTTGTCTGAGAACTTATTCTCACCGCAAGTAAGATTCTGTAAGGCCTCTTTCTTCTCTGAGCCTCTCAAATATGTTACTCAGTTTCTCTCAACACTATTGGCTAATTCTGCAAAGTACCCTAATGCAAGATCCTGCGCTAAATTTCACTCAGAATTCTTGTTTTTAACTTTGAATACCCTTACTGGAAGTGTGCCGGTAGAAGACGAGAGGAGAGCAGAGCGCACCGAACAGCATAACTTGGGACTAGTGCGCCAGCCTCATAAATTACTCTCTCCCCTCTCCAACACAACACCGCACTAGGCCGCGGTCACCACCTGAGCCCTGGAAAACCTTCCTTCTTGGGGTGAGAAAGCCTCTTCACTGTGCAATATTTTGATGCTTTGTTTGTTTTTTCTTGTTCACATCATGAGCGTAAATAAAGTTAGGTTACTGTGTCAGCCCTCCAACCCTATAACTTTCCCTTCTATTACCAAACACCTGATCGTCATCTTCACCCCCCCCCTCTATTCGAGCAACACGGTACGTGTATCATACTCAGTACGATAAGGTAGTAAAACCCCTTCATCACCATCATCATCATCCCACAGCCTGGGCAGACCTTTAGAGAAGAATTGTCATCACATCGTCTCCAAATCTCATATCACAACATCCTCCTCCCCCCCGTCGCCGGGATTCCATTACCCTTACCGTACCTCGAACCCGTCTGTTGTGATATGCCCTTCCCCTCCCTTCACTTCCCACATAGTACGAGTACCCCCTCCCTCCATCCCCGGCTTATTCTCACCCACGCCTACTGTATTCCCACTCCCCATCCCCGCTCTACGATCGCGATCATCGATCCATTTCTCGAGATACTTCCCTCCTTCCGGTCGAAGGGGCAAATCTATGCAATGCACATACAGTGCCTGCACACATACGCCTGCCCAAGTAGAGCAGAGCGGAGGGGGGGGGAAATGTGAAGGAAAAAAATAAATAAGACTTGCGATAATGGCCCGACTTGGAGCCCCGCCTGGAAGCCGAGTATGGCATCTGCGGGACAATCCTGCTCCATAAAGGTACTGATTAACGCTGATCTTAATAAACCGGATACCCCCCAACACCATTCAACGAAAAACAACCGAAAGAGCCATTTTGACAACACAAGTCACCTTCCAAAAACCCTCTCGAGTGATTGAAAAATCGAGATCCTTCGAACCAATCTATCACCTCAACACTTTGGTTGATAGATAGATTCTCCAGTTTCTTTCGAGCTCACCAGCGTTGTAGGGGGTGTGTCCGGGTTATTGATATCGCCACGGTATCATGAAAAGGCATCAAGAACAATAATCTAATGCTTATGCGCAGTGCAAGCGGAGACGTCAAGACTGACTGACCATACATACAGCACAATACCCCAATATCTTCCGGACCGCAACCCCTAAAATATCACCACAATCCAATCCCCACGGTCCACGACGGATGATGATATTATGATACTTCAACAATAGCCAAATATTATATATGCATATATTCCGGGAAAGCTCTAATAGTAACGATATTAGATCATGCTTTCTTCCTTTCCGTTTTCTCCGGTCGAAAGTGGCAAAGCGGGGGGCCAAGACCACCGTCCTCCCAATTGAACCAGGAATGACTGAAGGAGACAATTATAATTAGTTATGGAATACTACTAAACTACCAAATTGTTAAAACAAAATCAAAGAAAAGGTGTTACCCTACCTTAGCACATGGAGAAGGCAAACTGAAAATATGAAGGGATGACTTATTAGAGTAGAGAGAGAGTTTGCACAAGAAGACCTGGGTGGTGTGGGCAAACAGGTTTATTTTCAGTGGATTCAAAAGTCTCAGCTGCTCAGGTAGGTATCATAGTAAGACCTAAAAGAAGTGTAAAATAGAGTCTTTCAGCCCTGGAGAAATTTGATTATTACAGAATAATAACCCAGTAACAGACAATGCACTTTTGGCCATTTGAATGTTTTCCAATACTGTGACATACCCTAGGAAGATATTTCCTTTATCAGTAGATTGTACTATGATGTCATCCCCACATCTGTTGCCTTCCCAAGCTAAGATTCACAGCAATGCAGGTACAGTAATAGCTGTATCAGTAATGATAAGATGGAAAACATTTGACAATCTATTGTGTGTCCCCCCCTTCTCCTTGCATACTCACCCCCCACTCCACTGGCACAATCTATTCAAAAGTTTTACTATGATAGTTATAATAATAATATTAGGTATTCAGTTGCAGATTATCACTTATTCCATTGCCGCCGTCCAGTTAGACAAATACCCAAACCAGCAAACAGCCCAAATCCAAATTTGTGCAGGAAAACAAACTTAAAGGCGACTCAATATTAGTTGACTCACCACTCAGCCTTCAAACTACCTACAACCTTTTGCGCAAACTCATTCTTTGCACCTGTGTCTATTTTCCACCGACCGCCACCTAAGCCCCCCACGCACGCACACACAAGCCCTCCATCACACACTTATCAGTGTGCAAAGACAAAGATATCAAACCGAAGCCATACTATCTTCATCCACAACACAATTGCCTGAGACCGCACGAAAACTTATGACCACATCACCCAAACCCGCCGTAATCCCTCCCATCAGCTGACAAACACGGGGGGCGCACACTGCAGTCCTAACCAAACACCAGGCCAACCACATCATCTCCCCCCCCCAACCCAGCCCAGCCCAGCCCCAGAAGCCGTTCCCCCTCTTCCAACGGCAGAAATTGTGCGGAGCAGTACTGTACCATGAATTCCAGATCCCGGTAGCCACTCGAGCACGGTAATCATCCGAGGCCAACTTGCCTATCCTGCCTACTGTACCTGCACTTGAACAAGCAATCACCCATCTGAAAAAAAGTGCAAAATCAGTTTTGAAAGAAAAAAATCACCCCATGATCTCTTTTTTTTCTCCCCTCTCTCTCTCTCCCTCTCTCGCAGCATCCTTTCCAGAAAGTATGACATCAGGACTCCCTTTTCCAAGGCACGTTCTCCCAAGTGAGGGAGGGAGGGAGGGGTTCACAATCACCCGCTATCAAACGACCAAACCTGTTTCCAGTTGGGCGGGTAGGTACGGTAACGGTAGGTAGGCCAACTCCCGGAGTCACTTCTGGAAAGTGCCACCCGCATACCCTGTAACATAAAGCAGGGGGGTGGGGGGAGGGAGAGGGAGAGGGAGAGGTCAGCCAGAACTCGAGAGCAAATCCCGGGCGAGGCGGGGTGTCCAGTGACTTGTGTGCTCAGCGTATCATATGGCGCACAAACGATTGCTACGGGTACGTGCAGGACTCGCTGTAGTCTCCGGAAAGGTTGAGCTATGATACATGTGCTGTATGTCGCCCAAGCTACGGCACCCCTCCGTGAAATATGGTGCCCGGAAACGGGCAAAGTATACCATAAGTGAATCACTTATTCACTTCCCCATCCCGGAGAGTTTGGAAGCCGTTGGGTACTGCACGGGTAACCAGTGGACATGGTGGAATGTTCTTGGTATCTTTTTGTCGTTTCATGTATTTAGCGGATTTGTGCTTTGTATCAGGGCTCTGCTCAGGTTTGCCCCACCATCCCCAGTTAGGTGGGATACCGTACCAGTATCATACGGCCTGTGTTTTAGGATCCAGTGCTTTTGCTGACGGCTGGGAGAGGGGAGGTATTTAGTATGTACCATTAGATAATCCCAGTGTCCAAGAGTTGTAAAGTGTACCGGAGTATGATGGATTGTTTAACAATTAGTCACATTCATTCATTTACGGCATTCCCAAAAGACTAGCCTATTTGTTTAATCGTTTATTACCTACCATTATCTACCGTACGAAACGAGAACCGTATGAAACTAGCCCAGATACTCCGTTATTCGGGCCGATGCCCGAATTGACTAGAATACCGACCGCCAGGGACAGGTTTCCAGCCCGGTTCGGAGTCCGCTTTGGCCTTTGCCAGGAGTGAGGCGGCTTTTTGGCGCTCCGCGGACTCGCGCGCCGTTTTTTCTTTGCGGAGGGATTCCAAAGTCGGGTTTGGGGATTTGGATCTTGACCTGCGACGGTAGGAGCGAGAATGGTGGTGGCGATGATGGTGGTGATGATGGTGGCGATGATCCGGGGCATCGTGGTGGTGCTTGTGCCTATGGCTGCGGGAGTGGGGATCCGAGTGGGAGTGGGAGTGGGAGTGTCCCTTGTGGGTTCTACCATGTCGACTTGGGCTGCGACTTCTGTTTCGACTGCGGCTTCTTCTCCTTCTCTTCCTGTCGCCATCCCTCTCACTCCTATCACCTCGGTCATTCCTGTGGGCCTTCTCATCCCGCCCATCCTGCCAACCCCTGGCTTCCACCTCGCCCACCTCCCTCTCCCTCCTCTTCTTCCATTCTTCCCTATCACTGCGCACCTCCTTTACCCCCCTAACCCCCTTCCTTATGGCCCGCAACGGATCCCCCGCCTCCTTCCTCCTTTCTTCCCTCTTCCCTTCCCACTCTGTCTTCCTCCCATCCTGCTCCTTCTCCCTCTGCCGTCCAGACACAAGGTCGACACTAGAATACCAAGGCCGCCTCTCACCCACAACCTTTCCCATAGCCCCTTCATCCCGTTCCTTCTCCTCCTTCTTTTCCCTCTCCCTTTCCGGATTCCCGCCCCGTGGGCCCCTAGGGGTCGGGAAGAGGTTAATGTGTCCGTCGGCACCCAAGATTCCGCCTTCCAGCGGTGGGCGAGGCCGGGAGTCTCGAACCTCTGTATGACGGGCAACTGGTTCTTCGGTTCCATGCTTTGATATCTTCTCCACTGCCGCCGTGGAATCCCCCTGCCCGGCTCGCTCTCGTAATAGCTTCATCCGAGCCTCCGCGTCGGCGGCTTGCATCCGCGCATCCTCCGCCGCCTCGTGCGCCGCGGCATCTGCCTCATCGCGGCGCACGCGAGCGATATTCTCGGCAGAGTAGACGTGGTAAGACTTGTGGTGGAGGAGGTGGAGAGGCATGCTGGTGTTCAGTGTGGGGGTTGATTGTCGTTGACCCTGCAGCAGGCTTGTGAAGGAGTTGCGCTATGATGTGTGCATGCAAGCCTCATTGCCAAGACGCCAAGACACTCGTGACAATGATGGAATGCCTAAATGTGAACCTCGAGTGATTAGATATGATGCCCACGACAATGTCACCTGTGAATCATAGTGGTACCCCACGCACGAGCCAGATCAGCAATTCCTACTGGCTGGCATTGGTATCACTGCAGATGTTGCTCATCCCTATCCCCATCCACTTCTTCCTCATCTCCGCACAGTAACTTAACCCCCCACCCCCCCACGAATTCATGGCCACGGCCATGAACACCATTGGTTGCGCACTGTTTCGCAACCTTGTTTATTTGTTTCCCGCGCCCTGTAAGGAAGGGGTACAGCGTTGTGTCACCTTTTTCCTTTTCTTGCACCAAAGGCCTGCTAGATATATTGGTCACGCGCGCGTTGCTTCGTTATACTATAGTAGGTGGTTATCGTTCCTGCATGCGGAAAAGGGTCGAGTTGGAGTTTTGGAAACCGAGTGAGAGGTTGATGGATGGGCGGATGGGTGGATGGGGGGGGATTTTATTTGTTGACTAATTGGTAGGGTGTGTGTGATGAACCTTGCTCTCTTCCTTCCTCCCCCCTTGTATCATAAAGCATACCCAAATTTACAAGAATTTCGTACAATTATGGTAGGGGTCCGGCAAGAAGTTAGGGAAGGGTTATTTTCAGGTTAACCAGCTAAATATATCCGACTGCCCTAGTTAATAGTCCCTACCTTTGTACAGTATCATACCCACCAGAAAGTTAATGAACAGTTAATCTAGGTTAACGCACAAAACAATCACTGCCCCTTGCGAAAACATCTCCCCTAGCACTTGTACATAGAACTAAGCATATAAACGAAGAATCCCAAAACCCCTGCACATCCAACACCCACACCCGTTAAACCAATCGAAAGAAAGAAAGAAAAATCCATCTATCATACAAATCCTATACTTCATATCCCATTACCCCATTCTCATCAGTAATTATCATCGCCGCGCCTGCATCTCCCTATCCGCATACCCGTCCTCCTCCTCCTCCTCCCCGACCCGCAGGTACACCTCTTTTGCCTCCTCCTTCCTCAAAAACTCCCCATCCTTCGCAACAGCCCCAAGTCCGAAAACACTGCTCTCGTCAGTCTCACCACTACTCCTCCCGTCTTGGCCCAGCTGACTATGCCTCTTCAATGGTGGTGTCCGGACGGAACTCCGCCTAGATGTGCCAGGGCTGAACTCTACATGCACCGGCGTAACCATACGCCCGAGACTCGCTGTGCGGACATGCGCTTTTGCCGGAGCTACTACCCTCGCCGAGGAGGAGGAGGCGGAGGAAGGGGTGCTAGCGTGGGGAGTACCGACGATGCCCGCGCCAGTGTAAAACTTTCCCATGGTAGCAGTGCTAGCGGCGGTGACGCCCTCTGAGACTTCGTATATTTCGAGCGTTGGACTGGGGGATGAAGGGAGCACCCGTGCTACGGTGGAACCCTCAGATTCGCGTTGGTGGCGGGTGGATTGTTGGGAGACGGTTTGCCGTGTTTGCCCGGGGATGCCAGTGCGTGGGCGGTGTAATGGTGCACTGGAGGATCTCCTTGGTTGTTGGCGGGGGTGGTTTGGCGGCATCGCGAAGACGCCGACCTCCTTTTCGAAGGCTGATAGGTTCGTGCTTGTTGCTAGGGAGCGCGTACGGGATTTCTCCCCCTCCTCCTCGTAGAGCGTGGGCGGGGAGAAAGAGGAGGGTGCAAAGTGCACGGTTAGCCTACTCCCCGAGCTTCGGCTTCGTGTGCGCCGGCGCTGGAGGGCTATGTATGCTATTACCGCTAGTACGAGAAATACTACGCCGCCGAGGATACCGCCAACCATGGGGCCAATAGCTGGGGCATCTCTGGAGTTGGAGTTTGTTGTGGTACTGTCGGTGAGGAATATTGCTATGGAGGTTCTGGAGGCCGGGGTCAGGTTGCTTCTTCGTGGGGTGGAGGGTACGGCCGAGAGGTGGAATTTGTTGATTGTCGGCGGAGCGTTGATTAGGTAGATATGTTCCAGGAATGGGCGGCCTAGGGAAGGGCCGTCAGTTGGGGAAGTGGGGGCTATGCGTAGGTAGGTTTGTCCGGATTCGCGGTGGGAAGTTAGCGGGTTGTCGGTGCTCTCGTCGGTGGTTATTAGGGATGTCCCCGGGACATTGACTGTCACGGTTGAGGTTCCGTTCCAGAGGGTTATGTGCAGGGTGTAGTCTGTTGGCGGGGTGCCAGTGTAGACGTACCCGTCCACACCCTTGTCGTAACTTGGGTTCCCGAGTAGTCGGAGAAGCGGGGTGATCATTTCCAGCGGTAACCTTATTCGAAAAGAATTGTACGAGAGCGCCATTTGTGTACCTTCCGTGGTGGACTTGTATACTTCTGTTTCCTTACTTCCTCCCCCGCCTTCGGCGACGTACTTGACGGAGGTAACCGCGACCGCAAACCCCTCAGAATTAACATTCGCCTTGGAAAAAACCGCCTTCTGCCCGTGATCTATAAGCCCCTCGTCAAATCCACCCATCACAGCCGACCCATTAACACCCTTTGAGCCTAAATACAACGACACAACATCCATTTCGGGAATACGCGAATTCCTGGCTCTCTGCAGGGCGCTCAACCCGACCATTCCATACCCCGAAACGCTCTCGCGGATAACACTAACCGGCAGTCCCGGTAGCGAGTATTCATCCCCGGGTTTCGTGGTCTTCCAGGAAGCGCTGGTGATGCCAATCCCTTCGCCGAGGGTCACTCCAGCGACGAAGTCCGCGTCGAGGGTCTCATTGTAGTACCCGTTCTTGCCGAGCGCCTTCATGCATGCGGCGTATTCTTCGGCAGTTTCTGCTAGAGGGGTGGTTGTGGAGTTGGAGGTCGCATTTGTAGGACCCAGGGTGAAGAACCCAGAGATTGATTGTCGCGGTGGGTTCTCCGTCCATAGCATTAGGGAGTAGTCGCTTCCGGGCGTTAAATTGGCTTTTGTATAGGTGCTGTTCGCATGCCAGGGGTATTCGCCGTCGTTAGAAATTTCGGCTGCGGAGGAGAGTGATTTAGCATGATTCTGTAATTCATCCAATGGTACTTGCACCAAGTGATATTTCATATTTTGTTTATTTATTTTATTTTATATTTTATATTTTTTGGGGGCAAGGGAATGGGGGGGGGGGGCGAAATACTTTCAATCAAAGAAACATTCCTAACACTCTCTCCCCTTCCTCTCCTAAGCGTAAGGTTCAAGCTCTTAACGTTAGAACTCGCTCTCCACCTCACGATCTGACTCCCACCACCCAATACCAACCCATCATCCCCCGAGGAAGTCCCCACGAAGGAACCCTCTCGCGGCTCCGTAATTGGATTCCAATCCCCTTCTGGAGGGTGGGAACCCGAGAGACACATCGCGCCCGTGGGGACCAGCAGTGTTGTCGAAGGAGATGTGTAGAAGGTTGGCAGGAGGTGGAGTTTCTGGGGTGGGGAGCCGAGTGCCAGAGAGAGAGTTGTGGAGAATTCGAAGGATATTAGTTCCGCGACTTCCTGAGAGTGGGCGGGAAAGGCCCATTGTGTGAGGAGGAGGAGGAGAGTGAATGCCTGGATCGCCATGTTGGATCGAGATGCATTCGCAAGATGGATGGGCCTGCGGGAGGGAAGGTGAAGATGATGGAGTACTGCAGACTCCTGAGGTTGGAAGGAGTCGAGAGAGAGGGGGAGGAAGAAAGCGAACGTACTGCCCTGCACGGTACGGGCAAGGTAATTCGAGCACATCACAAAAAGGCTTTTGCTGTAGGCCAGGGCCCTGTGCTGCTGTAGCAAGCGAGCAGCCCCCCTTCCCCCAACTCGCGTACGGCTCCCACGCTGCAGAGAATGCTCAAGTACCGGTACTTGCGTTAGCAGAGAAAGGCGTTGGTTACACCACAGTACCGTACTCACCAACTTCTCTCTGTTTACGGTAACGCAACCCTTGGCCCATATTTACTCTCCTTCCACAACCACCGCCGCCGCCGCCGCCCTGATTGCTGACTGGATGTCTACCTTCCTCCATATTGCAATCCTGCACATTTGAAATCAATTCATCCAATCACACAGCATCTTCCCTTCCATAACCGATCAGCCGATGGTAAGTTAAAAACCGTATTAGTTACGGGGAGACATCTCCCGCACTTTATCTGGTGTGATTGGGGGCGCGGCCGGGTCAAGGGGGCGGGATTGGGGTTGGCCTCGCAGGATTGGAGGTGAGATGTCCGACCGGATAATAAGTTAGGTCGGCTGCCCTTGGCGATTGCAAGGCGAAGGGAAGCGGAAAATAAAAATAAACAAAGGCAGGGAGCACGCGGGCGAGTTTCTGGAGTGTCCGTCAATCACGTTAATACAGTAAGTAATAGGTACCGGTACTCGAACAAACTTTGTGGGCGAGTGGATGAGGGAGGGAGAAATGAAAGGAAGTTGACTATTTTGGCTGGATGTGCTGCACTGTCCACCCCAATAGTGGTGTGCACGCGGGTTGCTGTGGAGTGTGCTCGAGCACAGCACTTTACGACGCGAGCTCCTCGTTTGTCTCATGCAACCTTCTCCACGAGGCGGAAGACCTGGCCGACATTCCGGTAACCTTGCCTTATTCTACTCATAACTAACGTCTTCACGACTTTCATAGCCATAATCAGAGAAGATCTTCTCTCCAGGCGACAATCACGTTCTAGCGAAATCTACGAGACAGAATCCTGGCAACTTGAAGACAAGACGGAAAAACTCTCCTACCGCACGTTGCAGTCGATCACGATGCCGTTGCGCCCGCGAGGGGACGAGTTTCACCCGGCATGTACCGTCCCGCCGAAAATAAAACAGAGACGTTTGTCTCTTTTTGGCTGTTGGTGGCGCGTGGGGGCTAGTATGAAGACTGAGGACAGAGAGCCTCAGTCTGACCTTGCATCTCATTTTTCGTCAAGAGGGATATTAATAACTCCTTCTCAAGTTCTTCATGTCATATCACTTTTTATCTCGGTTTTATTTTGTCATATTGTTGAGAGAGGTTGGGGTGCGCGGTGAACTCCACCATCAGAACATTCTCGACAGTCTCGGCTCGGGGGGGAGGGCCGAGTGATGCGTAGTGAGTACCCTGATCTTAAGGGAAAAGGTAGGAGATAAGTGAAGAAGAAGGGTCTTCTACTTGCCCGCTAATTAAGCTTTGGCGCTGATCAAGGAAGAGGTACTCGTGTACTGGTACGCTGGGATCTAAGGCCACTCGCGCTCTACTAGTGAATTAACCTGCTGGGCTAGAAATTCTGGTGTGGTTGCCATTCTGCAAGACAGCCGATCGCAACCCCACCATTGTCCAATGAGGCCGCGCACTACCATGTAAAGAAACGGTATCCCTTGGACGGATGAGTCTCAAACTTGACGCATGTTTTGCGCCACCAGACCAGAAGGCAGACTAACCAAGTAAGCAAATGATCGACTATAAAAGTTCAACTCATCGGGCAATGGCGGGCTCCAGATAATGCTGTAGAATTTTTTTGCAAAGAAAACAAAGACAGTAAGAACAATAAATTGAAGGTAAGGATGCTTTCCTTTCTTTCTTTTATGGTATACTAATGGTTGAAGCTGAGATTAGTCACCTTAATGTCTTACAAGTTTTCAGGCATACAGACATCCTTTGGGATGGCAGTGAGACAGATCATAAATAGCACAACTTGCTATAGATAACGTGGCCGCTTTTTATTTCGTACTAGTATTATGGCCATAGTCTTGCTGCTATTTGGATATAGAGTTTTAGGAGCTAGCCGGCAAGGTCAAGTTGAAAATCTTTATAATATAAGAGCCAATACTTAGCGACCCTCCCCTACCCTAACCCCTCTGCAAACTCAGTGCCAGTTTGAAATTTGTAAAGGAATTATTATAGTAGTAGTAATATCAAATTACAGCGTAAAAAAAGTAGCAATGCCACGAAGCAGCAAAAACAACGATATCTTTATATAAATTGAGATTATCTATTACAGAACAAAGATCATATGAAGCTCTCACTTGAACTAATCAAGCATGGTTCGTTTCTCTTTCTTATAACACTATTTTTAGGATTATAAACTATGATTAATACAGGAATCTGAGTGCTGTCATAGAACCATTTAACTTAGTTGCCTAACTCTTGAAAAGAGAAATTCGAGGCTGTTATTAGAACTCAAACAGTGCTCAGGAAATCTTACTATTTGTACCAATGCAGTATCATACAAGCTCTTACGCTTACGAGTCTTAATCTTTTAAAAAAATCGGGGTTGCAAAATATATTATTAGTAAAGTTAATAAAATCTTACCTTGAATAGGGCCTAGTAGCAGTACCCCAATACCACCTAACCTTCCTCACACCTTAGCAAAACCTCAGGAAACAGATGCGGGGGCCCTGAGAAAGCTATGCTCCTTCCAAGAGACATTTTCGAAGGGGTTCGCTGATAATCAGGAGCCATGTTAGTACAACAGACACGTGTCATCACTCACATTTCTCTTTAGGTGTCTTGTTTCTGGAAATTCGTTCCCAAATCTCCCGATGTCCTTTTCTGCCACGAGACGTACACTCACGGCCCCATATAGTCCCCACATGGGTGGCTGCTTGTAATACCGTTACAAAACCCTCGTCTTCATATTCTATCACTCGGCGATTCCTTTGAGACTTGCCTGTCTCTCATGCAGCGGCCGACATTATTTTTGTTATTCCCAGATATCTTCTTTGAGAGGGCAGGAACCATCTAACTGAATAGGGTCTCTCTATACCTGTGGGTTGGTCCGTTTTCTTTTGGTAGGGTTTCTTCATCCGTACTCTTCCGGTGATATCACTGCCCCAATCACTCAGCACTAAAGATATCACAGCCCCATTCTTGGATCTGAGCGGACCTCAAGATACAAATATCTCCGTAATAATTGGTGGAAGAGGATTGAACTGCTAGATTACAGCATGCCCCCCCCCACTCAAGGGGTTTTTACAGGCATTTGATTCTCAGACACCACTACACCCTCTGCATTCTTTACTGTATCCTGGGTTGGAGCTATGAAGTTATCCTCGTGTCGTAGTTTAGGACAATACCCACCAAGCCATTATCAGGGCTCTGCAGCATTTGCAACAGACAGTTCTCGCGTCCCGAGAGCCAGAAATAGCCACGAATTGCAATCCTTCTGATCTGGGGGTTGGGCGAGGAGGGACTACGAATAGCAGTCTGCCCAGACCCTGGAGGGGGGGGGGGGACGTTTGCAAGAAGGGGGACCCCGCTAGCCATACGGGCTTATAGGCTCATTCGATGTCTGAGCATATGGCAGCACTCCGGGCATCAGGACCACTGAAAGATGCCCCACTCCACCAGGCGGCCCTTCGGCAGAAGCCCGCCGCCCCCCCAACTGGCGCCACCCGGCGGCGGGAAAAGCGCAATCCTGTCCGGCCCGGCTCCCTTGATGGTCTCCCACCCCCAAAGTCATGGCTAATGCTAGATCATCCCCGGGCAATGAACAATCTCCCGATACCGCTCTCTCAGAATCCCACCCTCTTTCCCCTCCAAGCCATGGGTCAGAAAGCGGGAAGTGGAGGGTTATACACACCCCTCCCAACCCAGTAAATCTTAGTCACTCCCACCGGCCCGGAAGCCATCTCGGGCGATGAGCCAGTCTTCAAGGTAAAGATCTCTTCTCCAAATTTAGATCCTGGAACGGTAGCGATTTTTGCACTGGAGTTTTCGCTCACGGGTTTATTTTGGTGAGAGCTTGCCTATATAAGTGTTTAGGGTTGCCTTGCGTTGGACGCATTAGTATATTTCGCATGCCTTCCTCCCCTTTGTTGCGGTATGAAGGCCGTATGAGTTTTGGGTTTCGCGTTTGGATTTGTGTTCGCTGCTCTATGGAGGTGTCTAGCTTGTTCCATCCGCTAGCTTTGGAACTATGGTCATGATCTCAGCCTTCGACGCTTTGGTCTGACCAATCGCTAAACCTGGTTAGTTTCACCGAAAAGGCACCGATACCTTCCCGCTCCTCCGCCCGCCCGCCCGCGGTAACGACACAACATCCGGGGCCAAATCTCCGTGACCGCTAGCGAACCGAGGGAACCAGTTACCTGGCAGCCAAGATCAGTGGGTAATTATATCCCAGACTCTCAGAAAGACCACTATGGTACCGACCTGCACGCGCGGTTCGGGGGCAGGTCGGCGGGTATGACATGATGTGTTTGCCTGGGGGCTATACGTGAGTTACGCCATTGGATAACGGCTCATGGCTGGCCTAGACTGACGAAACCAGGCTCACGGTCGATCACTCGTATGATTTAGATCCGAGAAAAAAAGTGAGCGAATGAGTTTTGCTATGATATTGTACGTATGACACATGCTATTGGCCGACCGGGCGATGATGCTCCACCGAGTGAGATGAAAGGGGAGAGAAGTAATATAAAAAAAAGGGGAAATCCTGCCAACCGCACCCCAAATTCATGGATGAGGAGATGACGATGATGATGATGATGAATAATGAGAGAGTAAATAAAGAAAGAGGAAAGAGGAGAAGAGGGGAATCACTAAATACAAGCCCAAAAAATATTCACAGGTACATCATTTCGAGAAATGACTACGATAGCTAACTCCAAGAATAATCACCGCCCCTCCACCGCTCCTCTTCCCTCCTCTTCCAACGACGCTCGTCGGAAGCCTTCCTAGCCCGGTCTCTAATCCTCGCCATCTCCATTTCCAGCTCGCGTTCTGTGAAATCCGGTACTTCGGTCGTGTCCCCGATGAGGGTGCCGATGTTTTCACCCCCCCACCTTTCTTCTGGGACTGCTGCTGGGGGGCTCGAGCGTGGGGGTGTGGGCGAGAGGCCGTGTATTGGGTTCACTGGGGCGGTAGCGGCGTTGAAAGAGGATATCGTGGATGGGATGGAGGCCATCGACATTCTCGAAGCAGAGTAGGGTCTTGGAAATGCTGTGTCGGAGCGGCTGCCGTGGGCAGTGTCCCGGGCGGAGAACAGGATTGACGGGGTAGGTGGCCGCAGAGGGTCCAGAGGAGAGCCAAGAGCAGGTGTCCGAATTCGTGGCGTTGTAGCGAATTTTGGCACTGTCAGTTGCGGGCTTGAGCCGGTTTGTTGGGGTGGTAGAGCTGCCTTCTTGGCATTGTTCTCTGGGACGTCGAGTTCTAACACGCTTCTTCCACTCCAGGATCCACGGTGGAAAGATGTTGGTGGGTCGGTTAGAGTTGCACTTTCCATACTGCCTCTCGAGGATTGTTTCCCCTTGCCCTTCAAAGTCTTGGGTCTTCCGGTGAAAGTACCGAACGCTGCTGAGCGCGGTGGATCTGGAAGCGGTGCCATCTTACTTGAGCTCCAGCTTGGAGCTCTCCTGGTCCCGCTAGTAGGAGCGTATTGCGTTGCGATGTGTTCCGGGGGGCTACCGCAGGTGTATGTACACGAAAGGAGAGAGCTGGGCTTCGTCGAGGGGATGTTCGCCCTTGCGAGGGCTGCTACGTTCGGGTATTGTCTGTCAATTAGGGTGGCTGCTACTGGCGGTGGAGGGGATAGGCCAAGGAGGTTCTCATAATTCGGCGATAGATCTTGCACCACCGGTGTTTCGTCTGTGGCAAGAGATATCGCTGAAGAATTGGTATCTAGTCTAAGGGACCATGGGGGAGGGGTTCCCGGGATGACAATTCGCGTCAGCCTTCGCCATTCCGGCACACGCGAACTATGGGTTGGGGTCTTGTGCCCTCTTGTCGACACTGCGCCGCTGGCTCGGTCGGCGTATAAATCGTTGGAGAGGGCATTCCCAGTCATCCTCTGAATTTTACCAACAATCGGGAATACCGGTACGGCCATGCTCTCGCATACGTCCATGCCCAGTGTTTCGCGAGAATGCCCAGGGAGATAATCAGAGCCTAATCTAACCTCGCCTCCGGTTCTCCCATCGACAGATCCGCGCTCCCTCTGAGACTCATCCTCTACTATCTCTCTCACATTATGCGATAACATTTTCGACTCTCCAGTCACTATTGCAACCGGAGGCTGGAACTTAGATACCCCCGTTTCCCTGTTTCTCGAGAAAAGGCTACCGAAAAACCGTCTTCCGGCCTTTGGCGCATTCACATTACCCTCCTGGACCGTCTCCCTCGCAATGCTGCCACCAGCCCTCACCTTACTTGGCCCATGCTTCTCCTGCTGTGATAACCGCCGGCGCTTCCGTTTTTTGTAGGCTCGAACAAAGATAATGACTGCTCCAACAAAAGTTATGAGAACAAGTAAGGAAATGACCACAATAGACGGCAAGATTGCTTTTGGGAACACTGACGAGGAGCCCGAAGCGTAGTCTGCACTGTGGGGCGGCATGGTTTCTCCCTATCCTTCTTCTTCCTCAGGACTCTCGGAGAATTGGACGAAGGGGAATAGAGAGCGGAGGTGCGTCTATGGGCGCTTGGCGGTCGTCCTCTTCTAGTTGGCCGATGGCGCCGAGGGCGAACCCTTCCCACCTCTACCACTGCGCCCGAACCGCGATCAGACCGTGAGTAGAAGCAGTTGCCACAGGCGGCTGAGGTTGTCGTCGACGTTGAATGTAGGGATGGCGGACGGGTTTGCGCGGTCCTGGTACGTCTTGAAAGCGCACCAACAGAAGTGCTAGAGCGGCTTCCAAGTAGCATTGGGCTTTCACCAGCTTAACGAAGCTAGCTGGAAAAAAAAAAGACGAGGGAGAAAGATGTAAGTGATAGGTGAAAATGGAAAGGAAATGTTTCTTTAATCGAAAGAGTAGGATAAGATAAAGGCTAGACCGATAAGGTGTCCATTTTTGTGGGTTATTCAGTTGCTATTTGCGGATTTTTTTAAAATTCCCCTCTGAAGTGGGCTGAAGGAAAGGACAAGAGCACCAAGCGGGGTAAGCTGAGTTATTATACCGTACCACAGTTACCGGTAATTGAAAGAGAAAGAAAAAAGAAAAAAAACTTCTCCGCTGCTGATACTGCCGCAAGCACGACGGGCACGCGGAGTAATGAGACAAAAGTGAGAAGGGAAAGGCGGGGCAGGGGGCACAGCAAGATATCTATAGAAGATGGGGTGTGTCTCTCTCTCTGTCTACCATACCATATGTACTATACTCGGGGACAGTTTGAGCATCAGCATTAGCAACAGCAGCAGCTAGGTCGTACTACAATTCGAGACTTGATACAGCACTGTAATTATAACGCGCTCACCTTAAAAAGCGGAGGATTCGGTACTTTCTTCCTTTCCGCCCGGCAGGCGCGGGAAAGGAAGGAACTTCAAGGCAGCAAGCAAGAAATGGATCTGCTGCGCAGGGACGGGGGCAACAGTGCGGTATTATACATACCTAAAAGGCTGTAAGCTTCCCATCGGTGGGGAAACCGAGGGTTAACATATTATGCAAGTACCTGTACTGGTACAATGGAGCATCTACTGTAAGTATCTGTTATATTTCAGGGGGGGGGGGGGGTAGATGGGAAAAAGTGGAAAGTGAAAGGTGTGGACATCCGGGAAAGGGGAAAGAAAGCGAGATGGGGGGGGATTGCAGATGGATGGAGGTATCGGCACTGTGCAAGTTGCATCCGGAGCGCATAAGGGAGCGAGTATGAGGATGTGAGGAGGGGTTGGAAAGTAACAATGACATCTGCACCCCCCCACTAAAATAAAAAAAAATAAAAAAGGGAGATTGATGACGGTATCGCACTTCCTTCATCCATTCAGCCATAATTTCAAGTATGAGATCTTCCTCGAAACAAAGAGCAGAGGGTGCATCCAATCTGCCAAAGTTCGGTTGAGGTATTAATATTGTTGAAGACCGAAGTTGTAGGGTACCGTAGTACAGTGCTGTACAACGCATCGACCAAGATTTGTGATAAGGATAATAGCCGCATCGCATCCGCATCCCCCCCCCTGTTCAAACCGTGCACACCATGCAAGAGCACATTTAGGTCCGAAGTATTCGTACGGTGCAGCAAGGCAGTGGCCGGGGGATGGATGGATCGGAGGCTGATGGAGCCCGATTCAAATTCGCTTTTTTTTTGAGATTAAGTTGTTGCAGCCGGAATTGGAACACTGGGGCGGAAGGGGGGGGGTATTGCGTTGTTGACTACCGCTACGGGAATTCTAACGTCTCAAATCTCTGCCCTTGAACTTAACCCACCTATCTTAGCGACGCAATATCACAGGGGTCCGATAATATAATAGCTTACAAATCAGCCCTATCATTTGTATTTAAAATAGGTAACTTAATCTACCCTTTGTCAGAGCATGCTGTGATATGGGGGGGTGTCAGCGATGACACCCTCTTCTTCATTCTGCCTCCCTTTGTTTATCCTGATCCGCCTGCGAGTACTCGAGTAGCGTTGAGCGTGAATGTTATGGGGGGGGGCTTTTGGGCAAAAAAGAGTTTGGGAGTTTGGGGTGCGATGTAAGGTAGGATTACAGTATCATATTCCGCCCCCTCTCCAGAATGAGAGGCTTGTTCGTGCATTAACTCAATGAAAGAGTGTTTTACCGTGCGCTTCTCTTCTTCGCTCGTCATTTTATTTTGGAGACCTGGCGAGTGCTGCACCCCTCCTCATTGGTGGTGGGAATTTGGAAACTCGGGGTGAACCCTTCTCTTCTCTTCCCTTTCTCCGATCCCGAGGGAGAAAAAAGTGACCAAACCCTAAAATTATGCGAGTACCGTAAAAACTTTAATAATTGGACGGTGTGCTATGAAGTCCAGAATTCCCTTCTCTGGAAAGGGGGCAAAAAAACAGCAAAAACACGGCCCCTTTCCCCCCTCCGAGACAGGAAAAAAAACAAAAATTTCTTGACCTTACTAGGAGAGGAAAGTCCAACGACATAGCACACCGTCCAATTATTAAAGTTTTTACGGTATGATAATATGATAACAAGTCCCGGACATGAATGAAAAAATGGGGCAAGAGTTAGGAGGTAAGACAGCCTCCCAAGGCATCCGCACACTCCCCCCCCTACCCGGCCAGGTTCTGATTGGTGGGTTTTGAACGAGGAAACGAGCTGTGGTCAGCACAGTAGCCACAGCTCATCCGGGTAAACTGCTTGAAAGTTTCTTATTTGGGCTTAGCTCTCCGGACGAGGGGTCTCCGGGCCTGGGAGGTCGTCTGTGATGGTCGGGAAATAGGGGGGGGGATAAGGGATTTTATTGGCTGCTGAGATCCTAGTAGGTAGGGAGATAGAGAAAAAGGATTCGAATTTGGCTATTTTGTATATAATGATATTGTTATTATGAATTAAACTAAAAACCGGGGACTGGAAAATTAGGGGTTTAAGGGAGGTGGAACAAAGAACGAACTAATAAGTGTACCTTTCATTGCAAATACGGTAGAGCTTCAATTAGGTTATACATTACGGTAATTTGCCAGAGATGAAAATCTAAACCTTAAAGATCAAGTTCCACCATATCATATTGTAGCCTGAGAAATACTAACACAAGATATTATACTAGTGAAAGGACCTGACTCCTTCGGAGATTAAACGGGGGGGGTTAGAAGGTATAAGTGGATAAATGAGCATTCTTTGAAATTAAAAAAAAAGATCAAAATCAAAAGTCTGAGTGATATGGTGAGGGAACTCTGTAGCCGGAGTGCTTCGCCAAGAAAATATGGCCGGTCTTTAACTACCAAAGGATTTTCAACCACCAGTCTAATAAGAATTATGGCTCTATTAGGTGATAGATTGGGTGATTCTCTATAGACTAATAGAGAGAAAATAGAAATATCTCAAGTTTTCATGGAGATATAAGGGTTTACAATGTTTAAAATTTTGGGGGAAAAAAGATGAATGTCCGCAATAGGTTAATTACAGTTAACATCCATAGAGAGGCCAGTTAATTGATATTTGCCAATACATTAACCTGTAAGAGATGCCAGTCTTGGCAGGTTAACCTACTGTTAATACCCAAGATGAATGTCCGCTCGCTCCGACTACAGAGTTCCCTCACCATAAACTTCGTTGGCCCTATCTGTTGCTAACTATAGCTATGATACATGCATAAACCTTATGACATGCATTGAGCCCTTGCCCTAACCGAATTAGGCTCCCTGTGTCTGAGTGCTTCTTTTCTGTTACTCATGGCCGAAGCGGAGGCGGAGTACAACAGCTTTTCGATGCTTCCTTGCAGCTACCATAACTAATCCTGGGGACATAGCGTACCACCCATCCATTGAATTGCTCCAGGTGCCAACGCTGGCTATCGCCATCTTTTTGGGCTGCCTATTCGTTATCAAATCGTGGACATTTCCGAGGCCCATTGTTGTATTTAGAGGCATGCTGGGGATGGTCTGGTAGAGTGAGTGTGATAGACATGAGGGTCCTGGCAAGCAGCAAGCACAGTCGATATATATTTTCCGCCTTTCTCTCTTCCTGTTTCGTCCCTCTCCGGGAATCCCTGTTTATCATAGATAGGGATGGTGATAGCTCTTCATAAACTATTCCTATCCTGACCACTTGGGGAGGTTGTTTCGTTCGCTCAGCCACTGAATGGCTGTAAAAGAAAGCATAATGGGTGCATGGGGCTTAGTCGCATCCTGTGTTGAACGAAGCTATGGGCACAGAGAAATTCAAACAGAGGGTGGGTTGATATCTAGGATACCCCCGGTCAGCTGATCTAGGCTATCCGAGGTAAAAAATACTCTGAATGGCATCACACGGGCATTGCCATCGTGCCGTACCAGACTATTGGTACTTGTACAAGCAATCAAAGTATCGGATAATATTTTGGCTAAGTACTCGAGCACCTGCGGTCTCCCTTCCGTCACCATCGGACTCGGCCCTCTGAGATGACGGCGGCGCTGTGATGTAATGAGGGGTTGTGGTTGAGCCGGGAACAAGTGGTGGGGACACCCTGATTTATGATCAGTAACTTAATAATATTTGAGTGGGAGTGGTTGCACGGCAGGAGTGGTTTAAGTTTCTGGATCGATATTAAATCTCTGGTCAACCAAAGGACGTCTAGAGGAGGGGACTGGGATTGTGTGGGGGGAGGGGAGGGTTGCTGAGGGTATGTAGTCCGGAGTCTTTAGATGAACCAACACTGCGCTGAATGGGTCATACAGCAAATCTGGTGAAATATATCACGAGTATCAGATTTTCAGCGGGAATTAGCCCGTTACCTTACGAGTAGTTTGACAAGGTACCGTAATTTGATATGGGGGTACAGGTAAACGAGATCTAAGACGTCCTGAGGGTTGATATTATACCAGGGGGTGTCAAAAAGGTCGGGGAAAAAGGATCGGCAGGGTCAGGTGGGGTAGTTAGGAGGCAGGTTGCTTTGATGGAGAAATTCTTGTCCTGGGGGACATCAGAAATCTGGATTGAAGGTGTTAGTGTCTGGCACATGGTACAAGTACATGACATGAGATTGCTAGTATGTAGTTCAATCAATTTATTTATTTGAGTCTTTTAAAAGAGCCAACTTACTGGTATTCTAAAAGACCTGCTTCCTTTCCCTCTTTTGTCTCAATTTTTCCCTCTACAATCTTAACAGGGTTTGCAGGTACATGGAAAATCACTCTGGTAAACTGCTCCAGTTTAATAGCATCATGTATGATAACGGTCTCCCCTTTCCATCCACCCTTCCCTGATCAACACTTCTAATCCTTGTCTCGCCATCAGTTTTCCGACCTTTTTGACCTATCCCTAGTACTCTGCCGGGAAAAGGCCAACCCTCCTGGGGAACTTTTATCTCTTGACCCCGAGGTTACAGTGCAAAGAGATAGTGGGTTTCACGAGATCAAACCGGATTGATGTCATCTTGAATATCTCGTCTTCCTAGTCATTGCTATCATATCGCCATCCAATTCGGCTTCTCCTTAAGTTCGAATTCCGGGCTATGCCAGCCGGGTATCAACAACACTAGCTAGCATAGATTAAGTGACAGTTTGCTACTAAATACCTAATATTCCGACCACTGAAACGTTTCGATAGATTGTGGAAAGAGAGGGGTGTGTGTAGGTGGGGGGGGACAATCAATCGTTGGGTATGATACTTCCCACCCTATTGTTATAAGTAGGGCTGGTACGGCACACGGCCTGCGGGGCCTGGAACCCGAATTTGATGAGGAGGCAAATCTGAGGGTGCGGCGCTAGTACTGTGTTGTACTATGGGAGGCCTCTCAGGTAAGGTGTGGAGGGGAGCGTCCTTCCTTGTTGATTGCTATCGTACAGGAGGGTCTTAAATACAGGTTAGAGATCCATTGGCCACGTCATGAAAGCTATCAACGTAACTGGCTGCAATATACATAGGCTATCCACATGCCTGACAATATTGTACAGTGGCACTAGGGGGGTTTGGTCACTGCGCGGTGATCACATTCTTTTTGTCAGGAACTCCCAAGAGAAAACCTATGAGCCCCAGAGCTCTTACTCAGGGGAAGGTGTTCGGGTAGATAATAGTAGTTGGTTCTTTTGACTTGGACTCTCATCTGCTGCTGGGCAAATAGTGCCGGTATTGACTTATGAAGGATGGCCTTGATTCCCCTCTGGTGAATGGAAAATTTCCAACAAGTGCGATTTAATGGCGAAGCCGAGGCACCAGTGCACTACTCCATTACTTCAATAAGTTGTGTCAAGAGCCCCCGCTTTTCGCTATAGAACGGGTAGCATACCGCAGACAGTGCCCCTGTGCCAATCAATCGATTTGCATCATTTACCCCAGTTGCTCCCTCGGAAAATGGAGCAAACTTACTCGCTGTTTGCTGCCGTTTTTGAACACAACTAGTGCCCCCCCCAGGTCCTTGCAGCTAGGCCAGAATTTAGCGGTATCAGATGTCTCGATTGCTGTATTCACAAACGTCAGCCCACGAGTAGACCTCAACTTTCTTAACCTAAGAAAGCAGCCTTTCCCAGAATCGGATAGCCCTGCCCTTGCGAACTGCTGGCCCATGTTCGCCAACCCTGAATTTTTCTCCTTTCCATCCCTCCCCATGTTTCGCAAATCACAAGCCCTAGTTTTGACAATAGAAGCTCCCTTCCGATCCACATTGTGTCAACACGGCTAAAGCCGTAGACACACCCTTGCATAGCGAGCCGTGTTTTGGCACACTTTGGATTTTGACAGTTTAGCACAGTCGGTGGGTAGGAAGATCTCTATCATGACTCCAACCTGGTGAAACCGCTGCACTGAGCAATCTAATACTGGTAGAGTTTGCACAGAGATACCCGCGGTCGTTAAGGTCATGGTAGGTATTATACCGAGGTATCGTAGCGTAGGGCTCGGGGAGGGGGAAGAAATCACCAATAGGCTTCGCCGGAACCCTCCCCTGGGTATGGTTACATGATGAACTCGAAAAAGTTAGCCCCATCACGGATAGCTTGATATTTCCTTCCGTTTGGCGCGGCCAGGGTGATAGAACCATTTTGAAGTTTGGTTAGGGTGGATGATGAATTCGAGTGATATCACAGGTAAATCCGCCAGGAAAACTGCTTCGTTTCCACCCTGCATCCAAGAACAAGCCCCCAGCGCAGGTACAATGATGGGTTACCTCAATACCGCGAAAGCACTAAGCATGATTTGTGCGGATGAAACATCCTCACCACCCAAGACTATCCTACCTTATACGCAACTCACGCATAGGACATTCCATGACACTGTCATCTTCTTCACTCTGACCACCACCATTCTTGTCGACTCTACTGCCGCTCTGTTCGACCCCACTTACTAGCGCAGAAATTGTACCTGCACTGGGGGCTACTGCAGGGACTGGAGCAATCGAACCCTCCTCCGAGGTTGGAGTTCCTCCCCCAGTGGGATCCGTCACATTTTTCTTTTCTTTTGTCTCGGTAGAGGGTCGAGAGTAGGTTTTTTTTCGGGATGATCCCTCCCTTTAGCTGAACGTGGGAATTCTAAACGTCCTAGCACGATTATCCCAATTCTCAGGGTAGGGGAAAAAGTACGGTATCGTAGCCACCATGGCTAAGAAAGGGCAGTATGGAGGTATTTGTGTCTATGAAAGTATCCGGAAGTGGGACGGGGTTTTTATTCCCTCTAGTTGGGTGGTTATATAACAATATCCCCATTTCTAGATATAGGTACCGAGGGAGGTGTTTTCGTACATGTATCTGACAATAAGTGTCTGAAAATTCTGCCTTTGTTAAGTCACTACCGAGCCAGTGGACATGACCTTGTCTTATTCTCATCTACTTGAGTAGGTGCCCGAGCATTTTATGCAATATTCAAGTACAGGACAAGGATTCTTGTGCTGGTTGTCGATTCCTATCTTGCATGAAAATACCTCCATGGGTACCCGTACTTATTTCTAAGTACGAATACGAAAGTTGGACACCAGCGGCAACTTCCGTGGTTCCTGGGCTTTCGCTCCGAAGTACGCGGTATTAGGGCGATATCACCTATATGAAGTCATCGCGGGGCCATCGTTGGTTTCGAGGTGCCAATTGGGCCGGGTTTGGGGGAGGTGGGCGGGACTAGAGTGGGTTTGTATGGGCCTGGGTATCCCATTCGAGTTGAGCAATGAGGTGTAAGAGATAGATTATAGTTCTAGATCGTTAGATACTCTGGCGAGCGGGTGCGGTGCAGTGGTAGGACTCCGGTTTCCGGGAACAACTATCACTACCACCACAGCGGTTCGTAAACCGACTATGGTAGTAGAGTACCACAGCTGTGCCAATTGTCTTAATTCGCCCTCTGCTCCCGGAGTACTACAGGGGAAAAGGAACATCGGCCGGAGGGGTGAAGCTCAAAACGAAGCACCAATCCACAAAGTTTCGAGACACCCTGCTAGGAAAGTTTTAACGCCCACAATATCCGTCCCCCGGTCATATCATGGATAACACTATTTGCCCCCCCCCTCCTTTCCTACCTCTCTTTCACTTCGCAGTATAGTTTCCGAGGGGTGATGCAATGCTTACCCACTCGGTTGGGTTCATCAGAGCAAAACAGGCCAATAATGAGCATCTAGCAGGTCGCGCAAGTTCGGGGCTCAATCCGCTTATCGAAGGGAATCCGCTCTGCTGGTATGCTAGAGCTTTTCAGAGCCGCGTAGGCGTATATTAAGATAGGGTTGTCATGTGTTGGTTGGCATATGTGGATGAGGAATGATTAGGAGTTGTTTCAGCCAGTGCTTTGCCTTGTGGTGCGACTTTCGGCATTCGACCGAGCGGGCTTCTTGCAGAGAGAGATGCACCCACCAAACAAAAGTTTTTTAAGTGGTCTGAAATCGCAACTGCTCAAATGACCAAGGTGGGGCAATGGGTTTCGCTCTGCATTTGCTTGTCAACCTGTGGCCGCTTACTATCGACTACCGCATCATCTGGTGGTACTGGAATGGCGCTATTACTAAAGTGCCGGTAGATGGAGAAGCCATTTGCCACCAACGTGGTGATCTGGATTTTCAGCCGCGCTATTCAGTAATTTTCTACAGATCCCATACAAATTTCTGTGGGCACGCGGATAATGTTTTCCTATTTTTAATTACCCCCCGAGTATGTATGAATGAACAGTTTTCCGGTTTTTGCTGACCCCCCCGAGTACTAACTGCAGGAGCAGCCCCGCGCCTAGGCATACGTGCAACCCAACCCAATTGCAGTTCAGAGGTAAGCTAACTCAACCCGCCTATCTCGCAGTTCATCTAACTAAGGAGTCACTAAACCTTCTCATGACTACAACTATCAACACTGGGAGACTAGTAGCAGCAAAGCGAATTTGTAATCAATGAGCCATCACTTTATGGCAAATACAACATATTAAACTAGGATGAATTAGTTATTTGACTACAGTATCACTCGCTCTCTTTTATATCCACTTATCCCGTCATCCCCTCAAAAATAGGCCACCCGCAGATCCCTCCTGTTAGCTCCATTTCTAGTACTAAGGTATGGACGTGGGTGATCGGACAGACAGGGGTTAGGAACCCTATGGGGATGCATAGATTTTTAATCCCTGTCTGTACGATCACCCACGTCCCTACTCGAGCACAGAGTAGAGGGTCCGCTCAAGAGTTCCAATAGTTGGTATTGAGCAGTTAGACTACCGTAAAATCTCCCGTTTAATGAACCGGCCTGGACTAGGATAGTTTGCAAGCGACCAAGGTTCTTGAACCGGTAAGAGACTAAATATCTCGTCTCCTCCAAAACTCTCGAAAACTTCGTTTTATTAGCACCGGAGACTCGGAAAAGCCCTTCCAAACCACGCCAGTTCATCAAAAGTGAGATTTTACAATACTCCTCCAAGGCTCACTAGCCAAATATATCCCTGCTTGTTCCGGTTGATACCCTCTATTCAACGGGATAATGCGGCGGTGCGGATGAGATAAAAGAAACTGCAGGTGACTAACCATATCACGTGGGATTCACGTGATATCTCACGATCTGAGGGTGGGCTTCAGGTTTCAACTGTTATGGGAGATGGGAGGTCCAAATAACGGAGAATTGAGGACTGAGATGTAAATTGAAAATGGAAATGCGCTACTAAGAGTAGCAGAATTACAAGAACGGAAAAATCCACACTCGCCATGCCCTCGGTACGAGAGCCGAGCAAGATGTCCAGCGTCAGTGATCCACCCTCACCACGACAAAATCTAGTGACGAACGAGGCGCTCTCTAACAACAAATTTTTCAGAATATTACGATACTAGTCTTGGGAGTACTTCATTGTTATATCCCTCCTGATGGGGTTCATATTTCCTCGGGGGGGTTAGGGACTGTGGATGTTACTCGTTCCCATCTAGATCTGAATTTTGTATGGGCGCTCATATATGCATAGACAAAATGCCATGCAAACCTTTGGTCTCTGTGTTCGGGTTCTGCGTGCCGGGGACATGTAGATACCCTTGATCGTAGTGTTACGGTTCTAAATCTTATTTAGTTATACTGTAGTGGTTAGATAACTTAGGACGCTTCAAAATGCTGACACAAAAACATGTACCATAGGCTAGAAAATAGCATGCTGACGTAAAACGCTTTCTAGACAATATAGATAATCTTCCTTGTTTTCTTAACTCATTTGAACAGATTTTGGAAATAAATTATTGTTCTACTCTACAGTACATAACAGGTAATAGGATAGGTAGTGAAAAGCTGACCTGTTTAGAACTTTGGGGCACAATCTGCTGGCACTGATGAAACAGTGATTTGGTGGGACAGGACACTCCATGCTGACAGCTGATCGTCCCAAGTGATCTGACCACTATAGATATACAGTATATTACACACTGCCGCCGCTAAAATACGAGTGATCCACCATGATACCCCACGGCAAGGTAGGATATCTGATAAATTGCCTGGCGTTCCCCGGTATATTCACGTGGTCAAGGAGAGTTTGGGTAAAAAGTAATGATATGGTAATGGAAGTTAATAGAGATTACTAGTACACTAAAAACAATTTGAGCCAGGGCACACCATATAGCCCCATGATATCTTGTTTATTTCTAACCCTTCGTTTTACCATTCCCCCTCCCCCTTCAGCCCACCCCCGCTCCTATCCCCACCGTGGAGCCACCTAAGCTGGCAAGAAACTAACATGATTGTGATCCCTAAACGGCCCCATTAGCATCTCAAGTCAACTCTGGCATCGTAGACCACATACCAATGATTCGCAGTATCATCCCCTCGATCCTCCATTTGCCTCCACTGCGCCCAGGGACGAGGCGTCTTGTCAACCTCGACGTTCCAAATGCGCTGTCCCCAGATAATGTACTTGACCTTTAGTCTCGCATGATTGTTCATTGTCCACTCGGCGATGGTCTGTCCGATAGGATTCCTCCTCTCTACCATGAGGTCGAGAGCGGTTCCGGTGCCGTGGTCGCCTGGCTTATTCGCATAGCACCAGACTGTGTGTATCTTCCCTGGAAATTCCTTTAGGATAATGTAACCGTTTGTGACAACATGCGGTTTGCATTTATTCGTTGGGATAATCGGAGTACCGCCGCCGCCGCCGGATTGACAGCACTTGAAGTTGGCGGGGCCAGGGCATTGGTCTACTATTGTTAGTGCAGATTCAGTGTAAACGAGCAGGAGAAGGGGGGGGGGGTACCAGAGACGGAGTTGCCGGTGCATTGGTCGGTCCATTTACAGCTGCCGCCGTTACCGCACGCGCCTTTGGTGCAGCAGCGGATGTCGGATGGGTCGTCGGGGCAGAAACCTGCGGTGGACACCCCCCCAGCTGAAGCGCAGTTTGCGGTGGAGACGCACACACCCGGTGTACCATTCACGCTGCAGCGGCCATTGACCGCGGCATGGGCTGTTGCGGAGAGGAGAAGGGAAGTGACTGCAAGAAACTTCATTATTGGGAATGAATGGGTTTGAAGGGTTAAAGAGTGTCTAGAAGTCTCTAGAGAGGCCGGTAGTGGTAAGGAGGAAAGGGTGTTTGGAGGTAGGAGGGAGGGGGCATTATATAGATATTTGGTTCCTGATCAGATGGAGACATTTTGTTTTCCCATAAGGCTGCGATGTGGTTGCCTGTTCTTCGCTGGTCAGTCAGTTGGCTGGGAAGGAAACTCTCCAAACCCTACACTTGCTTCTCTTCTTAGGATATCTCCATCACATTGTTAGAATTTCATAGCCCCCCGTAGACCGTATAGTACTACCACGAATCAGCCCAGCACGATCCCTACAAGCCTGTTACACTACCGTTAACCTTAATACATCAACCGCTGCCCATACCCCCCCAGAGCCACCACCTACATCACTGTGCTACGTTCCACCTCACCCCTCCAACTTCCTATCCAGGCATATTCTCAATCATGCAAGAGGAAAATCAAATCTCCCAATATTCTGGGTAGAAACTAATGGCAGCATATGTACTTGTATAATTCCACCCTTGGCATACACCTCGATTCCCTACGGGCACATTGAATACGGGTACTCCGCCGCACCCTCCCGCATTCGGGGCGAGCGTAGGTACTTAATGTTCCCGGGTGTGACGCAAAGCAACACAGGGGAATACTGAATTTAGCGTCTGGTACACCGTAGGATAGAAGTGAAGAGATAGGCTCTCTCTACTGGCAAGGTTAAACCACAAGATACTCTAGGCCTTGTTCGCCGGAGATTAGATATATAGGATATTGTGGTAGGCCTTTGACGATATTTCATTGTATAATACGATGACTCTAAAAGTTCGTGTGAATATTTAGGGAAGGCGCCTTGCCATTTGTGTTTTTTTATTTCACTTTTCTCTGGGCGTTGCGAGTGGTCTTGGGGCATTTGCCAAGAGTGCTTAGTGCCACAGTGGAGTGGTCTTACCTTCTTCAGCTGGGACAAACTCGTGAATTAAAATTGGGGAAGTTTTTCACTTCAGGAAGCTGACAGCTGACCCAATACACGATAGGCTTGGCAATGCGCCTCAACCTACGGATAGGTTAGTGGCCTTTTCAACATGTCATAGCTATTCTGGATGACTCGGATACTGTGGCTCCTCGTATAGTGCTCTTGGCGATTGTCTAACACTCAAAGATATCCAATCCCCGGACAAACGCCGAGATCGTAAGTTCGCGGTGGTAAATACAGTTGGCTGTGAATGCCCACCTGACGATATGGTGATTTACTATCTGAGAATCCCCACCTTGCCAACACTCTAATTGGCTCTACGTTTGATATCTTTGAAATACATTCTCGTATACCAAAGCCCCACCCTCCCAGAGGCAGCCGAACCTTGCGTTTGGTAAACTCTAAGAAGCCTCAGTACGATTCCCGAACACGGCGGAGCAAGGTATGCCGGCATAGCGCAGGAAATCCGCATGTATGGAGGTTTACGAACTAGGTGTGATATAGAATTTACGCTCTCGGGGATTCCGGGGGGGATGTAATGGGTCTGAGAAGCCACTGATCCAAGCATCGGATAGCCCGATGATTGCTGGGCGCTGTGGTTGGTTATGGGCAAAGTAGAGGATATAGTAGTTTGGCCTTCAGTTCTTTATTGGAGTTGCTAGCAATTTAACTCCCTAGGATACTTGTTTGCACAGCCCCGGAAGGAGTTGTCCTGCTGGTGGTGCGGTATGCATACTGCTCACCCGTGATGCGTGCTCGTAGGAGACCAGCAGCCTTAAAGTCTAGGGGCAAGCTTTTCCTGGTAAACACCGTTTGAAGTGCACAACGGAAAGGCGTAATGGATGCTAGTTCTACCCGATCCTTAGTGTCATTGCCCGCTGAGGCAGACTTGGCTGGGTCGGCTTGGCTCTGTTCTGGGATACTATGGTAGTAAGAGGAGGACAAGGTTTTCCGAATTCTCTATTTCGTTTGAGAATACGGGCTTGGAGATCATTTCTCTTCGAATACGGTGGGTTAATATTAAGATTAGTTAAGCGCCGGCACAGGGCAGATTTTATGCACTCCACGATTAGCATAAATATTTGTAACTCTCGGCACAGTACTTGTGCTACTATACAAGGAGTGCCACAGGACTCCCCTTTCCTGAAAATCTACATCACTTTAGCCAACAACAAATGCCCGAGCCATCCTCCAACCTAAGATATTCTCGCATTTGGTCTAATCTTCACGAGTTCTCAATCATCCAACTCCACCTCCACAAGCAACAAACTTCTCCTATTCGCACTCTCAGGGGAACAATTTCTATTACTACCGTAAGAACTCGAATAATCGGACCATGTGCTATGTAGTCCGAAATTTCCTCCTCCGGAAAAGGGGCGAAAAACACACCAAAAATCTGCCCCCTGAGAGAGAAGAAAAAAGAAAAAAACACCG
>Ga0307517_10000548_pt1 | contig 64147 bp, 52 predicted proteins | sample 23_EM_MG_FD_194515 | JGI IMG/M metagenome (GOLD analysis project Ga0307517, IMG submission 194515) | Populus trichocarpa ectomycorrhiza microbial communities from riparian zone in the Pacific Northwest, United States - 23_EM | ecosystem: Host-associated > Plants > Roots > Unclassified | place...
CAGTGTTGCAAAGAAGGCCTTTGATAATCGAACCCGGGGGGTTAGAAGGGGAGGGGTTTGAATCGGGGCTTCTGAAAATAGGGATTGAAGGGGGGGGTTCTTTAATTCCTTAGTAAGCAAAAATAGCAGGAACTCCGATGCGGATTTCTGCCTTTAGTCCAGATATGTGAGTATTTATTGCTCAGAAGCCGGGGAAACTGAGTACTCGAGTACCAGTGCTCATTTATTTGCCTTTTCTGCTCCATTTTGCCCTCTTTTCTTATCATTTCATTTGTTTCTTTGCTTCCAACTGCCTTCAAATATCATTGTTTACCGATTTGTTAGAAGGGGTTCCATCTTATAACCCCCCGGTTCGAAAAAGCGCGTTCCTCGCCTTCGATCATTTTTTGATCGAACCCCCCCCTTCATTGCAACATTGCTTCCTATGACCGCGATAGGAACACTAGTCTAGTGCATTAATAAGGGCGGTATTGGAACCTAGGAACAAGTTGCATATTATGCCTAACTTACCCACCCCTTTGCAGGCAATCCCAGCCCCCAGACGCTGATGCAGGGATGTGGCAACAGCATGGACCCACTCGAGATGGACATTAATAAAAATGCTTACCCGGGCTTGTCCTCGGGACAGCGCTCCATTGGCTCCCGAGTGGGGAAACCTGAACTCTACGGCCATCTCTTGCCTGATGACTTCACCGAAAAGAGTACAGTACTGTATAGAGAAATCTCGGTCCGATAGTGGGCAGAGCGGGCCCTAATCCGGGGAGATTTATTGGGAGCAAAAGTGAGAATAGCCTGAATAACTGTGTAGCCATAAAACGTCTAGTTTAGTTTCCACGGCTTGTCGAATTTTTATTTTTTCTCTTTTGATAAATCGTCATTTAAGCCTGCATTTCTTTGCCACGTAAGAGGAGACTCTAGGGCCCATATGTCTCGGGTAGAGCAATCTTCCGCAGTGTCCATTCAGTGGTCCGGGTGTTGGACAAGCGCTAGTCCTATCAGAAAAGGTAATGTCCGCCCCGGATACCGTATTCGGGTTGCGGCCAATTAGCACTTACAATGTTCATTGCCCTGGCATCACAGATTATGGTCAGCTAAATGGGACAAAAATATCACCAGCAAATTTCGCCCATGGTCAGATTCCAAGATTTCTCGGGGGTTGAAGTTTCCGGGATAAACGAACTACTCATCCTTTGAGTGTTTTCCTTATTGATTCCAGAGCGCTGGGAATTCGAGGGGTGAGTCATGCTAACATCAGCTACTCCTTAGGATTTGGCTGGTTCAGCGGCTACCGATTGGGTTCTGGTTAAAGGGGTGGAAGGATAGATATATTACTATATTTTGAATTCCTGAGGGATTCCTTGAGCGGCCGAATTCATGTTCAGAAAGGGGGTGCTGTTGCATTCCTTTCAGAAGATTTCTAGTTGGTTCATCGTTTGTCCCTTCAGTTTAGGATGGGGGCACAAGAGTTTCCCGACACAGCGGTATTTTCGGATACAGTCATCTTCTCGTTGCCTCGTTGGAGCTAGGTTGGGCAAGTAGACTCGGCGCCCTCCCAACCATCATGTCCTTTTAGATTCCGAAAATCAAGTTAAGGGTAACATGGCATCCTGCTTATGATTAGCCGGTCAACGAATAGCTCTTTCCAAGCCCACCAAATAGATATTTTGGTACCCTATAACAGTAAGGACTTTTCAAATCTTTCTTTCGGGCTTTTATCTAACACAGCGCCATATATGTTCATACCTCCCTTCCTGCAGATTTCTCTCCATAAATTGGCGTGTGCCGACTCCTATGTCTGAATAGCCCTGCTAATATAAAATGGCCTTATATACAGAAGCAAGATTTTAGACGCAATACAAAGCGTCTATTTCGCCGTATGTTTGTAAGAGGACCCCTACCATACGATCATACGGCATCCCGGACGCCTATGCTCTTTGAATAAGAGTGGAGCAAGGAAGCAAGAGCGGTTGGATGTTCAGTGGTATAAAAGCCTTCGGAGGAAGTCGCCCCTTGGATTCTGATGATTTTGGTATTGCTCTCCGGGACGATAAACTAAGTTTCCGCTATCATACTAATCAGGAGGAAATAGCAGACCGAGTGATATCTGATGAACCCGATTCGTGAATTCCCGTCATTACTACTCTAGTATTGCGCTTCACGGATTGCGCTTCACGGTACGCACCGATTAGTGCTGGGTGGCTTGGATCAGCTTCTGGTGAAGCTGTGAGCGGATTGTATGGTCTTCTAAGGCTTAAAGATGTTTCCTGTCACCATGTTATGATAGCCCGGTTTGTTTCGCCGGGCTGGCATCTCGGTTGAATGCGGACTCGCCAATCATCCGAAAATCCCGTCGGGTGGAGGGCTTAATAACCTGCAGTACTAGGGACAGAAGGACATTGATAAAATCAGAGCTCGAGCTCTGGACTCCAGAACCAAAGGCCAAAGGGACGGCGCAGCAACTATACCTTACTATGCCCACCGAGACTCATGGAAGGATGAATCCCGTACAGGGGACGGGCTCGGTTAATAGCATGGTTCCAGTTTGTCCTCTAGATACCGGTAGAGCTTCCGAAGTCTCATTTGGGTGCTAATGGCAATACGGGCACTGATCGTAATTGCGCCCTAGGCCATAATAATTAGAAATTTTCTATTATCTGAAACTTTGTCTAACTTATGGCTGGAAAAGGGGAAGCTATTGGCTTCACCAAATCGCAGCTGGGGGGGTAGGGGCTCAGGGCAAATCGAATGCTTTCGGTGCTGCACTCTAACTCCAAATTTATGGAGTGAGCTTGCAGCCCCTTCGATTGTGCGAGCTGCAGCAACCCGATTGATACTCGTATCAAACGCATTGACCCGTGCTATAGCTCCAGAAGCCATAGAGGGGAAGCGTGTGGCTGCCCTACTCCGATCATTTCCACCGGCTGGGGCCAACTTAGCCAACTATCCGGCCAACTGTTTTTGAAGTTTAGAGCGGCGGTGGATCCTGTGCTTGCAAGCAAGCCACTCTGTGGCAAAGGTGGTTGGGGTTCTATCCCCATCACAAACCGCGTTGCCATGTGATTTTTCGCCACTATGGAATCTGGCGAGCGCCAAGGATTGGTGAAGAGAAAATGGTGATGCCCGTATATCTAAATTTGGCCCGTAGGATAGTCTAGCTGCTACGGCTTTGGTGCTCATGCTTTGTTAATTGTTACTATTAGTATTTTCCTGTGGTACTTTATACCGTGTACTGTATGGTAAGAACTGGGGCTCACGGTAGGGCGTTAGAGTCGCTTCTCCTAGCAACGTCCATTGTATGATATTTACCTCTAACTTATTCGTATCAACGGAGGCTGGAAGCGAGTTTTTTGGGGGGCGACTCCCCGCCTTTATCCAAAGGGGCGAATTCTAGGCGCCCTAACGTGGGCTCCATTGTCCTAGTTCTTAGGGCACGATAGCGGTTTACAGCCCCTGGAATCTGATAGGGGTGCGGATTTCGACATTACTTGTGGCTATCAAACCACGATCCCTGTGGGAGGCCTGATTTTTCTGTTGTTATCGGTAGAATCCCCAATCGGGTGGGGTTTTGCCTCCCTATCCGCGCTGATTGGGAGAATCAGTGCGGCATAGTGCATATCATTGGAGGAATTGAACAAAGGGCTTGCCGGGCTGCCGCAGTGGACAGAAGTGCAAAAGCACTCGCTCCAAGAGTAAATGGGGGTGAGTATAGTACAGTACAGACACACGCCGCCCCCCAACAACCCGCTTATACTCATATCCGCAAATTCCTTCCTGCTACCTCTGCGTTGCCGGAAATTCTAGGAATCCCATACAAAACAGGAATATTTTTTCATTGGGGAGTTTGCCCCGCAGCTTCCTGAGACACGGTTCGGAACACAGGATGGACGAATTATCGGAAAAATTGATTATCTCACTTCAACTGCAGGATATCGAGGAAGCGTTGGCCGCTGGAAAGGGAAAGGGAAAGGGCAAACAAGGCGATCCCGGAGCCTCCAACGATGAATTTGCGTTCGACACTTACCGCAAGTATCTGCGGGGTTTACAACAAGACATTACCGACCGCTGCCTGGCGAGGGGTTTGGGCGAGGAGGTGTGGTCAGATGGTGATACCCCAGCAAAGAGGGTTATAGAGAGCGATTCTAATCTTGCACTACGTCTAGGGAGTGAGGATGAGGAGGGCGTTAGCTCAACAGACTCAGAGCCTGGAACATTAGCTCCGTGGTCAGATAGCACATGCGGGGCCCCCGAGGTTGCGATGAATGAATGGCAAGCAAGGCTATGGCTCGAGGATCAAACGGGGGTAAGAAACTGACAGTTCGAACCCCGTTGCCATGGCCCATGGCGTCGGCCTTCCGATCAATGCATTGCTAAGCGGATCCGATATAGGTCACACCTGGCCCGTCCAGGACGTTTGCGAAGAGTGTGCCGAAGAAGAGCTGCCAAATATGCTTTGACACGTTCACCGCCACCTCTACTGTGGATGCTCCATGCGGGCACATATACTGTGAATCCTGTATGAAGGAAGTCTTTCTCAACGCCTGTATCGACGAGATGCTCTTCCCGCCACGGTGTTGTAAGAAGGAGATTCCACTTCGCGTGGCGGAAAAGGTACTTTCGGTTAAGGAATTGTCGGAGTTCCGGTCGAAATCCAGCGAATATTCCAGCAAGGACCGGACATATTGCTGTCAACCAACATGTTCCGGGTTCATCCCCCCGGACCGAATCCACGGTGACATCGGGATCTGTCCGAAGTGCTTCACAGAGACGTGTGTAATGTGTAAGAAGGAGCAACACCTCGGGGATTGCCCCGAAGACAAGAGTCTGGATCTTACCTTGGATCTTGCCGTACGGAGCGGATGGCAGAGGTGCAAAAATTGCCACGCCTTGGTTGAGATCTCATCTGGCTGTCATCACATGACTTGCAGGTAACAAAGCTCCATAATCAATACATTTAGTGAGGGATTCGGGTTCTAACAAGCGGTGAAACTGCAGATGCAAAGCGGAATGGTGCTATAAATGCGGGGTCACCTGGAAGCAGTGCCAATGTGGTGACTGGGACGACGGACGCTTAACCAGGAGAGCGGAGGAATTGGCCATGCGTGGCGCACCCCCGAACTCGAACCAGACAACCTTAACTCAACTTGTGGGGGTATATATGAGGAATCTACAGGTGAATCATGAGTGTGAACATGTTTCTGGATGGAGGTATCGAAGAGGAGCAGACGAATGCGAGATGTGCAATCATTTCCTCCCAGACTACATTTTTGTCTGCAACCGATGTGAGCTCCTAGCTTGCAACAGATGTAGGAAGAACAGGATATGAGGGATCATCGCACAGGAGTTTGCTACCCGAGCACGAGTGGGCCCTAATGGGATATATACTAAAATACATATTATTAACGAAATGCTGCTATTCTCCCGTAACTCGGGTGCGATGACTGTGCCAATAGGATGTTCAGGGCAAGTGAAAGCGAACTTATTCGCATTAGCCCCCGGGCGCTCTGCTAGTGAGAGAGTAGAATACCATGAAGCCCCTGTGATAGGAGCCATTTGCCCTCGCCTAACTGTCCTCTCTACGAGAAAACACCCACCAAATTTTGGCCAGTTAAACCCGAATTGGCCTCGCCCTTAGATGCAATTTCACACTTGATCACTCGTAGGGTCGAAGCCCATTCTCGGGATTAACGGGAGGGGGTGGAGTTATGATACCACGGCCCACAGTTACCGACCGGCAAACCCCGAGCTGAGGAGGTTATTGCCGACCATACCAAAAGCCGTGCCTACCCTCCCATCTAATATGAGGCGGCTGCGCGAACCAATAACCTTCCCTGGATTTCCCAGAACCTCATCCAAGTCGCCATTTTTGCGCGACTTATCCATCGGAGCACCGACACAAACCTCCATTCTATATGTTAACGGAATCCCGTATGACAACATAGACGAATGAAGGGAAGGGGAAAACACGCACCAAGCCGGCCCGGAAATGCCCAATACTTTGATGTTTGAGGGTTCATAGCGGGGTTCAGTGTGAATATTATACTCGGGCACGCTGTGATACCATGCTGCCATAGCAAATACTAATTTACATTTGCATTTCCAATCCGTCCCGCAGTAATACAGCACAAACAAAGCCGCACAAAGTTGGATAAGAGCAATGCCAAGATACCGTACCTTCCACAACAGGCCAGAGCTTCCGGGCACACTTCCTCAACCCGATCGCAACCCCGCAATGAGTCCCTCGTTTACTCAACATAATTCTATGAGTCGCTTCCTGCAGATATGAGGTCAAGTTATGGTTAAAATCCGGAAAGCAACGCAAGGATCGGCATCCGGAGTGCCGTACCCGTACTCGAGTACGGTACTCGTTGTGGGCTGAGTCATACACGCCCCTGCACCAGCACAACATACCGGTATGGGTGTCCCAGTGCTGTGCTTATGATACTAGTTCGGGGGAGAAAAGGGAAAAGGGAAAAGGGAAAAAGGTCAGCGAAAAGATGCCGGCAAGAAGCCTTCCTGTGGATGAGAGCAGCAGTCACAGGTGTGCTAAATAATTTTAGTATTACTTGCCGGGATCCGAAACTCGCTAGGATAAAGTGGTCCCTGGTGAATTCAGAAGCTCCAGTAGCACAGTTTCGATCCCCGCGCAGTCTGCTGTGACACACGACAACACAAACACCAACCCTTTCCACTCCCCAACCCCCAATTCTCTCTCTCTTTTCCCCTTTCCATTTTTTTCCCTATGCAATGCCCACCATGGAAGGGACAAAGTGCCCGCCTAGATGATATCATCGGTTCTTAAGGAAGGCAATTTAGGTTATCTTCTACCTTATTGACGCGCCTGGATGGCCTGTGGACTACCCTTGTGACTACTAACAGAAAATGCATCTCCTATCGGGCAGAGGTTTGCGTACTCGGCAGTTGGGAGATATATTTCCTGGTGGGCTGGACGAATGCTGCAAGTTATCAAAGCATCTTCAATCCAAGCGATTGCGCTTTACAGGCGCCTGTCGGTGGGAACAGGGTCTGGCTTGGCACACACATCACCGGAATTCCGTGCAGAACCTATCCTTCCCGGAGTACCTTGTCAACAGGTTTGGGGGGAGGGTGACTGTCATCCTATGCCACACCCGGGCTTTACTTCCCAGCTTCTGTCCCCCGGAGTTGGCAGTCTATTGTAGGGGATTTAGCACTCTACCGGTATCTCCATAGCACTCGAGCAACAAGTAGCGTGGAAGATGGAAAAAAAAAGATCCAGTATCAATGTGGTGTGAATGATTCTACAGGCATGGAATACCGACGTTCAACAACGGAAGTAAGGCAAGTTAGTAATTCCTATCTCCATAGTATTTTCCCTCTTTTTTTTGCTCTCCCTTACCCTTGTAAGCTTTGCCTGCGTAGAAGTTTTATGTTTGCACCACCAGGACATGTAGGGCCTCAATGGGCAAACCGCGCATATATATATGAGACCACCCGAGATAGTTTCCTGGTCTCACCAACACCCAAACCAAAGCATTCTGATCTTCTGCTTCCTCATTCGCGCTACTATGGTAGATATGGACTCTCCCCGTCTCGACCAACTGAGGAAAACCCTCCGTCCATTAACATTCGCCGTGTTTGCCGGATCGCAAATTCTCGATATCATAAATGTCACCGGGGTAACGTTTGCTCTACCGAGCATCTCGGAGAAGTATGGAATCTCTGAGACCGAAGCCAGTTGGGTACTCTCTGCGTATGCGCTCACGTTCGGATCCTTTTTGCTGATTGCTGGGAGACTTGGTTTGTACTCACTTTCCCACAACTCCTTCCTTCCTCCCTACATCATGTAATATCACTAGAGGCTAACCTCCCTAAAGGCGACGTAATAGGGCACCACAGGGTGTACTCTGTCGGCCTCCTTGTCTTCGCTATTTGTTCTGCTATTTGCGCTGGGATCGACAACGTTATAGGGCTTTACGTGGTGAGGGCAATTCAGGGCATCGCGGCGGCATGCACAATTCCAACATCCTACGCCCTTGTAGCAACTACGTTCACGGGGAAAAGCCAACAAATGGCAGTTAGTGGTCTGGGTGCTTGCCAAGCCGCTGGCGCCGTTATCGGAACCCTAGGTACGACAAGTCTAACCTATCTCTGTAACTCCCCGGAGCATGGAAAACTAACAGTTTCCCAGTCGGTGGTGCCTTCACCACCACCTCTATAGGTTACAAAGGGATCTTCTGGCTCTCCTTCGGCCTATCGACTGCATTCGCCGTGCTGGCCTTCGTTCTCGTCCCCCCTACTCCTACAGACTTCTCTAGGGCGAAGAAACTAGACTATCCCGGGGCGATCTTCATCACCGTCGGCGCCCTCCTCCTCGTCTTCGGCTTCACCGAAGCCCCCACAGACTGGAACCAGGCAAAGGTAATCGCACCCGTCGTCCTCGGCGGCGCAATCATCATCTTCTTCATAATCTGGGAGGAATTCATCGTGGAGAAATACTTCTCCCTGGAACCCCTCATCCCCAGGAAAGTCTGGTCATACCACAACTTCGCCCCCATCGTCTCGATAACCGGCTTCACCTACGCCACCTTCTTCATAATCCTCCTGAACGGCAGTCAATTCCTCATCCGCGTGCAGGGCAAGTCGCAGATAACGGCCGCCCTCGAATTCCTCCCCGTCTCCATCGTGGCCCTGATCGCCATGTTCGCCCTGGGCGCCGTGTACGGCCGGGTGCCCCCCAAATGGGTCATAGCGGTGGGCGAGATCCTCGGCATCGTCGGCATCCTCCTCTTCTCGCGCAACGAGGTGAACACCAATTTCTGGAGGTACACCTTCACCGGCGAGTTCGTCATGGTCCTCGGCATGGCCGGCTACTTTGTCAATTATCTCAACGTCGCCATGTCCAGCGCGCCCAACGATATGCAGGGCCTCATCGCCGGCATCCTACAGACCGTGGCGCAACTGGGCACCGCTTTGGGATTCGCCATAGCTAGCTCGTTGATCCATGGCGAGACGAAGGAGGAGTTGAAGGAGGCTTACAGGAACTCTTTTTATACCGCTATGGCTTTTGGCGCCGCCAGCTTCATTCTTGCGGTCGTGTTTATCAAGAGTTCCATGGTTTCCCAAAAGGGGGCCGAATCACGGGGAGAGGGATTGGTAGAAGGGAGCCCGAGCAGTGACAAGGCGGCCAGTGACGACGAGAGCACGATGGTAGGCACCGCGGTGGGGACTAGGAATCCATCCATAGAGAAGAGCGTGGTTTGAATCAAGTTTTTTTTTTCATTATCTCTTCAATTTCCTCATGGGTTTCACGGCACTCTAGTTCTGTCCTATTCTTCATTAATCCTTTTCCCTTTTTTTTCCCTCTTTATTTTTCTTTTACGAAAAAGATCAAAAGAAAATCATTCCCTTTCTTTTATTTATGAGATCTTTAGTACCTTATTACCTAGAAATAGGCTGGAGGAGGTGGTGGATTGGGTGTTTTTGTCGTCCAGGCCTAGCTATGATATCTTATGTGTAAATTGGTGGCGCGGATTAATGGATATAATATTATAGATTGGTATGCAAATCTTTCGATTAACGTATCATACCGGAACAAATACCTCCTCCTCCTCCACCGGGTGCAACTTGCTTGATGCACCTGAGATAACGAGCCCCCGACTGTGAAAAAGACAATTGAAAACACCCGCAAGCCCAAACAACCCACCACACCTCTAGAATCACCGAGGGGTTCTGGAATATCCACAGCTACGATACAGCACATGACAGTGGGAAGACCCCACCCATCTATCCCCAAGCCCCACAGTATTATATTCATGCAAGGCGAATCCTACCTATCATTACTTATCACTCGTGTCACATCCTCCTGGCGCTATGGTCATTTAGTACAAGTAGCCATCAAAACGACAGGGCCCCCCAGCAATCATAATATATCTCGAAACTCGGCTTGGGCTGGAAATATTTAGCACATCTGGAGCATAATAATAATACGTATATATATATATATTCCAGCCCTCAGCTCCGTCCGGGGTTTATGCAGAGCTGTGGTGTCGTCGCCGGCGCATGAACTGGGTATGATATGATAGCTCAAGGTGTGTTGCAATGCATAATAATCCTTCCCGTGCAAAAAGCCTGGTCTTGGCGGGTATTATTATTATTCCTTGAGGGAAAGGACATAATATCCTAACTTACCCACTCCTCACCACTTCTACCAATAGGATAATTAATAAAAGGTAAAAAATAAAATAATAATCCCGACCCCTTTTTTGTGTGTGGGTGATGTTATCGCAAATTAATTTTGGATTTTTTCCCTCTCTCTATGCTGTTTCTGCTTATATGGTGGTTGAGTAATGATACGATACTGTAGCTTGAAAGTCTGCGGTTTTGGTGGGGTTTGGCTTCTGTCCGGTTAACTTACCGGATGACGCCAATTGCGCTCTGGCATGTGGATTGTGTGACCATTGTCGATTTTATATACCATTTTTCACTCACAAACTTTAATGCTAACTTTAGCTTTTATACTTGTATGATACCTCTGCAGGTATCCGTGGGAATATTAGTGAACAGTTAATCTAAGTTGGCCGACAAAATAATCCCTGTCCCGCAAGAAATTTCTTGGGCACTTGTACTACGGTATGATACCGCAGGAGTGCAAATCCAAGTACGGCAGTCCGATTACTGCCCCAATAATTTGCCCTACTAAGTTACCCGTGCACACCTTTCACCGACTCACCTTAATTGATTAGGTTTTGATCAGGAAATCATCATTACTCGTTAAAAAAAAAAAAAAAAATCTATATAGTACCAGCCACCAGCTCATTTCCGATTCAAGCCCACCCAAACTGAAATAGTCTGAAAGTAGTCTACAACAGCCAGCACATCGAAATACAAGAGACAGAATGAGAATATTATGGAAAGCCGAATATAAAAGAAAAACAAAAGCACTTTCGTGTTTTAGTCCTAGCTACGCGTTCGATACCTAGTACCTGTATCCACCGTTCATGTTGTCAGAACCGGCTTTCTCCTCAAAGGGCCTAGGACTGACGGAGCGCATTCTTAAGCTGTCTCCGGGACTGGACGGTCGATAAGTGGAGCCCGTGATCTGTGGAGATATGCCGCCGCTTCCTGGTGGTGGAGGAAAGTAAAGATTGTCACCTCTTTGGCCGGGAGTGGCACCATTGGCACTGTGATAGGATGGTGGTGCTGGTGATGAGCGGCCTCCAGGCGTGTGAAGAGATGGACTGCGCGATGGGGGACCAGCGTGAGGTCCGCCGAGGGGGCCATCGCCCCAGCCTTTTGGGATGCCATCAACAACCTCATTGTGGCCCGGAACGACAACATCCCCGCCACCACGAACCTTCCCGACAACCATACCCTTTGCAACACCTTTTACGATAGCTCTTCGGGACACGCCAGACGCATCCACGTATACTAGGCCAACATTCTTCACTGAGCCAGTAAGCCCGTATGCAACCTCTCTGGCTTCCGGGCCATATTTGTGCCCAACCACAGTTGTGGCTGCAATAGAGCTCGAGGCTAATAGAGATTTTGACGCATAGTCGATACCATCAGCGATTGTCGAAAAGGCCACCAACGACTTGTTTAATAACCCTGGATTTGCCGGCCTCCCTTTCTCTTTCTCAGAGCGACCGGCAATTCTAGCACCGAGATTCTGCGCATGTTTGGACACCTGACCAACAGCCTGCGCAGAAAATTTGGCAGCGCTCGAGGAAAGTGTATGGATTTGGCGCACACGGTTGTGGGTGCTGGGGTCGAACGTGAGGGGCGTTTCGCTAGGCTTTGTCTTTTTGGTAAAAGTGTCCGCTCCCGATTGGAGAGCGTTTGAGATATATGAGCTTGTAGTGACAATTAACCGGGATGCAGTTGCGGCAGTTCCGACGATTGTCGAGTTTTTATAAGCGGGGTCGAGAGCGTCCTTCAAGTAATCTGCGGGGCGGATCTGAGTTGGGGTTAAAATATATTTCTTTTGGGAATCCCATCTCCAGCCAAGCAAGGCTTTATGCAGACTGCGGTAGAAAAAAACTTACGGTGACTTGGCCTGAACCATCCTCTGGTAGCGAAACCTCAACAGGTTCTACGCCGGATTAGCTACATTCCCTCACCTTGTAATGGTAATGCGAAACAAACCTTTACTTCCGGGTTGTACCCCAACGGCATGAACTTGATAACCATCGACTTCACCAACCTCATGTCCATTCTCCTCATCAATCAAGACCAATCTCCCTTGAGATTTCTCGTCCCGATAGGTGCTCGGGTTATACGGGGCAGGGGGCGCACTAGCGCTCCTATTTCCAGATCCTGCACCCTTCTCGCTTGCATAAGAGCTCGGCTGATATGCTGGTATGGCGGCTCCTCCATCGCTAAACGCAATCCACTGGTTTATCGTGGTGGCGAAACTGTCAGCCACCTGCGCCCAGGTCACCTGGAGGTCAACTCCTTCGGCACTGAATTCTAGGTACTCTCGAGGAACAATCTGATCTCCTGGGGGGAAAACGACGAGCAGTGCGCCTTCCTCTGGTGCTCGGAGCTCAATGGTAAAGGTGGAAGGGTCAAGTCTCTCGGCTCTTTGTTCACCGTAAAGGCGGGTGTTGAGCTCCGTTGCTCCGGAAGTGGAGATGAATTTGATGTGTAAAAACTCATCTTCAGGAATTCCAACCGGAGGCTGTGCAAACTGACGCTCATGCGAGAGGGTGAGGGTCCCGGTGACCTGGTTTGGATGGGATGGTTTGATGATCTGGACCCCCTTGAAGGAGAAGACGCTGGTTAAGCTACTCATTATCGAAAGCGAAAGGAGATAGTAAATCAGGTGACAAGCGTGAGATAAGGAGCGATAAAGTTTAATGTGTGGAGATAGAGAGGAGGAGTAAAGGGAATGGTTTCGAAATTCAAAGGAAGGGGGGCTTCGTCCAAGATATAAGGGAAAGTATAATAGCTTGGCTCCGGGGGAGCATACGTACGCAAGGCCTAAACGAATTCAATCATAAACGAGACGACAGGCGAGCAAGGGTCTGAGTGGCCATTTTCCAGGTGTGTTTATATTCGTCCCTACTATTTCCTACGGGATCCAAGAACCGGATAGGTTAGGTTCAGGAGAGGAGCAACGGATGACGCCGAGATCGCCTGCCAGATCCCAGCCATAAAACGTACTCGTACAGTACAGCACCGCCCCTTTGCCACGCTCCCTCTCTCCCTTCCTCGTTTCTCAGCGCGAAGCAAACCAACAGACATCAAAATTTAATCCCTTTTATCTAACGGGATATCGAGATTTCCAGCTGGAAAGGCGAGGAGGGAATGGCAGAAAATGAGGGGGTGAAGGAGGGGAAAGAAAAAAAGGGAGGCGGTGCAAAGCCTGCAAAAACCTGTGCCAAGAGGGCCTGTGGCTGGGCTGCTGACTCGATGCCCGACTGATCAGCGCGATGGACTTCGTGATGTTGTCTGAGTGTGGAACGCAAAAAAGGTCGTTGACCCTCCATCGGGAACCAACGAGGGTCCTTTGAATTCACTGCCGCCGACTCTACTCGAGTACTGGTATCACGCCTTCGAGCCGCTACACCATCAACCCCCCCCATGTTGTGGAGACAAACTCTAAGTTTAACTTTCGACCCCTGGGTGAGCGCGAAGCTATATATAAAACCCGTAACCGCCTCCACCACCTAACCACCGGCACCGATTTCGCTGTGATAACGTTAGCCCACTCTACGATGCAAGTAGAGCTAGCACTGTAATCCAGAGTTTATCTTCATTTTAGAAGTCACCCATCAAGGAACGATGTCTGATAAATCTCGCGCCCGCCTGGCCCTCTTGAGTGATTTTTCTCCTAGTACAAATGTCCATGAATCCTGTCTCGAATGCGGTACCGGCACGTGATCGCTGCAGCACCGCGTTCCGAAGGCAGTGGCTACCCTATGACAAGGAGATGCGCACATAAGTCACAGTGGAGGGCACATGTCGGACTTGATTCCCTTCCTGAGGGAAAAATAAATCTTCTGGCCAGCCACCTCTGGCTATATCGCTACCATACACATTGATACCTGTAACTTTACCTCGTCTTAAATATGGCGAGCGGACGTAATCAGAGACAACTCAGGATTTGAACTCAGGATTTGGGTTTTTCGAATAATAGAAAAATGTGCCAAAATGACCCTTCTGGTGTTCACTGAATTCATATCTATGCACTACTGTCGGACGCGTGGATGGCCATGTCATAGATTACGACCAAAGGACGCAGTCTCCATATTGGAGGTGTGGAGGGGGCCCTCCCCATGGACAGCACGAGTAGGCCCCTCGGTAGTTCCCTATGGATGAAATTATTGAGCCTCTAGAGACCTCCTGGGCTACCGTAAAAACTCTTGGGATCCGCTGTCTGTCGAGACCTGGGGCGTGTTGCTGTTGGGTTCCTTAGCAAAGTCTGTTCCTGCATATTTGCCAAGGCATGAACCTGTAAATAAGCCTCCCTTAACATAGTATTACTAAGCGAGAGTCAAAGTCCGCTCCCGGAAGTCCTTCGCCATAGTATTGCACCTGTGGTGGAGTTGAACCTCCATAATATTATTATATGGCTCCGAAATAGGGGTTGCCCTTACAGCCAAATGAAATCGAGATCTGGGATTCTAAATTAGGGATAGCCCCTTCCTAAGGAATTATGATACCATTTCCTCTGGAATTATTTAGATAGCGAATTCCCCCTGGTCCACGGCTCTGCTTTCACCAACCTCGAAGGGGGAGCTGTTGTGGCTTGTGCTCGTTCACCGTTATCAAAATAGCTTAATTCAACACAATGCTCGCCGCGGGCTTTTGCGCTTTTATAACCCTTTCCGTAAGGTGGGGAAAAAAGGGAGAGCAGCTGAGGAGTGAGAGTTTGTACCAAAGTACCGGTATGATACTGGCCAAGTTGGGATGCACAAAGCCGGGGATAAAGGGCCACTTTATTCCTGCCATACGTCCTGCATGCTTTGGTTGTAGGGGACGATATAGTGGAAGAATAAGACCTGTGAATGCTTTACAATTAAATCTCTAGATTTTATGTATCATGCTCTTGAACTACCAGTACCGCAAAAACTGGCAAGAACGGCCACCGCGCTAGTAGTCGAAATAAGGAGCGGCTGAGCTGAAGCTTACGATTGCGTCAAAATAAGAGCCCTGAAGGGCCTAGTTCTGGCCACAAAGGGTTAGCCTATGGCGTCTCATTGCGATTTCGAGACAAAACTTGGGTGAAAATCTTATTTGGACGTACTAGCGCCGTGGCCGTTCTTGCCAGTTTTTGCGGTATCATGGCTGGAAATTCATGTACTGTACTTACTGGGGTTTGGTATGCCCACGTTTTCCAAGAACCTCGCCTGGGGCCTAGCCGACCGCACCGTAGTATATAAGGTCATAGTTTAGCTGACGGCGAACTTAAAAGGAAAAGAAAAAGAAAAGCGCAAGGCTGGGTACTATGCCACACCCTATCCTAACAGGCATGGCAAAGGCAGCGTAAGTTGCCTTAGATCCAGTACTTGCTAAATGAGCTGCCGCCGCCTGTTTTTTCCCCTCATTAATTCTGCATTGTTTATAGTATCATAACCTATGGGTACTGTATAGCACAAGGCAACCTCCCGATAGAAGCAGATGCCCCCATAAACCGCACTCACAATCCGATACTCGAGAGAAAAGAGAGGGAAAGAAGAAAGCCAAGTCCAGATCCCAGATTGGCACAAATCCTTGAAGTAGCTGTGGAGCGTTCGGGTATTTACACCCTAGGAAGCAATCAAGAAAGGAATGAGACTGAGACTTGACCCCCGAACTGCGACCTACACGTGTAGAACCGGGAACTCATATCGCCCCTTCTTCCGAACCTAACCCTCCCCTTCGCTAAAACCCCTAGGGAGGTAGTCATGAACGCTCACTCGATTAAACAAAGTTGTGAAGTACCCAGGGGTGCCACGGGGGTGGTGTCGCAGCTAGAAGAGCATAGGAAAGGTTACGCATCCTGGGCCCTGAATACGGGGGGCGATGCTCCCGGGCCTCTAACACTGATACTGATCCCCCATAGCTATGCCAAGCCAGCGAGAGAAATGCTCCGTCTGATGTGTCCGAATGGCCGGGGTTGTCATTCACACGATATGTGTTGTGCCCAAACGACCTGGCCTGCAGGGGGCAGTGACATGTCCCCATTTTAATAGTCTCTTCATTGCTCGTGGTGCTTTCTCCTCGCAACTGCCTGCGCTGTTGGGATTGGTAGCCCCCAAGTCAAGAAACAGTTTTCCTACCGTACTCCTTCATGCCCATTAGCGGAAGCCCAGGATAACGCTCTCTAGCTCTGTCTCATTCCCTGCATGTCAAGGTTAACATCTCTCCGGCTCGACATTAGCTTCGCCACTCCTTGGTTCCCTGACATAGCAACCTACATTAGTGGAGTGAGGGCCGCGGAATCTCTTTAGTTGAGATAGCAAGCCATCTCGCACAACTTGGCGTTTCTCTTCTGACATGGACTCCCAAGTACGGGGAGTGCTGGAGAAAGAGAGTTGTTTAGGGAGGCGGTAGTAAATAAGGGTGGGATGCCCCTGATATGCCCGAAATCGGGATATGTTAAATAAGTCTCTTTACCGGGAAAGCCGGGCTGAGAGAAGGGATACTCCCGGGGAGTAAAATGGATCAGACGGATAGCTGAAGCTTTCTCGTCCACTATGATACAACAAGTCCTCGACAGCAGCAAAATAAGGGCTGTATCTGGGGAACATCTTCGGTATTGAACTCAATGGATCTCATTTCCGTTGTGGGGGCACGGTGGCACATTCAAGACATTGAAGGAGCTGGTTTTACCAAAAGAGTCGGTATTGCTAGCTCTGGGCTTGAGATTTTTGGACATTCTCAAGTGTGTCTTTTCCTGCAGAGCTGTGGGGGGTCTATTGAGCAAGTTAGGTCAGTCTATGAAATTCTTGAGGACTAATGGATCGCCGGGGGCATCGCGCGGCACGATCTTGCGGATGAATTCTTGGTCGAATCAATCCAGCTTAACCCTGTGGAGCACTAGAGTCTAGTTGTAGCACTAGGCGGGCACCGCAAAATATGATACTGTGCCATTGAAAATCTGGCTCGCGAGGTACTCCGGATCGTATGCAATATTGTTCTAGTGTTTTAATCAATGGAGAACAAGGAGAAAAGGAGGGGGATCCCTTTTTCTTTTTCTTTCTCCCCTCGCTGGTGCGGGGCCTTCGCCTGTAGTAGCCTTGTGGGTCGGGGTGCCACCGGGTTTTTCTGATGGGTTAATGATCAAGGGGAAGTTTTTATGATATCTACAAACTCTAGCATTTCCATTGATATTCGAAAGAGGTTGGGATTGATCTCTTATAGTCCGAGCATCACAAATTACCCCAAAGGCAGGACTGCGAACCTCAATCCGAATTTCGGAGAACCGATTAACCAGCAACTGACCCCGCCAACTGTCATGCCTGGAGGCGTAGGCTGGGAGCACCCAGATGCAGGGGTACGAGAGCACAGAGAAAACCGACCCCCTCAGCCCGGGCTTAAGACAAAAAAAAGGCAAAAGAGCCGGACCCGACTAGCAAAGGCAACTCCAACGTCGTAGCCTGAGGTTCTATTATTCGAGTTCTTACCATAAGGTAGTAACATGTATGAAGGAAACAATAAAACTAAATACCCCACACCTCATACCTATGGCTAGGGACATCAGCACAACCATGAAAGTGATATATCATACTATGCCTAGCCGCATAGGATGCAAAAACAACACCCCACTGCAGAGTGCCTAACCGCCGGAAACCACAAAGCCACATGCCCTATAGCAGTATCTCTGGATATCAACATAATATTATCAAACCAGCATATCCACTCAACAGACTAACGGTATGCCCTATATGTAATCCAACATGTCATGCCCCTCAAGTCCCTCGCTTATCATAGCACGAATATATATCACTTCGACAAGTTGCCTTAAAACTTCTAATAGATTAGTCAACGATAATATCGTTTGGGATCCATCCAGGGCCCCCCGATGTCCCTGCCACCTTGACACCCGAGCCCCAAAATCACTGCGCTGCTGTGGGCTTGGGCTAGCCGAATCCTGCCAACTCAGGAGCTCTGAAGGTTCCGCAGACTTTCCATCTATCTTTATTTCATCCGGGCACTCACACTACTTCTCGCGGGGATACTGTATTGCCTCGAGTTATACGGGCTTTCGCCAAGATAGGGCATTGCCAACGGTTCTGCCGTATTGTGCCGGATATTTGAAATCGCCCTAGTTGGGAAGCGGTTCAAAAATCTAGGCTAAAAGCGAACACACCCCAAGGAAAACATAATTGAGGAAGGCTCCCCATAACTACCGGAGAACTGCTCTTCTTCTTCAATACTGTGGACTGATTTTTTTTTGGGGGTTTTTTTTGGGGTTTTTTTTATAGTTGAGGGGACATTTGGCAAGAGATGCAGTGCCCAAGACAACGAGTCTGAGTGTAGGAAGCATGCATCTACGGGTTGCAGAGTCTGGCATGGCGATCAAACAAGCGCCGGGCACTACTCGAGTATGGTAAGCCGCATTGCTTCGGATACGTACGACCAAGTTCGGATACTGTCCCTCCTTCCACGCACTATCATACGAGCCCAGAAGACTTTCCGCTTGCCCTCCCCGCCACTCAGTAGAGCGAATCGGGATAGAAGCTTATAAACCCCCAACAGAGGCATGTCTAAAGAGAGTTGTCAAAAAGACTCTTGCTGCTCTGGTGCTGTTTTCTGGCGTGTCCGGATGTCTATTCTTTGGATATTGCAATCCCTGTAACATCCCGTGCGGTCTCTGCGGTCTGGCGTCCACCTCGGGTGGTAAAGATTCAAGAGGCTGTACTGTACCAAAGCAAGCGCAACACACTTTTCACTAGAATTCAGGTTTTCAATTGCACGCACTGCAGACCTCGTTATCACAAAATTTCTGTCAATGATGTTACTCGATTAGGCGCCACTAAAAAAAGGAATGTGTCGTTCCAAGCTCTCGTTTGTTGCTTGGCAATCCAGAATCTCAATTCCTGGGCATCCAATGGGGGGCCCTTATTTGCTGTCGGTTCTTTTTTTCGGGATGTGTTTAACGTTAATTTTTTGATAGCTCTAGTTGGCGGTGGCACCGGGGAACCTTAAGCAACACCCCCGTCCTAGCGAAAACCCCCAGACCTGTGCCGCATAGCTCGAGCTAATCCGGCGCTTAGACTCGGTCCTTACTAACCTTCGCCTCAATAATTCCTTCACCATCTTCCAATGCACATCATAGCTTCACCTTGTCGATTATTAACCCCTGTTCACCTTATTCATCAACTCCTCATCCTAGCTCGTAATGTATCTTTGCTTACTCCGCCACAAGTTCTTTGTTGATTAGAAAATTTCTCACCAATTATCATGAACTCCCTACCCGCCCATCAACATAAACCCCACCCCATCACCCATTACAAGCAAACATACATTAAAGCTAACTTAAAATATCCCCGAGAAAATTACCGCAATTATGGTAAGGAGCAAAGCCGTTGACGGGGCAGCGCGATTCCCACTATTCGGCTTCCCAGTGGGGGAAGTAGTGGTCCCTTTACTGCCCCCAGAAGAGGTCGAACTTGGGGAAGAAGTACGGGTGGTTGTTGCATTGGTTCCATTTGACGGCGTAAGTAGCTAATGACACAATTAACCTTTCGCCTCGGACAGAACCCACCTCGGAGAAAGAGAGACGAACCTTATCAATGACATGCATAACTCCATTCTTGACAATCACATTCCCCCTCACTACTTTCGCTTTGCCACCCCCGCCACCTTCAACATATAAAGATCCCCCTTCACGGACCACTTTGATACTCTGTCCCTTCATTAAAGTCGGATACTCTGTCCCCGGTTTCAGGTCCGGCGAGTATGTCGCTTTCCCGAGTGTATGGAACGTAAGTGCATCCGTGAGCTGTGCCGGTGAAAGTTTCCCCTCGGGGTTTCCTTGCGCAGTGAATGCATCCTGGGTTGGTGCGAAGCACGTCACGCCCGGTGTAGTATCAACCGTTTGAGCGAGCGCGGCACGTTTCAGTGCTTCGAGGAGTGAGTTTAAGGTTAGTTGTTCCATTGAGCTTGTGCACGTCTGCGGGAGCGACAGTAGACTGTTTCCTCCGGTGTTAGCTCGGTCGCCCCTCCACCGGCACCGGAAGGAAGAAGAAGTGGAAAGAAAGAAACCAAAAACTCACTCATCAACAATATGCACATATCCATTCCCGTACCTAATATCTGTCGTCACAATCGGTGCACTGTTCCCTACTCCTCCGAAAACCTCCAGCTTCCCAGGCGCGTTTGCCTCCCCCGAACTCCCGTACTGCGAAGCATACACCATATTCCCACCACTGCCATTGCCAAGGTTGGTATACTGCGAATCTTGCAAAAACGTCGCCGCAGCGACTCCCCCGGACGATGTCAAGTTGGAAGCCGGAAACGAGCCATTCATGATGTGGTACGACAACATCGCCTCCATTTGCGATTGCGAGGGGGCGCTCCCACCGTTGGTGGTGTTCGTAGTGAACTTGGCGAAAGCTGTGTCGGAGGGGGCAAGGAAGGTGCGCTGACCGTAAGACTTGTCATCGAGGAGCTGGGTGAGCGCCGGATTGTTGGTCAGTATTGAGCGCAGCGTGGATAACTTCCCGTCCGTTCCTAAGGCATCGGCGACGTTTTGTGCTTGGATGCCTACGGCGAAGGCGAGGAAGAAGAGGAAGAGGGGAAGGAAGTAACTCTTCATCTTTCTTTCTTAATCTTGCTTTCCCCGAGCAATCGATTGCCTCAATGAGTTAATTCGGAGGGGGGAGGAGAGTAACAATTTATCGATACCGATAGCACTGGCATGCTATCCCGGCTGAGGCGATCCTGGGTATTCATACTTATACCGATTCCAAATCCCCAACCCAATCAAGGCAGTAAAACCCCACCACAACCACCGGTACTGTACCACCCACCACAAAGGACCCATACCATACCAGACAGCCCGATAGCACCATACCACTTCCGCACCCAACAACGCTCAGCCGCAGCAGACCACGCACGCCCCCCATCCCCAAGTGTCAAGTGCAGCCATCAAAAGATACTTGTCTACAAACGTTGAATCTATCCCAATAAATATAGCTTTCTTTTTCCTTTCCTCCCTTCTCCTTTCGTCTGCCGTGGCACCCGGGACAGTCTTAGTGCAGTACCGGATGAGTACTATAACCAATATGAAAGAAAAAAAAAGTAACCTAAATATAAGTCCTTATTTGTGATAAGGCAGGGATAAAAAACGGATTTGTGTCGAGTGAATAAACTTTGGGGAAAAAAAAACACAGGGCTCTAGACATTGGAAACCCAGACTAGCTGCATTGGTGTCTCTGCTTCTCTCTGAAACACGAATTTGAGAGGTTCTAAAGGGCCTCCGAGAGTCTCGAGTGATCTCTACAAGGACAATTTGTCCTGGGGCTAACCTCTAATTATTGGCTTGGAGTATCTTGCTACTGGTGGGATAATGTTCCTGGTATCCACTCCAGGTTGTTTGTGTCCGCCAAGGCTCAATAAACCGTTCCATTAATGACTTGTCTGCTCACTACTGCCTTAGGGTCTTTGCTGACCTTTTTTCCCGACTCCCTCATCCCGAGTCAACCAATCCTATGAGACTTGTTCTATGCACGGTTAGGATTGGTCAGCTTAGTTACGCATTCCGCGGAGTAAGAAAAACACTGTCGATGCCCAAGTACGGCCCAACGTGCACTTTCCGGGAGCCCGAGTTCGAATTTTGGGAGGTGCATGAAGTGGCGGGAAGAGGAAGAAGGAGAGGGACAAAAACGGAGCACAAGTAGTCATATTATATCACTCGTTAAGATTGGTTTAGGCTCCTTCTGTACCAGTACTGCTCTAGTTAACGATATGGGCGTAATAGTATGTGGAGATGGACGATGAGGGAAGTAGGTATCGTATTTCTAGCGCCCGGTAGTTTTGCTAATAGTGGATTTGATGAATAGCCCGTCGCAATTTTGCTTGGGGGTGGGAGGAGGGAAGGGAAGGTGAGAGTGTGCTGCTGCAGAATTTTTCTGTGATGGGTATTGCGCAGTACTGCACAGGAGTACAAGATATAAATAGGCCGACTTTAGGATTCCTGTGGTCAAAAGCATCGTAATTATTAGCACTAAAAACGGTTTTCTTCCGTTTTTGCCGGTACTGCAGAACGCATCTGTGCTCGACCGAATGGTAGTGCTCAAATAGTAGTAAAAGCACACTAGTGATCAGCCGCCGACTCATCTACCGGGGCCGCCCCCCCCCCCCCCCAATGTCCCGACGGAGGACTTGACGGGTGGAGTGTGAGGGGTTCATCAAACGGCCTTTAATCGGGGGAGTTCGCCAAGGCTAAAATTGTGGGCGTTGTTTTTTTTTGCTTTTTCTGTACGAATTCAGAGACTTTCATCCTATGATGGGAATTCCGACTCAGTCTATGACTCTGTTTAGTTACGTGGACATATGATAGTATTGGGAAGAGGGGTTTTTTCCTGCCCTCTTAGAATTTTCTGAAGGTGATACCGGTAGTGTGAACGAAGAAATGTGGGCAGATACGTTGAGAGCTAATGGAGGGATATCCGTACTCTAAATTAAGCATGGTTTTTACTTGTCAGGACATAAGTACCCGAAAACAGGGATTAAGGAGATATATGGCAAAACATCTGTGCGTGGCGCCCATACGAATGATTCCACCCATTTTCGGGCACTTATGTCCTGTAACAAGTATGTTGTTTACCAATTCATTTATCATAATATTATTATTTCGGATTTTCCGAACCTCTTTGGGCCTCGGGAAGGTTCGTAAACGTGGGCATACCCTCCCCTTCATGCCAACACTGCCCCCGACGCTTTCAAAAACTCTCCACAACCTTCACACCCCGGCACCAGAAACCCACGTCAGCCAAGCCAAAAATAACCTTAATCTAAGGCACACTAAACCGAAAACAAAACGGACTCTATCTATCTGTAAACCTTAACTTGAACCCCCAACTCTTCAACCTTACCCCCGGAACTTCCCCCCCTCCTCAAACTTCGTGCACAGCCACGCTGAAGCATACATATTAACTCTATCGATGCATGCCCCAGGGCTTCTATCCCCAACCCTCGCGGCCTTGAACCCCTCCTCTTCAAATACACGCATATACCAGGGATTCCGGCCAGCGCTACGGATGAGTGCTCTCCCGCCAGTTTTCATTGCAGTGTTCAGCGACTTGATTTGCTTCCTGGCTTCCGCGCCACCCGCTTCGAACCAATCCATCGAGTCCATTATGACTGCGATGGATAGCGTGCCTGGTTGAATCCTCGTGAGGACATCGTTAATTTCGTCGGTGTGGATGTGGATATTGTCTAATGCTCCGGGGCGGGACAACTTTTGATGGGACTTGGGACACAAGTACGCCGGGCGGGACCTCTCCGTGTATTGGCCTCGGAGGCAGAGATAATAGAAGTAGTTATCCTCACCTAGGAGACTATTCTCGGCCACAGGGTCTAGGGTATTAACTACATATTCCCACATTGCTCTCCCACTGTCTTTGTCTTGCCCTTGAGCGGGCTGTGGGTGGTCGTGAATTATCATATCCCGCTGATTCCCCGGCACGCCGAGAGCTCTCCAGAGGAACTGCTCGCGGTCGATTATAGCCCAGCTAACCCACTGGGAGAGTAGCACGGGGCGGACCTTGGATCTCCAGATCTCGCGTTGCTCGTTTAGTGTTCTGGCGACACACATACGCTCCACGTGTTTTGACACACCGAAGATGCGGAAAAGCCATTTTGCGGTGATAATCGCGAGTCGAGATTGTCCCGTCTCGTACAGCCCTCCGCCGGACTGGGGGTTGAATGCTCGTCGGTGGCCGAACCAATATTGGAAGGCGCGGGAGGATAAGTGGGGACTCAACTCATTCACCAGCAGCTCTCCGAAGTTCTCGTGTTGGCCTAGGCCGAAAAGCTTCCATATATCTTCATAGGGTAGTGCCGAGAATGCGGCTAGCTTGAGCTCCAGGAGGTGATTTTGTGTTGGGTTTAGATCTACAGCATGGATTGCCTTAGGGCTCTCTTCAATGAGGTAGTGTAGAATGTTGTCCCCTGCAGAAGTGATAGCCAGCACAACGTCATCTGACCTGATCTTTAGTATGCGTTGATCTACTCGTGGATCTTCCCAAGTGAAGGCGTAGATATAGGAATTGTTAAATTGTGTGTGCTTCTGCAAGAGCTCGTCATAATAGATTCTCCAGTGACGATTTTGGTATAAGGCGCTCGGGAGAGGAATGTTCGCAGCAAGATTTAGGGCCGCAGCCTCGAACCCTTTAGAGCGGAGTTTGAGCATGGTATCCGAAGGTTGAGGATTCGCCTGGACTTTTGACATGTGGTGGATCGGAGAGAGGAATGGAGATTCAGTAGCAGCCGCTTCAACGAGCGCTAGGACGTCGGTTACTGTGTCCAGCTTTTGGCAGCCTATCCAGATATAGTAGGGGATCCCACCCAGCATACGGTTGCTGCGATGTACTGAGTAACTGTCGGGTCTGATACTAGGACTAGCACTTACCGCTCATTTACGCTTAATACAGTCCCGAATCTATACTCCAAGTAGTCCCTCCTTCCTTCGTCAAGATTAACTCGGTCAAACTCAAACCACACCCTCCAGAACTGCCGTGAAACCCAATTTACATGGCGGCTGAGCACTCCACCGGTATAGGTCTTTCCGGCAAAGTTGGCCGAGGACTGTACGTAAAAGTCCGCAACGCTAATTATGCCCACAGGCGATAACAGATTTGAGAAAGAATCGACGACGGAATAGAAGCTTTACAAATCAGCGCTATAAACGCTGAGAGCAGGGGGTGACTCGGGGGGAGGGAATGTACTCAGGGATCATAGACAGTGAATAACTCATACTAATCCAGTCGGCCTTCTCTTCCAATCTGAATACACGGGCATCCACGCACACAACTTCCACATTCTTCCACCCGAGTCTGGAAAACCTCTCCCTTGCAACATCACACAAGCTCGGGCTAAGATCTACCAAGTAAACCTTTGAAAAGAACCCTTGAACCGAAAGATATTTGTTCAACGTTTCAATATTATACCTAACCCCAATTAGCTCTCTATAATTTCCTCAACCTCCCCCGATAAAATAAGAAACAAACCCTGTACCGCCCCCAATATCCACCCAAACCACCTTCCTTCCCTCCTTCTTAATCCTGTACTTCAGCTGCGCCGCAGCGAGGGCCAACATCTCCTCCCTCCCTTTGAGCAAAAGCCCCCGCGTCACATCATATACGCCCGCCTGCCCTTTGTAAAAACTCTCTAGGGCATCCTGCTGATCGCCGCTCCGCCCTGCCGAGCTTCGGGAGAAGGGCTTCAGGAAGCAATTATAAAAGAAGATTGCATAGGGATTTTCGGAGTAGAGAAGCAAGTATACCACGAACGAAATAGCGAAGACTGGCGCTCCCAGCTTAAATATCTGAATGTCTAGGGGCGTGAAAATCGGCCCATTACCGCTGCCTGAAGGTTCCCAAGGGATAGGAGGGTGTGAATCCATAGTAGGAATGTGCTCTGGTCGAGAATTTCAATCCATAGAAGAAATCCGTGACTTTAAGCACAAAACTCTCCCCACTCTCTCTCCGACAGTACCCCCCCGCCCCCCATTACCCCTCCCCCGCTTTAACACTGTCACGGCTATCATTCCGCGAGGCCAGCAGACGAGTTTAAGCCGGAGGAGGAGCAGGAGGAACACGCATAAAACTGACCAGTTGAAGTCAGTCAACCTCCAGTTATCCTCCCATGTGCCTTCACCGCGAGAAGTGAGGTCAGAATCATCCAATCATATGATATGCCGAAGACATCTGTTCGGACCTTTAACGAAAGAATTGATCATGCCGCTAAATCCACGCACCCGGATGCCAGGATGTGATTGGCTAAAGCGCTTGTTGCACTATCTTGGCTAATAATGTTCCTAGGTCAACTAGAAGGCTTGAGCAGTCTAGAACTACACGGCACGGCACGGTACGGTGTGAAAAATTCGTTGTATGATAATATGATACTGGAAGGGGCAACCGTCCGGGTTTCTGCTAACCCCCGTGGTAGTGGGCCTGTTTGGCACACCGCGATTTGAGCTGTTCGCTATCTCAGATCATGTTTTAGACGCAAATCATGATCTGAAATATTCACGGTGTTTGGCTGGTGGCGTTCCCTAATCGTGATTTGGGAAAATTTCACGATGTGTGTGAATATTTGGGGCTACAATTTTTTTTTGTATGATATACTCTTGGGTATTTTGTTAGTAAGTATGATACTAGTGATCCTTGAGGTCTCCTCATAGTCAGCCCCAAATTGTGACATGGAAAATCGAAAATTGCGGTCACATTTGGCGGAGGGCTGTTTGTTTGCAAACAGTGATTTCAAAATATGATTTGGAAATCATTATTTCAGATCACGGCTATCTCAAACCACGGTGTGCCAAGCGGGCCCTTATTGGTTTGTCCGGCCGGCCCGCCGGCCGCACTGCGGGGTGCGAGGGGTCGCACTTTTTAGGTGCGCGATCTTGGCAACAAAAGAGACGAGCCTCCACCAAGTTTTCCCCACAAAATGCTCATTTTCAAAAGGCGTTTGCCCACTGCCAAATTAATATTATCAAAAAAAACCCCCGGGGATTTTCTAGATGGCACAGTTTGATGTGAAGGTTCATACAATTGAGCACCTGGTTATGGAAAAAAAATCCTAGCAATTCTGAGTGTTAGAGTTCTAAGAGAAGAGCCCGAAAGTAGTGCCGAGGCAGTCAGTTTGTATGGGATTTCTGCATGACAACTTATCAGGTCGATTTGACTGTGACAGCCATACCAGCTGGCTCCGCACACTTGCTTCCAGTGGTTGCCGGGGGAAAAAAGTTAGATTCTCTGTGATTCCCTCATTTGACTACTTTTTGAAGAGCAAAATTTGCTGTGTATGATACAGTGCCATTCCAGTGGTTGGCTAAACTTGTGTATTTTTGATGGAAAACTTGAGGGGGGGAGCCCATTCCCTTTGTTGCCAAGATTGTGCGGTGGGGTAAGTGGTGTTTTACTTCTCGGACTTGATGTGGAGGCCGTATGTCAAATAGTAGTGTCTCCTCCTTGGGTGGGAAATAAGTTCCGTAATATTATGAGCTAAACGACTAGAACTTATCAAGAAATGTAAACCAAAGTTTTTTTCCGGAGACGATAGCAACCAAGAGTAGCCATCATACCAGGCATGATACTTAAATCCTAAGAACAGCCTGATAACTCATAGAGGGCATAAATAAGAATCAGAAATAGCCCAATCCTGTGGGTTCGTAGGGGTGGCGAGGACTTCTTCTAAACGTTCGACTCTCACTTGCCCAATTGGGTGTGACTTCAACACAACATGCCCGGGGGTTTGACCTCTGGAGTGCTGGATTTCTCTCGAGACATCAAGATCCTCACATCACTAATCCCGACACCGCCGACCCCTAGCTCGCGACCCTAACGACGCCCGGAGTATGAGCCGATTATGCCCTGTTATTCGGCCGGATGAGTTTTCCGAGAGATCCTGTAGGATATCATACAGCGGTTATATGGGATTCATATATCCACCATTTCTCTCTACCGTGTGATACCTCCCTGAAAACTAGTGCTTTAGGAGGATTGTGCCCTGATACGACAACTAAAGGCCAATAAATAGGCCCCGCAGACAAGGGCTGTGAAAATCCACAAAAACCCCTCGAACTGGGGACAAGTGAACGAAGTGTAGTTTGGTAGGAAGATCCTACGCTTGGTGAGGCCAGGGGCCGCATTTCCCATAGCCACCCACCCACACCTGCAGTCTAAACATAGCTGGAATATTTGATTAGTTAATGGCGCAGCGAGCGAAATGATTAGTGAAGGTAGAATAGAAACCCCGGATTACTAGTATGATACTTGCATGTACTACCTATCACAGCTGTAAGTCACGTGGGCACCAGGGCCCTACCCAGACATGTCATACTAGCTCCCAACAATCTCAGGCCTCCTTTTGAACACTCCGTCATAAGACACCTCGTCTCCTATATAAAAAAACCTTCTCAGAGCCTCCCATAAAGCTAGCCACGGCTCACTAACGATAAAGGATAGTCCTAGTTTCTTATACCCTTTACGCCATGGAAGGCACAGCCCCCTAACTACTTTCTGAAGTTTATAGCTGGGTATGCTCACAGACTGAGGAAATATCACGAGATTTCCTATTACTCTGCATATAAGTGAGCAACAGCCCCCGCAAGCCGGTCGGTAGGTCACCCACTGACCCACGCTTTCTCTTTCCCCCTGGTCTTGATAATCTCTGAAAGATTCCATCTCAGTGCTGCTCATTCACTGGACATCATCCAGCAACCTCTCCACAAAAGAGTATCTACAAGGTTCAAACTTCCTCGGAACACTTAAATCCTCTAGTTCTATTACTAAGATTCAACCACCTTTTCTAGACTATGTACCACGTCATATCCCCTGACTTAAAAACTACTTGCTGCTCCCAAACCGCCACCCATTCACTCGGTCAAAGTACCACAACAAGTTCAACATCACTACCTAGATTCGGGGGAGCACCAATACCATCCCCAGACTACCCAGCATCTGTTATACCATGGTAGAAAAACAGTATATCGAAGGAGCTGGGTTTCCTAAGTTAAGATGCGGCGAACTGGATCATGAGAGGCAAAGACCGATTCATCTAGTTACAAGCTTGGCCCTTTTTATATGGAATAATAGCTTCATTACTTGTGCATTCCTGTCACAACTTGATACCGTAAAAACTCAAAAAAGAATAAAAAATGTGCTAAGACGGTGTGGCTAACTCTCCTAGCGAGGCACAGAGCCCACCCCTTCTAATTAGTCTCAATTGATGGCGGAGATTGCGGTGCTTTTTCCCTTTGCCTAGCGGAGAAGGGTAATTCAAACGTCCTAGCACATTTTTTATTCCATTCCAGTTCTTCGGGTATTCAGACAGCTTGATATTCAGAAAACAGACCACCAAATTTTAAGACGGGGCCTGAATAGTAAATCAGAGCAGTGTAGGTAATTGTGAGAGCGGCTGCCATTACCCGGATGGGAGTAGATAGACATTCCGTCAAACCACCACAGATTAGAAATATAAGGAGCCAACACTCAAACTATACCTATGTACTCAAGAATCTTCTAGAGCTTATTTCCTTGAGGCCCCCCCCCAGCACTTCTCCATCTTAACGGAATCACTGATAATGAACCCCGCTATACTCCCCCCACATCCCCGGCATTCAAACACTCAATTCCATTCACCAGATATCACAAGCCCAATCCAATATCTAGCGAAAGGTAATTGAGGGGCCTCCGGGGGAGGAGGGCTCTTGAGAGAGGTGTGTGGATTGCGGGGGAGAAAAGTCTTGCCAGTGCGTACAGCGACTGTACTTGAGAAATTCATCGATATGGAGGGGTCCGGGAAGTGCCGAAGAGACACATCTATCAGAACTGGGGGTTATGTATCAGTTGTTTTCCGGAGCGTAAGTTTGTGATTCGACCTTTGAAATTCAACACTTGAGTTTAGGAGAAATAAAAGGGAGGGTGTCAGATCGGTTTTGGGAATGAGGGAATTGAAGTTGCCTGGGGTGGTTCCTAGAGATCTACCCAAGAACATATTGCCATGGCGGGAGGAGGCCGATGCCACGGTTCGGCCAAAGAAGGCTGATTCCTGGCTCCAGTCTGCGCACTGTTGATATCGAATTTGTATCTTTTAGGCTACTATATATGCGAAAGAGGAATATTAACTAATCGTGCGTAAAGGAGAATGTTTTTATACTTGTGTAGGACTACGATAAACAGAGACAAAAGGGAACGATTGTGTAATATATTAACAAAGGAAGAGAAAGCAAACGGACCACTAGAAAGACAAACCTGACGGCCCTGACAAGGAAACCGCGCGTGCCCAAACTCCGGCAAGCAACTAGTTCAGATGCCACCCCCCACCCACAATCACGAAATCAATTTTACAACCCGAGTGACCACCTATGATACCTCAAATAATAATCTCATTAAACGCATACGAAAAACTATCGCCAAAACACATTTATCCACCCGAAATATTCATCCATACCTCTACTCTGCTACAGCTTACAGCCCAATACATGTCTACACTCTCGCCACCTCTTTAATTTCTTTCTCCCTCTGCGCCTGCTCCTTCCAAAGCTTTACCTCCCTCCTCATTAATGCAGCAACGTCCTCCAGTTTCAGTCCACCCAGGCTTAGTTCGTCATCAAGAACTTCTCCCTTGGAGTCCCCTTTTAGATTAATTCTCGTCTGGCCAACCTTGACACTTGCACCTGTGGAAATAGCTCTGATAAACTCGCCCATATTTGCAACACACTTTTTCGAGACCTCAAGGTGTGGGGCTACTATTTGGAAGCAGTGTGGCATGGCCGTGTACTTCAAGAAGCGAACGCAGACATTAGACGCCAAAAGTCGGTGGGCAAAGAACACTACGATCGTTAGTATCAGAGATGTTGATGAGAGCGAGAAAGAGGCCCACAATTCGCGTCCCGGAAACACTCATCCCCAACACACATCCAGATTGGCGGGGATCCATGCCATGATTCAGCACCAATTGGAGAAACAAGTGGATGAGTAATCAGCTCATCCGGGGCATAAAGCTGTGTAGATTAGTGCTCTATCCCTCCGAGAAATGAGAATAAGGGGATATACATGTGTCCTCCCTGGATTTGCCGGCCAAGCTGGGGACGGAAGATATTTTCCCTCTCGCTGTTGTGCAGGTGTAGGCAGGTAGTCCCATTCCTTGCATTCCTCCTCACTTCCTCTACTCCCATTTGGCAAGCGGGTCTCACCGAGGCATCGACTAATATCTACCCAGGCACTTGATCCCACTAGTCCTCCTGGTAGAGGGATAGATCTTTGCGATGACTGCCAAGGAATGCTAAAATTTGCCTGTGGAGATGCCAGCGAGAAGTCCCCATCCTCACCTTCAGGGGCGGGCCCCGGTTTGCGGTTTAAGTGCAGCAGGAGCTGTAAAAGTGCGAAAGCCAGCCCACCTCCGGCGGAGTCACCACCAATGATAATCTTAGAGGCGGGTACTGGGGAGTGTAAGGCACCTGGCGGAGGATATAGGAGATATAGATAGCTTATCAGGGCGTCGATTAGGGCCGCTGGAAAGGGGTTTTGCGGGGCTAGGCGGTACCGCGGAAGGAATACACGGCCTAGAAATTAGCAAATGGTCGTCCAGATTGCTCGATGAAACAAACCTTGAGTAATCTCCGCTACTTTACGTGCAAGGGCTCGGTGGGTGGCGGGATCACAGAAGCTATATCAATGTTAGTAAGCCAAAGAATACTAGAGGAAGTGGTGAGAGATTTACTAATATCCTCCTAGAAGTCGGTTAGCACCATACCGTCTTGCTCAAGCTAATTATAAAAGATAAAAATGATAAAAAAATATAAAAAAACATGCCTCCATGCAACCACAGCACAACCCCACTACCCTCCCCGCCCTCCACCTCCTTCATCAAGCCATCATATTTTTCCTTTTCGCTCAAGTTCTCCCTCCGCCGTTCGGCTGCCTCATCTCGTTCCTCCCCGGGAGCGGTTTTCCTGTTACCAACCCACTCCCCGGTTAAACTCTCGGCCCCCACTTTGGGTATGTATTGCCCAATACCCACATCTCCGAGCTCCTCAATAACTGTTCGCACAAGGTTCTCGGCCGATTCCCCGTCCGCGCCATCGACTGGAATCTGTACATCCACCTTCCAAGCGCCCGGATCAACCTTTTGTTGCCTAGTAGTCGAGTTTTGAAACATTTCGACGGTTATGTTGGCCGTCTTAACGAGGAGGCCCCGCAAAAACTCGACGATAAGCGTAGTCCGCAGATCCCAGCACCGAGACTGTGGGGTTAACGAGAGGAAATGTGTTGTCGACTTGAGGAGGAGGTTTGGTAGGTGAGGTGCTATAACCTTGAAAGCCCCGAGTCTGCTATCATAACCTAAGTACCCTGTTTCTGGGGCAGGCATGGTGGAGGTTGCGTCTGTCGAAGTGAGGGAAGTCAAATAAAGGTCTCTAGGTGGACGACTTTCGTAGAAACGTATTAGTCTAAACACGCTAAATAACGTAGGAAATATCAATCGTCTTTTCTACCGGGAGGTTCGAGGACAGGCCATATGTTATAGAAAGCAAGGAGAGAAAGAAAGAAAACGTGAAGTAAGAATTAATCAGGAGGTGATGTCATGTGGACCTTTTAAAACACAAAGGTCCTGCAGTTATATCATCCTTATTGATCAAATCCCCTCTTTTCTCCCTCTCTCGATCCTTCCCTAACCAGCCAGGTTTAGCCTCCGCTAGAAAAGGAAGGGGGAAAAAAAGGGTCGTGGGCAGGCACTGCACTGTACAGGGTTGTCCCATCCCGATCTGCTCATTGCGGCGGATAACCTGCATACGGTACCGGAACTTTAGCAACTACCGGTGCGGATGGTCGGTGGTTTTTGGCCCTGGCCCGTGTGAAAAATGGACTGAGGTCAAGAATCTTCGGGGCCCGGACGGAGATTTTCCCTGATCGCGTTCTCGCTTGACAACCCCAGATCCATGATCACATGCACGCGCGACACGGGGCTCTGATAGGCCCAAGAGGGTTGCGGAAATTTAGGGCTTCTTGCTTTACCAGCACCATTGAGAGAACTGCGCCATTATGATAAGAATCTTCTTTCCTCGCTCTCCCCCCTCCGAGTGAGAGACCATGCTGTCGTCCTCCCACACGAAACGTGCGAAACTGAATAAAGCACCGAGCCTAGAACAAGAGGTGTCCGGAAGGGAAGCACGTGAAATCTCTACTTTCTCATTTCCGTATCCGGAGATTGCCGAGGACCAAATCCTGCAACCAACGGCCCTGACATCAAGGAAGTCTTCAGAGGAAAACTCCCCACAGTGCTCTTCTTTAATTCTGTCGATTCCCTTTTTTTTTTGATAAAGTAGGTACCGTATTGGTCGAGAGAACGGCGAGGGGTCCATTTTGAGAAAGATGAACGCGCGTGCAAGTACGGTATGACAAGACACTACTTTTTGGTGACTACTCGCACTCCGGCCAGACTAAAAATCATGAACTCTGTAAGATTAGGCTAATAGAAAGGGAGCGGGCATCACACTCCTACGAGCTTTTTGAAAAGCTAGGTAAGTAACATTGTTTTGCTACCCGAGTACTGCCTTCTCTGACGGCCTATGTGTCATTTTTTATTTTTTTTCGGAGTATCACCATAAAATCCCTAGGATACTGGTCGATAAGGGAGAGGATGGTGGCATCGGGTTCGTAGGATGCCTATCATCTAGATAATGATTTTCACAAAATACAGCCGGCGGTAGAAAAAAAACGGAAGGCGGGGGTTAGAAACTGGAAGGGTAGAAATCAATTGGCTCGAGCCACCAAATCCTCCAATAAGAACGACTCCAGGATCCCTCGACAATATTTCTGACCCCTTTTACCGCTGGCTATACCGGTATTTACCCCGGGGAGACGCCCGCTAGACTGGGGGAGCCTCAAGGGGGAAGCGCCCTCCGCTAGACTTGGCGCGGGTTGACATTAAGGTTCAGTATCATACTAGTTAATCAGAACTACTTGCTAATATTTGACAAACTTTGCTGAGGACTCACCCGGCACCTCTCTATTTTAATTGAATACCTATCTTCGTAATCGCTATAGGTTCCTATTTTTGAATGGTCTATAGCAGATATTGATTTTTTAGGGGTACGGAAGATCCGTATGAAGACTTAGCAAATACAGGAGAAGGTCGGCTACCTATTATCTCCAGTTATACTCGAGTGAGGGGTTTCTCTAAGACAAGCTGCCGCTAAACTTCCCATGGTGCCAGGGATCAGAAACCGACCTGTAGACTTGTTCAATAGTCGAAATTAACACAGAACACCTTAAGGAAAATGTAATAATTGAAGAAAGCATCCGATAGATCTGCCGAAGAATCATTCTTCAATACTATCTGCTCTGTTTTTTATTTGGCTATCGGGCAGGAGGCACTGGTTTTGTATAAACATGTGCCTGGCGCGTCTTCATGCAAAACTGTACCCCTTACCTAATACCCAACTAGAAAAAGAGGATGACAGAGTTAGTAGTTCAATAGAAAGTTTTCCTCGTCTGTTATTAATTTTTATTGATTTTACTTGATTACAAAGTCTATTTCAGATGCCTGGCACTACAGAACCTTGAGTAATGCCTTATCTGAGCCAAAACCCGAGATAATACGGTATGCTTAGGGAGTTGTGGTAGGGTCCTCCTACTTGTCAATAGCAAGTAAGGAAAGTGCCGGGCAGCAAATACCGACCTTCTGGTTCACTTTTTTCCGCTCGGAAATGAGCTTTTATTTTTCAAAATACGCCACTTCTGCTCTTAACCAACCCTCACTTTATCGAGGAATGCACTCAATAGAATTAAAGTGGATTCGGTTTTATGTAGCTTCATTGAGTTTTTTTTCTCCAAAAAATTTCTTGTGAAGCCCCGTTCGTTGTTGCTGGGATTGGCGTGGTGAGGGTCCATTTAGACTCCGGCTTCGCACCCGAAAGAGAATGTCGTGGGTAAGCACCTACTTTTTGCTGTGTATTTTAGAAACCCCTATTTTCGAGAAGTTATTGTCTGCCATGCGAGCAAAGGGCGATTCACGTGTCACGGTACTTACAACTTCGCGGACCAAGGTTCTATCTGACTACTGTCCCGTTTTCAATAACAAAGATTCCGGTGGCGGACCTTCAATCATTTCCTGGTAACTTCTTGCGAACGCGTTGACGATACCACCTCTACGCCTATAGTACTAGGGGAATATACCAATAGCTGAAACCTCTAGATCTAGGAGCGTGCAGAGTAATAAAATAAAATAAATGCATGGATCACCGCGGAAAGCTATGCGTGGTACGTTTAGGACCCTACCCCCAGATACTAAACCTGAAGCTAACTTATAGATAACTCCCCAACTCTCTGCTCCCTCTCTCTTGGCGAGAACCCATATTTCCATGTTCCCTCTTATTAATGTCCTTTAAATTTTGCATCGACCAACCAGGCACTCTCACAAATTGATTACAGTTGTATGAGTGGCGGAAAGTACTGTATCATACAAAAAAAGATTTTTTCGAAATCGAGCTACGATGCAAGAGATGCTCCGGTGTTTTTGCTCAGGACAGGTAGCCCTCCCGTGAAGGTTGACACTTACGAGTCTTTACTAACTTCTCCTCAATGGGAGTAGTATTTGTGTGGGCGCTTGTTGTTGACTTGGTGTTGGATGTACACGTATGGAGGCTCTTGGAATATTGAGGCATACCCAAAGTACCGCCGGAGTTCTTATCTGCTCTGAAGTGGGGGCGGGGGGCTGGATTCCACAAAATACGTTGGAGAAGACTTGGTCCGGGCATATCTTGATTTTTGGGCTGCGGTGTGGCCGCTTCTTAGTTCTTTTGTTTCTGGAATTATTCTCCCATGGTCTCCCACTTATAGTGATGTACTCTGCGGTAATTGGCGATTTTTCGCTTGCTGCGGTTTGTGAAGATTGTCGCGGTGCACTGGAGTTTGGGGGGAGATAGTGGTAGTTCTGGGCGTCTCGGAGGGGGTCCGAGAGGAAATTAAGGTTTCTAGTGGGCAATTTCTAGGCTATCAAACTCTACAAGTATCGATGGCCTCATTGTGGGGAGAAAAAACCAACCTGTCGGGGCCAGGATGACCGTTAGAGAACGTGCGAGACATGGGGGCGGTTTTCTCAGGCACGCCTGGGGCACAGATATTTCAGAAGCCCCAGTACAAGTACTAATATGGTCTCTCCCGGCTGCCACGGGGGGCGAAAACTCCAAGAATCTATCCCGTGTAGACTGTGATTCTGGACCGCATCTCTGGTTTTGGGGTAAAAAACATTGGCACTCATAGAGGCTCGTGCGCGAAAGCAAGGAATCCGGATTATAGAGATCCGGGTAGGGGGGTGCCACTCTACAAGTTCTATGAGGGATGTTTTCGCGCAGTTAATTTAGGTTGACCGGCGAAATAATCCCTGTCTTGTGATAAAACTTCCCCCCTGTGCTTTGTATATTTATTAACAACGGACTTCAACACCGGTGCAATATTGAATTTGTATAATGCCTTCTCCGGGACTCATTTCTACCGGTGCCGGTACTATGTTTATCAGGCTCCCGCAACGCCTCGTAATACTCGAGTATTTTGAACCGTTTGGATACACCGGCTCCGTTCCGCTGCCCCATACAAATGACCCCCTCCCTTCGGCTCCAAAATTCTGAAACAACGGTTTCACAGGTAAAATGGCCGCGAAACGGAGCCGTTTCCCTGCCGTTTTTGTCAAATGGGCTCTTAACGTTTTCATTCGGTTAGCCCTTGGAGTAGAGCACACAACCGTTAGAGTACTACCCGGTACCAAGATCCTCGCAGAGAGCTAGGAGTCAACGGCACTCCCCGCCGCGTAGGGAGGTTTACTTCGTGGTCCCCGAAGACTCGGGAAATCTTCTCGAGGCTCTCTACGAGGATCGGGCACACCTGTGTGATAGCAGAATTTTAACTCTGGGGGAAATCCGGGGGTTATGGGCATGTGCATGGGATCACAAGGTCTAGAGAACTGAGTGAGGCATGATGATTCGGAAAGTAGCCTTAGCCCACGATGCAGACCCAAGTCCGGAACCCTATAGATCCGAGGCGATCGGACCCCTCTACTGTGCCCCACTAGCTTTGCCAGCCTCAGTTTATCATCAACAGCTATCCACCTCTCTTTTCTGAATTGGAGGCTGCTAGGGACCTATCTTTGTATTTTCCTCATCCCCGCCTTATGGCGAACGGTGGAGCAATGGAGATATGTAATAGAATATCGGGCCCCAGTGCACCAAAATTAGCTTCTAGCACTCCCTTCATATCATGGTTGCCCACAGAAATCTGATATTCATCCAAGGGTGCCAAGCTATCACTGTTACTACATTTTTAATATAGGCGAAAACTCTAAAGGATTAGGAGCCTCAGATTCGAAGAAATATATATGAGAGCGAAGGGAGGTAGTAATTATGGCAAAGTAGGTACTATATGCTCTGCTTTTCGGTGGGCTCTGCCACAACCAATCAGGCCTAGGTTTCCCTAGCGAAGCCCATTTGCCCTTGTATCATCACAATTGCCCGACATGTGCCTACTGAATAGAGCAACTTACCAGCTAATCCTGATGGCTGACATGCCTTAACATCATTTGTCTATGGAATTTTCTTTGATTTCCTTCGGACTATGGAAAACGCTAGAAAGCCTTGGGTGAGGTGTTCTAGAGCTCTGAGATATGCCTGTGTGGCCTGACCCCAAACTTGCTAGCGGACTCTACTGGAGCACTTTGCTGGATTTTTGAGAGACTTTGGAGTGAATATCTTGTGAAGGGATGTGGCGACATATGGCTAGTCTTGGTGTGTGGTTATGGGACTAGGAGGAAAGTAATTGTGTGACTTAGCATGGCCGACAAATGAGAAGGTGGGAATGATAGGGGATGGTGAAGGCATCGGAAGATCCCAATACTCCCAGGGTGGCTTGTAATGGAGGTCGTGCCCTCCCAGGACGGTGTGGCGCTTTTGAATCAATCACTCGATGGATCATGCGGGAAGGAACGCTCCGAATAAGGACCTCAGCAAATCTGTTGGAAATGGCAGTTTGATGGCCGCACTCTGTGACCGCAGAGGCATACGTACGCACTAGTCAGAGGACGCGCAAGCACTGAAAGTGTTTTCACCCCTCTTGTTTTTCTTTCCTTCACACCTTTCCTCACTTCACACTGGCACCTTCCTTCCTGTACACAACTTTCCTCACGCCTTTCCTTTCATCAAGTTATCATCAATCAATCAAGATCCTCATCTCCACTTAAGCGGTTTCAGTCCACTGCGTAAAACCCTCACCGTAAATCATTACCTCCGCAACCCAGATTTTCAACAAAGTCCGAGCATCATTTAGATGAGTGATTTTCTGTGACTAAGATATGAAACTACTAAGAACTGGGGCACTAGGTGACACTGCTTGAATTATAGGAGTAGAAATATCACTACGCCCAAGAAGCCTCAATGCTGTGTACATATCAATCATGGCTGTTCCTTTCTTTTGTAGGATAGGCGAAGAGCTAAGGTAAGAGTCAAGGTTTATTTTATTTGGGTTGGTTCATTTGTAAAGACTGCTATCGTAGTAGAGCAAGTGAAGTGAGGATTGCAGGCCCTAGCGTAAGATCCCCTCACCACCTAAATTGAATCACCCCTTTCCCTCTAGATTCCAGGTTTTGACGTGCTGCCGCTGGACCTAGAACTGTAGTAAGTGGTAGCGCCTGTAGGAGCAAAAGCAACTACTGACTGGAGCATCGCATACTGCTTAATTAGATAAATAGGGGTTGGGAAATATGGCATCTACTTTGCTAGAATCTTGTATTAGCTGGTAAGGACATGCCTCCTGATATCTATTGTGATTTATAATAAGCTTGAGAAACTAAACAAACTGGAGGAGAACTATTCGAGTACCCTAGGTAGCTCTTGTGCAATTCCCAATTGCTTCATGGCAATATCTTGTAGGCTCGCCCAGCAAAATGAGGTCTAGTAGGGGGGTTCTCATCGTCAAAGGATCAATACCTAATGGCAAAGGAAGTTTATATCAAGTACTAGCTGATATTATTTTCTTTGATTTCTATGTTTATTATTTAATTTCTACTATTCTCATTGCTAATGGCTGGGGATTGAACAATTATCCTTGATTGTTAATTGTTGATTGTTGAAAACCCCACAGTATGGCCCTATTGCACATGTACAATTAATTATGCCTTAGATCGTGAACTCTTCTACTGAGTGGTTGTAATTTCCACTTGATATTCGTATGATACTGGGTAGAAACTTTCCGTTTGTGCACAATATGATATCTACAAAGACAAGAGGAGGATGATAGTACGCAAGATCCAGTGGCTGTGGAATCCCATAGGAAAACTTGCCTCTTGCTGCTTGAGCCTAGCTCTTGTTTTAGTGCATAGGGGTATGGTAAGTCTTGCTTATTCTAGCTAGCTAGTTAAGAAACACAGGTGATATTGGGAAGGTGTCTGTACTACTGTTATACTAGCGTAATATGGGCGGGGTTACGACTCGGGAGTGCGTATCTAGATAGCCGCAAAAAAAAGGGTTGCGAAATTTTACCCCACAATATTCCCACCAGGGCAAGTCAGTTCACAATTTCATACATTTCTAGAATCTGGCTCAACCAGCCCACACAACAAAAACACCGCCCTCGCCATCTTGTTCATACCACCAGATCATTCGCCGGCATGAAAAGAATATATAGAACATTAGGCTTAGGGTTGTAGTTCAATGATTTGGGACCTGTTCCAATAGCATCTCGCAAACCTAGTAGCGGAGTGTGATGGTCTGTAGAGGGTACCGCTGGGACAGCTCAGAAGTAATGGGAGGAATTACGCGAAGGAGATGGACTAGCTGCTTGCGAATCTAGGGCGGGTGTATTCCAACTTACCATCCATTCCTACCCAATTGCCCGCAATAGGCCGTACCGTACTATATACCACTATCCACAAAACCCAAGACAAATGCCAACATAATGAATAACAGGAATGAAGAGCGGGAACAACGCCATAAGACCGAGTCTAACCAGATCTCCAATGGAGGGAAAAGGCAAAGAAGAGGGGGAGACCAAAAAAAGTTGATAAATGGTGAATAACCTCCGGAAACTAGAAAAACGCCCTTATCAAAGTATATCGACATTTAAATCTACGGAGGTCTCGCCTACACCAACCCCTCACTCGGCAAGTATTTACGAAAAGATATATCTAGTGACAAAGAAGGAAAGATGTAAGGGAAAAAGGATGAGAGACAAATAGGAGAGGCGATGATAAAACATCGGCCGACGGTAGATGGGAGGATTGGCTGGGTGTTAAGGTGGGTGTTGGTTTTCTGTAGGGAGCACTAGAGCTTTAGGGGCTAGGGGAAGGGTGTAGGGAGAGCTAGGGTCATGTGGTTGATGAGAGGTCCCTATCTGCGGGTTTGAAAATAGAACTCTTAAGACCCAAGACACTAGTCTTCTCCTCGTGGCCTGGGAATAGGAGCGTAGGTTGACCGTTGAGGTCTCTGATGTCGGTGCTTAGGTGATTAGTGCGGAATTGTATCTCTGCCACGCACTAGCCCCCATGAATACAAGTAGAACACGGTGGGAGGGATTCCAGGCCACTGAAACTTTCTGTGTTGGACTGGCATTGTCCCGTTCTAGCAAAATCCTCACAACTCCAGCATATCTTTTAGAGAGCCAACGAGAGTGGGGCTTAGTGCTGATTATCTGGTGTGGCGGTGCGGACAACCTTCCGTTCCCAGAGCATCTGTGCTACCCCCTATGCCCAGGGTGGGAGGCCCACGAGAGTGGTTCCCAGCCATATTTGGGGTCTGCCTGGTTGGGATTGACGTCCTCTCGCCCCAAAAGCATCCTTACTATTCCCCCATGCCCTTTCCAAGCCGCCCACGAGAGTGGCGTCCGGCCATATTTGAGGTCTGCCTGGTCGGGATTGACGTCCCCTCGTTCCAAAAGCATCTTTACTATTCCCTCATGCCCGCCCTCAGCCGCCCTCGAGAGTGGTGTCCGGCCATAAAAGGTGTCTGCATGGTCGGGATTGACGCCCTCTCGTTCCAAAAGCATCTTTACTATTCCCCCATGCCCTTTCCAAGCCGCCCACGAGAGTGGTGTCAGGCCGCATTCGGTGTCTGCCTGGTTGGGATTGACGCCCTCTCGTTCCAAAATCATCTTTACTATTCCCTCATGTCCTTTCCCAGCCGCCCACGAGAGTGGTGTCAGGCCATATTCGGTGTCTGCCTGGTCGGGACTGACGCCCTCTCGTTCCAAAAGCATCTTTACTATTCCCTCATGCCCGTTCTCAGCCGCCCACGAGAGTGGCGTCCGGCCATATTTGAGGTCTGCCTGGTCGGGATTGACGTCCCCTCGTTCCAAAAGCATCTTTACTATTCCCTCATGCCCGCCCTTAGCCGCCCTCGAGAGTGGTGTCCGGCCATAAAAGGTGTCTGCCTGGCCAGGATTGACGCCCCCTCGTTCCAAAAGCATCTTTACTATTCCCTCATGCCCGTGCATAGCCGCCCACGAGAGTGGTGTCCGGCCATATTGGGCGTCCGCCTGGTCGGGATTGACGTCGTCCCGTCCCAGAAACATATTTACGACCTCATCATGCCCTCTCGCAGCTGCCCACGTGAGAGCCGTCATCCCCATGCAATCGTATGCATTAACGTCCCATTCCTTCATCTCCAATACAGCAGGCACTATTCCCGCAATCCCGAAAAATGCTACTCCGTGGAGTCCTGTAAACCCCGTAGGCCCTCTCTTCCCATTAAAGTATAGGCCATCGAGGTTATCCCAACTATACCACAATAATTGCAGTTGAGTAGATATATGTTCATCAAACCTACCAAGAACCCTCAGTGAAAGTATTTTGACACCTTCCGTTATCCCCCTTCTCGCGTGCTTTCCCCAGTAAAAAGAAGCGTATTCCAGAAGAGGCGTTTCTGCTGGTGCCGAGTAAAGTGTCGGCGAAAGATCCCCGATACATTGAAAATTGAGGTATGTCAAGCAAACCTCGGCAATTGTTGAGTGAGGATTATGGAATAGAGTCGGATCGCTTGCGAGGTGCTCCTGAAGAGTGAAGTGTACTAGTCGGACTGTGGATGAAGGCACCTCCACCGTGACAAGACCCAGACAAGATGACACGAGTGTCCGTAACGCGGGAACGTTTTCCGGATCTAGATCGGTGGATCCTATCTCCACCCCCAAGGCATGACAGAGCTCCTGGGCTCGTAATGGCCGTTCCGAATACAACACCCACATCAAGACCTTCAGCCCGAGCACTGATTTATATCCCTTCTGGGTTTTCAGTCGTGTTAGGGTTGCCGTGTAGGCATCACCCAATCCGTTGCCAAGTGTCATCAGTTCCAGTTTCTTTCTTCTCTGGCGAATTGTCACCTCTCCTAGGATAGCGTCGATATTGAGCGAAACAAGGAGGAATCTATATGAAATAGTTGGTAAGCATACATCACTAATGGAGTGGAAATGCGAAATGGCCCTACGCACATATCAGAAATATTTTCTAGGATAACTCTCACAATATCAGCCCGCAAATCGGTGGTCAGTCGGCATCTCTGTCTAACCTCATCTCCACATAATTTCGGATATCATCCGCGTTAGGGCTAATGGGTATCACAATCACCTTGGTGAAACACCTTTGAATATTTTCCTTGACATGGGGCCTCCCGGTGAGAAATATTCTTGTGACAGGGGACTCCTGAACAATATCTCTCAGAGACTCGAGGAGTTCCGGCAGGTACTTTGGTTGACATTCGTCCAAGGCGTCAATACAGATGAAAGCTTTGGGTAATGAAGCAACAGCAGTCCTCAACATCCCCATCAGATCCGCAAGTCGTGGCCCTCTACCACCGACCTCTCTTTTCGCTTTTTGAAACGACTCGCGTAGACCCTTCGCGACCCCCCTCTACCTACTAGTTGTTTCAGAATAGCTCCCACGATGTTGTTGATTGTCTGCTCTTCCTGTGAAAGAAAGTCGCAGTAGAAGGCTACAACCGCGATATTTTCCACCCCACCGTGATCGCACAGGCTGTCGATCACTAAGGAACTAATATTTCTGGATGTTAGTGGTATTGACTTATTTCAAAGAATCCCTCCTCTCACCTCAGATATGTTTTGCCCACTCCCGGATTCCCGGAGCAAAACAAGACAGCCATATCAGCTCCACCCTCACCACCCATCCACTCCCGAAACTCGCTCGTTCCCAAAAACCAATATCCTACACCGTCGAACCGATCGGTGCGCACGCCTTGGTGTCTGTTATTTGGCTCTAGGGGAGAAAGCCAGCGCATGATCTGTGCGTCCTCGTCGGAGTTATAGAAAGTGTTGTTGACACTACCTATTATGTTGCCGGAGTGGATATTACCGTCGCCGACGCTGACTGAATATGAAGTTTGGGCCATGATATTTTATCCAAAATGTTGGTGAGTGTAGAAATGGTGCGGCGATGTGTAGGGAGACCAGGGGAGTTTATAGTCTAAACGTTCTGCGACCAGGGCTGGAGAAAGCGGGGCGATGTGGCTTGCTGTGGCAAAATTACTATCCAATCGCTCATCTCTTGTGAGGGTGCATGACTAATAAGAGAAATGCCTCTCCATTGAGTGGCTGTCGATTGGACACAAATTTTCGTATTCCACAGCTAGCTAGTTATTTCTAGCCCTGAGAGATGCAATAGGTTGAACCTTACTTCAGGTTAAGGGGGTTCGAAGCCCCGCGCAGAGCAACTGCTAGTATCCGCGGTCATAAAGTATCACTCGGCCGATTGATGAGTTCGAATGGTAAAGTACAGTACTGTAAACTTACCGGGTGTCGTTTGCCGACCGTCATAAAGCTTCAGGTTGTGGTACTGCAATTGCCAATGATCCCTAGCCTAGTCGATTGACGTAAACATAGGATGGAAGACAGGATTATCTATCAAAATTTAAGGTGGGAGAGGCCGTTTTCAGGTATTTTACCTCCCTAGTGTACCGGAAAAACTTGAATAATTAAACCGTGTGCTTTGAAGTCTAAAATTTCCTTCTCCGGAAAGGGATCAAAGAGTACAGCAAAAACACAGCCCCTTCCCCCGTTCCAAGACAGAAAAAAACAAAAATTTCTTGACCTTACTGAGAGAGGAAAGCCCAGCGACATAGAACACGGTTCAATTGTTCAAGTTTCTACGGTAATTTACGTCAACTTACTGTAAGGTATCAATGGTGTAAGGTACCGTATTATTCGAACACTAGCCGATTGGTTCAAAGAAGAGTGTGTCGGGGGTTAAAGGGCGGCGAAAGTCAGGTGGTGGGTGGCCAATGTGGGGAGGGGTGGGGGAGTGGTGTGGCTGTACTAGTCGTTCGGGATAGGAGGATACCCGGACTAGCTAGATAGACTGTGCCTGAGTACAGGGTGTTGTGAGGAGCGGGTGGGACTTGGGCTTGGGGATTGCGGACCGCACCCGGAGGGCTGATATCTTGTGCGCTTGGTGGCCAGAAGCTGTTGGTTATCACGGTAGGTTGCAACGCTGTTTGGCTTTTGAACTCTGGGCGTTAGAAATTTCTTGAACAGTGCAATAGGAATGGATAGATCATAGATGCGAAACTTACAACAAAAGCATGTACACTAGAACAGCTCTACTATATCTCCCTCTGCCATGAGAATTCTAGATGATACACTGCTGTTTCTCTGGGACTTGTACTTGGAGGAAACTATAGGTTTCGGCCTTTTTAGTATAGGTAAAGTATTTCAAAAGTATCTCTACCTACCGTAGAGGGTCAGATACTAAAAAGGGATTCTCTGAGATAGCAGAGACTTGGAGCAGCTCTCTCTTCCTATCCATCTCTTTCAATGCTACCTAATAGAGGCTGATAGGTTTGCCTTCCCTCGATACAAGGACTCCCTCTAACGGCATCTGCCCTCCCGAGGAAACAGATCCCTACTATTCCAAGAGGGGTGTGTGGCAAGAAAGCTTGAACACCACTCTCCCCCAAACTAGTATTTTCACAGCGCAGTAGCCATGTTATCTTCAAACATCTTATTCGAAAAAACCGACTTTGAGTCTTCGTCGCAAGCTTTCAACCCAGGGAAATGCCAACAAGGTTAGCCCTGATCTAACCAGACTATAGTAGCCCACGGTATGCTCGAATATCGAGGGTTCTGTTAGCCTCCACACAATCATGGAATCACACTTGTATCTAGGCACCGTATAAAGTACTATAAACCATAACCCTTCCAAGCCAACTTCCCGCTAGGACCCTTCCAACAGCCAAAGGAATGAAACGGTGTCCCGACGTTCTATCCACCAGTTGACTACTTGGCCTAGGAAGCAACCGATCCCAAGTAATCTTAACATGGGGGTACTTTCTGCGGACATAGCATATCAGACTTTCTAACCGTTATTCGAGCTTCAGGTCTTAATACGTGGCTCACTAGTGCACTCGTGCAAACCGTTGTCCTGCCCACCTGCCCCCTCTCCCCGGGCTGCCCCATTATTCCTCGCTAAGTTATCTCCTTTGTTATTCATTGCAAAGTTGGGCTCATTTAATTTCGGGATTTTATCCTATAGTCACCTCCCGTTGTCTGGATGGGGCAAAACTCTGAGCGGATTATCTGGGGCAACGAAACATCCGAGAGAGCAGAATGTTGGACAAACCTGTAAGGAGGAAATCGAAAGTTGGGTGATAATTGAGCAGTAGTGCTGGGAAGATATTCCATAGTATTATTACAAGGCTTAAATGAGGGGTAGAGCAGCAAATAAAACACAGAAGAAATGAGCCGACAATTTCGATAAACAAGCTAGCAGGACCCAACACAGATCTTCCCCCCCCCGGGCCGAATATTCAGGCCTTCTCATGGCACCACCTGCGGGGCCTCCGAGTCATAGGTCAAGGAGCTCAGCTTCCCTCTTTGAGTTCCAAACGTGCCTTCGAAAGAACCAACCAGAATTTAGAGCCGAGGTACTTCGAAGACTTTGCCAGTAGTGAGGGGATGATTGGGAGGAGGAGGACGAAGAGGAAGAATATTTTACCCTACTTTCCTACTAGGTGGACTACTCGTGGTGTCGGCTGGGCCTTTGAACTCCTGCGATGTTAGGTTTTAGGCTAGAATCAGGCAGAAATCCAGCAGGACGCAGCGTGTATTTTCAGTGAGCAGGAACTAGAGAGTTTTAAATTTCTACGATATCCGATCCAAAACACCCAAAACCAGGAACGTTGTGGGGTATTTCTATGTGTATCCTTGACAACCTCGAAAAATTGTCCGGGACAAGGGAGAATCCAGTAGCGCGAAGTCCGGGGTAGCGGGGTACAGCCCTGCTAGGAATCCTGAAGACGTCTATCGATGCGAAATTGAGTAGATAGTGATGATTGCTCGATCTTGAGTATCGCAAGCCGTTATATTAAACCTACTCGGGCATGTCCGTAAATACCGGGGAACTACTTCTGCTGATCACCTACAAGCCTCTATGAAGGCAAGGGTTATGCTGGCCGATTTTTATAATATTATTATTATTATGCAGATGCACTTGTGTTGTGAAGCAAGATTGATAGGTCACCGGATAGGACGCCCGGCTCCCCAGGGCTACCCTCCCTCCTCTTGCCGTAATAACTTAGGGCTAGTGCACTCTGAGCCCTAGCTCCAGATTTTCTCCGGTGCTCCTCCCCACGCCCACCCCATATCGTCTCACCCCTCACCACATAAGTCAACCCCCAGCCCTGGCCCGAAACCGAGCCCATCCATGATTGAGCCACCAAAAAATGCCCTATGGTACTTGGTCGAAAAGCATCTCAGCCATTAAAGAGGTTTATTTCACCGGACGTTCTGGTAGTTAGATGCTCTTAAACGGTAACTGGTCGGTTTCAATTATCCAAAATATAATCTTCTCAAGGATTGACGGCTTGCCAAGCATGTCGGCCACCCACACCCCTTAATATGCACCGAGGGAACAACCCTGGGAAGCCCATTGTATATGTGGACTATATTATACTAAGCTCACGTGGTTTTGAGATGAGGGTAGTTTATATCCACTGATGGTTCAGAAAACTGCCGACACAACTATTTGATATAGTGCACTCGGGATCACTTCTCTAAATCACACAAGGCCCAAAGGCCCATTTCCAAGAAATACAACCACTAGTAGATGATTTTGGACAAAATGCTGAACCTGATCTTACTTGTACAAACTATAGCAATGAGATATATCATACTCCAGACACACCACCATGGATACACAAGTCTGAAAAATATAAAATAAAATATGATGAAAAGTATAGAATATACAGTTAACAGTATTAGGGCTTTTGTAACGCCGCCTGTTAATATAAAACGAAAATGTAAACAAGAAAAGTCACCCTCGCGCGCGCCGGAAGAATGGAAAAGAACATGATGATACAAACACATACACAACGCACAAACGCCTGGTATGCCACCCCGCCCGTTCACTAGAATAGACAAAGCATTAAGATAAGGGCAAGGGGGGGGAGAAGACATGAATTCGTTTCGGCCGCGAAACGCTTTCAAGGTTTTTGCTCTGGTGATGGTGGGCCGGACTCGGGGTTCTGCAGATCCCCTTCTAATCCTTGGTCAAATATTCCATTTTGCGTCACAAGGATGACATGTTTCCGTAAGGACTTGTTCCGTGGCATAGGGTCCTTGAAGATGTCGTTTACCTCTTCGAGGGTTCTCGAGCGAGTCTCGACGAAGCTATACACCATACCAGTTAGTCCACGAACCATCACGAGAGAGCGAAGGGAGGGGAGGGGAAGGGAGGAAGAGAGGGATATACAAAAGATAGATAACAATCAACTCAACAATATCCCAAGCAATATAAAGAAAGCAAAACCCCCAACTAATCTTCTCAATGATGACTGCGATCACATAGGAATTGAACAGCATAGCGATGTTGGTGAAGAAATCGAAAATCCCCATCCCCTTAGCTCTGGTCTCGTATTTTAGACACTCGATCGGATACAGCGCTTGCAGAGGCGTATAGGAGAACGAATAAGTGATTCCAAAGAGGTAGATGAAAGCGATGGTAGCCCCGCTGCCTATGGTATTGGTGTTGGATTCCTTCCCGTAGTAGGACGACAGGATTGTGACTATAGTCCACCAGACAACGAATAGGCCCGTTCCCATCATCAGGATTATGCGACGGCCCACGCGGTCTACGAGGAGACAACCGGAGACGGATGCGCCAAAGGAAATGGCTGTCAGGATTGCGTTGTGCAGGAGTTGGGTTGCTTCCGATCTTACCCCAACGTTGTCAAGGAGGACTGGGAGGAAGTGGCTTACTGCGCCGTTGCCAGACCACTATGGTTCTGTTAGTTTTTTGATATCATGCTGTTGGGAGGGAATGGGAGAGATAGTTAAAACATACTTGACCGAAGAACGCCATTCCCGCAACGCACACCATACGCCACCTTGCGTCTGTAGAATTGAAGAGCTCGGAGTAGTCCCACCAGCGCTTGTCGGAGCCGTGGAGCACGATCTCCTCCAACATTTCTTTGTACGAGAGGAGGACGAAGGGAGACTTGCGGTCTCCATCACCATGGTAGACTGTTAGGACTCGGACTGCTTCCTCGTTGCGGTCGTTTGATACCAGCTGCGGTAGTTGGTTAGTCTATATAGAGAGGGCAGCATATGGTAGTCAGGGCTTACCCAACGCGGGGTTTCAGGACACCAAAGGCACATTAGCAACACTATGCCCGATGCCACAGTTTGTAGCCAGATGGGGAGTCTCCAGGAGAGGTCAGAGGCCCAGTTCTGAGTATGGTACATCGTCCATGTTGCCGCAATCTAGTTATCCAATATTAGAATTGTGAGAGCCAGAGTGCACGACAGACAGGCACATCTTACCGCACCAACACCGTAGAAGGTATTATATAATCCCGTGAGCGTTCCTCTCCAAGCAGGATGCGCCATCTCAGCAACATAAACCGGTGCTGCAGTAGTTACGATGGAGGCACCAAGTCCCAGAATGAACCTCCCAACCATAAACCATACGTGTGTCCTTGAAAGTGCCTGCACGCAAGTTCCAACGATGACCGTGAGCGCCCCACTAAACATTCCCCAACGTCTACCCCAATTATCCGACAACGGCCCGCAAATGAAGCACCCCATGAAATGCCCGATAGAGTACACCGCAAAGACAATACCGGTTGATGATCCGGTTGTTTTCATGTGGAAATAACTACAAATAGTTAGCAATCATAATTGTGACCTACCAACGAAGTGATAATTAAGACGAACCTTTGATATGTTGACATAGCGTTGATCCCCCCCATGAGCGATCCATCATACCCGTTAATGCATGAATTCAAGAATGCTACGAACAGATAGCCGTAGAGCTTAAACATGGATTTTGTCCAAGGACTCGGTTTCTGTGCCAGCAATGCCTTGGTAAAGTCAACATGAGCAACAGACCGGATGTACTGCTGGTCTTTCGATAGCGGAGTACACGACGTTAATGAGGCTGTCTGAGAGTACTCCAGCATTTCGAATGTGTTAGGTGTGATATCGGTTCCTCCGCTCACCCCCGACACCCTTGATCCACTGTAGACGTCCCCGACAACACTATCACACGGTGTTGTCATCACGTCAACCGATGGCTTGCTCACCATACTCATTCTTTCCAACAGGTTTGACCGTCCAGGGTGAAATTCGCCGGTATTCCCAGAATCCCCTCTTTCCTCTTATGTTCCCCCACTATATTCCAAGTTGCGAAACAAACCAAAAAAAAATAGAATAAAAAAATCAATTGGTAAAAGCCAAAAGAACCCGAATAACGAGGGTTATAAAGTCGACACGGGTTATAGGGAGGAGAATTGCGGCCTAGGGGGGTTACTCTTATTGTTGAGGTACCGGGATCAGCTATTTTGGTAGTAGTAGTGTTAGTGGTGGTGGTGGTGGTGGTGGTGTTTTTAAACGAATATCCTTCCTTCCTTTGGCCAACCTGTCTAGCATATGAAAGGTGCACTAGCAATCCCATAAATTTCTTGAATGGCGATCCCCTGGGGGTTTTGACGGTTTTTGAAGACGTTCCGACCAGGGGCATGCGATTGTCCACATATCTTTCGCTTCGGCTACTTGCCTGCTTGGCTCGTCTGCTTTGGTTGTGTCGTGCCACAAAACCCATGCATGTACAAGTAACTAGGATGTTTATTGATTTATTTCGCTTTCTCTCCAAAGGCGGGGTGAGGGTAGGAGTAGTTTAGAGGGGGGGAGGGACAAGCATCGTACAGCCCAGAACAGTTCAACTACGGTAGCCTACCTTACCACAGCGAGGAGGGGATAAAAGGTATCAATGCGAACATTGGGTTCTTTTTTTTCTTTTTGTATGATACTCGTAACTTGATGCGAGAATACCCGGGGACGATCCTGGATGGTCTGACTTTTGGGTCCAGATTTTCCTTTTCCCTTTTCCCCCTCCCTTTTCTCCTTCATTTTTCATTCATGTCTCATTTTTCTCTCTTTCCCCCTCCATTCTTGCTTTTCTTTAGTACCAGTAGAACTATAATCGATAGTACCACCGATCTTTCCGCCACGCTGACAGTGATGTTGACCTGCTGAACTTCGGTTCACAAGTGATGATGAGGGAAGGGGAAGGAGTCTTGCTGGGGCCGTGAGTACTCCAGAGCTCGGGACAACAGCAAAAACTCCAAGTGCCGTGCTTGAGTACTGTGCAATGTACGGCAAGGCATGTGCACTGTGCTTGGCAATTAAAAGGTCTCCGGACGCTTTGTATTTATTAGCGCCTGTCTTGGCCAAAGCGTCCGGAGACTTTTTGAACCCCAAACACATGCGCCGGTAGCATCTCAAGCGGAGGTGGATTTCCTGATTATGCCGAGAGGTCAATTGTAGCTCTGAGGATTAATAACTAATATTAATACTCCCTCACAATGTAGTATACTTAATAGAATGATACCTATACTTGAACGAATTGCATTATCTAGTACCAAAGCACATTCACGTAGGACAGCATACCAGTAGTACGAGTACTATTCACAGAGGCACGCTTCTCAGTGCCTACGTCACCAAATACCACTCCCTTTCCCCATCCTATATTAAGTTTCTTGATATGGCCGACGGGAAAGTAAGCTCCCCGCTACTTGGCCGGTATTTTCACTTCAGGTATGAACTTTTCTCTTGCAAAATGGCCATATATCACGATGCGGCAGCTAATAGCCTAACAGTGGCAACCGCTGCCGCACACTTCCGCATGGTCATCGCCTCCCACCTTATCGAAACCGGGCGGTCCGGGGGATATCTTAACAGAAACCTGAATGAAGAGTTATAACACTTGGTACAGTACATTTATAGGATCAACGCTGGGACAATATAGTCACACCCGCTGTCCTAGGTCCCGATAGTCCGAATTCGGGTGCTGACCTCGCTGTCTTGTATGAATCTCTGTGAATTCTAAACTTCTTTACACCAAAACCTAACCTGTGGTCCTGGATCACCCGCTGTACCTGACCGATTCTTGGGGTTTCCGCCACTGCAGGAACTGGAATAATTGAACCTCACACTAAGACGTCTAGAATTCCCCTCTTTGGATAAAGGGGAGGAATCACCTCGAAAAAAGCTAACTTTCAGCCTCTACTAAGACAAATAAAAAAACAACACAACAAGCTTTACCACAATTAAGAAGTACTCCAGCTTCCCGACTGTACGGCAGTTGAGGGAAAGAGAGCCCGAGGGAGTCTCCCGCCTCATCACCATTTGTCTCACATTGGCTTATTTATAGCATATATCCCCCTCTGCCAATCAGGCGGAGTAGTGGTGTGTGCTCAAATTTCCTCCTGCTTAGCCGCTAGCTTCCAGATATGGCCAACCATCTGTGCGTGCCTGCGCAGACGAACAAATCAGCTTTAATGTTTGGGCACTACTTGCCTTGGACGAGTGCCTATCTACCGACCTTTCCTTTCCGCCTAGATATGGTGTCTGCTTACTGTAAACTGGAGAAGTCTCTCTCGCTTGTAGCCAAGTCATGTGACTCTCAGGTGACGTTTGCACTCGTCCAATAGCTAGCCAACTGTCGGATATCTCGAGATTCCGCATGAAAGGGAGAAGAAAAAAACCCGATTTTGGCGTCATTCCCTTGCCGCGCTTTCCAAATCTTTTTTTCACCGCAGGTTGTAAGAAACAGATTCCCTTCACAGTCGTGCACTAGGGTCCACAGTGAGCAGTTAGCCTCTCTACTTGCAAGAACCCCAACCACGAGGATTTTCTTTTGATTTGATAAAGGTGGGTTTGATGGTAACCCCAGACCATTCTCACCGGCCTGAGATCAAAGCCCAAACACGTGATTCGGCGCCTTGGTGTGATGCTATTCTAGAGGCGTTTTTTGATATTCACAGTCAGTGCCGGTATCCTTGGGTTTGCTACAAGTATTTGGCGTGGCTTACATTGGGCACCGACACCGGCCAGATGTCCGTGCTTTGTGCTTATCGCCTGTTCCCTCTAATGGGCAACACAGGCGCATTTCGCTTGTGGACTTGAAACCTGGATATCCTTGAGCATGATCCCGAGGTTATCATACAAGGGAGGGAGCCATTAACCGGAACAAGCAGGGATATACTTGACTAGTCACACGTGTACTGTATCTTTAAATGACCGCTCAATAATACCCAGTAGGAATATCTGTATGTGATCTAATGCGCTTATAGCAATTTGTGCTACTATCATATAATATACCAGAGATGGTATAACCGTATAAGTGCCAGGGGTCTTTTTTTCGGGCAGGGCAGGGATTGCTTTGCTAGCTAACTACCGATACCCTTATCCTATACGAAAACATCGCCGGGTACTTGTACTTGTACTAGTACTAGTACACTGCCGCTCCAAAGCACTGGTCCTGCAGTTCTAAGTTCCTGATTCTTTGGATGCAGTATTGTAATAAACAATTGTTGCGATTGCGCAACGCCTGTCTTGTCAATACTGCCCTCGTAACAGCCTGACGTTTGCAAAACGGACTGCTATTGCATACTACTAAAATCCCGAGGCGCCGGCCGATTTTTGGCCTGGATGCAATAGTCCGTTTAGCAAACGTCAGGCAATTACGAGTACAGTAATTACTCGAATACAAGAGCAATGTTCTAGGGAGCTGTAATTGACTCTCGTAGCCAGGCGAAAAGTATTTTTTCCTTTTTTTGTCTCAACTGAGGGCTGAGCTTGAGGTGATTTCTCTGCCCCTATCCCAGTGGGGCAGCTACAACGACCTAGTGTCTTGTTCTTGAACCGTAAAGTCTCTTGGAATCCACTATCTCCGCCAGCCCTCCGGATTCTGAGCCAAAGGCTCCTGAAAAAGGTATCAGAGTTTTCCTGACATGGTATAAGGTCCCCTCATTGGGTTTTCATTAACTGGTATTCGCAATCCTTTTAACCTAACAAATAAAACCTATCCTGGGGTGGCGGAGATAGTGGATTTGAAGAATTTACTGTATTAGAGCACCGGTACTTACGGTAGTCCACGGTAGCTCATGTCTAATTTTGGGATGATATTAATATGACCTCAGCTACCACCGCCCTCCCAAATGTGAGATATTGGTATGTTAAGCTGGTGTCGTAACTTGAGTTGTCCTCACCACCGTTGCCACGAGAACCACCTTTCCGAATGTTCCCAAATGCTCTATGGCTTTAGGTTTGCACTCTTTTTGCGTTTTCGTTTACCAAATACGGGATCATGCACACCCCTCCGCTAGATGTGAAACAGTAAAATTCGCAGCAAGACACACTAATCCTGTTTTCGGAGAATTTGTGTACTCGAGCATAAGTATCGTGATTTGTTGAACTTAATGCTTGCTATGATGCTGAGTCACTTGAAGATTACAAAGCTGATATCCATGACCCGAAATAGCTAACTACTGCCTGATCTAGAGGAGTGCACCGGCTGCTGGTTTTATAAGCTCAGCCGATAGAGATATCAGTTATATGCGATAAGATAAATAAAAGTGGTAGGTTGGGACCACAGAAATGTAAAATATGATAGCAGAATCGACGATACAGAGGGGACCATTAGAGTAAGGTATAATTCAGCAACAGAAAAGAAAAGAAAAGGACCTCAGATTGTTGGTATGTCAAATGCTCAACTCTTCAGAAGGGTGTTTAGTGGTTGGTTGCTTATAGAAGACCCTGGATATTGGGTATGATACTATCATGGTAACGATATTCTGCATTTTGCTATGGTTGTCTTGAGCACGAATTCCAACTAGTGTATCTTTTGGCTGTGCTTGTTCGATAGGAGTCGGCAGCAAATTTTACCTAAACCTTAGTGCAAACCATTCCTTGTGGCGAGGAAATACAACAAGCGCCGCCAACAGATATATTAGTTACTTGAAATTTGTGCCTAAAGCAGGGTGATTGTATACACATAATAGCTAGAATACCATTATTAAGACAGTACTCGTACAAGCACCAGGCAAGATGTTTTCGTACGAGATTTGCCAAGCAAGTTCGTGGGTGGTGGTAAGAGAAGTAAAAACACCGAACAGCAACCCAGTAAGGTAGCATGTTGCGACGTTTTCCCGTGTAGTAAACTCTATGTTTTAGACATCCCTGTTCTCCTCACCTTGTACAAAAACATACTGTACTTGTATCCCATAAGCAACAAGCTGTCAAACATCCTACCCAAGACTAGGCTATTCGCTTACCGTACCAGGGCTCTCAGTTCTTTTCTTTTCTTTTTTCTTTTCTTTTCTTGTCACTGAACTTTTATACCTTGCTCTAATGACCCTGCCACTGTAGTATCAACTCCGCTGTTGTGCTTCGCATCTCTATGGTTGCAACCTTCCACTTTTGTTTATCTCGCAGACTAATCTATTCATCCGTCCGCCTCGCTTGTAGTTTTATACGGGCTCCGGAACGATAACCAAAAGCCGCGCGCATCTCACAAACATGTACAGTACTGTAGGGTATTCGCATGGAAAAAACTCCACAAATTAAGAAACCTGAGTGATCCCCTATGATCGCAATGGGTAACCTGTTCCTACTAATGGTGTTGCTCTCCTACAAGCAGGTCCGGGAGCCCACAGGATTGCCAGTTTGCTTTCACCACTACCTGTATTCATAATTTACCTACCTGACTTATTGAGGAATATGTTGTTGTCACTGGGTCCTCAGGAAGTTCAAAAATGAAACCTTAAGATTAACGTGGGGGCGTGGCTACCCGGACCAAAAAGATCAAGCTCCCAGACAAGCTTAGCAACAGTACTCACGCGGCCGAGTGCTGAGTTCGTCACGTAATCATCGATTCCTATTGACCAACAGGAATCGATGATCACGTGACGAACTCAACACTCGGCCGCGTGAGTAGAGTACCCGAGAAGTCGGCCAGGCTTACCTTTAGCCCCGAGCACAGTACGAGGACTGAGCTTACCAAAGCCCCAGAGTTCTTGCCTTGGTGCAACACACATACGGGTAAGTTGCCACAAACAGAGTACAGGTTCGGATTTACGTCCGTTTTAGAAAAACCCCCTTATCGGGAGTTCGATGATCCCACTGGCTGTGGGGTTTTGTGGTCCGGTTGTTCGCTTAGGGGATGGGCTATTAGTGCCCCCCAACCTCGTGGGCCCGAAGCAAGGAGGATACTGGCCACTCTTCTCGTTATAGAAGAGTTTTGGAGCCCTGGGAGACTAGCTGACAAATGTTGCTCGTGCTAACTAGCGTGATGATAGTTAGCCGCTATGGAACTAAGATCCTTAGTATGGTAAGGTCACAATTTTAATGCTTGCGGTTATAAACGTAGTTTGTTTCGGGTTTCGAGTGCGGGCCGCACGGGGCAGTACCCGCCCCAGGGTCTAGGTACTCCAAATCAGGTGGGGTAAATTTTGTATTAGTGCTCAGATAGACAGACTATTACTGTATCACAGGTTTCTTCGATCCCTGTTTTCGGGACGACTAGCTGTGCTACTACCGGAGCGCGTTTTCACGTTTGTGGATTCTGGTGTTTGGGTCTGTTGAGTAATTGTTTGGCCCTCTGACCTTGGATATCGACGATATGCTGTACTGTGCCTGCTCATGATTCGTTTCTGGTTCCCGGATGCTTCTCCCTAGGCTCGAGTGGATTTGGCACCCCGCATTCACCCACACATGGCAGTTACCGCAGATAAACAGGGTGGCGGTACCATCACTCCTAGCTGTCCGGGAACTCGCGGGACCGGACCCCTTGCTCAACCGTAGGAATGCTGTCGCAGCTCCAGATTCCCATGTGAAAGCACTAGCTGAACAGGACAACAGGACACCTAAACCCTGCTCTCAGGCCATCCCTCCCACCAGTGCAGGGGCAAAGCTAGAAGGAGTACCCCCCAAGAAGGAATAAAGGTAGTAAGAATGAAAAAAATAACAGGAACATAAGGCGTGGGCCTCCTGCGCCCCGACCCCCCAAACGAACTTTGTGGAGGTTACTCATTTGAAGGATTAGCAGCTATGTTGTGAGTAAAGGCATTTTTTGATGCTCTACTTCACAAAATTATTTAAACGGGGAGACTAGAGACATGAAGAAAGGGAATGTGTGAAATCCATCCAGACTGTCTAAAATAGAAACTATTAATACACTAGTAGATGCGATTTGCTCTTACACTGCAAGTTTCATCAGCTTTCCCGCTCCACTTTCCCATACAGTATGCCACGCTGTGAGGGATGAAATTTCTGGGTTTGAGGAATCTGGAACAGCCAGGTGCGACTAAGAGCAACAGAGTAGAGGGTGTGGGATTCACCCCTTAGGGCTCTTCCAGGAAGCAGGCCGCTCTGAACCAACCCAACCGGAAGAATCAAGGGGGTTGAAGAGGTTCGGTCTAGCCACTCGGGGGCCTCGAAAATCAACCATTCTGAATTCCTATGATAAGCTCCCCCCAGCATCCTGAGACCCGCGTCCCTGCACGGCCATCATCCATCCATTCATCTCTAGTGCCACTAAGTGTACGCGAATATAGATATTTCGGCTCCATACAGCACCACAGTGGATCATACACTCACTAAGTTAACTAAAACTCAACCTTCTTCCAGTGGTTCGTTACGTGATTAGCTTCCCCGTCGTCAAAGTTTCACAAAGCCGTATAGTATACCAACGTTAACTCTAAAGTTGACCAAGCACCGCGCAACTACGAAGGTACAGCACCTAAGTTTTGAATATTTTACTAGCAGGGGTGTTACGCTAGCAGGGGCCAAGGCAGCAAATCGGGTATAAGGACAGCGAATTGGGTATAGTGGTTACCCAATTCACCTCCTCATCCCTGTTAGTCGAACATCCCCTGCTAGTAAAATATTCAAAACTTAGGCGCTGTACCTTCGTATAATCGAGCACGCTACGGCATGACCAGAGAAGTCCAGCATTGTCGATACAAAACCCCTGCCCGAATTTTTTTAAAAAAATTTCTATCCTTACCGAGACTCCCCGCTACAAAAAAGCAATGTCAATAACGTGGAATAGGCGGGGCATGGGTGTGCGACTCGGTAAATCTTTGGGTAAGTCGATCGTGGTGTGACACGCACGGACAAATCCAAGCTCTCTGACCAAGATTCTGCGAAAATGGGGTGAATACCGGTGATGGCAAGGTCTATTACCGGCAAACCGGTCGCTCAGTCATTCCCGGAGAGGATACGCGGGAGGCCGTGAGATGCAGGGTTTGCCATCATATCCGGGAGGAGAGAAGGCGAAGTTCGAACTTGAGTTGCATAACTGAGGTGAAGACGCCCCAAGTCAAACAGTCGGAGTTCTGACCGAACGCCGCGGGCAAGACAATGTATGAAACTGTGCGCAAGTGCTGGTGTGTGTAATCAAGCAGGGCGCTTACGTATACAATGCTTGAGTGCCGCATTTCTCACGGCGCCGGGCTTGACCAGCTGACAGGGAGAACTTTTGACCGTGGATTTCAGGTTTCGGCAGACACCAAATACCAGCGCCGGGCTCATACGGTATCATATATACCTCTGAAACAAAATTGCAGGAGGAAAGAGGGCGGAGTTGATCTGTTTATGCACCAGCAAGACATACTCGAGGACATAACTTTCCTTTGTTTTTTGCTGAGCCTAATCCTAGTATGATACCAGTATGCAAAGCGATTGGGGGGCACCACAGTAATAAAAATACCCAGCACGGCACCTTTACACAGAACTTGATGCTTACGAATCTATCTTTCGTTTAACCATCTCTAAATATCGAGGTGGAAAGCGAGGGGGGACGCCATTGCTTATTCCTGACGACTCCGCACGGTTCCGGAAGCACCGTGGACCGGCAGCACCAACTCAACCACTTCGCAAGACAACGTCAGCAAGCCGCAAAGCAGCCATCCCGAACCTGCGGGAACATAGACGGATCGCGATGAACGAATACGGAGAAGGCGAGGAGAGGGAAGGCAAGAAACATGCCACTAAGTGATCCCATGTGAAACCCCCGAGCCCATAATCAATGCAAAAACAGCAAAAGCGGCGATGCCTGCGCAGAAGACCAGTCCTTGGGAACCCCAAACCAGTACCGAAAAAAGACCGGAACAGAAGAAAAATGTGCCAGGACGTTGTGGTTGTCTCTCCTGTAAGGCGCTATGCGTATTCTTCTTGCTTTGTCTCAACCGAGGGCTGAATTGGTTGAATTTGCAATATTTTCCCCTCCAGTGGTGGAGAAGGGTCCAACGCCCCACGATGGCACATTTATCTTCTATTCAAGTTCATACGATATCTATGGTTCAACACTGACACAGGTGCCGGGGATAAAGGCTTCGTACGGGACATTGGTTTATCTTGCGGGTTAACCTAAATTAACTGTTCGGAAACTTTATCCCTATGCCTTGTATGTGCCGTATTATCTTCTGTTATCCCGATTTCAAACTCTACCACCATCCAACCTCAAGTGATCCCGCTCGCCGGAAACCCGGATAACAAAAAATGCCGTAAACTCTGATAAATCCACCATCCGGGATCTCAATGGAATTCACTGTCTGAACAATAGGCTTAGCGGGGCAGGTTAACGAAATTACGAATACCAGTTAATGAGATCCAATGGGCTCATCCTAGATAAATTATAACACGTTTGGAAAACACTATTCCTTCTCGGGGTGTTTTATCTCGGATTGCGAGTGTTAGGGGCCCGATGTCCGATAGTGGATTTATCGAGAGTTTACGGTAATACGGGACGGTATTGTACTGTGACAACCAAGCGAGTACCGGCATGGTATTAGTTAGATCCTCCACCATCAGCTTTCCTCCACCCGAAAAATGTGGCTTTTCTCTCTCCTCCGGCAAGCGTGCCGGAATCGGCCCCACATCTTGGCTTTGGCGTTTTCGAGTGATAGCCTATGTCACGATGGTCAGAAACCCACAGTGACACGAAGCGTATTGCACGGTACTGGCTTTAGGTTACAAAGCAAGCCACCTCCCAGAGGCTTGTTTCGTGCTACTGTGCATTTTGGCTCGCTGTGGCATGCATTGCGTCATCTGGTGGGTTGCCAGGATGGGGGAGAAGGTCGGAGGTGTGATAGATGCCCTGAGCGACAGCTAGAGCACGACCGGGAGTACCGCTTTGTATGTAGAAGATCTCTGAGAAATTTTGCTTCTTGGAAAAGAACCTCCCGGTGTAGAAGCACAATTACGGGCTAGAGGAGGGGTTTGGTATTGGTGGCCGACTTGGGGATACAGCACTGGGTGTTGGGGTAAGTCTGGCGACTCTATGATTGGCTCTCATCTTGAGCAAATCAACAAATAGGGGAGTACCATCTAGCCTTCATGAGAAATAAGAAAGGATCGTATTGTTATAGTCCCGGTTGCCACAAACCTGCTAACGGCAACACGAAAACCTGCGGGGACTTCCTCCATAACGGTACGATAGAAGAGAGGTGGAAACGCAGATATATCGGGAAGCACCTGGAGATTAGATCTGTCATTTCGAAAAAAAAAATTGAAGAAACGATTATTTGATAGGATGCCCCTGCGTAACACCGAATTTAATAGAATGCCCTTATGAAAAAAAGTTTGATGGAATGCCCCTGTAGGCCGAGATATCATATAAGAGAAGGAAAGAAGGTGCAGACCCTATTACCTAGTTGTTCCCATGCATTTTAATATCTAAATTTATAATAATATCATACCTTGAAGCTGGTCATCTCCTTTGATCTACCGCTCTTATAAATAACCAACTTTCCTCTTCTACTTTCAATCATGGCATTTATTTCTCTTCCAACTGATTGAAATCAACAACGTTTAGCTCTGTGTACTGGAGCAAGGAAACTTGAAGCTATAACTTCAATTACACCACCTTACTGCCGGTTATTGGCATTTTCAAAGAGACAAGACCTTTGCACTCACTTGTGGACACATCCAATACTATGAGTATAGAAGACTTTAAACTCTCATCGGGCATCACCCCATCCCCCAACAGCCTTGTTGTAGCCTTGTCACTGGACCAATCGTTGACACATTTTCTGACTTAAAGAATTTTGCTATGCGCTACCTCTATATAATGGGAGGGGGTGAGCATTAATATAAAAAAACATGTAGCCGGGGGTGTTCTATCGAACTGTTTTTTACAAGGGCATTCTGTTGGACTTGATGCTACACAGGGATATCCTATTAGATAACAAGAAATAAATAAAGCTAGAAGAGTATGAGAATAGGAGTCAAAAGTGAGTGAGTTTATATGAGGTAGTGTCGGGTGTTGGCCATGAGATTAGGGAAACTGGTGTGAATTGTGTTGTACGAAGTGAAGAAGATGAGAATTTTATTGAGTGTTGATAGCTAAAAGGAGAGGAAGTTCTTAAGGAAAAAGGGTTCTAGTATCATTATGAACATTGTTTCCTCTTATCGTACTGGGACAAATCCCTTCCTCCGATTTTCTTTTCACAATAAAAGTATCTGCCTTCCTACCCTCTCTTGTAGAAGGGTGTCTATGAGAATCTGAGGGCATTTTCTAGTGCATCAGTAAACCTATGGATAACATGGGGGATATTACAGAATTTTTAAATATTATTGAGCGCTATAGATAAATTTAGGCCACTTCCGCACTGGATCACGAAATTATAAACGATGAACATGTCTTTAATCACTTCCACCTCTACCTCTAGAGGGTTAAGTGCGTGGTGATTCTCTAGCCAATGGAGGGATTTGAAGTGCTTCCATACAAGTAGCTTTGAGAATTGTCTGTTTGAAGATGCCCATTTTTCGTTAAATTTGGTGCTAAATCCTGTGTCAGATGGGGAACTCTGTCCTTTGGCAATGTCGACGGGTGGAGGCCTCTTTTTGCTGGTGGTGCACTAAAAAAGGCGACATGAGTGCCCTACCCAAGCAATCCTTTCATTCGGAGGGTAAACGCAATCGCTTCCGCTGGTCCTAGCCATATTTCCGTTCACATGGCAAATAGATCCTTCCATGGCTGGAAGCCAGGATTCAATTCTCCGGCTCAACACCGCTACCATTATCACATGACTTCATCACATATTCTCACTCGACATTAGGACAGGAAAAGCAAGTTTACATACGATACAGTGCAATATCATACAACACTGCACACCATGGGGGGCTCATAGTAATATTACACAGCGTTGTTGGCTATTCCGGTGTAAAAAGCATTAGATCTCGATGGAGATGAAGAGAGAAAGATTTACACAGGGCGTCTAGGGAAGGAGGGGAAACACCTGGTTAGATTTTTGGGAACACGGCTAACTCGGGCCTGGGCATTGCAGATCATAAAACTATGGGCGCAACTTGGCCCCTCTTCGGTAGTGTCCTCCTCCACACAATCCTCTTCATGCACTACCAAGGCCTCGTATTTAAGTCCTTTGCTCAACCATTCCCCAGTCTCTGCAGGTTTGCTGGCCCAAATCCACTTGTGTTTTGAGGGAGCTCGATCGGTCAGCTTTTCTGCGGTCTGAGCTACACGGTCAAAGACAAAATTACCCGGCATCGGGTTTTGGGGTGTGAGGTACCGCCCCTGGGAATCGTACTTGGCTATATAATTTGTGTTAAGGCATCAGTGGTATATCATACAGTAACTTGCCGTGGCGTTCGGGGGCTGCTTGGGGTTAGCTCCCGTCGGTGCTTCGGGGGGGATTCGTCTAAAGAGTCAATGAATACAAATACCCGTGTCAGCTAACTTATCTAATATCCTTCTTTAGACGAGCAACTAGATCGGGAAGCCAGAGACCTCGTCAACCAAAACCTGTTTCAGCCTTCCGAAAAGCCTCCCGCATACCGTAAAACTGGGATAATCGTGCCTTGTGCCATGTCGTTGGGCTTGCTTCCTCTGGTAAGGTCTGGTGTTTTCTTGCTTTTGTAAGTCTTTCAGAGGGGCTGAGCAGCCCTTTTCTCGCAGTTCTATGCCCTCGTTTTCCAAAGTAGGGAATTCTGAACTACATAGCACACGACCCGATTATCACAGTTTTTACGGCATGCTCCAGGATTCTTCCTCTGCTTGATAATGGCACCCAACGTATTTGTAGCTGACTGTTGCTGCTAGGCAAGGAAGTCGCCGTAAAGTCCCACCATGGCAATGCCCTTTCCTCTGGACTGACCTCATAGAATATCAATGTTCAGAGAACCATTATCTGCTGATCGTCGGTGGGGCATACCTTGTCTTTCTCCAGACAAGAGCTCTTACCGTACCCGACACATCTTCCCCGCTCTTGGATTCCTGTAGCGGAACACTGGCTCAACACAGCCTTTCCCATTACTCCATTTTCTAAACTCACTGTTTTCTAGCACCCGGTTTCCCCCGCCATCAAGTTGGTCGGTTCATACGCCTGGTGCCATCGCTATGGCTCAAGTGGCAATAGCCCGTATAATTCGGCACTCGGCGTTAATTTCTGTCATGGAGCCTACAATATTGTTGATAGGTTTGATATCGCAAGTGACTTGCTGGTGTCTTGAAGATATCTGGGCGAAATTTTATAATCTAAAATCCCTCTTTTCCTGAAAGTTATAAGGGTTGTGTCCCATGAGAGTCTGGCTGTTCTCGGGACGAGAGGGGATCCTAGGCGCTGAGGAACGAGGTGGTATAAGACCATAGGGTTCTGGAGTTGCACATGTGTAGGGCCAATCATTGTGGGTAGTTAGAAAGTTCTCGATAAACGCTCGTTCACCAATAACGTATTTTACGGGGTTCCGGCTCTGTACCCTGATGCGGCTCTCCATGGCAACCACTGGAACACCCAATCTATATTTTATTATCTGCACAACTAGTAGTGATACCATATTGAAAATATGTTAGAAAGTACTTTTAGAGATGGAGAATCTGAATCTGAAGTTTATATTTAATAATAAAAAATAATGTTTCTTGTATACTCACTTTATTACAAACTGGTTCAAATAGTATCTTACCTCCAATAATAGTAAAGAAAGTTAAAACCAACCACAAAAACCATAGTTTAAGCAAATAATATAATCAACTAGGTTGTGTATTTGATGTATAAACTGCTTTGGTATTTGTTTGTAGCTATTTAGGAAGGCAGTGTGACTGGAAAAACAAGGATAGTTAAATATCTATCTTAAAATCCAGACAGGGTGACAGCTGCTCATAGGGTTTACGTAATGTTCCAATACTTAGTAATCTACTTCAATTTAGTGATTCAAGATACTATATAAACCTCCAAGGCAGTTGGTGATGCCTTGCAAAATTTATTCCCTAGTTATTGGAAAGTAATTTACAGAGAAATAACACCCTTCCTCCTCAACCATGGAAGCTAGACATGCAGGATGAAGCTAAAAGCTTCGTTATATGGTCTATTCATAGAGCTAAAGCTATGGAATAAGTTTTAGTGCACTTGGACATTGGGATTTAGAGATCTCACACCTCTACTGTAAAAACACAGCATTTTGCTTGTAATATTCGGTGTTGGTAGAGTTGTGGTGCAAATTCTCTAAATCCCAAGCCCCAAACATACTAAAACTTATTCCATAGCTTTAGCTATATGAATAGACCATATAACACAGCTTTTAGCCTTATTCGGCATGTGTAGCTTACATGGTTAAGGCAGGAGGGTAGTATTTCTCTCTAAATTACTTTCCAATAACTAGTGAATAAATTTTGCAAGGAATCACCAACTGCCTTGAAGGTTTATATAGTATCTTGAATCACTAAATTGAAGTAGATTACAAAGTATTGGAACATTACGTAAACCCTATGAGCAGCTATCATCTTGTTCGGATTTTAAGATTGATATTTAACTATCCTTGTTTTTCCAGTCACACTGCCTTCCTAAATAGCTACAAACAAATACCAAAGCAGTTCATACATCAAATACACAACCTAGGGAATTATATTATTTGTTTAAACTATGATTTTTGTGGTTGGTTTCAATTTTCTTTACTACTATTGTAAGTAACGTGCTATTTGAACCAGTTTGGAATAAAGTGAGTATACATGAAGCATTATTTTTTATTATTAAATATCAACTTCAGATTCAGATTCTCCATCTCTCAAAGTACTTTCTAACATATTTTCAATACGGTGTCACAAATCGTGACTAAGCAAGGCAGATTTCACATGACTCATACTTATGAGTCATAAGGTATGTAGGATTTCACACTATGACGTTACTTGACTCATAGTTCTCACATGACTATGCACTTGCGAG
>Ga0307517_10000549_pt1 | contig 64128 bp, 63 predicted proteins | sample 23_EM_MG_FD_194515 | JGI IMG/M metagenome (GOLD analysis project Ga0307517, IMG submission 194515) | Populus trichocarpa ectomycorrhiza microbial communities from riparian zone in the Pacific Northwest, United States - 23_EM | ecosystem: Host-associated > Plants > Roots > Unclassified | place...
AGAGATGCATAAAATCCTTAACACCGGATAGAAAAGCACATGTTAAATCCCCAAATATTATCCCAAAACAATCAATAAAACACCATAATATATATCTTAGCTGTAGTAATGTAAGCGGTGTACAGGTAGAGCCGAAACACAAACTAAGTAAAAGAATACACGGTAGTGTTATGAAATGCACATAGGAAATATAACGGAATTTCAACAAGCAGGGCTCCGGCTGCCAGTTATTGAGGTCCGACAGACTCATAGGCTTTATTTCTAACTACGGGGATGGTGGATTATACGAGTAAATAAGGTATTATCGGCAGGTTTCAATAAGCTCCTGTACTGAGATGGGTGTAATTACATTCTGATACTGGTACTACGGCACAGTGCTTTGTTTCACGGGAATGCCGTGATCACCACCTTCCCGCTGGTACTTGCAACGCCGACACAGCGTGGGAGGGTACGATACGAAACGCAATCCCTGGAATTTCGCGGGAAATGATTCCGTTTCAAGACTTAAAAACTAAAAGCCCGACATGGATGATAGACAGACAAATTTTGTTACAACGAAATCTGCGGACAGCTTCCTGGAGGGAGTTGTAAGAATGAGCACTATGGTGCCACAGTCCTCTCCTCGGCCTCCCCATCAAAGACCCTCCTTAGAAAACTTGTTGAATGTTCGATAACATTCTCCAGCCCCTTGCCCGGCGTGAAGGCATCAAAATGCCCACCCTCAATAATTGCAAGCTCCCTTACTATTTCGCCCCCCTCTCCCGCCGCCTCAAAGGCCTTCTGGGGCAGCCCGCTCTTGACGTAGGCCTCATCCACGATCATCAACAAACTCGTCGGGGCCAGGACCTTCAGGTCCGCCATGGTGTCATACCCCCTTATCTTCAAAAGACTTTGGGTCGTGACCCCATTCTCCCACTCCCCGCCATTCGCAATCTCAATTTTTTGCATCCGTTGGTAAAATTCCGCCGCGTCATCCCCCGGTAGAAAAACGGTACCGGACGTTTCAGCGGTTTTGCAGACAGGGAGGTATCCCACTTCCCCGTCGCCCACACGGCGCCTTTCCCTATCCTCCCAGATAAGTGCGTCAGCGGAAGGTCTGTCCGGGATCATCAATCCCATCAGCCAGGAACCGCTGACAAAGCCGTTGATTGATACGACGGCTTTGATGCGCCGGTCCAGAGAGGCGACTTTTACGGCGTGGGCTGCTGAGTAGCTGTACCCGATTATGCCGATTTTGTCGCGGTTCACGCTCGGGATGGAGAGTAGGTGACTGACGGCATCGTGGACATCTGAAGACTGCAGTGCGGGATCGACGTCCTGGCGGGGCGTGCCTGACGATGTGCCAAAGGAACGTTGGTCATAGAGGAGGGAGGCGATGCCCGAGGATTGGAGAGCTGTAGAAATTGCTGGGAGGGACCAGGATTTTAGGCAGGCGAACTAAATTTGAGGTGAGTAGGAGGAAGAAGAGAACGGCAAGGACCGGGAGGGAGGGTGAGTTACGCCGTGAGAAATGACTACAGCCGGAGCATTTTCACCAGCCGGATAGAACCACCCGCTTAATGTGGTTCCATCAAGGGTTTTGAATTCGACATCGCAACGCGTAGGTTCAATCGTTGATGTAGTGATCGTCATATTTAGCCTACCCAAGGAGCTATTTCGCAGAGGTAGAGACGGGGGTTCAGCAGCCTCTTATACCTCGCTTCGCGTATCACAGTTTAGATTTGGCACTGGTCAGCCGTAAAAAGTACTCGTACTGCGTGCATCGTCAGACGGTGATCCATCCCGGCATGTGAGCATGATATGTATGACCTGCTCGAGTCCAACTTGTTAACTGCCGTACGCCCGGCCCGGTGAGCGGACGGGCTCCATTTCTGTCCCACATACAGGCTATTTGTAGTAGGTGGGACGACTGGCAGACGGGGACGGCTGATGATACTAGTAGACATTCTTGTGGCAAAGATTGGATTTGGTTTACTGATCGCTGTTCTCTCTGTTTGTCCCCCTTGCTACCGGTACGTTGATTGGATAAACCTTACTACGCACTAACTTATAACATGTCGGACTTGGAGGGGGCCAGGCGCGGGGGGGTCAATAGCTTTGCAAGTGAATTCCTTACTACGGAGTCTTCGACAAAATCAAGCTTCCGAATCCAAAGAAGTGAAAGTCCAGAATACCGTCTCACCTTCCTGAATTTCCTCCTCCAACCGTTGGCCGCCAATTGAAATTTCTAGATTTCAACTTTTGTCACTTATTAGCTGGCTCACTTCCCCGTCTGACCCACTTCCCGGGGCCGGTGCGTTAGTTGCAAATTCTGGGCTTTAGCTATGGCAAAAATATACCTTACCATATCGTGGAAATGTCCGAAGTAAATCCCGGTGAGTGCGTATATAACCCTGGAGGTGCTTCAATTGGGTGATTCGGGATTATGATGACAATTGGGTGATATCAAATTTGGATTTGTAAACTTCTTGCATCGAGTTGGTGGGTCGGGTATGGCGGCTGGAGGGGGGGGTTTTTTTTTTTGAAAGTACCGGTATGCCATACTAGTAGCGGGCGTATATTGAGATATCTGCATGGATGTTAAGGTTCCGCGAATGTCCGTTGTAGACATTTATCAATGTGGGTGTTGTACTGTACTCGTACAGTACAGTGCAGTGCTAGTATTCCTTGTTGTTTGGCGGGCGTCGTGCCATACCGATATCAATTTTCCTAAGAAAAGAACTCCTTTTTGGTGAGGCCTGGTAAATGTGGGGCATGTCTTAGGAAGAATCCGGCTCGTTGTCGCAAATCTGGTTTTTAAGAGAAATCCTGGGTAGGGGTTCCTGCCAGATGCGTTGGGACATGCTTATCATCTTGTTTAGAGCTGCAGGGGGTTGTTTTTCCCACAAATCACATTTTCTCTCCTCAAATACAGTGGACTATGTTTCATCAGCGGCTAGGAAAGTAAAACACATCACACTTCAATCCGTAGGTGAGAAAACAAACCCTGAAAAAACCTCTAAAAAGTCTAAATATTTGCAAATCGGACCCGGGCATACCCAAAGATTTCTTGATTTCCTCTCGAAGTCCTGGAGACATTGGGGTTTTTGGTGAGGAGCGAGGACTAACCTACAAGCCACTGTATATTGAATGAAAAGCTACTCGCACCCCACCTCTAATCGGAGAGCTGCTGATTGGTTGGTTTTCTCTGAGGAAATCACTCGCTGCTTTCCCCACTTGCGACATTTTATCGGGCTCACCAAGTTTATCGCAGAGAGTTTCCTGTTCGGGTTAGCTCTCCGACTGAGGGGGGTGTCCGAGTGGCTCGCGGCCCGGGCCATTGGAGGATTTAGTAAAGGGTGTTTTATCGGACGAGGGGGGTTGGCCCGGTTGGGGACATCATGTACCGGCTGGCATCGCACTTGGGACTCTTAGGGCGGGATAAATTGTTCTTTTGGATTTTTTCCTCTCTTTTGACATGAAAATACCCTCTTTGTCAATCCGCCGTAATAACCCCCCCACCTTTCACATGGATCATCCCCTCAAGAGCCTCAGTTCCAGATATAAGCCACTTCTCCACAAACTCCTTGCCACTGCCCGCAATCCAACTATTATGCGCTTCGACGCTCTCCCACCCAATACACACAACCAAGACCTCGCTCCTCTCTCTTTCAAACTCGACCGAGTGTGCAACATACTTGCCCTCAGCCTTGACCAGTTCCGCCTCGAAGTTCGCAAATGCGGTGCGGTAAGCAAGTTTGTCGGTGTCGGCACATAGCACCACGCGTGCCCATTCGACCACTGGCGAAGAGAAGGTCCTGGAGTATGAGTGGTGGGCGGGTGGGGAGAGAGTTGTTACCGGAGGGAAGTCTGGTGTGGAGGTGGAGCTGATGGAGAGGTTTTTGAAGGAGGGGGTTTGGGTGAAGGCTTTTTGAGAGTCCTCGGTTGACCAAGCTGCGGGCGGTGGTTGGCTTGGGTTAGGAGAAAGTAGAGAGGCTGGGAGGAGAGAGGGTGAGTATAATACTTAGGACCCAATATGCGTTGGAATAATCTATGGATTCGTCCTTATTCACATGGAACCCCGAGTTCCCACTGACGAAACCGCCAACTGAAGCCAAGCCCTTGGGATCCGGAACGGGTGCGGTTTTTCCTGAGTTAGGGGTACAGAAGGTGATCAATTGGGTGATTTCTGTCATTATCGATTTCGGGGTTGGGTCGGCGGGGAAAGTGCGGGGTATTGTGCGTCGAGTGCTCTTCTATGGGGGGGAGTTCACCCCACTGACACTATCTAGGTCCTTGTTCGTTGAGGAAACAATGGAATTTCAGGTGAGAGCGAGGGATCGTTTGCCTGATTGTGCCCTGATATAATAACCAATGGTGGAGTTGAGTATTACAGTGCATAATAAAGGGCAGCTATCTCTGAGGAAATTATTCTTGCATGAGGTAACCCGGGTTTGTCTACGTGCTGGAGTTTCCGAACTTGGGAAATACTGCAGGATAAGCGCCATCTAATTAAACGGAAACTGGGATCTTCCGAAGGCCACTGTATGATAGTTGGTCAATGCACCAAATTTCAGTACAGTAAAATCTGTTCTTTAGTGAACGGGGCTGGGCTAGGACAGTTTACAATCAACCGGGTTTCTGGGGTTGATGATGGGGCAAATATCCCATCTCTTCCAAAATTCTCAAAAGCTTGGTCTTGGTTCCAGGTATTTCGAAAAGCCCTGATCTAGGCCAGCCTCACCAAAGACCAGATTTTATGGTATGATATTTGCACTATAGATTATCTTAATGTCCCAAGCCCTCAGCTGCTGGGAGGGCCCAGCCCTTCAAGAGTTTTCTTTCTTTCTCATACTATGATAATACCGGAAGCAGCGAGTGTGACCAGACTGTGTCACAGTTAAAGTTGATATAGGTTTTCTGAACCAGGAGTCTATCTCAAACAAGCCGTTTCAGTTCGTCCTCTACTGTGATTACTGAACCCTGTCTGGAACTCTTTCTTCTACTGAAGGTTTACTGTGTTACGGTTACTCAAGAAGGAGGGCTGTAGAGGCCTGGGATTTGGTAACTTTCAGATAGGGTGTGAGGATGCAGACTAGACTACCGGTATCATACCGTAGCTTGTCGGCTACCTTCAAAGAGGAACTGGGGCTGGAGCGGGAGGGAAGGGAGAGAAGGCTGCTGGGTATGATAGCTCGATATGATACTCCTGCTTATTCCTATCCTTAACAGGCATGACGCCAAGGCATTATATATTGGTTAGTCGCGATAAGAGTTTGATTATGCTTAATATTTCCCTTCTCTACGAGCGCGACTCTAATTGCCCTGATCGGCTCCAGCTCCTGCTTCAGGAGTAGGAAGTGGTCACGAAGGATCACTCGGCCGTGACCAAGAGCCGGCATTGTTGGCGTGAGGAAATCGATGATTTCAACCGCACAATAGCACACGATAGGACGGCTGATTGAAGACCACCCCTGATAGAGGCACCCCCACTCTAAATTGATTTTTTATTATGGGTAGATCGATAATTCTTGATATCGCCTCTTTAGTCTGTCAAGATGTGTTCTTTGGGTCTCAGAGCTCTGCTCTTGAAACTTCATGAGATTGCTACCATAGTATTTATACTCCTAGATCCTACTTCTCTACCACAGTCTCTCATCGGAAATTACTCACGCCAACATCCAATACACGAAGTTTTACCAAACATATACCCAAAGCCAACGTAACCCACAAAAATATCCAAATGGCCAACCAACGACGAACTCTTGCCCCCGCCACAACGGCCAAAGATCATTTCTACGCCCTCGTGGAAGAAGCAAGAGAGCGCTCCTTCTGTCTCCAATTGGCCTTCACTCTCTGCCACCGCCGGATCCCGGAGCTTTGCATGCTCATGGACGCGCTCTACGACATCGATGACGAGGTTGCGGCCTTTACAATGATTTCCCAGGATCACCCGGTGCCTTGGGAGCTGTTGTGTATGGTACTTGGAGAGATTATTAGCAGACTGAGGGATGTGGATAAGATGATTGCAGAGTATTTGGACTCGGAGGAGGTTTAGGGGAGTTGGCGTGAGGGCCATGGTGAGGGTGATGTGAAATTTGGGAAGGAGAGTCTTTTTTATTCAAAGGGGAAGATATTAGCTCGCTTGCTTGTACGTGATATCGGATAATAGAATTACCAGTGTTTCGGTCGCCTCCCTAACTCCGATGCTTAGTACACCCGAGAGTCGTGAACTAAGCTGTTGGCTTCTAGATCTAGTCATTTACCTACTCTTTGTCCTAAACTTATTAGTACTGGAAGTTTGAATGGTACTGAAAAATAGGCAAAAGCTGAACGGCAAGTAAAAAATTCCCTAGTTCGTTCAAACCCACCCGGTAGGTTAGTGATCATTGGATGGGAGGCCAAGCAAAAGAAAAAGCGGCACCTGTCATCTTTCCTAAACTCCTCCCTCTCCTGTAGATTTGTCTTACTTGTAAATCCAGTTCCTTGGCCAACCGCTTCAAGTGGCATCTGGCTGGTCTAACCTGTTTGGGAGCTGCCACAAAGCTTTGGTATCTTTAGCTTGGCTGGCATGGGGGTGCATAGTGCATACAGTAGGGATTTTATATAGAGCGTTTTTCAGTTGAAAACGGGGGCTTGTATTATTTTTTGCTATCGATATTCCGGTTGTGGTTGTTCCATCTGGAGGGATTTTCTTGTTAGATGTCAATGATCAGTGTTGTAGTTTCTCTTCCCTTGTGGGCTCACTCGCCCTGGCAGCACGTGCAACACCCAATGACGCAACATCCACTCCCATGCAAGGAAAATGAGACCAAAATCTACCTACTCAAAGGGCAAGTATTTCCCCCGGAGTGGAATCCGGTGGAGTGTCTAGCCGGCGGGTGGTTGAGGTGTCTGGAACAGGTTCGTCCCAGTGCAATTAGTAGGAGGAATGGAGCTTAACCCCCCTCCGCAACAAGATACGATCAAATAACCTATTGCAAAGAGCAAGGAAATTAAGATATTCTGCCCAACTGGGGGCTAGGGAACCAAAAATTCGGCCCTCCTGAAGGGTGGAGCGCAAACTAGACCTACTATGATATCATCTCATAGGCTGATATTTTAGCAGGCCCCAATACCGAAAAAATGTCAAAGTGTATTTTGCCTCCGCTGTGTAGTATAATTCAAGTTACAGGCATATAGAACCCGAACACTTGAGTCCGAATGTTGCATGGGCGGTCAGATACGCATAGATAATTTACCATACAAAAGTTTTATCCCTGTCCTTTCCTGTACGAGTACCAAAGAATAGTTACATCGGGGATACTAGCCATGGAATTAGGGGAAACATTTGTCCTCTGACAAAGAAAGCGAGTGTTTTGGAGGCAGATCACAGGTACACCGGAACCTCCCCGTTCCTCATTCTATCGATATCATGAGAGAGTACTATGATTGGATACCGATGCCCTTTTTTACCAAAGATAAAGTATCTGGCGCCTAAACTGTCTATTTTCTGAAGAAGCAGTTAAAAGACCAAGAAGAAAGAGTATTACCGGCCAGTTCCTATGGTCTAATGGCTTAGGAGACTGGTCGGCTAATTTGAAACAGGGACCATCATGAGTTCGAATCCGGGGGGTAGTGGAGTAGTCGAGCATTTAAAAAAAATGCTCGGCGAACCACTTTTTTGCTGGGGGCTAGGTCTAGGGTTGGTAATGCCCTTGGGTCAATTCCCGCCAAATGTTGCGGTGGGACTGCTGGCTAGCATTCGGGTACTGTATGCCCGTAACTTGTGCAGTACTGGTGTGCACAAGAGTCTGTCGAGCTCTGGTGTAGTCGATCGAAATTGCGTCTGTGATGCACTCCATCCAACTGAATAGGCCACATACACTGATTTTGCTGGAGGAAAAATGTGTATCGAACTCTTGACTCTGTGGCTGGAGCAAATACCTTTCTTTGGGTGGTGTGGAATGCCCTGGAGCCAATCAGAGGAGGTTCGACAGACTTACCCTTGATACAGTGTTCGTCCATGTGCAGTGTTCTCGCAGCTGGCCGAGTTTTTGTGCATGGCCTGGGTAACATCACCACCGGTATGATATCACATCTACGCGGTAATGAGAGACGATGGGAAGGGTTTATGTTACGATAAGGCTTTTGTGGAGGCATGTTCGGCTAGCTAGCAGGCGAAGGGGTTTGACATTGACTATTGGAGGTACTGATAGCAGGGACTCTAATTCCGGCAAATGGCTTCTCTAATATTAGTACTCGAACAAGTAGTAGTTGGGGGGTATCCCGAAACAGGTGTCGTGAATTCCTACAAGGGTTCCGACCCGCATGGATTTTGAACTATACATTTTACTAATCCTAGTTTTTGGGTATCATACCACTCGCTAAGAGCGCTATGCTCCAGAGACTCTTGGTTTTTGGGAGACAAAATCATAGACCATTTGTGGGGCCAGAGCGATAGAATTTGATTGTACTTGTCTACTATGATACCTTGAGAACTCGAATAAACGGGCCCTATTCTAGGTATCATAGCCCGAAATTTCCTCCTCTGCAAAAAGGGCGGAAAAGACGCTGAAAAAAACAAAACATGGTTTCTAAGACGAACAAAAAAAGAAAGAAAAAGCGCCAGACCTTACTAAGAGGGGCAACCTCAACGTCCTCACACATGGTCCGAGTCTTTGAGTTCTCACGGTTACCTACCGTATGTCGTTCTACCACAAAACCGGTGTTCTAGTACTATAGCCCACATGCACGTGGTATCATAGTTATCCTAGGCTCCCTGTAATCCGCCTGCTTGATATGGTAGTTTGCCTGGCAATGAATTCTTTGGTAATTTATTGCCAATTAAGGATGGTTGCTTTCCGGATCTCGTTGTGTTCTCATCGGCAGGATATTTTCGACGTCGAACGCCACGGACGAAGGAATACTAGATCTCCTGGTCCTGGTTACTAGGGGTTGGCTGGTTAATGCCCCCCCTCGAGGGGTTTTGAAAATGGAATTGCTCAGGAACACAGCACAGAGAATGTCAGGGGCTGCAAGTAATTGCCGCACGAGTTGTGATTATCGCCTTAACCCTTCGATTGGTTGAATCTGTTTTTACTGCAAGTGTGTAGCAACCTGACACGCGATAGCCTCTGCTAAGGCCTTACATTTTTTGCTATAGGTAGCTGCTATAATTTGAGAGGGAAAAGCGTCGACAGTGGCAGGGCGGGTAATAGGTGAGAGAACGAGGGGAAAGGCCAGAAGATAGAGTTGGCAACTATCCTCATTCCACTGTGCTACTCTCGGAGGATATTGATCTTTATGCTCCCCCCTCCGCATGCTCACTCTCATGCGGTGGCACCTTTAGCTTTTCGAAGGAGACTCCTGGAGTTGACCCAAAGATGCCTTTTTTGCTTCCTTCTCTCTCCCACGTAGTCCACGTTATGGGGGCATTTCTGCTTTATCGGCAAATTCTGATCCACAAAATTAAGTGCCCCTGCTCACACCTGCTGGGAACTTTCCTAACATGACAGGTCGAGGGCGTTATCAGTAGAGAGGTTATTCTGGATGTGGGAGTTGCCGTTTACATACCATTACATTGGGGACACCTCGGCAGCGGCAGTTAATGACTGCAAACTATCATTGACGTACAACACATGGACAATTGCTCGCGTTAATTGTTGTAAAGCCAAGAAGGTCTTTCTCTGTGGGCGGTCATGCTCCTCCAACAACTCCGGAACCTGGAGGCGCAATAGTTTTCTAGGGGCTTTATCAGAATGGAAGGTTTTTCTGAGGACGGTAATGTCTCCTTGATTCCTAATGGGCACACACTAAGGCAATCGAGTGGAAAAATGCTGAGACAATATGGGAGAGGAAAGGAGGCGCCACAGAACCGGATAAGTGCGCTATCCTCGTGTCGAAACGTACTCAAGCGCACTCCGCCAGATCACCTCTTCTTATGGCTATGGGAGGGCTTCCTCAAATGTTCTATCCTGCAGGAATTTTCTTCATTGAACCCGATGGGGATGAGGGTTAGAAAATGCTTAACTTCGGGGTATCGGACAAATGTGTTCTAGACCCTGCCTGTTTTGACTTAAAAATCTAATGCTTTATAATCTTATTAATACAGATGGGAACTCTTGTTGGGATCCTAGGTCGAGAAATTGTAAAATCTAAGAGCAGACGCCAGCGCTTGTGTTAGACTTGTTCACTTTCCCATGTGATTAACTAAGCTGATAAGGTCTAGGTATCAAGCCAATAGGCAAACAATTTATGAGGCTATCGATATACAGTTACACCTTCCTTGCTATCCCAGATCTCTAGAACCCGAGCATCTGGCTGTCCCATATGAGCCTCCTAGAGTGCTAAAAATCTTTATCAAAACCTGACCTATTGTCCTATCATAGATCACCCTTCCTGACAGCCAGATTCTGGGGCTTTGGCCGCCCAGGATAGCGAGTGCGGCTGTACTAGGGCAAAGGCTACAAGAGCTGAGATTGCTATCCACCCGGGACTCTCTCGCCCTATGTTTGTGGATTCTTCCCCCCCCCCCCCCCTGGGATTTCTTCTCTTTTCTTACTGTGCATTCTCGGACTATTTTGGTTGCTGCAGGGACTAAGCCACTCGCCCTAGGCAAGAGGCACCGTACCCAGACATTCAGAGGGGAGGACAGGGATATTTCAGGAATGTTTCAGGGATATTTTGCCTTCCCTCAAAGTGGCGTTTACTCTTCCCCATTGGCGGGCGCTAGATCGGTATTCCCCCCACAATTTGCAACTACGTTGGGTCATTCTGTCCGAGGGCCTCTGGCCTGGGGCGAGTAGCGGGGTGGAACCTGGAAGTTAACTCCTGGGTGATGCGGGGAAAATTAAATCGTTGCATAGGTTGTCTTGTTTGGAGGCGGGCAAAAGGGTATCCAAGTGAAATTGGTGCTTGGGTAGTGTTGCCAAGGGCTGGGGGGATCTTTTGGGATGGATCTTTTGTATCCTGCGGGTAGCTTGCCATTTGTGGCACATAAATGATAGCGCTTCTAGACCTCCTTTGAAATCACCCCCTAACTCCCGGAACTGCCGGCTGGGAAGAGACGCCGGTGGATGCTTGGTGTAAGCTGCATATTCGGTGCCTATTCTGTCCCGCTGTCAATGCCGAAAGTGCTTCAGAACTAATGACGTTTCTGTCAGGTCTCCAGCCTTGAGCAGTGCAAGTCCCCTCTGCTGGGTGACCGGGGGGAATTTGAGCCCCAGATCGGCTTTCCAGTAAAAGGTGGGCGCCCACTCGGGTGGAAAAAATCGGTAGAAGCCTCCTAGCGTTGTTGTTTTTGTTAAGGTTTAGGATGGTCCTTGATTGTTTAGAGTAGGACATCAACCTAGGAGGCGATTAGGTTACATGTACTGTACTCGAACACGCACACTTCCTTTCGCTTGAGACCATTTCCTGAAGGGGCCGTACTAGTACCATTATCAAGATTCCCCTCTCTCGCGCATATCACCTCTGGACATCGGTTCCAAGGAAAGGATCGGTGTATACTCCTTTCAGGTTCTTCCGAAGGAGTCTACATAGTAGTCCAAACCTATATGAATAATTGGACGAGGACCAAACTATTGGCCCAACATTAGAAGGTTTGAGGTTTACTTTTGGGTTTGTTTAACTTTCTGTGATGCCGCATCATCTGGGCTTTTAGTTCACACGGCCGGAAAATTTCTACAACTGCCACCCATCTGGGTAGGATCCCGGGTGTTCCTCTACTTGCGGTAATATAATATGGACGACGGAGCAGAATCTCGCTACCCCCTCCCCCCATTCATCATGTCTTAACACAGTAGAAACACAACCTAGAAGATGTGCGGTTACAGCTGCAGTGCCAGTCATGCTCATAAAGTGAATCGAGGGAGCCTTACTTTTGAGAGACGGTTGCTGGCGGGTCGGTTCGATCGCCTCAAGGCGTTATACAGCAGGTGAGTCTTGCAGAGGGTCTTTCCCTCTCCCGCTTTTTCCTTTCCCCGACCCTGAGAAGTATATATCTACTAGCTACTATCCCCGACTATTTTTGTACCGGGGATATATGAAATAATTTTGGGTTGGATTGCGGGTTAACTCTTTTCTTTCTCTATTTCTTTCCTTTTTTGATAGACTGCTATCCGTCTGCCACTTGCCATTTCCCCGCCATTTCGTTTTCAGCATCAGGCGTTTTCCCGTCGGGCGAGTGATTTCCCCATAACACGATGTCGGGCTCAAGCGATATCGGCGATGCGAAGGTTGCATCCTTTGCCGCAGGATTCTCGGTGGGGTTCGGGCTCTTGACAGCGTGGGCGGCGGTCAAGCAGACGAGGAAACAGAGAGAGCCGTGGAAGTGTGTGTTCGTGTGGATGATCTGGGGAGAACTCCTGGCTTGCACCGGAATTGGTATCCAGGCGTACTTATTACTTAATAAAATTGTCTCTTTCAAGTAAGGATCTCAAGATTTTCCCAAGCATAATTTGCCTGCTAACAGATAAAACAGTATCCCGTTTTGCATTGTGATTCGTGAGTTTGAGGAGTGAAGCTATTCCGAAGGATATAGTTACTGACCCCATATAGTTATCTTTTGGGTCTTCCAAGTGCAGTTGTTGATGCAGATTATTATCAACCGATGTGCCGTGGTGATGTCCGATAAGAGCGAGGCTGCTAGGATAAAATGGATAACAGCCTTTGTGATTACAATGATCAATATCAGTGTTTTCATCATCTGGGTTCCTGCTCACCAGCCGGGCACTTCCCCAATGCAAGTTCCAGCTTATCAGATAATTTTGGAAAACAGGTGGCTAACATGGAGTATTAGCTGGAAACGGATTAATATCGTCTGGGATCGCATGGAAAAGGTCATCATCCTCCTGATCGACGCTACTCTAAATTGGTACTTTGTAAGAGTAGTAAATCGAAGACTAGTCCACCAAGGCCTCACTAAATACGACAAGCTGGTCAAGTTCAACGTGCGAATCATAATGGTTTCTCTTGCTATGGATGTTAGTACTATAGCTTCAAGCCCGAAAAGCTTTTCGAAAGGCACGCAAAGCTAATCTACAACCTGATAGGCTGTCATTATCGGAGCAATGAGCTTGAAGAACGGCGCAGTGTGAGATACCCGATAAGCAGATACTCCTACATGCGGAGGCTAATAAGCAATCGCAGATATATCCAACTTCACCCTCTCGCCTATATCGTCAAGCTCAATATCGAGCTCTCCATGGCGTCACTTATTTCCAAGATCGCTAGGGATGGAAAAATGGGACGGGAATTCGAATTCCCATCTGCCGTGGGCACCCGTTCAGGGGAAGATACAACCAACAAAAACCGCAACAGCACAGCCCTCATAGTACATACGCAAAAGGACATCATCGTGGATAGTCGTAGTATCGAAGACGACGAAGGAAGGCCCGGGGCAGGCTCGGATAGCGACGACAAACCGTTGCGCCATGAGCAACCCTGGCAGGGCATGACGGGGGGTAGCGCTATAGCTACAGCTGTTTGAATATGATGGAAGAAGAAAACAAATCCCGGGTGTATATTACGCGAATAATGTGTCATTTTTAACTTTTGTGAGAGAGCTAGTGTAAGTGAATGGGTGGGTTGTGGGAGCCACAGAATCCCCAAATAAGTAATGGTGTTTCCCGTCAGCCTAGTTATTGGCCGTGGTATGATACGTTTTATCTTTTCTCAGCTACAGAACTCCCTGCTAGGTCCCTCCTACCGCGCACTGCCCTAGATGCATGATACCATGCGCTGATCTTAAATTCCTCCCCCTCCTGATAGTCTCCAACACCTGCCCCAGTTGGCCCCTTCGTACTACTAGCCCAACTAAGAACCCCGAACTGCCGACCCTTGGACAAAAACCTTGACATATTGCACAAAAGGTCACTCGAGGAAACATCTGCGGCCGCCCTCCCTCCCTCGGAACTGTCACATTCTTGAGCCTACCATGAAAACACCCGCGGAGGTTTTGAAAAAGGACAAATGGAGTTTTCAGAGATACTGTATTTAGCCTATGGTAGAGGTGTGCCAACTGCTATGCAGCACAATTGCCCCATTTTGTAAGGTTATCGTAAACGGTACAGTATCATATTTTGGAGGTTTATTCGTCGATTGTTGCGGAAACAAGCCTGTTTCTATGATTTCCCAACCCCTTGGAAGCTAAGGTAGTCCAGGGGAAAGCTGGGTAGTTTTTCTTTCTCCTTTTGAAGTTGGAGTTGTGTGGGGTACCATAAAAACTGGAGTAATTGTATGATACCTCGGGCTAGGACGTTGGAGTCGCCTCTCTTAATAAGGTCGGTCACTTTTTTCTTTTTATTTGTCTCAGCGGAGGGCAAAAAGACAGCATCTTCGCCGTGTTTTTCCCCCCTAATTCGGGGGGGGGAATTCCAGACGTCTTAGCGCGAGGTCTAATTGCGCCAGCTTTTACGGTAGTTGATGCGCTATACTTTCACCATCATACACAAGGCTCAACTCGAACCAGGCTACCATTGCACTTGTTATCGTGACCCAACTGCCGAGGCAAGGGGCAAGATGCCATAGGCTTGTGTGCATCAGGCAACGCTCCCGTGGGCCTGCATTAGAGGGATCCAGCAGTCTGACGAAATCCTTGAAAGATGTGCCAAGAGTGGACTGGAGAGCCAGGGTGCGGCAGCAAGAAAATTATGAGTTCCAGCAGCTAAGACCAAGGCCAAGGAAAAGTAGTGCAAAAGGAGTTAGTTTGTAGACATACCAAATATAGAAATTGAAAACCTCACGTTATGATGACCCCACTTCTCATCATCAATACTGTGAATCTTTTTCAACAAAGATATCGAACGCTTCCTACCATGTCATCAGAATCCATAAGAAACGAATCCGCTTCAGAACCTCCTCAAGCTACGGTTTCTCAAACAGGACCTCCACGGTTGCCAGGGCAACAGGCATGGGCTCCAGTGACTCAGACTCCGTTGTCCGAGTCGGATCTAGAAGAACGGAATCGCTACCACCACTTTCATCGAGAGTGGGTTGTCAGGACCTACGGTGTTCAAGCTGTTAGCCTTCCACCGCAGCAATTCTTTCAAGATCCGACATATCCACCTTATCTTCTAAATATTGGGATATCGCTTCTTGGTATGTACATACAGAAACTAATAATCAATTTTTAATATTTCCATTTCCAAAAAAAAACCAAAAAAACCAAAGACTGAAAGGAAATATATAAACGAGATTACTTTGTACATAGTAGCTGACAAGAAATAAATACAGATATAAACAATATAGATACAAGAAATAATACTATACAATATGAGCAAAATAGAGCAAATCCTGCCATTGTCCGAGTACAACAACAAACCGAGATGGCGATACGAGATTCACAGCAAGAAACAACGGTTCCCTGGGAAAGTAATCCTATTGCAGGGTCAAGTCAGCTCCCTATTATCTGAAACCAGTTTCCATCTACGCAATCAATTCATACTCAATTACTGTCCCCCCACCCGATTCCTGTAACACCCAAAAACCGCCTAAGTCAGCAGCAAAAATTAGTAGTAGTACGCCACTGTATTGCAGCAGTGGAAGACTACAAAATGATGGGCAAAACGGAATTTTTTGGTATACAGAGGGAGATTATTAAACGTACTGAGAGATTTGATTGCAGTGTTGAAGCGGTAATGGGAGATATATTAATTCAAGCAAAAGTAAGTTAGTCACATCTTAGAGAAAATAAACAAAGTAAAGAGATAAGCGAAAGGAAAGAAAAAAAGAAAGAAAGAAAAAGAAGAGTTAATATAAAAAATTAATAAACAATGGGGAAATCTTTACTTACGATATATATTAGGTTCACCAAAATGCTTGTAGCGAGTCAAGATCAGGCGTTGCTGTTGCGGCAACTGATCTTGACCAAGTAGCGGTGATGTGGTCTGAAATTGTAAAAAAAAAAGAGGAGGTATTAGCAGGGGAGAAGGCAGGGGAAAAGGACAAACCCGACAGTCAAGAAACTCTATCACGTCTTCGATTAGCCATGACCCAAAGATTAGCTGAATGCGAACAAATCGAATTAAGAGAAGGGATAGACTCACCAGTATTGGATACAGATATGATGGAATTAGAGGGAGAAGGAAATGAGGAAGGGGAAAGTAATGATACCGAAGTGGAGGAAGGAGTAGGAGCAGACGGAAAGGAAAGAGGACGAGGAAAAAAGAAGCGAGAGTGGAAGGAGCGGCCGGGAGCGGGAATGTCTGCTGGGAAGCACCAACGGTTAGCACAAGACCAAGACGAAAACCTTCTACGGGCATTGGAGGTACAAGATGAAAAAGCAGGGAAGTTATACCAAGAAACACTTACTGCAGGTATCGATAAGTTAGTAGATGCAATTGCCAACGCAAGTCAGCCAACTCCAACCACAGTCTTCGGAGGAGATACCAGACATGATGAAAGTGCAGAGCAAAGAAGAGAAGAAAGACTTACCGAGCATGAGAAAAAATTAAATGAGCTAATGGAGGCTCAAAAAAAGGTACAGCAAAAGTTGGAAGATTCGGTGAGAGAGCAAGCGGAGGCAGAAAAGCGAAGCGAAGACAGGCAAGAGAAAATGATGGAATTACTTCAACTTTTGGCAAATAAGTCAATGTAAATATTGTTTGTACTTTTATTTTGTGTTTTATTTCTTTTTTTGTTTATTTTCTTAAGCTTTATTAAGTTGTCTGAGTTTTGGCTTTATGTATGATTGATTATTTAAAAGTTTAAAATAAATTTCTACTCGAAGTGAAGATACTCAAAAATCGTTGGCGGTTGGCAGTCAAACTTAACACTAGTAGCTGAACCCCAATAACAAGTATGTACATTTGCAAGGAGAATACAAACTGCATAATAACTTCCTACTGGTGATAGTCCAACTTTAAAGTTTAACTTATGCCCCAAAAATCCCCATTGCATCAGAGCTTTTCCAAAACCCCATTCCACACTCATCCGTTGTCGTGACATGTGTTTATTAAATTGGCGCTCGGCGGGGGTCATATCACGATTTCGGAGATTGCGGTAGGCACCAATTATTCCTGGTCCTAAAAAGTAGGCTGGATCACCGTAGACTAAGGGCTGTTGTCCATTTGGTAACTGGATCGTAGAACATATATCTCTTCCAAATTGTGAAATACTGTACATACTCCAATCACCTAAGGTACCCTCGTATGGTCCTATAAAATGTACATTAATAAACTAATACTACTCACACTTCAAAACTGTAAATTAGAAATTAGAATTAAAAGTAAGAATAGGAAAGAAAGAAATAAACAAAAAGAGGAGAAATAATTATAAACAAGTAATAAATAAATGGATAAACAACCTGCAAGATGGATGATTAACCCATCTGGTGCCATAATAGCCTGAAATTTAACTGAGTGGACCTTTTTATAACCAGAGTAGAAGAATTTCTGATCCATACTACTCGGTCGACAGATAGCTCGATGGGTACCATCAATGAACCCATAGATTCTATTGCCCGGTGTGTCAATTGCGTTGCAATAGGTTTGTAGCCGCTCTGCTGTAAGTCTTCGAGTATCCCAGTAGAGGAAATCTTTTCTTTGTTCGTAGATATAAATCAATGTTCCATTAAAAACAGTCTCGATCCATGAAATACTACGACCAAAAACCTTTAAATTAAATATACATTAGCTATTAAACTTTACTATTACTTAAAGTAATTTATTCAAAAATCTAGAAAAATAGGGAAAGATAAACAAAACATACATATAAATAAAAGTAAAAGTACAGGTAGATAAAATTAAGCTAGAAAAGAAATAACAATAAAAAGAAGTACACATACATCACAGCAACTCTTGTAGCGATTAGGAAAGGCTAATCGGAACAGAAGTACAGCCAAGCAGGTTTCTGGAGCTGCCTGGCAGCGATTTCTAAGCTCTAAATCCTGCAACTGAAATGCTCGTGCTAACTCTTGGATTTGAGCCTTCGTAAATCGAAGAAATTCAAGACACCTGTTGTCACTTTTTGTTAGAAGATTAAACTGGTGCTTGGTGTAGGGAGGGCGACCGCGATTTGGACGAGAAAACCGTAACCGTTCACGCTGAATTTGGCGTCGGAGTGGGTTTGAACGAATATGCTGAATTGCAATGCGTTTTTTCCGTGATCGCTGTTGCATAAGCAAAAATGGGTCAATTAAAAATAAAGAAACTGCCGTAGCATAAACTGTGATTATTTTTTGTGCCATAATGTGTAGTTGTACTACTCTCTTTTCTATATATTCTGAGTATGTTACAGCTCTATATACCTACACACAACCCCGCTTTTTGATATCTAAACCCTGTCACCTCCTTCTCCCTTCGTTCTAGTGGCCTCTTGGCCAATATTTACATCTTGGCACTTGCCTCAACCCCCTGTCGCCCACAATTGGCCATCAGGGATGCTAACCATCCCTACCTCAAATGCCTCGCCCCTCTTCTTGGTATTTCACCTTTCCTCATTGATCATTGTTGCTGTGGTTACGGCATTTTCTACAGGGATTCTCACATTTGCTGGATCCCTCTATTTGAATACAGCGCTTCAATTCCCCTCTCCACCGTATTTTTTGGTACATGTAACCGTACCAAAGTATTGGAAGACATGCGCTAAAGGAAAAAAAGCCAGTCTCACAATCGAAGCACTATCGAGTTGACAGAAATAAAAGTGATAACCCCCCCCCCCCCCCACCCCCCACCCCACAGGGGCGAATTTTTTTTTTTTCCAGTCTGGAGGGTTGAGGTGCGCTTGCTCGAGTTGCATCTGAGACTTACTCTCTTTACAGGATGGGTATTCGCAACGGGGGCACGTGGGATTTCACATTTCCTGGTATCATAATATCATATTGCCCGATAAGATTAACGTGTCTTTAGAGCCCCTGCCATTTGTGTGTGGGGTTGTTGTGGGTTAATTTAAATGCACCATATTTTGGCTCATTTGTGCAGAACCAGTATATAGTCCCTTTCCACTATTCAGGGTCTTGATAATCTGGATGCCTCTTCCAGTCCCGTATGGATTTCTGCGATTACTGTGTTCTGGCCAACCCCTCTGGCTTTAGGTTTCCGGGCGCTGGTGTGGTACCTTCCAGATTTACTGTGCGGGGTGGGTGGGTTGGAAGTTGGCTTACCTTTGGAAGAAATGCTATTGGGTGCCTATGTACCGGTTGAGCGTTGAATCCCCGGGTTAGCTATCAACAGCGCCCGATTGAAGGTGGGTTCCGGATTTCTCTTATCCAAGTTAGTACGGTACAGTACTTGCATCAGATCCTGGTAATAAGTACCCTATATCTGAAGATACGGCTACTATTCCACAACCACCCAACCAGAGAGAAAAAGCTTATTTCACCATATTCTTAGATATTTTGTCAGATGCAGGAGCAGTATTGTGTGTACAAGAGGCAGGCATAAAGAAATCGCGCACACTGCTTCAGGGTCTCACCAGTTACTAAAGACTCCGGCTGGTGGGTCGCTTTGGTATAAGTTACGCAAAGACTCTATTCAGGCCCCTTGTACATACAGCACCAGCAGTCCCTCCAAGCCAAGGCTAACTGATATGGCGAGTATGCCTGCGGTGCGAAGGAACCAAGCAAGAAGAGGATCCGATCAACTGGAACACAAACAAGGATATATTTACCCGGTTTGCCTCAAGAAACCACTCCAATCTTCCATGCATGCCTTGCATCATACCGTACGGCACAAGCACTTGCGTGAGCAGATTGCGCATCATTGCTTGCCAAAAAGCCCTCCCTCACCACTCCCGGGCCCTCGGAATGGAATATCTAAGCCTGATACTGGGCATGGTACTCTAGGCTTGACTCAACGCATGAGCCGACTATCCGCCATTGGTAGCACTATGCTATCGCCTTCTGTGCCCCACCGGTGTTCCTTTATCACATGGGACTAGGCCTCCCACGCGCCGTCTTATACCCAAACATGCCTCTTTCCCGTACCAGCTGCAGCCATATCTTCGCCAGAATAACGGAACCCATTTGCGATGTCGCAATTGAGCTCCAAGTAGAGGAGACAGTTACCTTATCAATTCGCTCTAAACACCATTGACATTATAAAGTATCTCATACCCAGTAAACCCCGCAGCAAACCACACAAAAGCAGAAGTTCTTATATATGATGCAAAGCGTTTGACCTGAGCCGGTGCACAATGAAATGCTTTTATTTGTAAGGTTACAGGGCAAATTTCGGTTTTCATTACTAAGAAAAGCCTTGGGTTCAATTTTTATGTAATGCTTTGAGGGGGTTTTTCGAAATTTTAATAAAATATTAACTGTAACACAATTTTTTCTTTTCACTTCTCCGAATTACCCAAGAATTTTATAATCGCCCCTAGTCGAACAGCCGGGCTTCCCTCCTCTCCGCCCTCCTTCCCGAGTGCGGGAGAGACGGGCTTTGGGACGGTAATAATCAGATTCTGGCCGTAGTTGGGCGTCTAACTTATAGTGCAGCGATGCCATTTAATTGTGATGATAGCAGAACCCGACTCCGGACCACCACCCCCCTGCTATAGGAATCCGCTCAGAAACCGGCAAGAGTAGTATAATAGAAGGGCAAAAAAAAGAAGGGAGCGGAAGACAAGAAGTAAAATAAAAACAAAATAATAAAAAACTATAATAATATTATATTCCCACACCCCTCCCCCCTCCAGGAATACAAGCTCCTTCTCCTTCTCCTTCTCAGTCTATTCCGGTTCGAATATCGGAAGGCAATGCAATACAACTCCCGTACTAACACCTTTAATGCAGAACACAAGCTCGCCCCGTGGCCCCTTCCGGCAGCCGGTGGGCTTGGTGGGGGGGAGGGCGTATTATGATGGTCCACCTAAGAAGTCTAAACTTGTTTTTTGCCTTACGCACGGGAAATCACTCGCTACCCTTCTACGCATTCTGGAGAAGCTTGAGTATTTTTGGTGACTTTCCATCATTCAATGGCCGGCCCGGCCCCCTACCCATCAAAGGGCATGGCTCTCTATGATATCATATCATACCGTGAAATCCCAAATACCGCGTGCTACGTCGCCCTGGTTGCCCCACCTCCCTATCTAAGCTCCGGTATTTCTCTACTTCCCTTGTCCCCCGGAGGGGAACTGCTCGCTCTTTTTTTTTCGTGCCTCCCGCCCCTCTTTCCAGAGAAGGGGATTTTGAACTATTATACCCAGTGCACTATTGGACCACCTGAGATTCTGTGGCAGCTACAACTACTATAGTCCAAAGGCCAGTGGGGAAACTGAAATAAAAATATCTCATTATCTTTCTTACTTGGACAGTACTACTGTATAATACCTTCTCTGGCCCCCCGCGGGTCTCTTAAGCTCTTACCCCGCCGCATCCCGTGAACCCAGCCGAGGGTGTGGCCCAGAATTAGACTCCCACGGCCGAAAGAATCCACCAGCATTTGCCCATGGAGACGCCTTCCAGCTACAGGTAGAGCTGTCCTGCCCAGCTCAGACAGTGATGGGTGGTTTCTTGATGTCACATCCGAACGCCTGGGCTCTTGTAAGATATGCTGGGGTAATTGATAAGACGCCGACCACCTCCCCAGCTACTGTAATTTTCACAAAATGTTGCCGGAGGGAGGAATACTTATCCTGGTTAATATACTAGCGATTTGTTTTTGCTTTCGGGGTTGTTAACGCTGTCTGTCAGTCTGTCAGGAGTATTGTCGGAGCGCGGTTTGGAGGGTGGTCCTACAATTATGGGGTTTTAAAAAGCCACCAGACCGACATATTCACTCATAACCACCACTCAAACTTTGCTTCACTCGAGGTGGCAATCCCGGACTAACCACTTTTGGACCAAGTTAAGGTTGGCAAAGAAAACACATCACCCTTTCACTTATAATACACCATCACGACTACCATAACAGGATAAGAAAACGGGCTGTCGGGACAAGGCGAGGGCGACGAGATATGAAGTACTATAGAAGTGGTAGGATATATTTTCCCATACGAAAAACCAATGAAAAAATAAAAGAGGAAAAACGGTACGATAGTTAAAAAGTAAAGTAACAAACTTTCAATGAATTATTGGAGAAAGTGGCAAAAGAGGAAACGAAAGGCACAGTACAGCAATGGCAACCAGCGAGAGGGTGAGCATAGAGGATAGAGAAAAGCAAGGGAAAAAACAGTTACGCCTTTAAAAGTTAGGGATAGGTCAAACGAGACAACGCAGGGAAGGAAGAAAAAATAATGGGAAGGGGAAAAGCGGGGGTAGGATACTAGACTAAGCCAAAGTACACCGCCGGAAATAAACAAAACAAAAAACACTTCAAGCAGACGCTTCCACCCAACTATTTCGGCCTTACCATCCATAATAGCTAGGATCCCACTCCTGCCCCGGATACGCCGTCGCCGACATCACCGGCACATCCTCGCTGTCATCACCCCTAGCCTGTGGCTCTATCTCGACACCGTCTTGTACAGCAATCTTCTCCTGCGAGTAATCCACTTTGGGAATCTGCTTCCGCACCGGTTGCTCCGGGAAAACCGCACGCGTGGGGGTACCAGCCTTTGATGAGGAAGGGGTCGAGCCTTCGGCATAGAACGTGCCGGTTGCCTTACCCATATCCGTGGAAGCGGCAGTAGGGGGTGGGGATGGAGAACGGGGGCTTCCCACGCTGATCGAAGAGCCGACTGCGGGAGCTGGAGAGCTGGGCTTTACTGCTTGCGAGATCGCTGGGGAAGAGCTGGCTGGTGGGGGTGTTACAGGCTGTTTGGAGGGGACGGGAGGCGGTGCCATGGACTGGGTTGTTTGCGAGCGCCGAGGGATCTCGTATTCCATTTCGCTCATAGCTTGTTGGAGACCGAGGGGAGAGGCGACAGGGTATGCCAATTGGGGTGGAGGGGTATGAGATGCCTGAGAAGCGGGAGGTGAAACATATCTATTTGAACCTCTCACAGATGACTGGGGAGAGATATGCGGGGGAGACACATATCCAGTCGTAAACCTGTCACCTTCGCTCGGTGGTGGAGGGCCCTGGGCGCTGGACACAGATGCAGCCCTTGTGGGATTCTCCGAAACAGAGCTCATGGGAGCGTTTCTGACAGAGTGAGCATCGATATTAGATATCTGAGGTGAGGCTGAGCGAGTATGCGACGCCTGAGTACCCTGACGAGAAAGCTGTGGACTCAGGGAAGGTGGGGGAGGGGTTTCGCGGGTCCCGGATCCCCGGCGGGACGGATCTGGACTAGGTCTGTAACCAACGGACAAACGGTGTTCTCCACCCTGGCTGTTTCGATGCACATCACCCCCATGATCAGAGTGCTCTTGCGAATATCTTTGTTGACCTGGCGGTACTGACGAGCCCTGAGACGGTTCCAGCGGCCGCGACGGCGGGAACTGCGATTGCGGGGGCTGAAGTTGCTGATGCGTAAGGCCCGACTGCCCAGAATTTTGTGCGATGTAGAACTCTCCTTGCGGTCTGCCGTAACCCGTAGGAATAGGGACTGGATCATACCTTGGCTCTTGAGAGTTGGGCCGCGGCAAAGGCTGTTGCTGGTCGGGAGGTGGCTGGCTAACCGGCTCCAAAGTTTTAATTTGCGGAGGGGCTTGACCTACCAGGCCCGGAGGATGCGCTAACTGTTCTCGGGGACCATCCAACTGTCCAGGAGGACCTTGAGGCTGCTGTGGCCCTTGCTGGCGTGGTGGCGGCTGTTGTTGTGGGTTATAGTATGCATTTGAACTGGGGTAAGGACTCTGGCCTTGTGGCCCAACACCAGGTCTTGGACCAACTGGCTGTGATTGTCGGTGCTGTGGTGGTGGTGGGCCTTGCTGTTGTGGAAACTTCTGTGGGGCGCCCTGCTGTTTTACTTGTTGCTGTTGTAGAGGGGGCCTCTGCTGCTGCTGTTGTTGCTGCTTGGGTGGGGGGCCGGGCGACTTTGATAGTTTGCCCAACATAGATCCAGTCCTCCCAAAGACATCCTTTAAATGGGTTAATAGGTTTGGCCCAGCACCCCCCATCCGAGAACTTACAATTGAGAACCCCTTTTTATGGGTAGGTTTTCCAGCACCATCGCCGGAACTCCTCTTATCCTTGGACTCCTTAGACTTCAGTTTTAGGAAAGAAGTGCCTCTCCTCTGAGCCTTTTCAACTGGCTTGTGATCCTGTTTCTCACTTGGACTTTCCCTCCCAGCCTTTTCCACTTTGGCACTCAGACTACCGAAAAGGTTCGAACGTCGCTTTCCCTGAGAACTCGACGTGGATGGCTGATACTGGCCCTGCGAATTTCTACCTTGGGAATCGAAAGACCCCGCATCTGTAGACTGTCGCCTTCCACTAACGTTACTTAAAGTCTTGACCAAACCCGTAGAGTTCCTCTTGAGTCCTGGTTCGGGATCAGGCTGAGCTTGGGGCTGACCGTGCTGGCGAAGTAGCGAGCCAGGACCACCCATTGCGCTAGGTGAAACTTGGCGGAGCTGCCCTTGTGGTGGTTGTTGCTGTTGGAGTGGTTGAGCCGTTTGATACCCAGCGGCGCGTGGTTGAAACCCCGGTTGATATTGCCCCTGAGGGGTTGGACCATGCTCCTGATAAGGTCCCCGAGGCTGGGATTGTTGCCCTTGTGGACCGCTCTGATAACCTTGAGGCGGCGTTTGATCCGGCCCTTGGTTCGGATACCCTGGGAGCCTGTTTTGCTCATTAGACTGTTGAGGTTCCGGACCAGTCCTTAGCGTCGATGGGCCTTGCGGGCCCTGGGGCGGATAGCCTTGAGTTCCTGGTTGGGGTGCCGGCCCGAGCCCGGCGGCATACGGACGTTCCCGGGTATCATCGAGCGGTTGCTGAGGGTGTTGCTGAGCCCCCTTGCCTCTCTGGTCGTGTTGGGTGGGGGGCGGCTGCCGAAGACGAGCCGGCGGCGCATATAAGTCATCATCAGGCCTTCCTAGGCTTTGGGGGTTTTCCTGAATTGGCTCTGGAGGTCCCCTTTGCCTGTTATAGATGAAACGTTGTTGCTGGTGAGCCTCGTTAGGATTAGGAGGGTGAGCTCCAACGTGATAGCTCTGAGATCTTGCTACGCCCGCGTGGTCGTAACTGTCGGGATGATTAGGCACCCTATCTGAAAACGATCTACTCACAGTATTAGGATCTTCAGCCTGTACAGCTCGCACTGTGGACGGAGGTCCGTTCTGGTACTGGGATGGTCCCTGGTTCATGGAATGCCCCTGGAGACCACCTGCCCAGCCAGTATTCTGCTGTGGCGGATGGCCATTATGGGCAAAGTTCAGTGAATCAGATCTTGCAGGATGGGTAGGACTGTTCACCACGGAAGATGTTATAGAATCCGAACGACCCGCATATCCACTAGGATAGGTGGAGGAGGCTAGTGAATTAGATCTTGTAGATGGCTGTTGAACCGGTGGAAGGCGTTCATGCACAAAGGTCAATGAATCCGCCCTGCCGGGGGTCTGTGCAGTCACTGGGGAATTAACAGCAGGGTTTTGTCCCCGAGTACGAGACAACAAACTATCTGTTCTTTTCGGGTATGGGTGTTGGGAGGAAGATGGCGAAGGATATGTACTTTGGCCACTATGCCCTATCGGCGGTGAAACAGTCAGGGGTGATTGTGAATGACTCTCATCCCCCCGGGAGTGCGGTGTAAATCCATTACCTGCAGGGAGTCTATCTCCTGCTGTCTGGCCAGGCGGCTGGTAGAGAGACGACTGCGCTGGCGCATCTTGTGGGGGTTGGCTTTGCATGACCAGGTGCTCCTGGGCTATCATTTGTTGATGTGGAATGGGGATAGCAAGCTGGGGGGGTTGATCCTTGACCGGGGGCGGTGGGGGCGGCAATTGAGCCTGCGAGGATCGCTCAGTAAGATCAGATTGTGGATGTGCACGTTGCGGCGGTGGGCCCATCGACCCTTGCTGAAACTGTCCTTCATTGTCGAATTGACCATATTCCTGCCCCTGCTGTTGGAGCCGTTGCTGATAACCCTGCTGCTGCTGCTGCTGCTGCTGCTGTGGTAAGGGCTGTGCCCCTTGGGGTATGGGTGGTGGTGGAAGCCCTGCTTGGTGAGGATGCGGACCTTGAGGCGGACCCAGAGTTGGATCCTGGGGTATGCCTTGGGGAGGGTCATGCACACCCTGCGGGCCTTGAGGATATTGACCAAGGTCCTGAGTGTGTGTTTGGTGCTGCCCCTGGTGGGGCACACCCTGCGGAGGAGTAACTTGTCCCTGTGAACCCTGTTTGTGATTGCCATTAGACGGCGGCGCACCAACCAAGCCAGATGCAGTAAAAGAGTTCTGGAACGACCCAGAGGATGCTAAAGTTCTTAAAGACCCAGAAGTAGACGGAGGAGGATATTGCTGTACCTTCTGTGAAGGCTGCACTCCCAGCAGTGCCCCATCTTGTCCTTCCTTGTTACCCTACATTCGGTTAGCGATACTAAAGGCCTGCGATTTCCGGACACTGTATACCTTCTTCAGCCTATTGAAAAGCCCCCGCGCTTTGTCAACTACCGGACTAACATGCTGACCGCCAGACGCCCCAGGTGCTTGTGGGGCGGTGCCTGCTCTCGGGTCGTCTCCACTGCCATGCTGTCCTTGAGATTGTGGAGCCCAGCCAGCATTATGCGGAGGAGGTGCGACTTGTTGATGTGGTTGTTGCTGTGGGGGGTTCGGAGAATCATCAACACTAGGCCGTCCCATCCCCATGAATGCCCTGCTGGTTGACTTCTTCACCTCTTGTATTGCCGTCCCCGGCCGCTGTTCAACCTGAATCTTGAGTAACTCTTCGCCACCATTCTCTTCCATCATCATCCAGCTAACCCAGTCGCTTAACCCCGTCCCGGACCCTGCGATAGCATGTGTCGCCTGGCCATAGGCAGCGATTCTATCTCTGGGCTCCGGTAATCTGGAGATGTCCCGGGGGAGCAAATATTGAGTCATCTCCTCGATGCCCTTTAGGGGGTGCTGATCTAGGTGCGCGCCGGATTGCGCTGAATCTCGCGTAGGCGACCCGCCCAATTCGATTGTACCGGTCTCTGAAATGACCAATTCTTCATCATCCTTCGTGCTAAAATCCACTACCTCAGGGGCCACTTCCTCTCCCTCCTCTTTAGGGGGCATAGGCGGCATAACCAAGACCCCGGAGGGCATCGGCATAGTATCCTTCAACATTAGAGTCTGGGGCCGCGAGAATTGATTCACTAGCTCCCTTGTAAAATCACTCTGCATAGGAGTCTTGTCCGTATCGTCTTTTCCCCCAGGTGATTCCGGACGGAGAACTCTCGTGGGTCCCCCAATTGCCTCCATGCCCTCACTATCAGGCCCAATAACACGGGACGACGCCGCAACCTCTGTCTTCTCAATCTCGCCACCCTTCTGATCTTTCTCATCCTGAATTGCGCTTTCCACCTCTGATCCAATAACTATTTCATCTGCCTTTCCTTTGAACTCAAAATCTGGCGTCACAACGTCATCAGGTTTGTCAAGCATCATCTCATCACCCTTAACCCTTATAATCACATCGTCACTAATTCTCCTGCCGGTACTATTGGATCTTGTAGAAAGTCCAGTCTGAGTGCGCGCAAGATAGTGTTTGCGGGCAATCATCATCTCCACCAATTCGGAATCCGGGGTATCCATTCCCGATGCAGGCGTTGCCAGAGGTGAATCAGCACGGAAATTGTTTTCTGGAATGCGGACAGGCGGGAGACTCATTCCAGACTTCCTGTCTGGAGTAGGGGGTTCAACAGTGGGATGTGATGGGACAGGTTGTAGAGAAGAGAGTTGTTGCTCCGAACTCGACCCAGATGTTTGAGCAAGAATCTCCAATTCCTGCTTCGCAACCTCGGCTTCTGGAGTCGCACTAGGCCTACGAGGATTCTTCGGCTGTATTGGTGGAGGCTGGGGAGGCGGAACACTTGCATCTGTCCAGTAGCTCTGATATAAACTTAGAACGTTAACGCTGTCCCGGTTTGAGTCGGGATGTTGAAAGTGTGATTGCGGCACGGGATCCACAAACCGCTGCGGTGGAGACGGGTGTTCTGGAACGGCCGGAACCGGAGGCACCGATTGATTGGCATTGTCCATCGAAGCTCTATTAGATGTTGGCCGAGGCGATGTGGTCTGGGAACGTGGCGCGGGAGTGTTGGCCCGTACCAGTTCTCCTAAAAAGCGATCAAGATCATCTTTCTCTGGACTGCTCGCTATGGAAGCGCCGCCGTCTCCCGCTGGCTGCAGTGGAACATCCAATCCCGAAGCCGAAGCCCATGTATCAGACACCTTCGATTTCTCAGTTTCATGGTCCTGTGGACCAGCCGTGTCCGGAGTGACCTGATCTAACTCTACTTCTACCCCATCCGGCATAGCAGGCGGAACTATCGGAGTTGCGCTCCGTTCAGGACCCATCGAACCCGTTGGCGATGATGATCTACTTAAACCCGCACTGAGCGCCAACGCTGAGTTCTCAAGTTTCGCTGCAGGGTCTGGGGGGGCCAATGATTTGGGCCGGGGAATCGGGTTGCTAAGGATGGGTGGTGATGGAGACTTGGGCGGAACTGGTGCACCAACAGTAGGGGGAGATAGTGATTTGGGGGGAGGAGTGGGGGTGTTGATTATTGGTGGTGATGGGGACTTGGGAAGTGGAATATCGCGTGGCAATATAGGTGATATCATGTCTCCTGGAGAACTATTTAAGTTTCCCCTATAAGGAGAAATAGGCGTTGGTACCAAGGTATCTTGCCTAGTGAAAGCGTGATCCACCATTGACCTGAATCCCACACTTTCCATCCCTGGGCCCTGTACCGGATATGATTTCTCGGGATCCGGGGTAGAATGATTAGTTGGGTACACCGGTGGTCCAACAGAAGCCTTATTACCACCCGCCTCTCCAGGCGGGTAGGGAGTACCCGTGTGCTGTAAAAACCCCGCTTCTTCTGGCGAATCGGCATATCCCGATATGATATCGTCATCCCAAGGCATAGCTTGCTCTTCTCTAGCAATATTATCCTGACCAGTGACCACAGCATCCATTGAGTGCTGGAAGTGTTGGGCTACTGGCACTGCAGGTGAGCCAGGTACCGCTGGCAATGCACCAGTTGGCGGAGGGTAGGGGCTAGGAGTAGACCTTCCTTGACGGGAGGGTGGGCGAGAGCCATTTCTCGAATTTGGACGACTTCCCGAACGACTTCCGGGGCGTGAATCTTCGTTATTGCTCTGACGACTGCTCGGTCTACCCATGTTCTCCCTCAATTCCCGAATGCGCTCCGGGCTCTTAACACCTAGTGGTGGTAACGAATCAGCGGATTGGCGACCCATACCAGGTCCGGCAGCAGATGATATTGAAGTAGTACTTTTTGGAGAGCTCATGTTAAGAATCCCTTCTCGTCTACTTTCTTCCACACCCCCCTCTTTTGCTTGATCCACCCGGGCCATAATTTCCGCCGGGCGAATGAGGGGCCGCGCAGGCTCGGGCGAGGCTGACTGTGGTGGTGGTGGTGGAACACTTGGCGGGGAATACGCCGCTTCGCGTGGAGGGGAAGGGGAATAAGATGGGGGTTGCTCTTGATAAGCATCAGCGTGCCCCATCTTCTGACCCTGAAAGTCATTTTGATCACCATCAAGCTTCACTCCTCCGTCCGGATCAAAGAATGTCCGACTGTTTCCGCTGGGATAAGTTATCATCTCCTGATTGGGGGTTTCTAACGGCTTTGCCGGCGGTGGCGGAGGGGAGCCCCTTCCTGAAGCCTGGTCCCATTGAGGAGGATATTGAGGATGCTCTGGCTCCTTTTGCGACACAGAAGCGGGCGATGGGGACGAAGTGAAATGTGGTGAGGGATTCGCTCTCGCGATTCCATCCCCCAGGGTTGGAGGCGAATCTTTGCGGATTGGCAATGGTTTTTCCGCCACACCCAAGGATTGGGTGGGGGAAGCGAAATTCGCATACGGCTGTAGAACCGGCGACGGTCCAGGACCCATTCCAAGCGGTGGCGGTACCACATCTCTCCCCGGTGCGTTGATCTTCTGAAGAGGAGACGATGGTGGAGGTGGAGGAGGCGGTGGTGAGGGAATGGCAGAGATGCCTGGAGATGCGCGCAAAGGTGGAGGAATTCTATCCTTAACCGGCGGATCCGGTAGTCTCCCCGAATCTGTAGGCGACCCTGGTTTCATACCCGATACACCTTCGTAAACTGGTAAAGGAGGTGTTCGAGCCGGGCTCGGGGTTACCGACGGCATATAGGGAAGCGCAGAAAGTTGAGGTTTGGGCTGCATTGGATACTGATGCTTAGGATGAGGCGGGGGGGATTGCCCACGCAACGCCCTCTCCCTCTGCTCCAATTCAAGCGGTGTGGGCGGTAAAGATTGTGTGATCCCCATATCAGTTGTTTCTATCCGAGGCACCGCGCTTCCGTTCCCTCTTGCTCCAATTACAGGACCCATAACGTCATCACCTCTATCAAACGAATTACTCCTCTGCAACCCAGAACCCTTACCACCCATCGACGGAGGGTCGTAACCACAATCGTCCTCATCGTCAAAATCATCATCATCACCCCATCCTCCACCGCCGTAGTCTACGGTTTTCGCTTCAACCCAGCGTTTAGATTTTGCTCGATTGATATTCGTCCTAAAGTCTCCCGGGACTAACGAAGCCGTAGGTAACCCGAGACGAGACGAATTTCTGCAGTTTGAGGGATCCAAATTAGCTCAAAAACGGTTCAAATGCACGCGAAGGGGAAATCCGGTAGGGGCGAAAAGGGACACAAACATGGGGGATCTCGTCTGATCAAACGAAGTATTATAAGTAGTATTATTTCTAGACATCTCGTCCTGCTCAGAAGCTCCAGATAGACCCCGGATGTGTGGGAGGGAGAGAGGAAGAAGGAAACAAACTGGAAAAAAAGAAGACGACGACGACGACGACGACGAAGGCGAAACCCAAGGTCTGCGACGGTGATGCCTCGTCACCCCTGCCGACACGCACCAGTCAGAGTGAGCAGCGAAATGCGGCTGAGAAGACCAAAGAGAGCACTGCGTCAGTTTCCAGACAAATGGGTCGATCAAAATGTGCTGGATGGATGGGCGGGGAAAACAAACTAAAGTTGCAGCTATACAAAATGAAAGAAGAGAAGGGAATTAGTGGTCGATTGCCCTGGGTGTCCTTCGCCTCTTTTTCTTTGATTAGCAAGAAGAAGTAATAGGGTACAGTAGACACACGATGAGCGCAATTGGGGTTGTTTAGGGGGGTGGGATAGTACCGGTACCCTAGCTGCAGTAGGGTGGTCTGTACTACGTGCCGGAAGTTCCCTCTGACTTTTTTTTATTTTTATTGATTCCCTCCTTCTCCTCCTCCTCCTCCTACTGTTCGGTCTGCCTCGAAGATTTCGGTTTGAACCGTGAGCAATCACACGGTAACGCGTGCAAGCTGAAGTCAAAAGTGAAAAAATGACTGAATTCTCCTCACACCAACACACCCACACCCACACGCAGTACACGCAGGTTTGGTTGTTTGTACCCAGAGAAGTTGAAGCTGACAAGGGAGGAGGGTTGAATAATGGGAAAAAGAAAAGAGAGAGAGAGAGAGAGAGAGAGAGAGAGAGTTTGACGCCCAAAGAAGGGAGAGAGCGAGGGTTCCTAAAGGATGCTAGGAAATGGTACCGGTAAAGAGAAGAAGCCTGTTTCTGATTCATGCACTCCCGAATTGGGCCCAACCTCTGGCCAACACCCCTGTAAAGCCCCGCTGCGATTCTCGCCGGTTGGCCGGTTGGGGTTTGTATCACCCCAAATGTGCTGTGGCGAGCTGTGGCGCGGGTGGCTTTCTGACCTCACACCATTCTGACCCGCCGGAAATTAGATGCGGCACAGTGACAGGATTAAGCCTCGCAGGGGACATATATACTTGTAGAGCCACTCTAAATTCCATCTAAGCGCATTCGGGACTTGATTTAGCGACCGCAATTACAAAGCGCAGAGTATCAGAAATCGCCATGCAGTTGCCGAAAGGAATTTGCGAAGAGAGAAAGATTGATATCATGGAACTGAGGAACAAGGTAGGGGTGGTATACTACTGTACGGTACTGTACAAGTAGTAATGGTTTGCGGGAATGCACAGTAAGATGTTCAACGCCCTTCCAGAACAAGCTGAAACGCGCGCTTGTAGATCATAGGTAAGGCAGCTATCGAGATAAGAGAGTAATAAGACACAAATCGACAAAGCATGGAAATACCGATACTGGTACACTGTTTGATTATCGGTGGTATATAGCTCACTTCAAGTACGGGTATGCTCCCGCTGTCCAATTTAACACGTATTACACGATATTCAAACCGCTACCACCAAGACCTATCGCCGGACCTCAAACGTGCTGCGGAAATTCCCCTACTGGTTTCGCTTGGTCAGGCCGTTTCGTGCTTCAACTACCGCGACTGGCCAGTACGGTATCTGTGCTGGTGGGCTGCTTCCCATTCTCTCCAACAACAACAACAACAACAACAACATCGTGATTTATGCCGAGTCTCTTCAGGAAATAGGTCCGTTACATGCTCTGACGATCAGCCCCACCCGAACTCTGTCAGAAGACTCAGGTGGTTTCATTTAATGGGTCAATTGTGTAATGGTATGGCCACTTTCCCCAGTAAAGTCCGGAGTTGGAGGTATAATACTATGATACAGCATCATCTCGTCGAGTGCCCCACCTTCTTCGGCCAATACGAAAGGAGAAAATAGCCAATATACGGTAATTTAGTTCCAGCGGCTGGCTCAAATATTTTCGGAAACAAGAGCAGCAAATGAAGACCACAAGGACAGACAGACTGGGCGATGCGGTGCATTTGCGAGTTCTGATACGAGTATCATACAGCCGGGGGGGGGGACATCTTTCGCATACAACACCGAGATGCCCCCCCCCACCACCACCCACATGCTATTTATACAACCCTAACCCAGCAGCCCTAACAAGGCCCCCATTCTCTGCGAGGCAGGCAACTGCAGAAGTTTAAAAAAACACGTTCCACGAAACCCTCAGACGAGATCATGACTACCGGTACCGGTACTCGAGTAACGACCATCCCTGCAGGGCCCCCCCTCCCCTTCTCAACAACGGCCATCCAAGCAACACATCACAGCGCTCTCCCTTCCAGGCGCATGCAAAAGTGAGCACTGTAATTTGACCTTCTCTCACCAACCGACGGACGCTGCTGCGTCTGACAGACTACCAAATAGAGAACGACCGCCAAAGCAGAGTAAGATATTATCCCGATAGCCCGCACCGCGCGCGCGACTGCTCACCCGACGGGGCCGCAGGAGAATAAGACCCAACCGGACTCTGCGTATAGTATCTCACTGCATTCGTAAAAAAGAAGTCGAGTTGTTCTCCCGTGCTCCGAAATTGTTGTGTGGCTTGATGATCGCGACAAGCTGGGCTTACATTATTCGTCTGCGCTGGAGGTTGCTGCCGGGCTAGGTCGCGTTAGGGATTGAGGTCATTTGTCGATGATATGATTGGGCGTGGGGATACCGGTATCCTGAGTGTGCTGTGCGCGTACCGTACGGTACCATGACGAGTGAGAATTGGAGCTGCTACAAGTACGAGTACACCACACAGGTCCAGCAGCTGCCGCCCAGTACCGTAGTCGATCGCAGTGAAAAGGACACCTTCAGCGGAACAATACATCTTTGAAACGACTTCCCCTACTGCCGCACCTACCGCATCTACTAACCAAACTCGTTATCCCCGTCCCGCCATGTCTTAATTCGCCCGCCCAGGGAGGGAACAGGTTTCAGTCCTAGAGGAGCCCGCTTGTACCGGCAGCAGAGCAACAGCATGCCGGTACAAGTGCAGGCAAGGAATTCTTATTATACTTAAACCACTCCGTTGGCTAAAATCCTCCCCTCCCACCTGGGGCCGGATCGGCAGTGTTCGAATTTGTTACCCAGGATAGAGACCACGCAGTAGCGATATAGCACATGCCCTAACTACCGACCGCGAGTTCTCGCGTGAGCCGATCGGATTGGCGAGTGTGAGCTTATCCTTCCCCCAGATCGGTTTCCTTTTTTTATTTTATTTTTACGCTTAAAGCGTGGCAAAATCGCAGTCTCCTCCACGTCTAGTTGTTATCCTACCGGTGTCCCATTCACCTTAGCTTTGCCTTAGTAGCCTTTGACTCCAGCCCGACCCATACGGGAGCTCACCGGTACCTTAGGATCGGCCACCGGTACCGCACGGTACTCGCGCGCCTGGGCTGACCCCTCGGCTCTTGGGCTACCGGGGGTGTGCTCCGCAGCGTACATAACGCAAATTATCACCTTAGACTCGAACCTCAACCCCCTACAAATCACCGGCATAACCCCCCCCATATACCCATCGCTCCGGGCCTATGATACCTCTGATACCTATCACAGCGGGACCATACACGCCTAGCTCGTGCTGGCTAATTACGTTATGATACGCGCTCCGTAAGGCCCTGAGTCATCTGCGGCACAAGCTCACCGTTGCCGCCGGATCGTCAACTTGTCATCTAGATTCGGGGGTTGTGTCCTAGCCCCTAGCAAGTAGAACTGGCTCAAGCGGTGGTAAGATTAGGTGGGTAGTTGGAGTGTTGGTTAGGAATGGGCTATCTTTCTTGCGAGTAGTTATGTTGGGGGAGTTCGAGCACGGGTTCGCTGCTGGTGGCAGGTTAGTGTGTATGTTATAGAGGTGTAGTGTCACAGGGAAGAAACGGTATGATAGGCTGGCTTTAATAACTTCGATGTACGATGCCGAGTGATGCTTCATGCTCCTCAAGTAGGAGATTTACGTGATCCTTTGGGCCTAGCGTTGTCATCGGGTCTGCCGGTGCTCTGTCGGTATAATTTACGCTATCGTCAGCATTGACCCCGGTGGGTGGTATTACCCGTTACTTAGGCCGGGCTCCTCCTAACGGTCACCGGGCAAGTCGGTGGGTGGAGCGTGCCCGGTGGGCCAGGGTATGGGATTCTTAATGGCGCCGCGTCGACGTCCCGGGGGTTTGGGGGAGAGTGAGGCCCATGGTCTATCATTCATAATATTCGGCGCTACTTCAGAAAAATAAGGAAACAAATGGGTTTTAAACTATGGCAATGAAGGTGGAGGGTTTGGTGGGAAACCACCTTACAAATAGAAGTAAGGAAAGCGAAGGATGGGGGAAATGAATATAGTTTTTTTTTTTATAGATGCGGGATGGAGAATCGGAAGTGAGAGAGTTGGGGTGGGTGATTTATTCCTCCTCTCCCGCCTCCTCTCCCGCCTCCTCCTCCTCGTCAACGTCCTCGTCCGTATCGGTAGCCGAGGGGACGGGCTTTTTGGTGCGCCTCGAGGAGGACGCGCTGCTCTTGCGACCCATGCCCTTGTTTGTGGCCCTGCTGCTGCCCATACGATTCGTACCCGCGCCCATTTTATTGCGTATATTTCCCATCGCACCGCTCATGCGACTGCCCATACTCATCATGTTGCCAGTGCCGCTCTTCGTCCTCCCACCCATCATGGGGGGTTGGCCCATAGGCGTCATCGTGTATGGCATCATGGCCGGCCCCATGTCACCCATCATGCCGCCCATTGCGCTCATCATACCACCCATGCCCGGCATCATACCCGGCATACCCTCCATCCCTGGTACGCCCATCGTAGCTAGCATGCTGCCGGCCCCCATCATGTCACCCATCCCCATCGTGCTGCCCATCCCGGGCATGTTCATCATACCTCCCATCTCTGGCATCATGCCCGACATGTCACCCATACCCGGCATCATACCTGGCATGCCGCCCATACCACTCATACCTGGCATCATACCTGGCATCATATCCGGCACCATACCTGGCACCATACCTGGCATCATATCCGGAATCATACCTGGCATGCCGCCCATACCGCCCATACCTGGCATCATACCTGGCATCATACCTGGCATCATATCTGGCATCATATCTGGCATCATATCTGGCATCATACCCGGCATAATACCTGGCGTGCCACCCATGCCGCCCATACCCGACATGCTACCCATACCAGGTGCCATGCCTGGGTGAGCCATAGGGTTCAAGATAGTGTTAGCGGTCTGGCCGAGAGCACCGAGAATCGAAGAACCGATACCTGGGGCCGAAGCTGGGGCCGGCTGGCCAGGTATTTGTGGCTGAGCAGGAGATGGACGGAATAAATTGGTGAGAGGGTTGGACGAAGGTGGGGCAGGCGAGGGAGGGAGTGCCGCGGGCTGCTGTGGGGTGGCCGGGGGTGGGGCCACCGGTGGAATGACTGGAGGGGGGGAGGCAGCAGGGGAAGGTGTCGACGGTTTCGGTTGCTGTGCCGCTGGTGGGGGAGCAGCAGCACTAGTCGCGGGAGGGCTAGCAGCACCGGGAACGGGCGCAGGTCCACCGCCTGGAGCGGTAGGCTTTGGTGCTGCTGCTGGTGCGGGTGGTGGCTTCACAGGAGTGGACGGCTTCGTAGGTGGAGGCTTCTTTAGCAAGTTTAGGAGGGCTCTACGAACCGCTGGCTTATCTGGCCCATCGCGCTTTATCCTTTATGAATGTTAACCGGTCTTCTTCTTTTTCCATTTTCTCAAATAAAAATGACAATCTCGGGATAGCTAGTGTTCACTTATGATGAATTTCAACAGGATTGAATTTAGTCCCGTCTTCCTCTGCTACTCCTCCGTGCCTCTCTATGTTGACGTTTATATTGGGCTCTGTAGGATCTTGCCGTGCTAGCGGGGCACATGTCGTGGAAACAAATAGGAGCGCACCACAGATTGCCGTGATTGCCGTTGAGAGCTTGAGCCGGGTCATTATAATGGCCCGAGGGTGGTCAAACCCCCACAATATGCGTTGGCTTGTGCGTCGCGGTGGAAAGTAAGACTCAGCTAACCACGCATTCATATCTCGTCAGTATTGTAAAAATCCGCATTATTTTAATAATGAATCGCTCACCAGCTACTCAGAGGGCCCAAGGGTAGAGTTTAGTAGAGAAATATGTACGAATGAAAAGATCAACCTAAGATCAACTTAGGGGCAATAAGGTGGGAGAGAATGGATAGGTACGATAAGTAACCTGGTCAAGTGCGAAGGGAGGGGGAAGAGTCGATACTCTAGCGAACCTAGGGTGCCGGGAGGTCTGCTCACTTATACCTTCTACTGGACCTCCGGAATTATGTTCTATTAACATATTATACGGTGACCTATTTACCCTCGGCCAGTCAACGACAACTTCGGTGGCTTCATTTTAGTCTGCTGGGTTAGGGGTATCTGGTCGAAGGAGGGTCGTTTTCATTGTACCCGGTGGGTGCAGAGTTAAGAGCAAAAGTTGGACTAGTGAAACACCGACAGAGATGTGACCCTGGAACCTCTATCTGGGTTAAAATAGCTTGCTGGCTAATCTTGCTGATTATTCTCTGCGATCCTTCAGAGTGGTACAGTACAGGGAGGTATGGTAATATAATATGCCCACGCCGGACTCTTGGCCTACCCCATATCCTCAAGCAGAACACATCAAGTGGTAATGTCCCATTCCCAAGACTTGCTGACAATTTTTGTTGGATTCCCTGCCGCAGATGAAAAAATCAGGACCGATTTGTAGGCGAGAGACTGGTGCTTTCAAGGGTTATTGGGAGAGCACCGATCCCGAGCGGTTTTCCGTTGACGAAATTGGTTATTTTCCCTCCCGTTTTTTCGCACTACTGTATGGGCTCTTGGGACCGACCGACATCATCATAGGAATGATGGAGGCAGAGGCGTTGGTTGGCGGGTGCATAAGGTGAATGAAACAGCGCGGAAGGGGTTGGGGCACGGGCAGCCCTTTATAGAGGCAGGAATCCGTGGAATGGATTATCATGACGCCGCAAACCCTCGCTTTCGGCAATATCTCCTTTCGGCTATCGGGTTTGTTTTCTGTGGTTTTTTTGCGAGTTCACAAAATAGAGCAATTGGAAGCGGGGCGGACTTACGAAAGTAGCAGTAGTAGTGGGTGAGGATTGAGTCGTGGGTGGGGATTTTCTGATTGTCAAGGCACTAATTTCGCGTCGCCGATTACCCCGTGACTATTCTCTGAAGGAGTTTATCAGCGCCTTCCCGGCAAAGTGCGGTACCGTAGTGGTGGAGTCGCTTATTGTAGATAGATAGAGGTAGACTAAAGGATAGTTTAGAGAAGAGGGGCATATTGTCGTGATGGTGGTTTTGATGGTACCGTAGAGGATACGGAGATGGTTGAATAACTTATGGCAGACTGCGAAGGCTTCGCTTAAAGCAAGGGTGTGTGGATGCGGTAAAGTTAGGCTCAAGTGCGGTACTGTGCCATATTAAGTTCAAGTTCACGCATACAACAGAGCCCCCTCACGGTATCACAAACGGGTTTTTGGTCTGCCCAAAGAACTCACAATGGGGATGACCTCCACAGCGGGATTCAAGCGTTTTAAGCGTTTTAATCCAATCGGTGAAACTCGGTCAAGTAGCCAACTACGGCACGGTGCTATACTTCTTGGGATTGTCCTCGGCGCTGTCTCAGTCTCACTTCGGACCTGGGGTCTGGAAACGTCAATGATAGTTTGTTCCACAACTGACCTCTAAATGAGTCGCCGGATGCCCCATCCCACCCATTACAACTTACAGTATGATAAACTTATTCAAGTGTAGGTGGGTACTTGTATACTGTATTCCTATCGTTACGTGTGACTGATATAACTGGGGTCCGCTTGCCGAAAATATATTTAGCAGAGGCACACCCCTTCAGAAGTGTTGGCTCAGGCTATGATATAAGAATTCTCATTGTGAGCACATTACCAACCATACCGGTATATGACCGTAGCCTGGAATTCGCGCGGGGGGTTCAGAATAAATAAATAAAAAAGGTCTGAGCCGATCAAGTACCATGAGGCTTACACTTTACAGTACAGCTAAGGTGTGGTTTCATATGGTGAGTGAGTTCAGTGAGTTTTCATATTATCGTGTTTGCTGCGGACACCCGGGTACCTGTACACGTTCACTGGCTAGAATTGTGTCTTGCTGCATTGCAGGTTATTTCACTTCTCTGTTCTAAGACCTTGGTGAGGAGGGTTTAGTCGATGCTTATCTTTCTTGTCACTGTCAAGCCAACCGCCTGGCCTCGGGTTCCCTTTCTTTATCTGGGCCTGTCCGCCGAGGGAAGGACGCGTACATCCTTTTTTTCTCTACACGAACTGAGGTTTAATGAGATAAGAATGAGGATGAGGAGGTGAGGGGTTTGGCATATGTAAAGAGCATTCAAGTATATAGAGTAATGAGTCTTCCCTCCCCTTGCCAGGCACACATTCCTTATGCAACAACACCCTCGCCCAGGCTTGGATACATAATAGAAGACTTGGCCTTCTCAACTCCTCCCTCCCTTAACGTTACATCCTCAAACCAACGATACATGCAAAGCCTGAGCCAGATGTTTTCTCTGTCCGAATTTATGACCAGAACTGCACGTTCCTCGAGGAGGAGTGGCCTCTCAGTCAGACCTCCGAGCGGAAGTCCCTCCGAGCCAAGAACCTCCATTGTTCATGAAGGGGCCTTGATAGCTGGGGTTATGAGAGTGACCGTTAGGCTTCGTGGCGATTTTGGCGGAATGGTCCATACTACTTCGGTCACGTTCCAGTAAGTACTGTGTTGTTCTTTCGGCCGAGGAATGTGGGCTAATTCTTGAGCAGTGCTTTTGATGGGCTCGGAAGGCAGATAGACGCAGCGCTAAACAGACATTTCGGAGCAGGGGCCGTTGGAATTGCCTCGCCCACAGGAAAGGTCATCACCGAAGATTATCAGATGTATCAACTGCGCTACCCGGGCTATTCTTATACCTTTTGCAACGTGGTGTACGACCGGAGGCACGAAAGCCAGCATCCACCAATCACGATCCCTTCTCAAAAAATCCTCCTCGAAGTTGCCGACGACGATATAGCCATCGACGGTGGAGAAAGAATACGCTATGTTGACCCTGCCCTCAATTATAGCACCATATATATAGACCACGCTGGACTATCCATCACGAAGCCGGAGCAACACGAATATCAGAAGCAGCTTGCAGTACAGAGAGGCGACTATTACGTCCCTCACAGTGAGCTTCCATCATATGAGTGCGTTCCACCAAGAAAGCTAAGCCAGAGAATTGAAGATGCGTGTTTTACTTGCGTATGTTGCAGAAGCTGGATAGCACATTTTTTGGAAGAATATGGAGGGCAAGCATTGGAGACGATGGCTAGTAGGGGTCCGAGTAACTCCCGTTCTGGACGGCGGAGGGCTTTAACTAGCCACCGGGTGATGTACGGGCATGATAGGCCGTTACGTGCGAGAGATTTTGATGGATTGAGCTTGGAGCAGAGGAGGTTGTTGGTAAGGGCTCGGGGGAGTGCGATTGCTGTATGATTGTCTATACTTATCTCAGTGTATAGTCTTGCACTTACCTGGGACATAAAATATCCAAGATTGGGGGGCGGAGGAGACCAAGGAGATCTCCTAAACTCTGATGGGCTGAGCTTCGGCCTTTCATTTAATGGGCTCTTTTTTAACACCATCTTTTCTTCCTGTAAGGGACGGCTGGGGGTACCGCGTTTGTTGTTTCTTCTTTTCTTCTTTTTAGTGCCCGTTTGGCATGCCGCCGTATATAAAAAATGCCACTCTTCCTAAAAACTTGTTTTTGCTGAAGCTTAAACCCCTTCGACAAATGGGTAGACAAATATTCGTATCTATCATAGATGACCGTTGCCGTTCTCACTATTGTAATCAGAGGAAAAGTCTATTAGGAGGCCTGTAATTTGAGCTATAGGCAAAAGGATGCAATTAATAATAAGATTAATTATTTCCTGCACGAGAGAAGCGACATTAGCCGTGTAAAGGGGGCTTTTAGGGTCTTATAGTGCAGGGTTTTTTCTAAAGGATACATGTAGGGCAGGTCTGCTCTTGACTCATCAAATATCACTCGTTATGGTCGGCATCAGGATCGGCCTTGAGGTGTCTTCTGAATATCCGGCTTCATCTTTACTTCGTCGATCACCGGGGAATGTGTAGCTTAGATGTCATGCTTACCAGCAACTATGCTATTCTTGTGGTGGCGTGGCAATCGGGGATCCCTTCGTGCGGATAGGCCCTTCAAACAAGATGTTAGCGCTGAAGAAAACGATCTTAGACCGACTCCATCATCTTACATCGTGTTGGCTCGGTTAGATTAGGAAAAAGAAGGAGCTCAAATAGTCGGCTAGGTATATATGACGCAACTCACTCATAAACTTCCTTGACAGCACCAACCCATCACTACATCCCTATTTAGAAGCTTTCTTACCTTAGGTTACGCTGTGGCTGAAGGGGGATAGCGTATGATTTGGCCAATGCGAGAGCAGCCTGTCCTATGGAGATGCCAATTCATTCAAACAGTTCTGATCCACACCACCACCCATCCCACCACCCATCCCTTCCCTGTCGGCCAATCCAATCCACCCAACGCCCACAAAATGCCGCTGGCGCTCACCACCTCGCACTCCCTCCCAGCTCATGTATTCAAGAACCTCTCACTAATCCTCCTCAGCGGTGTCTTTCTCCCGATATCAACGGTAATCTTCCTCCTTAGTCTCTTGAAAGAATGCATCCGGCCAAGTCCCGCCGCCCAGCTTCTCCCGCCCGAAAAACGCAAAACAGTAATGATCAGTTCCCTGGAGATGACGAAGGGGCAATCGTTAGCGCGGAGCTTTTACCTTGCCGGTCACAGAGTCATCGGCATTGATATTGCTCGGGGGGGAGTAATTTCCAGCGGACGGTTCTCGAGAGCAGTGGAAACTTACTACGTTGTTGACTCGCCGGTCTCGGAGGAGGACGGGGGGCAGCAGAGATACGAGGATGCGCTGCTGGATATTATTGAGAAAGAGAACGTAGATCTGTGGATCTGCGTGTCCGACGTAGCAAGTACCATCGAGGACGCCGTCGCTGCAGAAAAGATCCGTCTGGAGACCAAATGTGAAGTTTTCCAGCCATTGCCAGAGACCTGCAGAACACTCCACTACAAGAACCTCTTCATCCAACACACTGACAAGATCGGCCTCGACATACCGGAGACCGTCTGTGTGACCAGCCGCGCCGAAGCGCTCCAGTTCATAAAAGCGAGGGAATCCAGCGGGAAGAACTACATCCTCAAAAGCATAGCCTTGGACGACGACGACGTGCCCTGCTCAGACATGACGATATTCCCGTGTCCCACGACTGAGGAATCAGAGGCCTGCATCTCCGAGCTCCCAATAAGCACTGACCACCCCTGGCTCTTCCAGGAGCATATCACCGGACATATATTCTCCACACACGCTGTTGTAACGAACGGGCAGTTGCGCGCGTTCGTGGCGTGTCCGTCGTCGGAGTTACCAATGCACTACCAAGGGCTAGAAGTCTACAGAAAGCACTCGTTGAAGCTACAAGAGCTCACGCAGCGGTACGTGGAGAGTTTTGAGAACGGATGCTTGACCGGACAGGTCTCCTTCGATGTTCTCATAAGCGAGGGGGAAGATGGGAAACTAACATTATTCCCGATCGAGTGTAATCCGAGGACTCACACTGCTGTTGTGTTGTTCGAGGGCGCGCCGGAGCAACTGTGCCAGGCTTACTTATCCCTCCTCGAACCAGCGTCGGAGAGGCAGAATGGAGCCTCGGGGGTGGGGTATTTTGTCCCTAACCACCCAGAGGCCGAGAGGTATTACTGGTTTGGACACGACCTCGTCACCCTATTCTTCCTCCCCTTGATGGAAGGGAGTCGAGTGGTGGAGGCCTTGGGCGAATTCTTCACTCACTTGTTTTTGTGGAAAGATGCCACATTCAGGACGTGGGACCCCGCGCCGTTTTGGTGGCTCTATCATGTTTACTGGCCCTCCTTATTTTGGCAGTGCCTTGTTTCCGGGACCAGGTGGAGCAGAGTTAATGTCAGCACTACAAGAATTTTTGAGATGTGACTGGGTTTTTTGTTTTCTTCTCTTTTCTTCCCCTGTCTTTTTATTTTTATTTTTAGAATTTGAGACCCTTGAGTGAGGGTTGTCAGAGTGATAGGTGGTGAGCGGAGGCTGCGCCTGGCTGATCGGGATGTCCTAGGGATCCGCCGAGTGACCGGGGTGGGAGAAAGAGAGTTCCTAACCTTAATTTTGTATAGGAGAAGATATTGCGGGAAATGGGGTGTGAGTCTGGGATAGTCACGCCAATGTGGAAGTTCCGGCGACGTGGGTACAGAGATGTGATCTCAGCGGTCCCCGGTACTAGCACACTCTATCGCACAGAATCATTAATATATTTCATATTGTTGATTAGCATTCCTTGTACGAGTCGAGCGCAGGGGGGTACAAGGGATGGGAAATAATCATAGTGCATCACTCACACTTCTCTTAGTTTGGGGTTCTTGGGTTTTTCCTATCATACGAGTATAAAAGTCACCACATTTACATGACCCATTAGCCCCTCGCATGTTCCGCCTGCGCAGAGCACACACCCGTCTGGACCTCCTCTAGCACGCTCTCTAGAAAGACAGGCAATACCCGGCGGGGAAACGACACTGAATAAGGACTCCCTATCGCCACCTCCTCCTCCTCTAGTCCACCGCCTTTCGATTGCGTGCATTCCTCCAGTACTAGCGCAGTCCTTCCCGTTCTGCTGGGAAGAGATTAATTCCGGCATCCTTTGCGGTACGTTTGAGGGCCCTAGCCTTCCGCATGTTTCAGGGCCCTGGCTGGACTGCGGGGAAGGGATTCCGGAGGGATGCTTTGGCTTCGGGGGCCTGGGATGCCGGTCCCTGGGAGCTCGTATAGCCCTCCTACTATACTATCTTGCTGTCTCCAGTGAGATTTGGTGGTTTCCGCCAATGTGATGGTGGGGTTGGCTCATTGTATCCACTATCTCGGGCACGATACTCGAGCACTACGGGCACCGCAAAAGAGTTCTCTCGTGGGATTCGGCAAGGTTTGGGGCGCGGTCCTGAAGCCAGTCACAGACCGGGATCATTGTGTTTTGTCTAAATGCTTCTCTGATGATTGTTGGGGAGCCGCTCTCTCAGCTTCTTTGAATACTCCTGGAGCATCTACAGAGTTCCGATACAAAAAAACGTTGGATTGGCAAATATTTTCGTCAGGGACAGTGAGTCCACTTTTGTGGCCCACAGGCGCGTACTAGTTTTTTGATCCATCTTTTTGGATAGCTGCTTACGGTAACCACACTTTCTGTCGCTATTCACTCCGTCGATGGCGGTGTCACCCAATTTAAAGCATCATTCAAGAAAATAATTTTGGTATTCAATCACTCCACCCTGATGCTGTGAGAACCACATGGCAATTTACAAAGTATCCGGAAATATTGGCACTAAAGCATTCGAATACTTTATGAATTACCAAGCACTCTTATTGTGGGATCCCACCCACAAGAAGCTGTTTAAGAGACATCCATAGTTTACGGGCAATTGACGGGGTACAGGCAGATCGCCCCTTCTCCACCTGGTAATGCTTTTCCGTTCAACTTCTCCATTTCCTCATCCGAAAGCTCGAAATCGTACACGTCCGCGTTGGTCTTGATTCTCTCAGGATTGTCACTCTTCGGTAGTGGGACAAAGCCCCTTTGAAGGGACCAGCGAATCAACACTTGTGCTGGAGTGACGGAATGCGCCTCTGCGATGGATACAACGTCTGGATCATCGTTCTTTCGTGCGCGGACAATAGGCGTGTATGCCTCGAGCACGATGCCCTCTTTGAAACAGTAATCCACAATCTCGCTTTGCTGAAGCCAAGGGTGAAGCTCGATTTGATTAACGGCGGGAATGGTTCTAGAGTATTCCTTGATCTCTTCCAAATGCTTTATTCCGCTATTTCTTTTGTTAGTATCCTGTCTCGTAGGTTACGGGAGGAGACCTACAAATTGCTCACCCCGATATTCTTTGCCCCTCCTTCGCTCTTCAATTTTTCCAAGGCCTCCCACATCTCCCTTCTGCCGCCTGGGCCACTTCTGGGCGTATGGATCAGGAACAGGTCAACCCATCCTAATCCAATCAGCTCAACACTTGCCCTTAAACTCTCGAGAGTTTTCTCGACATTCCCTTCCGGCTCCATAATCTTGGTGGTAATAAAAACGTCGCTACGTTTCAAACCGCTTTTACGAACAGCTTCGCCGACCGCTGCTTCGTTTCCGTAGAACTTTGCCGTGTCAATGTGTCGGTAACCCTTATTGAGGGCAGCGAGACAGCTATTGACGCATTGGTTGGGAGGAGACCGGAAAACACCGAAACCAATTCGAGGAATTTTCATGGGAGTATGAGGGAGGGGGAGAACATCTTGGATAGTGAACTTTGGCATAGCAAGTTGTATCTTTTTGATGAACGAAATGAAGATAGGGGGTTGGATTGAGTTGAGTTGATGAGGGGCTTAAGAGATGTGGGTGGAGAGGGGTTGGAGAGTGCTGGTGTGCATGATCGGAGGCACGGGTTGCTGCGTCATGACAGGGTCACACACGGTTCAATTCGATATGTTGTACTCGAGGACTCGCTATGCTCGGGTACCTGGCCGGCGACGCTAATTTGAGAGCCCGCTTAAGTTTAGAAATCTCCTCCGCTTGTCTTTCTTCAGTACCCTCCCTCTTTTTGAGGTCGGCCACCTGCCCCCGAACCTGCCCAAAGTCCCCCTCTTGCTGGATGACCCACCCCTGGAGGTAGTCAACCCGTTTTGCAAGAAAGGGGACCCCCGCCTGACTATCCTCTACAACCTTGACTCGCTTTTCGAGGCCCTCCAGAGCAACGATCCTCCCTTGTAGAAGAGGGATCAGCTCAAGGGCCTCTTTGGCTTGAGCGAGCCAAGGCTATAGAGCAATGTCGGGAGGGGGCGGGAAGGGGGGGAAGGGCAGCACTACCACCACCACCACCGGCGTTCGGGGGGGGGGGGAGGATGATGATGAGGGGCGGGGTTGGAGTTCTTTCGGAGACGGTCCCTGTATCGGTAGATTGCTCGCTCTGGGTTGTGGGTGGTTCTAGGAAAGAATAGAGACTTTTGTTTTTTTGTTAAATCCGCGGTTTATTCGTAGTTAGAGGAGAGAATAGAGACTGACTTTAGGTAATATATCGATACCTCACGTCTCCCCCACCGTGACGCGTCTGATGGCTGGACGGACAGCTCAGAGAACACGAATGGTAGCCGCGAATGGCTTCCTGCGTTCAGCAATATTTTTTGGGGATCTGGGCTGCGGAAGTAATGATTTGCGGTGAGGATTTTACGCAGTGGACGGAAACCGCTTAAGTGGAGATGAGGATCATGATTGATCGATGATAACTTGATGAGAGGAAAGACTTGAGGAAGGTTGTGTATAGGAAAGAAGGTGTCAAGCGAGGAAAGGTGAGAAGGAAAGAAAAACAAGGGGGGTGAAAACATTTTCAGAGCTTGCGCATCCTTTGACTAGTGCGTACGTATGCCTCTGCGGCCACAGAGTGCGGGCACATCCCGCATCAAGTGCGGCCATTAAACTGCCATTTCCAACAATATTTCCAACAATATTTGTTGTAATATGCGATTGGAACTCGAACGAAGAAGTGATAATAGCAAAAGAGTCAAGATAATAGATTGCCACAAACTACTAATTGAATGACAGGAACGATATAGACAAGCTATATAGTGAGATGACTTGGTTCCACTTCCACCAAGTCTCCGTAACAAAGAACAAAGGCATTGAAAGAAAACACATATAAGAACAAAAGAAATAATAAAGAAAGTATAAAGAAGTCCGGACTTGTACCTGGCTTGAGAACAAATATAAAGACTTAGAAGAAGAATTTGAGAGGAGAAAGAAACCATATTTGAGAGGACCAAGAAATCATATACGAACAATATTTCCAACAGCAGTAGGCTTCAAAAAGTCACGAAAAACGGCAACGGCAACGGCTGACCACAAAACTTTCACACTGCAATACAGCACAACAAAACAAGAGTTTATAAAACCAAGAATATATAGTGATACAAGAAGGGCTCTAGTCTTCTACCAACGGGTAGGGCCACCTCCTCGCTTAAGACAATTAGCTACACGCCTTGGCATACTATCAATGAAACCATAAATTCTCTCCCACGGCAATGCCTCCCATACCTTCTGTGCTAGTCCAATCAGCTCCTTCTCACTACGGGGTATTCTCCTCCTCTCCCAGACTGCTTTCCTATAGTTGGTTTTGAATAAAAGCCAAACATTCTCGATTGGGTTGAAATCAGGTGAGTAGGAAGGCCAGTCCATCCTTTCTATACCAAGGCGCTTACGATATTTCTCCATATAAATAGAAGTATGATAGCTGGCACCATTCTCTATAGTTTGAACACCAGCTTTCTTATAAAGTGGTCGAAGATGTGGAATGAGAATTTCATGGACATACTGGTGTGAATTGAAGCCCAGTCGATCTCTATCACTCTTTCGCTCATCTTCGGTCCGCCTTCGCATAGGAACAAGCCGTGCGCGGAAACTATAGGTAAAACCAGCCCAGAAGCCAACCACAATACTCTCTCCAACAAAGGTTGGCTGAAGGTTCTTCAAATCATAGGGGCCATTGGGTCCGGGAAGTCATCGCTCTTTTCATCTATAACCCGTTCCAGTAGCAATTTGAAGATATACTTCATCGGTATAATAATGCTTCCGCCAAACTGAAATCTTCCACTTGCGCCGTAATCTACACCATCTCTTTCTTTGTCTCCTATTGTGAGGTCCTATCCATGGCTTGCATCGAGCAAGAAAAACCCGCCATTGCAGGGTGTGCAGGTAGTGGCTGAGAGTTGAAACCCCAACATCAAGTCTGGATTCATGTAAAAGCTCTCTAGCTGTCGCACGAGGATGGTCATCAGATAACCGGGCAAGGTATCTTTTATCACGGTCATTGAGCTTTGGGGGCCTTCTAGTGCGAGGTGTTTGAGGATTAATGTCGCCATACATTTTCCAGCGCCGGTAGATTCTGTAGGCTTGGGCTCGAGAGACACCTGTTTCTGCCTCAATTTGAGGGAAACTCATGCCCAAAGAAGGAAGTTCGATTATTCGGACCCTCTCATTTAAGGTCGTTTCGCGTCGCTTTCCGGCTGCTTTATTCCACGGCATTGTGCTCGGGAGTTGTTGTGCGGGGTTGCGATTGTCTTGATGCGAAGCGCCAAGCCTTTCGTGACTCTTTGAAGCCTACTGACAGTAGTATCGAGTGATCGCCTGTGATTTCAACACTGGGGAAGGAATCCGATGCCTTTGTCTTACCTTTTGTGGCCTGAAATCCTTAGGAATGACTGGCGTCCTGGGGTTTCCTGGACGAGTCAGGTAAATTACCGTGATTGGAAAATGTATTGTCCGAGTCGTACGAGTGGAATTTTGTTTTGTTGGATAAGTGGGATAGACTATCGCGCACTATACGAACTGTAGTAAGAGTATGTGTTTGGAAGATTAGGACGAGAGAGGCATCTATCCTACTTGCATTCAACGAAAGAAGATGCACATTTGCACTATTTTGGACAAAGCATCTGCAAATCTCTGTAAAGCAATGTAAGGTGGGGCAAGAAGTTCATAAAGACCCCCATTATTGTGCTAGGCATATTCTAGCAGCCTTCTTATATATTCACGTCGCTCGCTCGGTATTTCCTTGTTGCCGGCCATCTCCCTTTCTTTCTCATACGAGCTCAAGATGAAGCTTAGGGTACGATATGATCGCCCCAACCCCTCAATCCCGGACCTTAAACTGGCCAACTCAGCATCTAGCTCCGCATCACTCATAATGCCTTGACGTTTGTGAGCACTGCTCTTGCATATGGGCAAAAGATGAGCCGGAGCCTCAGGACTTTTCTGGTACGCAATAGCAGTTGTGTTCACTGACGTCGGGACATTGCGAGTATAGGTAGAATCTAACTTAGTGGCTGGGCGTCCGTCCCGTATTGGCTTTGAGTTACCAGGGTGGTCTAATCCAGTGGCATGGTGTCCATTCCCGGTCGGCTGTGCGTTATCGGCGTGGTCTAACTCAGCAGCTGGATGTCGGTTCTGTTTAAGCTCCGCATCACTCATAATGTCTTGACGTTCGTGAGCACTGCTCTTGCATATGGGCAAAAGATGAGCCGGATCCTCAGGACTTTTCTGGTACGCAATAGCAGTTGTGTTCACAGACGTCGGGACATTGCGAGTACAGGCAGAATCTAACTCAGCGGCCGGGGGCCCGTCCTGTATTGGCTTTGAGTTACCAGGGTGGTCTAACTCAGTGGCATGGTGTCCATTCCCGGTCGGCTGTGCGTTATCGGCGTGGTCTAACTCAGCAGCTGGATGTCGAATCTCTTTAGGCTCCGCATCACTCATAATGTCTTGAGGTTCGTGAGCACTGCTCTTGCATATGGGCAAAAAATGAGCCGGAGCCTCAGGACTTTGCTGGTACGCAATAGCAGTTGTGTTCACTGACGTCGGGACATTGCGAGCATAGGTAGAATCTAACTTAGTGGCCGGGCGTCCGTCCTGCATTGGCTTTGAGTTACCAGGGTGGTCTAACCCAGTGGTTTGGTGCCCATTCTGTGTAGGTTTCGTGTTACCGGCATGGCCTAGCTCAACAGCTTGGTGTCCGTTCGGTGAAGGTCTTGCGTTATAGGCACCGCCCAACTCAGTGGTTGCGTGCCCACCTGTACGCTTTGCTTTAGGAACGCCACGATCCTTCAAACCCGAGCTCAGTCTCCGGCAAAAATGGTGAACTGCAAAATGGAGAAGTACACAGTCAGTAAATTGCAGTTATCAAGATTCTGGATTTCTCAAACCAACCACACATTGCCGCCCAGTATTGTAGCGTATATTCCAAGATAAAGATATTAGTTTGTTTCTGGCAGGGGCCTAATCAGATGGAACCGAGCCGGGTTTAAGTACCCATATCGCCCACACAGTTAGAGACAGTTGACGGTGTGGCGGCTCGCAGGACTATACCACGTTCAGGCCAGTTTCGGATCACTTACTCGTAGACAGCACAACCCGGCCCTCTAGCCAGTTAGTGAGAGAAACAAGGTTTAGTTATGAGTTAACTTTGATGTTTCTTCGCTTTCTCTTCCACATATAATAGCCCAACACGGATTTTAGCCACCTTCGACTTGGCAACCGCCTCTATATGGCTAGATTCTAAGGTTCGTCGTCATTATGTGTTTTGTGAGTCAGAAGGAAAGGTTAGCCCGTATGAAAGGCCGTATCAATGAGGTGAGGTCCTCTTGTCCTCCTTCTGCTTTAAGCCTGCCTTTGATAATACTGTACGATACCGTACTGGGGGGGGTACAGGGCCGGCAAAGATCTTTTAAGCCCGGAAAGGGTAGCAAGAGTTGGGAGGAGGCTTAAGCTAGTCATTGGAATTGCTGTAGCGGGAGGCCTTGTGCGATTAAGGTTTATTGAGGATTGGTTGCAATTCGGCCGCGCAAACATCACCGAACTTGCGTTCCCTTGGCTTAATCGATAGTTACCATACGGGAATGAGTGCCCGGGTGCAAGAAACTTCTACATAAAGAGGGACATCGGTACCTGTACTCGTACTGTGCTAACTGAGTTTGCTCTAGCATTTCTTGGTCACGTGCCTGACAGTTTTGCAAGATGTGAATAGTTGTTCATGATGCAAGTTTGGTGGGAAGGTGAATACTTTATGGTGTGGGCAAGCAGGAGCCTCGCCTGCTACTTCTTTAATCCTCCATGACGGTTCCCTTGTGATAATCTGCACGATTTTCCCGGAAGGAAGCAAGAAACCCTGCCTTTACATGAGCTACATTCAGTTAACTACAAAATATAGAAATATGCCACCTTCTCATTACTTCCATACACAAGCCAGCCAAGCACTCCTATCCTTCGATCCACGGCTGCTAAAATCACTCTCGCCATTCCCTCCGTTCCTCCGCTTCCCCTCGCGGCATCGCACTGGCTTAGCCAATCATAAAAACCGCCCGACAACTGGCCCACGCTGCATGTAGGGTAGCCATTGTCCGGGGGACTGAGGTGGCGCCCTGGCAGTAGTATCGTTCGCCACAAGATCACCTCAATCGGCCTCCCCGGCCAGGTGGCCCTACAGTTTACACAGCACTCGGGCAGGGTATCCTGTGCTCGTAATGTCCTGGCGTTGGCGCTGCTATTGCATACCACAAAAATCCCGAGGTTCCGGCTGATTTTTTGCCTGTGTGCAATAGCAGTTGTGTTCACAAGCGTCAGGACATTACGAGCAGATATCCCCCCAAGGTCTCTGATGCTCAAGGAAACAAGCAGGAAGCTACTTAACCGTTAGCTATTATCCCGGACATGTATTGGCACGTTGTAACGACTTACAAACTTGGTTCCACGGGTCGTGCTCTTCAATGGGCTGATCTCAGATTCGGATCAGGTTTTCTGTGATGATTGTAATTCCCCTTTCGTCTGAGCTGGGCTAGCGATAATTTGTTCGGGTCTATGGATGGAAATCCATGATGGCTGATACTATGGGATATACCGAGGTGCTTCCAGAGCTTTGTAGGATAGATTTCAATCCTTCCTGTGAATGCGTATGAACTTTCCCCTCACATCATCGTCTGATATCGCCCTTGCTAGGCTTTATAATTTTAGTACAGCGGATCGATATGGTCGGTCCCGGTGTGGCCTTCCGGTAAGGAAATAGCCCAACCATCCTTTCACGCAGGCCAGGAAGAACCCCCTTGCGGATTCATCCAAAGCGTCAATGCAGATTCATCCAAAGCGTCAATGCCGATTCGTCTAGAGCGTCAATGCCGATTCATCCAAAGCATCAATGCGGATTCGTCTAGCGCATCGATGCGGATTCGTCCAAAGCATCAATGCGGATTCGTCCAGCGCATCGATGCGGATTCGTCCGGAGCGTCAATGCGGATTCATCCAAAGCATCGATGCGGATTCATCCAGAGCATCAATACGGATTCGTCTAGAGCATCAATACGGATTCGTCTAGAGCATCAATACGGATTCGTCTAGAGCATCAATACGGATTCGTCTAGAGCATCAATACGGATTCGTCTAGAGCGTCAATGCGGATTCGTCCAGCGCGTCGATGCGGATTCGTCCAAGGCGTCAATGCAGATTCATCCAAAGCGCCGATGCGGATTCATCCAGAGCATCAATACGGATTCGTCTAGAGCGTCGATGCCGATTCATCTAGAGCGTCGATGCCGATTCGTCGAGAGCGTCGATGCCGATTCGTCTAGAGCGTCGATGCGGATTCGTCGAGAGCATCGATGCGGATTCGTCCAGAGCATCAATGCGGATTCATCCAAAGCGTCGATGCGGATTCGTCCAGAGCATCAATGCGGATTCGTCCAGAGCGTCGATGCCGATTCATCTAGAGCATCGATGCCGATTCATCCAAAGCATCGATGCGGATTCGTCCAGAGCATCGATGCGGATTCATCCAGAGCATCGATGCATAACAAAGATTCCGCCGGAGAGGCTCTCCTCGCAGTCCCGAATCGCCCTAATCCATGTCAATTCCTGATGAAAAAATAGAGATGGAACCGAGGACATACGATAAAAGAAACAAAGCGGCGCACGCTCGGCTTATTTCTTCGGGAATGTCGTATCGTGAGTAAACTGTCGCTTCAGGATGCGCCCGATTTCTCCTTCGTCGTAGATTGCTCTTTCTACGAGTAAGTCAAAGTAAGAACAGGCGACCCTCGAAGAGTCGAGTAGCAATACAAGCAGGCAACGTCGACTTCCCTGAGTCCTATATAAGCAAGAGTATAATCAGCCACGACCTTCTTATTATCCTCCGAAAACCCTCTTTTCCTCTTGACTCACGTCCTCTAACCCCTGGATCCCCATAGCAGAATAATACAGGATTTGCGGAAGTCCTCTATTTAAACCTTATGGAGACAGCCAGGCCAGGGTTTCTCCATCCGGCTATTATAGCCTCGATTACTCGAAATTTTTCTGTAGCACCACCCGGAGTAATTGTTACGATTAGCGGCGTCTGCTAGTGGAAGTATTGTTCGGGCGTTCCCGAGGTGCTGTTGAAACGCACCATCGCCACGCCACCGCGAGTGTTGTTAAAACACTGCGGGCGTGGGCACGAGAAGCCCGTTGTGGGTGATTGAGGAAGTCGTTGAGATTCTTTGGAAGTGGAGGGAAAGGCGGGGTTATATACATTTACAGCCCCGCGGTTTTACGATCATCCAGTCCAACCGGTCCCACCCCCGGAGAAGGAAACGCCCCCACCGGCATGCAGGGATACTGATATTCGACATGAAATATTGTACAGTAGCCCCTTTCTTCCTCCCTCTGCCTGGCTATTTCCAACCTAGCGAGCCCAATTAGACCTGGGCTGTATGCCCAATGACAACAATGTGGATGAGGGGAAATACTTCCGAGAAAAAAGTCCTGATTACGCCCTCGGAGAGGCTCCATAGCTCACATGTTGTGCCGGTATGGCAGCCTAGTACAGTGCCGGCATCGTACCGATATCCAATCCAAGAACAAGACTATGCCTATGCGTCGGGCCTTGTCCCACAGTATGGTATGAATACAGTATCTCTTATCGCTTCCCAGACCAGGGATCTGCCATATTACTCGAGCAGAGGAGAAAACAATTTCTCCCGGCCATTGAGCATCCTCCGATGCGGGAGCTGTTTGGATATCCTGGCACATCTCACGAGAAACGCAAAGCCTCATACCGAACTTGTATAAAACAGCCGCTTGAGCCCCAGCCTCGGCCTTATCAATTCTGAAAACCCCGCAGTTGGCGGTGCATCCCCCGCTCAGAACTACGACAGTCAAGCACGGGAGTTAATTTGGGCCTGTGCAACTCCCGCTAATTTCCCCACCCCTCGAAGGGCTGTCGGCAAAGTGGTTTTACGGGATGCAGTTTGGTGAGCCTCTCCTCAAGTATGATATCATCATATCAACCATCCCATTAGCACAGGTGGCTCTTCACCCATCAGAAAGACATTCTCATAGAAGTGGTCCCCAAAGAAAGTCATCAGCCATATTGAAGGGCTTCCAGTGACTCAAGTCTAATAGTGGCCTGTCACATTTTTCTCCACCACCCTTGTGGGGTACGCATTGGTGCACTTACATTTCTCTCAATCAATTCTCTCAATCTAACCATTCCCCTCATTCCACCCTTGATAGAGCATATTAAGAGCAGCCGAGAGTGCTAGCAAGGGCAACTTCCCCTCCACCCCTGCTCTCGTAGAAAACAATCGAATTGGAGGGATTGCGGAGTTTCTTGAACGAGGTAGTCTGTCTGCGGCCTCCCGCACCGGAACCTGATGAGCAAGGCATTAGATAGAAATCGCTCTTCAAACCGCTTGTTCTTTCCGGTTGCAGTTGATTTTCCGGGTCTGGATGCATGATGTAGTCATTCCCGGCTCTTGATTGACAGCGGAAGGTAAAGCGCCTCCCAGCAAGACAACGAGGGGCCCCGCGGCAGAGGATGTAGGGCAGTTGGGCAGCCAGTCTGCCACGAGGAGTGCTACTGTTTGCCTTGGATTTTCTATGGCGAATAGCACTTGATTTCGGTTGGGGTCTTTTTGCTAGGGGGCAATGCTGTTCTTCCACAGCGCGGCACTTGCCCGCATCACTATTATAGAAATATGTTTCCAGCCTCAAATGGTGTTTGTGGTACTGTACCCAGAGTTTGTGCATGATAATGTGTTATCGCCGGTGATACCGTTACCGCACTGCTGGCACGCTTCTTAGAGAACATGCGGTGGTGAACGTGATATCGTAAAAACTCGACAAACTCGCGGGGAAGCCAACTATATTGTCCTAAGCGCAGATAACCCGCATGGTGATTCTGAAAGTTGTGCTCGAAGCACGGTGGCACCCTTTGTTTGTCTCAACTGGTCTCTACAGTATGCAATAAGACCAAGAGCCCTTAGCAGCGACTTAAGAATCTAATGTACTAAAAAATACCACCAGGCACTTGTAGGGTTATCTGCAAACTCCCCCGGAGGAGCACCCCAAAGCCCACCCATCAGCAGACCCCTTATTTTCCAAGGTAAACTAACTTTTAACAACACTAGAGCCATTTGGTCCTACCGTCAAAGCACCCCTTCCACCGAAGGCTTTCTCTACCGGAGAAGTGAGCGATACAAGCCCTAGATATGGACTCGAGTAATGGAGTGCCGTTACCCGCGGGCCAATGATGCCGGAGCCAGACGAGATAATAACCGCTATCCCCCTCCTATCGGCTAAGGAGCTCTAGCGCTGATAAAACTGGCCTTAAAGGGCTTTCCGCATGGAAAAGTTGGTTTGCAGTAATAATGGGCTCTGCAAAATGGCTTTATTGCAGCAGACGCCAAGATTTAGCTTATACCATCCCTTGCGCTTCCTGTCCCTATCTTGGGGGGATATGCAGCACTGCAAAAGCCTTAATAGTCTAATTGAGCATCTCTCCGGGATGTTGGTGTTGCCTCCTCATGGGCCATACCAGTATTGTGTCTCTTTGTATTCGTCTCAACCGGGAACTAAAAGAGAATTTTCTCACAGTGCTTTCCCTCCAAACCGGGAGCACTCTAGACGTCCTAGCACCACTCCCAATGATTCAGTATTGCAGCGGATCTGAAATCATGAGATATCACTTGTGCTCTACCTCCAGCCTCTAGCAGTGAACCTCACCTTGAAGCCACCAAAGGAGTCTCAAGTAGTAGCGGCTAAGGCAATTTAGCCTCCCAAGACACTGCTGTTTTGCCATCCCGGATGATTCGAACAATGTCTTACGGTCCCACACTCACTCCCGCTCGCACTGCTCTCGTAGCTTACATAATATGTCGAAAGCCTTCTCGCCAGTGTTTATATAGTAAGCCCTCCCTTCGAATGGCCGAAAGAGCTTAGGGGGAGTAAAGAAGGAAAAACCGAATTGACAAGGTCCAAAATGTAACTTTTTTTCACATAAAACTGTTTCCAGGGCGAGTGAACACATCTGAGCCCCGTATTCTTTTCACTCCTCAAAATTACTTGAGAGGGTGAAGCCTAGGGAGGAATTCCACCCTCACTCACAATTCGTGCAGAAAATCATTGTGGTTGGATATTTTACTTTAGAATCTCAAAGTGAGTGATATACCATGAACTTAGGTAATACCTCCTCACCAGCACGCCAAGGCCTTCCTGGCACGAGAAACACACTAAACCAGGTGTCAACCTGATCTCGTAGAGATTCCCCACAAAAAAAGACAACTTGGTACTTTTCTTGATGGACGGTTCGCTTTTGAGACCTGCGGGAAAATTATCTTTCAGGGTTCCCCCAACGGGTGATAGCTCTTTTTTTGTTTGATCAGTCAATGACTACATTGCTCTAACAAACGACGGAATATTTTGTTTCAACTCTGATTAACCCGTCGAAATTTTCCAAGCTCGCCGCGGTAGAATGGCATGGAGAAATAAGTCTTACGGAATAGGTCACAACCCCTGGAGTATTGCTCTGCTTTTAGCGGGATTGCCAGATGGCGGCATACTTTATCGAAGATCCCAGGTTCGTGGACTTGTCCCCGGTGCTAGGTTCAAGGTTGCAAAGATTGGGGATAGCAGCATCTAGAGTGCACGCTCTAGGATAATGTGTTGGGCTAGGGGAGTTAATTTACTTATATTGCTGTGCTGGCTAATGCTTGCCGGTACGGTTTGTTAGTCCCCATTTGCCGGAAAATCGAGTGATAGTAGGAGCATGCTAATGGAGATGTGTGAATAAGGTATGCAGGACGCGCGGGTAGGTTGGGGGAAGGGCTCATTTCAAATGCGCTTCTATGTGAGTGAGAGATCGCGGCGAGGATATCGTCTCTCGGTGATTTATGTATCAGCCCTAGGTATTTAACTGGTTTTGTTCACATGCATGGGTATGATAGATACTTTTCTGACTTCCAAATTGTCCACCGATGGGTTACAGGCACTTGTGGGGTTCGGACAGACGGAATGGGGCTCCTGGATCAGGTGTGAGGTTATATTCGGGCTTTATCTGTTTCGCACCCTGTCTTGCTCAATGAACACCTGTTTCAGGGTAGCGGGAGATCTCCCTGTTCGTACCGGAGATCTCCTTTGGCTCCTAGAGTTCTTGTACCTCGCCCTCGGGGGAATGCCCCGTTAGGTACCCAGGGTCTACATGGGAGCGGTCCTTTAGGTACCGGAATTTGAGGGACGGGTCATCTTTTCTCCGCTCAGCTGGGCCTCCCTCGAGCTCACATTTGTGCCTTCTAACTGGTAATCGCTCAGTGGATGGCGCTTTCAGTAGATCATTCTAGAGCCAGTCCTTTATCCGACCCCGCCCTCGGTGTGCACACTGACTCCCCATATCACAACCATTAAGTGATCGCCCTACTGTGCCAAAATAAGCTGCTCCGAATCTATGTGAAGGTGCGCACGGTCCCTGCCACCTCCACCAGCCAGCCAGTCACGAAATGGCTCTTTCGTCATCAGTCCATCCATCCAAAACTCCTGTATTCGCTTTTACCCGATCCACAAATTAAGTCCCCTCCTATCTTCCTAGAACCGAGATCCAATGGTATACCTTATGTGGCAGCTCTCGTCTAATATGTGCATCTCACTCAATTCAGCACTTTCTCTACCGGTCCCATAGCCAAGCGAACCCATCAGCGGGGCGCGATATCCTGTTTTGTGGCACGTAATTACTAGCTTCTACTAGTAGGTCCTCCAAGCACTCATAAAGTGATACTAGTGACTCACTGGACGATATCACCCGTGACCTACCAAACCGGGAGGCCCTGTAGTCAATATGTGCCCAATCTTCTCTTATCAGAGCGCAAGGAAGGTCGATGGGGAGGGGAAAGGAAACCGGGAGAAGGATATGATAGGTGGGGTGAAGAATCGTATTCCGGGGGTAGTTCTGGATGGCATGCTTAGAAGCCTATTGCGGTGTGGGTTTTTCAAAATCCATGGTGGAGATTTGTTACTGATTCCAGGAAGCAGCAGACTTGTGGAGGGGGGATCAGGACGCCCCGCACCAGTACCCGAGCAGTAAATTAGATGGTGATGAGCACAGGGATGTGCCTTGTTCGTTATTTTAGCGATGTGGGACGGTAGGGCTGAAATTAACATTAGGACACGGAGAAAAAGATGGTATTTAGTTCTGGGCCGGGGGGGGAAGGTCAGTTTTGGTGATTTGCTATTTATCCCTGTACGCTAGTCGTTGAAAAAAGGTTTTAGTTAGCGAGGACTAATTATATAAGTACTCCTATCTTTTATAGGACCTTAGGATAGTTCACGGTACTTTGTACCAACTCCCCAATAGCAGAATGTTGTAAGTGCACCGAGTGAGATTGTATGATCTTTTGTCGACCAAGGGGATTTGATAGCCTATTATATGTTTCTGGGGTATCAAATAATCTTCACTTATTTTGATTTGCTATTAGGTCTGCGAGAGATTGGGATTTACCGGACGAAATCATTATGGCGTAATGTATTTGTCTGATAACAACATCGACCTCTACGTCTCAGAGTGCTCGTATTCCCAAGCAGGTACGATACTGTACTCTTACCGGAAAATGTCCAATAAACAGGCTATTCCCTAGGTATCCCAGCATACCGTTTCGTGAGAAGGGGACAAACCCCCAGAAAAAACTCTGCTTCGAATACAAACGCCAGACCCTAATCAGAGCTCTAACGATCTGGAACAAGGTCCATTTGTTCGAGTTATCATAGTATCCTAAAACTCCTAGAGGGGCAAAACATGTCCGCACCGTCTGGTATAGTTTCATACGAGCTCTGGACATCTCGAGAGCTAGGAAGCTCAGTATCTGATGGACCAGACAATTGAAATTACAAATCCTGTATTCCTCCTAGTACTACCGACTGTTTTCCACAATACGAGAAACCCCACGATATGATACTCACCCGCGGCGTTCCTAACAGGGACTTTACCACTCAGGTCTCCTTCTCTCTCTCCATTTGAAGGTTCCAAAACATATTGGGCCCAGAGATCGACAACTCTAAACCCGTAAGAAACTAAGACATGAGCTATTTTTCGGGGGCTATCTTTCTTCCATACCTCAACTAACTGCTCCACATTCGCACCCCTAAGGTGGATCTCGGCGTGCAGAAGTTTGTGTATTCAAAAAAAAGTGGCTGGAATGGTCACTATATTTGCAACGGATGGGAAAACCCGGCCCTCGTATTTAGGCCCTCGGTGCAGTTTGACCCACTATATCTAGGTATTCTTACTGGAGATGCCCAAAACTGTTGAGGAAGGATTTTCAAAACTTACCCATCGGGTAAAGGGCTATTCCTCCGACATCAACACCAAACTGTTATAGGCGATTGTGAGTCGCCCAGCTCATTTGGGGAACAAGATATATCTGGGGTGGAAGTTTGTCCAATTTGTGGAGGAGGAGGCGGGACGCTCCGTCATATAGGGGCTTAGGCCTGCTATGATAAGTGAGACCCCAACCAGCTTCAAAGAAATTCCTGGAATTCGATGCTAGGTCCTATCAGTAAATTCTCTAAGCCCTCCTTCATCTCAAGGGACGTAACCCCCTCCGTAACTGCTCTAAGTGTTTATGCATCGAGCTGCTGACTGTGTTCTTGGTTCTCGCTTCCGAGCAGTTTCATTCATCTCCGCTTGATAAAGAGATACAATGTTTGATTGATGCAATAAAGTGGTAAACACACCAAACTTTAACGTAAACAAGGTTCTCCATCTTTATCTTTATCCCTCTGCCGAAAGCAAGAGAGCTCACATCTCGCACCGATGCATAAATCCTGAAACAGCCTACCCTGCATCCGGCCTGTCGCGAACCTATCAGCCTATAGACGTACCCCGCACAAAATAGTCAAGGCAACGAACCATAAGTTGAAGACTTCCCATCCTCTTCCATGACATGGATTCTCCACAAACATCCCCGCCGCTTGTTTTCAAACAGCTCTTTAGGATCCCTGTCTGGCGGTGTCTTTCCTTCCGGACTCCGTGACCTGGAATTAAAGGAGCTGAACACATCACATATCACTCGAAGACATACCCAATCCTGTGGGATAGGCAAAGCGGGGAATATGCGTCGAATTCCATTCAGGAACCAGGCTTCCCGAGCGTCGGGGGTTGGTTGCGGGAAGCATGAATACCCCCTTTGCGTTGTCCATCAAATTATGCTTACGAGGGCTCGCTAAATTTGGAGGTCCCCCGCCCAGTTGCATCAGAAGTCGTAATGACTTTGTAATCTCTGGTAGGTGTCCCTTGAGGCTGACCATCTTGTTCTGCACTAATGCGTATGCAGTCCTACCATTCGTTACTCGCTATGCAAGGCATTTTGTATAGATAGCAGAATACCCCCTTTTTCTTGGACCGGAAATCTACCTCCAGCTTCCTTTTTCCACGAAATACATTTTCTTTTTCAGAGCTATCCAAAACACCACCGAGGGCTATGGCGTACCGATAGGGGATGATCAAACGAATTGATCCGGGATCCCAAAATTATCCTGCTCGATGAAATTGAGTATATGAAATCTGGGCATTTCAGTGCACCCGTTGCTCCGCTGCTGTCTCATTTCTTCTGTTAGTTGACTCAGGTTCTAGTGTTTCATTAGGGTCAATGCGAATAGTTGAATGAGGAGTGATTCGATTGCTTGTTACGACTGCAGTGCCCCGGAACAACTTGGCTCTCAGGCCGCCTCACAGCGGAACTTTAGCAAGCGGCTGGAAGTCAAATGACACAAGATTCTACCTTCAGTTTGAGCGGGCGTCAGAGGCCTAAAAACCGCAGACCGCACTGCACATCAGTGGGGTTGTGCTTGTCTTCGTAAGCTCGGAACCTCCCACTCTTGATCCGTTATCCACTAGAGGCCCGACCCACATGATGGAATGTTGCTTGCTGTCCAATGCCTTAATCTCGACGAACGAGTAGATGAATGCGACGGGATAGCCGAAGAGATGAACGAATGATTGAGGGAAGGGTTGCGAGTTATCACTCCGTTGACAAGGGTGCCTTTTGACCAACGACACCCAACCTACAAAACATCCGTAGCATGAACCCTCACTCGATGCAGGTCGCCGAGATAACGCAAAGGCATGTAGATCGGTCGGGAGAAATATGCCGGTACTAGAATTACCCGTGAATACGTACTCTGCATCAAAGCCATGGCCATCTATGACAATGAGAGGCGAGAGTTCATTTAAAGTGAGACCATTGGACCATGAGCTACCCCCGCTCGGATTTTCTGTCTTGGATACGGGAGCGCCACTCGCACGCCGCCTATTCCGCCGTCTTATAATATGAAGGGAAGGACTTTTTTTTTCTCCGATGAACCTAGGTGTTCGAGTACAGTGTCATATGTTGGGATGTCTGACTTACTTGGAGAGCGTGACGGGCCAATGATCAATTAGCTCGCGATGACTTCTACCCGTTGATTTTATAACACAGGATAGACAGATGGTGCACGTGAAACCACTCGCGCGAGATCAGCAGGCTTGCCTCCAATGGATGAAACAGACGGTAAACTACAGAGTTATTTATACCCCCCTTTCGATTAGCGAATATTACTTTTGTTAGTTACATGCCGGCGCTCGATTCGATTGCGGATCCGGTCTGTAATATCGTACTGCAAAGAGGAGGAAGATGGTCCACTCCAGGGTCGAGTGTGTGGCATGATTCTTCTTTTTCCGGTTGCCCAGGTTTGCGACGAGAGTCAAGGCTCACCCCTCGGCTGTCAGAATTCTACGTACCGTAGCATTGCTCGCTTGGGAGCAAATGCCAAACGGGTTTTCCACGCACTATCACTCGTCGGATTTCCTGCCCCTTCCCAAGCACCACCCAGTCCCACTCCTCCGACGGGGCCCTCCAATACACCCATCCATAACTTCAAATAAGGCTTGCCGTTAGAGGCCACCCTTCGTGAGTTGTATACAGCACTCTTATCGGTCCAATACAAGAAATCCTTCCGAATCAATACAAAGATGCAGTGCGGGTTTTTCGCTAGCCAGATAGACGTCTAATGGAATGAACGGTACCTTACATGTGGGGGCCGGTAAAGCCCCCCGGATGAAAGATTTGCTAGCTAGGCGAAGTCCCTAGAAAAAGAGATCATGATGTGAAAATTACAGCACCCAAGTGTAGAATGGAATATTCTCACTCGATTACGGCAGTCAAAAGGGAAAATAAATTGCGGGTTCCGGGGCGTAGTAGAGAAAGTGATATGTGATGAGGATGGATGAAGGATGGGTGGAAGGAATGGAAGATCAAACTAACCAATGAGCACGGTGTTCCTGGACAACCCGACAGGAACCGGTATGTACCTGACTTGATTCTGGTGCAGATACCATATCGCGGCGTAAAAGAGGAAAAAGAAAGTGCAGTGATGGGAATTTCAGTCGGTTGATCCCCAAATTTGCATGAAAATATTGACAGAGTGGAAAGGCCGGTAGACTACAGTACTGCACTGTGCAGTACTGGCACAATGCTGTGCTGCATTCCCTCAAACGTATCACCCCGAGGCGCCAAATCAGACCCACCGAAGAAACCACAGAAAGGGAGCAAACAAGGCCAACAAAATCAACCACAAACCGACAATCCTCCTGCGAATGGAACACCGTACCGCTCTCAGTACTACAATGCCAAATGGTACAAAACACCACCGAAACCAGCTTTAGCCCAATCGGAGAATAAGCCCCTCCCAGAGAATATAGTTATAATGCGAGTACAATATAACAAAGCGAAGAATAGCCTCTATAGTAAGTCCACAGAACAGTACTTGTGAAACCCCTGGCGGAGTCCAAACTCACAACCGATCGCGCAACTTTGACAGGTCACGCACATCCCGTCCCCCTCCTACTGTACCACACCTTCCATCAACCATCGGGCAGACTTTAATCCTTGCAAACTCCACTTCGAAACCAGGTTCACCAACTTACCGAGCAACCCTAACTACCAATCAACCTAGACAAAAGTGCAATACTCCCACTCCCTATGAGAAGTGAGGACAATAAACGATGGGCGAAAGGAGGAGGGAAGAAGCATAAGCGAAGATCATCTCAATGGTAGCATACAAACCTGCCATGTGTATTCTATGGTTTGTTTGGTAGAGGGAATGGCCCATACGTTGCGGTACAGCACACACTTGCAGGAGATGTTGACCTATACCAACTTTTTCCCTCTCACTCTCTATACATGTGTGTGTGATGATGGATAACTGGGTTGCGCTTTTCTGCTCTTCTGCTTTGCTCTCCTCTTCTCCATAGAGTGCGCAGGTGCAGAACGAGACACAGAACGGTCAATGCATTATCAACACTGACCTTGAACCATTTCCTCAATCCCAGCCGGCACTTTTCCAAAACGATTATATACCCACCCGCCCGTCCTTCCGTCATCCCCCTCCCCCACCCCCACACCGCGCACTGCAACTCATTATCATTCCTTACTATTTTCACGAAACACAATTACTCTGCGCCATGCCCTCATGCTCCGCTCCCCGAGCGACAAAAACCCAACGACGCCGCCGCCGTCTTCCACGCCGCTACTCTCCCTCACCACTAACATCATCCGCGACATCCTCTTCGTCGACATCGACCGCTGCATCTTCCCTCAAGTCGCTAAAATCCTTCTTCAGCAATAGTTCTTCAAGCAGCAATAGCTCGCAGCGCAGGCATTTGTTGAACAAGATATCTTCACCTTTCGGACTCGCACCGGGAAACATCAGAAAAGGAAGGGGAAGATCTATGGGTGGAGGAATGGGGATCGGAATTGTCGGAGTGGGCGTCGGAGTTGGGGGAGGATTTTTAGGGAGACATAAGAAGCCTAGCACCTTGGATTTCAGGTGCATTGGGGAAGAATTGGTTAGAGTTTCAACGATCAGGCTGAACATGTTTGCCCAGGTTGGGCATTTTGATGGTTTGTGCCCGCCATGCATATTGGTTGCTGAATTGTGACTAACCTTTTTTATCTCTAGATGCGCCGAGGATTCAATGGGAAATCCCACAAATAAATGATTGGGATAGTAACTGGTTTGCACACATTTGTTAGCCAGAAAATGCGTCTTCCCAGCTCCCATCATCATCACCACCACTATTGTCAGAAGAAAAGAAAAGAAAAAGAAAAAGAAAGAAAAAAAACACCCACACGCCCCTCCAGCACAACGGACAAACGAGTTTCCTTTCTTATCATATCCCCGACGTTAATCCATCACGTCTACCCTACTTTACTCCAGTTTTCCTTACCTGACTTCACTTCACTTCACTTCACTTCATCTACTTTTTACTCTTACTCTACTTTTTTTTCAATTTCCTTCAAACTACCGGTACCCACACCAACGAACGAGGGGAAAAAATAAAGAAAGAAAGAAGAAAAAAAGGGGGGGGGGGGGGGGG
>Ga0307517_10000550_pt1 | contig 64109 bp, 62 predicted proteins | sample 23_EM_MG_FD_194515 | JGI IMG/M metagenome (GOLD analysis project Ga0307517, IMG submission 194515) | Populus trichocarpa ectomycorrhiza microbial communities from riparian zone in the Pacific Northwest, United States - 23_EM | ecosystem: Host-associated > Plants > Roots > Unclassified | place...
AAAGAAAACGCCCCCCCCCCCCCACTCCGGCTATACCCCCACCCATCGGCTCCAGATGAATTACGGCACTTGCTCGGCCGATTTGGTGAGGATGGGTATTTGTCCCGGTAAAAAGTATCCGAAAACAGGGATTCACAAAATATATTGCAAAAGATCAGTGAGTGTCTGAGCGCCCATACAAATTCTTCAACCCCTGTTTTCGGACACTTCTCGCCTGGGACAAAGTGGAAAGGGTCCACCGGTTCAAGGGGTAGTAGTAGTTAGCCTGGCTCAGCCTGGTCTTGGGTCTCGGACATTCCGGAGGGGATGAACGCATTTATCGGTCCTATGGTTTTGAGCCAAACTGGCTGCGGGCGCCAAGTGCAGAGAGCACTAGTACAGCGGGTTAAAGGGGGGAATGGTTCGCGGGTGGATAGTATTGCTTGTTTTGTTTTCGAACCCTTTTTGTGACTTTTTATTATTTTTATTTCCTAACTTTGATGATGAGGGAAGAAAGAGCGAAGGGGGGGAGGCAAGAAGGAGAGGGCATGATATTGGTGGTAATCACGAAGTGGATGAATTACTGGCCTTGGTATTGCTTGCTTGCTGTGCTGAGCTATGCTTTAGGCTCCAATCCCGGTGAGTGAGCTCGTGGATTTTGTTCGAAGGCTGCTGGCACTGTGCAGTACAGCACGATAAAGCAAGGTAGTTCACGGTAGACGAGAAACCCAACTTGCGCTGGGCTGGTAACCGTTGTGTATATCCGTTGGGCTAACTGAGTTTATGCGGTGGTTTACTGTGTCTTTTCTTTTTCTGATTCTAATTCTAATTCTTGCTACTAATTTACTAGTATTCCGATGTATTCTTACCTCTACTCTGGAGTGCACCACAGTACCGGTACGGTACTAGAATCTGATGTTTCTTTCTTTCTTTCTTTTTCCCATTTCCAACAGTCCCTATTCTTGATCGAGTTTTGCTTTTTCTTTTTCTTTTCTTTTCTTTGAATCGCCTCCTCGTTCTCTTTTCCCTTGGATTGCTTTTCCCCACTCCCGCAACAGGTGAGCACAGTAACATAACGTGTTTATTGTACCCAAACCGCGGTGAACCCATGCCACTGACAAAGAATCCAGGACGATCATCCCATTGTTTGATTATCATACAAAAGGAAGGAGGAGGATTCTCCGGAAGTCTTCCAGAACATTCTGATGATCCCCGCCCTCTGAGACCTCGGCGCCTCGTGCATCTGATTTCTCACTCGCAGGTCTTACGCTCAAACCACAGTATCGGGGGGTGTTCAAAGTGGCAGTTGTAATATATGGTGTGTTGCCAAGTTATGGAGAACAGTTATGGGAATGGGTGCTGGGGCTGCTAGTGGTGGAGCTTTTGTCTTGTTGCCATGAAGCCACTCCCGAGACAGGCTAGTGTCGCATTAGAGGACCTGCATGTGGAAGGGCACGAGGACGGCAACGGCTTTTGCGCTCTGGGACGTTTGTCTTGTGTTTTCTACGAGTGCCAGTGAGGTTTCCTGAGTGGTGAAGTTGGGTTTTGCGGAGGGGATATGGGAAGGGAAAGGGGTGAAGGTAAGAATCACCACTAGCACCAAGGGGAGCCTTCCATGGAGGAAATCCCTGTTGGCTGAAACTCTGTCAGAAGGGTATGTAGGAATGTGGTGTGGATATAGTGCAGTAGGCTAGGGGGAGTGAGGATATCAAGGAGATATACAGTGTTAGCCCGGCGTAATGAATGAGTTACGGGTCGAGGTAGAAGCTGTTGAAATGATATCGTGCAGTAGTATCATAGGGGTGGTTGCTTTCCCCCTCTCAATCTCTTTGATGGGTGGTACTATACCCAGCTCTTTGCGCTTCCTGTCACCGAAATTGTTGCCATTGATAATTCTGTGCGACATGATTGGCAATGCCGGATGCTCGCCAAGGACATCATCACGAGCAGCAGCAGGGAACAGCCGCTTTGTCTCATCTGTTGTGCATCCCCTCGCCCACAATTTTCTTTTTTGTCGGCTCCACCGCCCGCCGTTTTGTATGAAGGTACAGTAGGGCCGCTCGCACGCTTGTTCATTCAAGCACTTTCTAATGGCACGCTTGATCGCTGAATTATCATGTCTTGCGGTGGTGGGATACGGTCGATAAGTTGTCCATGAGACAATCTCTGGCAGTCTCTAAGGTTGTGTGCACGGGAATGGCATATGGAACAAGCAATGGCTACCGTGGTCGGTCTTCCGGCTAGTAACGAGGGGCTGCATCCAAGCTTATTCAATTCACCCCCTCCCCTACTGGATACATACCGCACTCTACCTAGCATCGTGCCTCTACAATGTGTAGCCCCCCTCTCTATTCCCCCCCTGGCCCTCGCGCTAGGTTACAGGGCCTCGGTCGACCCAATCTGAGATGTAGATGTAACGGTCCACCGTCGCAGGGCCAGGTCGGTCCCGGCCATAGTCAGTCAGACAGTGGGTGAACGGTGCTGGATCTGTGATACCCGAACGAAATGTGAGATCTTCTATGTGTGTGGGTGGGCGGGCGTGTTTGTGTCCCAGACATCGAGTCAATTCTGGGTCTCCTGTGTCCCATCGGTGAAAGCTTCGCTCACAAGATCTGATTGCCCAAGACTCAAGCAAGACAGCTATCATTAAGCTACCAGCTCCTAGTACAGTATAGTACTGAGTATCTCCCCCATAAGCTACTTTTTTCTTACACTACGTTCCACGGCGCTTTTTTGGATGACAGTCCTTGGTGGTCCTTCTTTCTCTCTCTCTATGAGAGTCCCATCTTCTTCCTGGTACTGGTTATGCTCATCCACACCACATCATTAGCCCACAATTGCCTTTCCCTCCCTTACCATCCCTAAATCTTTGTTTCTCACTCTCAACTTTCCTCCGTCCTCCTTGCCCTGTTAGCCATCCCCGTCTCCCCTCCCATCCTTCGTCAGCGGACAGCCCCTATCAAACATCTCCCTCTAGGTACATATAGTTCTTAGTGCCCGCCTCTTGCCGCCCTTCTCCTCCAGCTTCTCCCCTCTCAAAAATCCCTTTCGTCTACCCCCTCCTCTTCCATCCCACACACCACTCCTTCTCACCTACATATACATTCAATCCTCCACACACGCATACATACCGTGCTATCCACCATTTCCACACACCTCCATCCTTCTAATCTATCAACCCAACATCACTCCATCTATTAATCCCACCACCATCTCGAAAATCTATCATCAAACATCTCTTTTGGGACTTCTATCGCCTCTTCCCATCTTTGCCAGACCCAGTAATCCCAAAAAGAGCTATAGTCGACTGGCCAATTCGAATTATGCGCTGCTGACATCCACGAACCGAAAAGAAGGAGAAAATAATATTAATCGATATTCGATTCCTGCTTGTCCTGTAATTACTGTTTGCCGCTAATTACGTATCCACCCGCCGCCCAGAACCAAGACTACTGTCGTTCCCTGATTGATTGCTTCCTTTACATTGCATTTTTTTCCTCCACTATTTTTCATATAAAGGCTCGCCTTCCTCCGGAAATAGACTTGCAGAAAAGCTTTCTAAAATCTACTCTCTCTCCTCTCCGAAGAATTTAGTTCCAACTTTTGGATTATTTTATAAAGGCAAATGTCGACAGCAATGCTCTCACAGCCCGCCACCGTTGCGATACCTTCAGCAATTGCCGCTTCCGCGGGCCCAGCATCCCCTGCGAAGAAACGCCGCCGCCGAGCGCCCGCCACCGGAGCCGCTGAGGACTGCTTCACTTGCAGAGCAAATGGAATCAAGTGTGATCGTCGCCGGCCTTACTGTGGCCCATGTCTTGATGTGGGAATGGGGTGTAAAGGTTATCGGACACAGCTCACGTGGGGAGTTGGCGTAGCTAGTAGGGGAAAGCTTCGTGGATTGCACCTTCCAATCCAGACGCCAATCGTCGACCCAAAGGACGCGAAGAAGATTGTCAAGAAGAGGGGTGACGAGAAACCCTCGGGCGGAAACGAGAATGGGTTGAGGTCAAAAAGATCAAAGACATCCTTGGATGGCAACGGACGCGACGACAGCCAAAGGAATGGAAACAATGGTGTCGGAAAACTGAGTATTATCACAAGCTACGATTTTGTCAATATGGAACCTCCGTCAAATTCTAGCTCAGCCGTCTCGAGAACAAGCTCGGCTCGTTCAGCTAACAGCTCGGCCATTTCCACTAGGACGAGTCCAGCTCTTTCTGGAATCTCACGGACCAGCATGCCATCACAGAGAGTCACTCAAGGTCAAAAATCACCCCAGTCCTCCTCCTCCTACACGTCATCCTACTCGCCCAGCTCGCAGCCCCAATACCGCATGCAGTCTCAGCAGCAGCAATACCAGCAGCCTCCCATACATCACTATCACAAGTCGCCCTACTCTCACGTTTCCCTCCCGCCGCAACAGCCCACGTCCTCTATGCTGCTTTCCCCTATGTCCGAATACGAACCAAAATACGAGCCCAATTTCCCTTCGCCACAGCATTACCCCATGTCCTCTGCACCTTCCACAGCTCCCTTGTATGAAATGGTAACTGGTGTTTCGAGCGCCCCATATCGTCCTTCGGCTTCAATGACAGTCACCACTACTGGGGTTTCCTATGCTCCCATGGTTGCCTCCATGCATGCCACTTCCCGAATGATGAATGGTGATCACCTCCATAACCATAGCCATCACAATCAGAATGGAGGCCCTGGATGGAATGGCGTCGGTGTGGGAATAGGCAATCATCATCCTCAACATGTACCTGCGGGCACTGGTAACCTGTCTGACTTGTTGTACGATGATGATATGCTTGGTACGTTCTAAAGCGTTTTTGTCATATAATTTCCTGTTCTATCTGTTGCTCTTTTCAAACTCAAGCGAAGTGTGCAATTCCTTCCCCTTCCCTACCCTTTCTGCCGGTAGGATCTGGGTTCTAACGTAGCTGGTTCGTTTTTTTTCCTCCTTCAGCCATTGCCACCCCAGAATTTGCTTTTACATCTTATTGTCACACTATAGTCTCTGCCTGTCGCCCCACTCTAGCTACGGGATGGGGTGATTATTTGCCGGTTTCTCATCCATCCTCCACATCTTCACCTTTTTCAATTCACTCGTTGCCTCCTTCCCAAATTGCGGATCTTCCGGCAAACTTTCACTTTTTCATTGACTGTTACGACAAGGCCGTTTGCGCTTCGGTGGTAACATTTGACGGCCCTGGAAATCCCTATTGTCAGCAGGTCCTACAAATGGCATTTAGTAATAAGGCCCTGTTTATGGAAAGAAGATCCAGTCCGTCGCGTCTACCCCCAATCGCCGATTCCCCTATCAGCGAATCATGTGTGCACAGTCACTCGCCTAGTCCCGGTCACCATGCAATGGTACGTGCTGTGTTACAAGCTCATCGTCGGATGTGTTCCAGGAACCTCCGCACCCATCGGCCATATCGTCGGCGAAGTGTAATTCCTCAGAATCACTCGTCGCCCTGGGACACAAGGACGCCTCAATTATTTTTTTAAACGCCCAGCTCGTGGATCCAGATTTCGCCAAGACAGCCTCAGCAATGGCCACCTTACTAATACTCCTGCTGTACCACGTTTGTAAGGCATGCGTTGGGCTGTCCAAGACGCATCTTCCCGGCGTTGGAGGGCTGGTGGGCATGAGGGGTGTCGGGAAGACTCAAAAGTGGAGATGAATGGAAACGATCTTTGCTTGGTTAGACTACATGAGCGCCTCGGTCAATAACTGAGAAGCTCAACTACGAGGAGGCTGCTCGGGTAGGATTTTCGATTTTCGAGTCAAGCGAAGGGTGGGACCTGGAAAGATTGACCGGCTGTGGTACACCTTTTCATGAGGCTAGCGGGCCTGGGTCGAATCGATATGCTTAGCTAGATGACCCTGATCGCAACCCCAAATCGTCCGAGTGTGGGTGGCGGTGGAGCAGAACCGTATAGACATGAGGGCGACGACGGCCGAGACGATTTCTGGCTTGCGTGGACGCAATGAAGGCTGGTTTATCGGGTTGGGGGCCGCGATTCACGCAGCACTGCCTCCTTGCCGTCGCCCCCTGGCTCGCGTATTGCCAACTTCACTATTGCCGACCATTACACTATCAAAAGCCCACGAAGCGGTTGAGAGCAGCCACTGGTTGCGAGCCTTAAATGTACCGGCGCACTGTACTGTACTCTTGTACCTGGACCGACCACCGGTAGTGTCTACACCTGCCCCACCGCACTCGGTATTTCAAAACATCCTGCACGAGATCCACGATCACGCGAATGGTGTTCCTTCGACTGGCCCCGGCAGCAGGTTGTTCTGGCCGCGGCTCATCATTGCCACCGGGTGCGTTGTTGGTGCTCTTAGGAATTTTCTCCGCATATGGTGCGCGGACGCGTAACGGGACTGGGCTTCTTTAATAAGGTCAACGAATTAGAGGTCTTTGAGCGGATGTGGTCTTCCCTAAACGGGGCTCTGAAGAATCGAGGTATTAGTGGGAGAGGATAGAGGTAGAGGGCGGTGTGAATGCCTCATGATCTAATTACCCTAATTCTTAGTGGCCTTCTTTCTTTTTTATTTCACTATTGTCTAGTACATAGCTATTCCCTTTCTTCCCTTCTTTTCTACTGGCTTTTTGTTGTATCCTTTGTCCGGAGTTAGGGTTGCTTTTGCGAACAGAACAAAATCTTGGGAGGGGAAAGGGAGACAGTTTTATGGCATTAATTTTTATTCTCTGTTTTATCATCATTATATTGCATAGGCGTCGGTCGGATTAGGGAAATAACGGAGACAAGAAGGGGTGGGCAAAATGTGTATGAATTATGAAAAGGAAAAAAGGGAAACGGTGGTTGGGTTTGGATGGTATAGTTTAGATATCTAAATATAGGCCTAATTGGGTAATCATTTCTTGTTTGAAATTTGTATGATAACGGTGACGAACGCTTTCCTTTGGAGGGGTCTTTAGTTGCTGGGAACTCTTGTCGTTCCGTTCACCTTCCCTCTGGCTCAGCTGAGGCGTTCTCTCCGGTCACTTAAGAGTTTTCTCACGTGCGTATGATACCCTAGTTTTAGAGTAAAACACCATGGATACCTCTATGAAGATATAGCTATGAGAAGAGGAGTTTAACTGAATCATTGCTGAAAAAAAGAGAAGAATGGCAATGCTGGTGCTGCAATGGGCTGCAAATTTAGGGAAAGATAAAAAAGTAATAAGAAGTAAGCATCCCGCCCCACCCGTCTTCGCACCTTTTTGATGCTCTCTATTTCATTAATCGCATTGGTGGCTTTCTTGACCACTTCATGAAGCTGCTCGAGGCTCGGGGAGACTGCCCGCCCTTAGACCACCCCCCAAACAGTTCCTCCCCCGCGGAATATCCGAGGAGCTATAAAGTTACACTAGCCAGTACAAGAGAAAGCATATAGAATGCAATATCCCCTTCGAAAATAAACATCGCTGGGAGCAAGTAAAACGACAACTCTTCTTCAGGTGTTATCTTCCTTTCGATCCGCCGGATGCCCTAGCAAATCGTTAACACTAATAGCCACCGCTAACAAAGAGTAGTCTATTTCATACCTGGACAGTCTTGCTGAAGTTACCTGTGAGCCAGGAGACACGAGACTCAATCTACTAAATTAGCTACTGTAGGTTCACAATAAGTTTGGCCAAGCTGGCCAACCCCTTCCTTGGCTCCAACTTGGGCACTTTGTTAGGCATGTTGAAAATGCTCTATGGCATTGGATAATGGTTTGGCTCCTCGGGGAGCGGGGTAACGTTTGTTTGGAGAACCGAAGCATTTCTCTGAAGGGCGGTGGCGAAATGCGGGGAGATGGATGGGATTCTGTTCACTTCTCTCTGATCAGGGGGGGAATCCCCTCCTCTTATAGTAAGCAATACCTTCCTCGTGTTTAAAACGTGTCACATAACTACACCACTGCATCGTCATTCTATACAGTCGCTACTCTTAACCTAGTTTACTGTAGATCACTTGCAATCACTGGTGCATGGTGCGGTTGGGCGCCTTTTTTTGCCCTTTCTGTGCACGTTTTAAGGATTGGGCGGTGCCTTGTTGTTTGTGTGGGTGGACTTCTGGTGACTTGGGTTGGGATTTGAGTTGTGATTGCGTTGGCTCCTAGTCACGAATTCTTAGAATAAGAGTTTTTTCTTCTTCTCTGTAATGTGGACTGAAGTAAACCATCCAATACAGTCAAAAAAAGAGTCCAAAATAGTAGTCTTTGCTATAGAAGGTCAAGTGAAGGCTTTTGGTTGCGAATTTGAGACAGATTTTACTTCAACCTGCGCGGCAGGGATATCTTTCTAGATAATGCTGTACTATAGTTATTGTTGTCGGTGGGGGTTTTTCAAGGGAATGGAGCCACTATTGAGATGGTTGGTATTGGTATGGGAATGGCGATGTAAATGACTCATGTCTGGAATGGCAGAATGGCAGGTATCTCTGGAACGTAGGCTGGCATGAGCGAGTATGGAATGTTGTAATGCTGCACATCTGGAGGCTGCGCTGGACTAGGAAACTTGTATATATTGACCGCTGTTGTTGTTATGATTGGCGATAGTAATACAAGACGCTATAAGGGTTGACTTCGGATTTCAGTTGTATAACTGATCGAGCAGAGTGATAACATATGACTCACTTGACCGATAGCAGCAACTCTGGACTAACTCTATAATCTGGTGAAAGCCGGGTTGGAGATAAAGCGAAACTGGGGCAACCGAGCCAGACGGAGGCTACGAAGAGGGCAAATTCACTACAGCTTAAACGCATAGGCAGCCGTGGTTGGACAGGTTCAAGAAAATCGTCACTAGCGACAATCCGAATTTCACCAGATTATACGGTAGTAATTCAACCTCCACCCCTCCGCTGGGGAACCACCCCCCATTCAACCTCTCCACAAATACCTCCCGCTTTACGCATCGAAGAACCCCTAAACAGGCTCCGGCACTTCAAACAGGACCTCAAAACACCTCTCCACAGCAACATCCATAGCCTCGAATTTAATATTAGGATGTTCTACATGAGCCACCATGACCTGCTTGACTTCCCCCTTCAATAACATGACCCCGGGATGGCATCCTGTGGCATACTAGAGCGAGGCCGAGCTCTCTCGACAAGGTTAAGGGGAGTGATTGCGGAGGACATGTTATGACAATTTTTTGAAAAAAACAGCATATTTCTGTATTCACGGAGTAGGCTAACTCCAAAGAAAAGTTAGAATCATAGTCAGATGGCAGATACTCCTGCACTTATTCTGTCCAAAGGGCAAAGAAACGCGGGGGCCATAGGCTGAGGAGTGGGGAAATAGTGGTGTTGGGGAGTATTGTGGGACAGCGGATGAAATATTCCAATATCATCACGATTTCCCTCATCCCACTACATGTAAGCCCCCTGCTGCTATTCCATTTACATAGAATCGGTGGAAGAGCATCGGCTATCTGACTATGATATTAATCTTTTCTTTTGGAGTCAGTCTGCGTTGAATATACAGAAATATACCGTTTTCAAGAAATATCGCGATTTATTTTTACCGCCCATGTAGAATAGGACCTATGGTGTCCAATGCAAACGGCCATGCCCGTTAGGGTTGGCTGCATAGCGGGGGCTGAAGGGCTTTCAAGGTCGCCTGGGACAAGTGTGTGATTCTCAGGGGGGAGCCACCTGTGCGTCGATGCAAGTAATTTCTTTTTCCCCAGACCCTACTTGTCTGAAATGCTCTGTGTGGCCTCTGGTTGGCTGAAATATTTTTTCTCCCCGATATCGTTTTCGAGTGAGAGTTGGTGATGAGTCTTGAAAAACCCTGGCTTTAATTGGATATAAGTACGATATACAGCCTGGCTGCATTAGGTCACCCAGAGCCCCTCTGCAAGTAGATAACCCTCCCTCCTGTTTGTTCTTAATGACCAAGGGCAGCTTCCCCTCCCCTTTTTCGTTGTGAAGCTCTGCCAGTGTTGTATTTATATTCGTTTCTTTACTTCCTACACGCTCCCTTGGTCTCACCGCACCCACCCCCTGAACCTCCCAGAAGCGTTCTCCAACACCCTACGGAACATGGCTCAGGAGCCTCTACAAGCGGACCTAGTTGAGCATTACCGACTGGAAACATACTTCGGGGAAGTCAGCGTTAGCCACACCATCAACTCACCCTCCATCCACAAAGAAGAATGGAGACGTGCACGAACAATCGGGAGAGGAGGCTTCAGTGTAGTGCACTTGGAGCACGGCCCGAAGAATTGTGTTCGGGCTGTGAAAGTTATCGACAAGAGGACGCTCTCGCCTAATTTGGACCTTACTAGGGAGTTGTCTATCATGAGTTTCTTGACAAAGGTTTGTTTATTTTGTTGCTTACTTGTTTTTCTACTAGGTGAAGTGCTTCTTGATCTGATAGCATGATAGCACCATGTGTCGTTTTTCGTGCAGTTTTTAGGGTGGTTCGAGAATAGAAAAAAGCTGTATATCGCTATGGAATACTTTGAGAAAGGAGACCTGCGGGGGCACCTCGGCGAACGGATACCGGTGCCTGCAGCAAAACAGCTGTCTAGCCAGCTTTTAGAGGGTTTAAATGTCATGCACAAAAATGGAATTGCTCATCGGGATATAAAACCCGAGGTACCTATTCATTCATCCAGCCTTTGATACAAGCACAGAGATGACAAGATCTGACTGAGCTGGGGGAGAACAGAACATATTTGTAGTCTCCCTCTCCCCCCTTTGTGTAAAGCTCGGCGACTTCGGTGCATCAAAGTGTATCAACGAACACACTATGCTCCGCACGCAGATCTTCACACGTTCATACTCTGCGCCGGAAATCCTTGGAGCTTTGGATTCCTCGCTGGAAACATCAGAGTACACTTGCGCGGTGGATATCTGGTCGCTGGGATGCGTGATATTCGAGGTCCTGGTCGGGAGAGTACTCTTCCGGAAGGAATTCTTTGTTTGGCATTTCTGTTATGGGAAAGCTAGGTCCATGCTTGAGCCTTTGAGGGAGGTAGTGAGTGAAGAGGGTGGGTTTGAATTTGTTTGTGGGCTGCTGTCGCCGGATCCTGTGGGACGGCCGAGTGCTGGGGAGGGACTCCGTGATCCTTGGTTGAGTGTGTCTGGGGCGGGGGCCGAAAGGTAGAGGAAGGAGGGGGTGTGCTTGCTCTATAATACGATTCTGCAGTGTCTGTCATGCGGCACTGGTATGGCTTGATCATGTTACAGATATTTCCTTTGGTATAGCTGTGTCCTTGTATGCTCACGCTGCAGCGTGCTAGGCAAATCACGTGATCCCCTCGTTCAGGTTAGCCACTGTTTTTCAAGTGCCAAGTTTCTAGTTGATCTGTCAGTTGTATGCACCAAAACCTTTCCGCGCGAGCAACGCGTCTTTGAATCCCGGGGCTGAATGCCTCTGATCATACTAGAAGAAAATTGTGGGACAGCCAGATTCCTCACCAAAAAACGGGGGTATTGGAAATATTACTAACTACCGAAAAATATTTAAATTCAAGACATTGCATAGATAGCTTCAATTATCTCTAGGAATCACCTATATAGATTTTAGAAAGTTCCTGCTAAAGGAATGCCTGTCTATAATTGCTTGATTTGAAATTATCTCCCATGACTGCCGAACAGGTACTTTTTTGGTATGATATGGAAATGAGAAAATTTCCAAGTCCCAACCCTATTCAATATAACTAGTAGAGCAGAAATAATATTCACATTCCCAAAACAGGTGGGAGTAAAGTAGAGAAGCAATGAGATCAGTGTAAGAAATTATTTTCATCCCAATTCTAAACTCCAAGTTGATATTGGTGTGTGAAAACCCTATATTTTGGTGTGAAATCGGGCTTGTCCCACTATTTTCCCCACCTGTGTGAATTCACGAGGCGTTTAGGTTAACTTTGGGGCCGCTACTTTTCCAACGAAATCCGCTGGCGGCGGGACAACGGGGACAGCTCGGGATTTGCTGATGTACTGACTCTGGATGCGTTGGTTTTCTACTTCTTGATAGCTGCTTTGAGCGGGGTTGGGAAGAGTGGGGCTGGGGGGTATACTTGAGGAAGGTCATGGGGAGTGCCGCTAGGATTGCTGGATTTGATTTTGGTAACTAGGGGATGCGGTGCTAATGTCGTGGAATATTTGGAGAGCCGTGTCGTCTATTGTTCTGCTCTTAAATCGCTGAACCCGACTACTGATTAATGCTAAAATGATAGGCTTGATTTGTACCTTTGGTGTGGTAAACTGAGATGTCGACATGCCCTAATGTTTTGCCTAGCCATTGTTTTGAGTGGTGGGTTCAGAGGGACTAATTCCCCGCTTCTCCATAGCATACTGGGAATACGTAAGGATAGGGCTGGTAACCGTGTATAACGAGTTATCAATGATAGAGTATTTCCCATGATAAGACACTCGCATTTTCCCAAACTGATCAGGGCCTTGGACCTAGAACCACCAGCCACAATAGTGAGTGAAGAGAAGGGTCTGTGTTGCCGCTAGACACTAGCCAGCGAAAATTACAAAAATTGTCTTATCCGGGGAGGCAGGATCTCATGTGGCTTTGTTCGAGGAGCCCAGGAGGTCTCACTAGAAGAGAGTTTTTCCTTTAAGCTATCATATCATTTATTTTGTCTACCGCACGAATCTTGCTAGGAAGTTAGAAATACCTCTTCTAGTAAGGTTTGTTGGACCCTTCTTATTTGGCTAACTAGGGGTTGACAGAATATTTTCGCTATGTTTTCTCCCCTTAATCCAATTGGGGAAATTCTAGACGTCATAGCGTCATTCTCAATTATACTAGGTTTTGTAGTATAGTAGTTCTTCGAGTAAAGCTTATATTATTATAATATCACCCGGTGCAGTAATTGGGGGTCATTACAGCCTGGAAAATTATTTCTCTTAATCCCATACAATCCTCGGTAGACACAAGGGATGTGTTTTCTGGGTATAAATGACCCTCAAGTCCTGTACTAGACTACGATACTGAACATCCTGACACCTGACACTACTGCAGGACTATTGGTGCCTCCCTATTTTCTTGTTTAAAGGGAAAATGTGACTGGCCCTAGGGAAACCACCAAGAATATAATACCCAAGAAAGAGCGTCGGTCACTGATCATTGAACACGACTAAAGAGGTACCGATAGCTAAGATGCATGGGTAGGAAACCGTATCCCGGGTGAGTGTAGGAAACCTTTGCACCCAAGAAACCTTGATTCAGGCTCCGTGCTTACAGGGAGCTTATTTCTTCCGGCTTGTACCTAATACCTTCTAGAGCTGGGACTAAGATACACCCAAGGGAGATCTTCTGTTACCCACTAACTATGCGATCTGCTTAGACTTTAAAATCGTTTCGGTAATACCTCTTCTCTAGCGAATGAGGAGGGTGTGAAGGCAGCATAATCCAAGAGGCCAATGCCGGTATAAGTAAGAAACATAGCTTTAGGAAAGGGGGGAACATATATCTTGATAGTCTCTTCCCATCTTCGTGCAATTGTGTTCGGGGAAGGGTGGTCAACAGGAACGTCAGTACAGCAGGGAAAATATATATTTAACTAACGCACAGAAGAGGACCTCAGGGTATTTATACACCACAAAAGCATGGGCTACGGAGGGTTTTGCTAATAGAGAAGGGCTGATAGGTATAAGACAGGGGCTGCCCATTCACCAGTGAGTGAGTGCCGGGGGCGGGACTTGTACAACCACTATCTCTATCTTAAAGAAGGAGGTAACATAAGATAACTTATAGTTAATCTTCTTTCCAAATGGAGCTCGGACCTCTAGTTTACTCTTGTGCTAATACGTGTAACTTTTTAGAGAACTACTGTATGCTGGGCACTAGTCTTCTGTCTGGACAATTGTAAACCTGGGATTGAACAAGGGGGACTTTTCACACGTCGACGCCGGTAATTGTTTTTTTATAGAGCGTCTTTGTGAGAGTGCTTGGGTAATGAGGGCGGTAGATTGGTTGAGATTTCTGGTATTATCCCGCTTTATATAGCAGAAAGTAGTTTGTTTTAGAGTAACGAAGGACAGACTCAAACGATGAGAAAAAAAAGGGAACCATTTTCACCGAGGAGAAAGATTCTTGAACGTGAGAGTTTTCGGGATATATAGTGACCAAGGTGCGGGACTGCCATACCTTGGACTAGCGCCTGGTACATTACTGTACTACTAGTATCATACTACCTCGCTTTACTAAGAAAAAAAGCTATGCATACAAGGTGATAAGTAGGGAGAGGGGCAACAGCGCCTTCCTAAGGTATGATAAAAGATTTTTTTTTTCTTTTCTATTCTTTTATATAATATTATATATTTTTAAGATTTTAAATTTTGATATTAAATTTTGATATTCTATATTTTACTTTTTTTACTTTTTTTTACTTTTTTTACTTTTTATCATTTTTTATTTTCATATTATTTCTTTCTTTGCCAAACCCCCTCCCATTCGCTTCTGCTACCCGCCGATCGCCAACCTTTAAGGTCTAGAGTCGGATTCTACCTCCTCGTAGCAGGATTGATAAACCCCACAGCCCTATTGATGAGGGCTAAGTTCTTCAATCTCCCAGTCCCCATAGGGCAGGATCTTTTTAATTCTCCTGCTCTACATGACGGATCGTTCAATAATAACTAATTGTCAGCATGGATTGAACTCCTGAGCTCCCGCTAAATGCGACAGGAGTATTAACCACTGCGCCAGCTAGGTATTTCATGAAATGCCAACTTGGGAACAAATACTTATCCCACTGGAAGCCCGATTTTGGGATTTTAATGGATGGGTAGTGTGTCTCTTCAAGTTCCCGAGTTGCTGGTAGATTTCAACAGAGGTGTTTCTTACTCCTTAGGTATTTAATGAGAGATTCTCCGTGGTTTAAAACAGAATCAGTGCTTTGTACGCTTGCTACTCTCGTATGATACGATATGACTGGCAAAGCCCCACTTGGGACCTGGAGCCTCCCTATTTGCTCCCATGTGTATTATTTCACTATAGCCTTCTGCTCGTTCTAGTGTTTTGTGAAGACTTTTTTATTTTCTATTCTTTTATTTTCTTTCTTTCTTTCTTGCTTGTACCTTGGACTAGCGCCTGGCACAGTACTGTACAATAGTGTTATTGCCCATCACAGAATAGCACTCGGCTTTTCGCTGAAGGGGGGGGGTAAATGAACAAAGAAAAAAGGCTGGAGAAGGAGAGGGAGCTTACGTTTTACACTTTTCTTGGTAGTTCTCCAGATACTGTGGCCTCTTATAGTATCTCACAAGTAAAGGGGGGTTGACTCTTTCCGCTGGGAGGTGTTTTGTAGGAAGGGAAGAACATAAGATGTAAGGTGGAATAGTGGTAATAATTTACCCCGGAGCCATTAGCTTATTACGGAGCACTAGGATTGAGGAGTCTGAGAGCGAGTTTTGTACTCTCACTCAGCGATCCCGAAACTCGACAATCCGGATACATCGTCCTCCCCAATGAATTTCTGTGGCTACTGCCGCCCGGAATGGCGGAGTGATACTGAGATAGTCCTGTAAGCACTGGGGCCACTGAGAATGACGCGGGGGGGTCAAGAGGTTCCCCCTCGGATTAAGGGAAAGCACAGAGGAGGGATTCTCTTTCCGCTCATAGTTGAGATACGTAAAAGGAGAAATGCGGTAAGTCTTACTAAGAGAGACTTTACCCAGAGAGGCGACTCCAAAGGTCTTATTGAATTCTCGGTTGTTCCGGTTTCACTGTATTGGTGTGCTGGAATGTGCGGTCCTGGAGATGAAAGTAAAAATCAAGGTCTAGGAACATTGTTGTTAAAGAGATGGAAGGAGAGCGTAGAGTGTTTTAGACCGAGCCGGGATTTTCAAAGCGCTGGTTGGTGGACTGATTTGTAGGCTAGCCAAAGCCCAATCAGGCCCATAGAGCCCGCGACTCAGACCGCAACCGGGATTAATTCTAAGCCGGCAGGCTTACCTAGGTCCCAATTTAGGAGGGGTGCCTCACACTGTGGCAAAGGTGCTGGAAAAATGCTGTAGATGGTATTATCAGTGAGAGCGCACAATATACAAGTTACAGGCATATAGAACCCGAACACTTGGGTCTGAATTTTGTATAGGCGGTCAAATACGCATAGATAATTTACCATACAAAAGCTTTATCCCTGCCCTTTCCTGTACCAAAGAATAGCTACATCGGGGATACTAGCCATGGAAATCAGGGAAGATTTGTTCTCTGACAAAGAAAGCGAGTGTTTCGGAGGCGGAGCACAGATATACACCGAAGCCCCCCCCCTCCTCATTCTATCAATATCATGAGAGAGTATTATGATTGGATACTGATGGTCTTTTTTACCAATGATAAAGTATCAGGCGCCTGAACTGTCTATTTTCCGAAGAAGCAGTTAAAAGATCAAGAAGAAAGAGTATTCTCGGGCAGTTCCTATGCTCTAATGGCTTAGGAGACTGGTCGGCTAATTTGAAACAGGGACCATCATGAGTTCGAATCTGGGGGACAGTGGAGTAGTCGAGCATTAAAAAAGAAAGAAGCTCGGCGAACCACTTTTTTGGCGGGGGGTAGGTCTAGGGTTGGTAATGCCCTTGGGACAATTCCCGCCAAATGTTGCAGTGGGACTGTTGGCTAGTTTCCTGGTAATATATGCTCACAGCTTGTAGAGTGTCTTGAAACCCTATGTATTCACCTCTTCGCCAATCCCTTATGCCTGAGAACTGATGAGAGGCCTGAGCACAACGCTAACTATATAAAGAATAGTAAAGCGAGAGATTCTAGTGATATTTTAATAGAAGGATATAGCAATAAACTCAATCTCACTATGGCCTTCGATCTCGCCAAGTAAGTGTTTTTGGCATATCTCTCCCTCATATCGCTCCCATACTTGATCTTAGCCGCACGGCGTAATGGCACTATACCGAGAAACAAATGCTAAATTCCTTGCTTGTCTTACTCTGCTAATGGCAAGAGATGCCAGTCAATTCGGGACACCCGTCTCCCCTTCGTGTCAGCTTTGATAAACATATCCCATGGGACTTTTCAGCTACCCTGGCTAATGATGCCATTGTCGCCAGGGACTACCTGGATGGTGCTATGGAGAAAGTAGTAGCAGAAATATGTATCATGTTAAAATAATGCCAGTGCGAAGGAGGGGATGTATCACGTATCCAGGGTGAGAAAGGATGATGAGAGAAGAGAGCTTGTGGAAAAGGTAGAAGTTAAATCTCGCACAGTGCAACGCCACGGGTGGGGTGGGGTAGAGGGGTGGCAGAAGAGTAGTTTAGATCTTACAAATTGTATGCCAAAATTTCGTCTTGGGCCTTGAGCTGTGATTCCTAAACATTATAGATGCAATAGGGGTGTTTCTTTTTCTTTCCTTCCTCTTCTAGCTTGTCTATGTTATCGGTACTAATCATTATAGCTTAAATTGACTTGCAGAAAGCATCCTAGTGCTCTATGTTAGCGGCAGTAATTCCAGTGAGCTGGTTGGACTCCGGCCTGTAGGGTTTTGTATGGCTGTTCAACTCCTGAATTGGATCAAGTGTCGGCGAGATAACAAAACCTATATTCAATGCTGGACCTCGGCATGTACAATTTATATTCAGCGCTTGCTTCCTAATGGACAGCCTGTTTAGGGGGGGGGGGGGGGGTCCATGTATCTGCGCCCTGGTCTCACGACACTGTATTGCCATAGCTAATTTGATAAATGAACTCACTAGGAGCACGGTCATCTGCTTATGCCGTCCATCTCCAAGACCAATCGCTGGCGTATGAAATTATACTTGTATGACCTTGTAGGAACCTCCGTTTCTAGAAGACCTTAGGCTACAGCCTTGGTTAAGATATTTCCAGAGGCGCAGTAAAAAGGGTAATCCCGAACTGCCCTCCTGGCAATATCCCCCAATCACACGAAAAACACATTCTATCACTCGACTCTTGAAACCAATTCTAATCGGCAATCTCTTGGCAACCGCGGTGCAACGGGGTCAGCATCCAGTTGAAACAGCGAGGTGGGCCACAGCGGCTCCGCAATCGTGCTGTTCTGTCGGCGGAGATATTTAAGGGACAGCCAAACCACCAGCCGCTGAATTGCCCCGCTTATCGGGCTGATGATGACGGCTAATCGCCCGTATTATTCAGCAAAGAAATGAGGGTACATTATGCGGTAATCACTTTAAAGCGTTTAAACTTAATCTCCTTATCACTCGCTACTAGTTAGACGGAAAGTGGCGGCTTATGCCCTGGCAGAAACACGAGTGGATACCTGTCGATAGCACCGCCCGCTGAGAATAGCAACCTTGAGAAAGTCTATTTCAGAAGAGATATGCGATCTTGGTGGTTGTTTTTTTGGCGGATAAAGTACCGTAGTGCACTTGTGGCGGTGCTGTGTTCGGCATTCGGTTTTGTGTTTAGGTGCGGGAGTGGGGGATCCTCTACCTTAGGATATGCGCCGGCCTGTTGGAGTGAGCCTTCTACTACTGGTAGACTGCTCTACTTTCTTCGTGCCTTGAGGCTATAATGAGCATGCTGGATTGTGTTGACCTGGATATTCTGCTTCGCCTTCGACCGCATTTGGGAGTCTTGCACGGTATTGGTGTCGGGCGCGTTGTTGTGCTCGATCCCCTAGAACGCAGTGCTTCGATCTGCGATTGCCGCCAATAGTGTAACGTGGGACTTGGGCGTGTCCTTGATGAGAGGATAATATTTTAGCTGCTGCGCTTGTGCCAGTAGTTGGCTGTGTCTGAGTTCCAGAACGGTATCGCACAGTTCTGTAGAAGCCGGCCCTAAACTACTGCGATAGTGTGGTCCGAGCTCGCGGAAAGAATATATAGGCTCCCCATCCTTGGTTCAGGAATCTTACTGTGTCACCGGTACCGGGGCTGTACTAGCAGATTCATAAAGTGTCCGGACATCTTACGCCAAATTTAGGCCCAATTTGTATCAGCCTTGCCACCACGGTGTCCGGATACTTCTAAAATTGATGCGAAAGCAAAATCAAGTCCATTGAGCTTAGCATGATAGTGCCCTGCCGGTAATAACCCCAAATTAGAGGACCTCGCTGCCGTCCCACGACAATCTCGAGTACCATTGAGTCCCCATTGGTGCCCTCCTCTATTACCTAAAATACTCTAAGCAAGGTAAGTCGATATCATTTGTGCATAAAATTGGACATAGCCTACCGGTAGGGTAATGCATATCGAGAAAACTACCCCCTCTGATTAGTCTAACCCGAGGCATTGCTAAGTCGCTTCCTCAAGAAAAACTGGTAACCAACTGCTCTTGATGTAAACGATTTCAAAGACTGGTACCAATAGGCATGGATGACAAAGTCACTCTCTCACAACAAATCACTCATAATCATTGCCACGGTAAAGACGAAGATGTCCTAAATCCACTAAATGATTACAGCCAGCCGGCAGAATAATAGTAGTGATAGCAAGAATCCTCCCGCGCTACTATACGCTGCCTCCTCGGGGAGAAATATGGTTCTCAAAATATTAGGAGAGTTATCCCTAATTTTCTCCTCGTAGCGATGCTGATAGGCGCCCAAGCATGCCCGGAAAGAAGAACTCATCTCACGGCCAAGGTCGGTCGCTTCCACTACCACATCGAACACTACCTGGTCTACCGAGTTATGGCGGGGTGGCTGTGTTAACCCCTTGCCAAATAACTAAAGGACTCTTAATTTTATGCTCTTGGGGTGCACTTCCAATTTGCAAAATTACCCCCATCCATGCAGTGCTAATGCATCGGAAAATCCCCACGAAGGAGAGGAAGAAAAAAGCAAGATGTGGAGATGGCTAGCAGAGCTGGGCTGGTATATAAAGTCGACCGGACGCCAGTTCGAGCCGGAGTATCAATCAGTCAAATAATTCAAGCAAGCAAGCAAGCAAGCAAAAGCGAGAGATACCCCACAATACTATTTAAGGCATCCACAGATCACCAACGAACCATGAGAATCTCAGCATTCGCAGCAATAGCCCTCGCGGTCCTCCCAAAAGCCCTCGCAAATGCCCCTCTCGACGACTCCTTCGTGCAGAACGACATATCGGGCAACGGGGGTCTGGAAATCGCCTTCGCTAGTCGACCGTGAGCTTCCCCTTCACCTTCCCCTTCCCCTTCATCTCTCACATAGACACGCATATTAATGGGAATACCTTTAGCATGTGGCATTTTGGCAAATCGCGAGGAAACAACCCGTGCTATCCTTCAGCGGCGCTGATTAACGGCAACCAGCACGGCACGAACCCGGATAAGTTCCCACGCGCAGGAACTGGATGCGAAGATCCGGGCCAGGCGGGCGGGATGGGAAATCCTTTCCCCACATACTTTACTGTGAATTTTTGTGGGGGGGATGAATTGAGGGTGGGTTTTCGTTCATTTGAGGTGGTGATTGTGAGTGTGGAATGGGAGATTAATCTGTGAGGATAGGTCGCATACAGCATATACTTTTCCCACGACGGGTTTAGCGATGGAGTCATTGCTAAGGGGCATAGTATGTTCTTATTCCCCCCCTCCCCCTCCCCCCCTTCTCGCTGTGCCTATAACGATTCTGACCACTTAAACATAGTGCATGACTGGGAACGTATAATCGTGATCTGGCGCCGTGAGAACAACCAATGGTTCCGCAAGGAACTCCTCAAGAGCTTCCATACCGGGTAGATACTCCTCCGAGCTCCCTTCCAGTCACCATTACAGGAAACCATTCTAACAGCGGACACAGCTACATGCACGACAACTGGGACACAGTCCAGAATACCATCGACTTCAACAACCCGGACGAGCAGGGCGGGCAGAACAAAGAGGGAGCCAAGATCTATGTTGGTTGGGGTAAGCACGCTATGTTCGCTCAGCGGAACACGGGGTGGAACGATGAGGCTTCGCAGGGTTGTGGTAGGGAGTTTAGGTCCAGGGATTGGTGGTATGGTTCCCTCATGTTTGCTGTTAACTTTGGGGTATGTTCTAAATCTCTCTCTAGGTACATTCCCTCCAAATCCGACTTGATCAACTCTGCTCCCGGAACCTCCGCGGCGAATGCTATGAGCGCCCTCGATTGGGGATCAGCTGATAGCGGCCCTTGGGTTGTTGCGCCCAAGGTTTGCGACGCTAAGGAGGGCGGTTTCACTGCTTGTTAGTAGAATGGCTTCTGCTTCTTCTTATTTCCTTTCTTTTATTTCTTTCAATCTCTTTAATTTCTGCTCTTCGGTGGTTGGGATTTGTGGTCATGAGAAGGTCGTCTGTAGGGTGAATTTTGATTGTATCCCCCCCACCAGTGCGCTAACTCGGGAGCTGTGTGATCTTGTCTGAGGGGTTGGTTTTATCTTTCTCGAGGAAAGTTAGTATTTACTTGTATCTGGCGCAAAAGTACTTAAGAATGAGACAGGGTTTCTTTCGCTGGTTGTCTTGCTGTGTAGAAATGGTGGCGCTTCCGGGTGCTCACCTCTAGACACATGTAGCCCTGATATTAGGTGATGAAATTTTTATTATGCCGTTCTCGCCAAGATGCATGGGTGGATTGATATGAGTTTTCATAAAGATTAACTCGGCAATCTTTTTTCTAACTTTCTAACTCGCGCTAGGAGTTCCCCAGATGCGTGCCGCGCATGGCTGGAATTCGTGTTGGGCATGCACTGGGCATGCACTGGGCATGCACTGATATCGATTTCAATTCGTCCGGAGTATCGCAACTATGGATGATCCCACATCCCAAGGGCATCATGGTGGCTGGCTTCCCCTAGGCATTCAGCGTGCCTTCTCGGATCTCAGGTTTTATCTCGGCACTTACAGACTGCTTTGAGAAGGATCTCTGATACCTTCCTGTCTCAGCTCGGAGCGGGCAGAGCATGGTAGTTATCTTAAGGGATGCTCTACTCTGGTGGGGGTTTGCAGGTATGATATTAGGATAAATTCAAGAATATTAATCTCTGTATAGTCCTATATGTTGTTGTCATATACTCGTAAGTGGTTCGAGGGGACTCTACTTATGCAGGGATGGAGGAATCGAAAAAATTATGGCAAAGCAGGGAAAGGCGATTATTGTACCCTTGGCACTCGTACTAGGTACATAATATGATATTACACAAATAGTAGCGACACAGTACAACTTATCTAAAAAGTTTAATCTGATAACACGCTTAACCTAATTTCTTTCCCCCGCCCGCTGTAGCATGGCATCCCTAGCAATCCGGCGGAAATGGAGTCAAGAAAGGAAACGGAAGAGGGAGCAAAAACGGAATCCACAGATACTCCCAACCCAGTCGGGATGCGGAGAAGAAAGCTGCCTGCAAGATCTCCATATTGCCAAGAGCCGGGCGTTATTGGGCAAAAATCTCGAACCAGCTACAAGAAGGTGAAATACTTTCTGACCCTCTCGGGGTTTCAAGGAGCTTACGCTAACCGTACTACGCTTTAGCGAGCCATGGCGGAGGAGTAGGATGATATTGAGCGATTGACAGCTCTTCCCCTGCGCATGCTGGGATGATGGAGTACAGTACCATACAGTAGTAACCTAATTACGGTAATGGTCAACGATATATTGTATTGGTGATTCCTCGGGTTTAAAATACGTGTTCTGGCTCTAGTGGTAGAGGACAGTGCGTCTGCGTCTTTCCGAACAACGAGTGATCTACCGGCACCGGAAAGCAAGCGATTTCTTGAGTGGCTACATCTGGCGAATTCGGCGCCCTTCTCTCATTGTAGTTTTTTGGGAGTAGTTTTTTCAATGCAAACGCAGCACGGGAGTGGCCCGATATATCGTAATGAGTTTAGAACAAACCGTGTCTCCACTATTGAATCTTATACTCTAAGGAAAGATAGTCTAAAACTTTTAAGAAATGAAAGAAAAAAGCGCCTCCGCAGCTGAAAAAAGCCAGTGCGAATTTTTGGTGACGGTCTCGGGGGCGGGGTTAGTAAGTCGCTGGAGAAGGTATTCCACCTCAACCTCCTTGGTCATCGGGATAACGTAATCCTGTGAGAAAGGTTAGTAACGCAATCTTCGCATTCGGCAACAGGAGGATGGCAGACCCTATACATCGCAACCACAGCGCTGACGTTGATTTTGACCTTCAGATCCTTAGAATTATCCCCAGGATCGGTACCGTAAGTTCTGGCTTTTAATTCCAGCCTGCAAAGTACTTGCTTCTCAACAGCCTCATTCGTAATCTCCCTCATGATCCCCTTGATGTCCCTCCGTTGGATCAGGTCCGTGAATTTCTCCGTCTCGGCCAGAAACTTTGCTTCGGCGACGAACTTTCCGAAATGGATCCTTCGACTGAGGGCCTGCAAACAGGCAACATCGTTGACAGCTGTGCTGCCGTAATTCTCGTACCGCTCTCCACGATCTGCTAACTGTGGCTTACAGGCTGCGGGCAAAATGTGATTGATGTATGCAGTTTTCAATTCATTGTTGAAGTTGACGGTGTTGGGGTGCAGTAATTGAGGGTATTTCAAGGGCGCTAGGATGGGCGACGGGATCAGTTCGGGGAAGAATGCGTACTCGTCTGGTGCTTGGTATCTACGGACCAGAGCGTGGATTCTCTCCTGTTGCGTGAGAAGGTAGTCCAGGAAGGAACCACAGAAGTTTGGAATGGTGATAGCATTGGCTACGTAAATTGTTGGGTTCAAGGGGAACTGAACTCGCTCGATCAAGTGGAAAATGATGGTATCTTCGAGGCGGCTGTGGTGTGTGTTAGCGGGGTTCAGAAGAGAGCGGGGGATGGGAGAAGTAAGGGGGATGGGAGGGAACATTAGCTGGTAGCGGATATTTGAGAGGTCCAAGGCGGAACGGGGATCGGTTAAATCAATTGTGTGTTCCATTTTGCCGATAGAGCTTAAAAACTTTGGTTGTTTTATGCAGATGGGTTGATCTTCCCCGGGATGTTGGATCTGAGCAACCTTGGCTAACTGAGGGGAGGGGGGGGTGAAAAAAGGGGAGGACAAAGGGAACAAGGAGAAACGAGAGGTACTCGAGTGGACCGGTCCCCACCGCCCTAGATCTGTTCAACAGGGCTATAGGAATGGGGAGCTGATGATAATGATAGCCAAGGATCCTATGGTTTCCACTGCCAGGTTGCACCTTTCGGTCTGAGTGTATGGTCGGTTTTAAGTGAATTTATTCATTCATGAAAACCTTGCGTATTAGTATTCCCAGGAGATTTGTCCAACCGTGACACAGATGTTGCTTACTAGTACTGTACATTCAGCCCGTGTGCTGACTCGGGGAAGGTACCTATTTTGTCATGCGGCAGTTTAAGTCTCTTTCTTGGGGAAAACCTATTCTATACCAGCCGATGTCGTGCCCTCAAAACACCATGTTTCGCCCACGGCCAAGAAAATAGTACTTCAACTCCTAAGTAAGAAAACACAATCACAAAAAAACATAAAAAATCTAAAATATTTTCGTTAAAATACAACAGAAATGCCACTAAAATTTAGAATTTTCCCTGACACCAAAGGGCTGCTGTGAAGCTGGCCTGTGTCGCTTAAAAATTACCCTTTTAGGACAAGCAGGCTGCCAAGCCATGTTGAGATGATGCTTATTATGATACCCTGTTTGGCATAATGGGCAATCAGTGGGTGAAACATTGCACTTTGCTAAAATAAAAAAACGTTGCTGGCATTCTACTCGAGTGTAGGGGTGGTCTGGGATCCGCTGATAGAATAGCTTTTCTCCTCTTTCTTGCGAGCTGAGGCTCAAGCCTTTCCCCTCGCCGATTTTGAGTGGCCAGGGGTCCCTCATTTGCAGATACTGTTATGGGTGAGGGTTTCCGTGGCTTGGCACGCTGGTTTCGCCTTCTTGTGGTCGGCGGGTGCGGGTGCGGTAGGGTTGCAGGAAGATGTTGTCTGCCTTCCTTGTCCCTTCCTTCCCTCTCCACCTTCTCAACTATTCCCATTATCTTATCACTGGCTATTTCATAACTCTTCCTGTCGTTATCATTGCTGTTCGATGACTCAACAAGGCGGTGTCTCGGCCATTCGAATTGCCGTCGAGGGCTGCGTAACTACTCTCCTGTCATCTCCCCCTTCTTATCCCTTTTCTGATAGCCGCAGGGCCATGGAACCCTCAACGCAATCTACGACTCAATAAAGCGTACATGCAGGATCAATAATTTCCCACCGGTCGATCTCCTCATCATCGGCGGGGACTTCCAAGCTGTTCGAAATCTACGGGATCTTAATGTCATGTCTTGTCCGCCGAAATACCGCGCTCTAGGAGATTTCCATGAATACTATTCGGGCGCCCGCAAGGCTCCCATGCTTACTGTATTCGTTGGTGGGAACCACGAAGCTAGTTCTCACCTCTGGGAATTGTTGTACGGTGGTTGGGTTGCTCCAAATATCTACTACATGGGTGCTGCTTCTGTCCTGAACTTTCGAGGATTGAGGATCGGTGGTCTGAGCGGGATTTACAATGGCCGGGATTATGCCCGTCCGCATGACGAGAGGTTGCCTTATTTCCCGGGCGAGATAAAAAGCATCTACCATGTTCGGCAGTACGACGTTTTCAAACTTTACCAAATCAAGGAACCTGTAGATGTTATGATTAGCCATGATTGGCCAAGCGGGGTCGAACACCATGGTGATTTGAATGGACTTCTTAGGCAGAAGAGCTTTTTCAGGAGTGATATTGAGAAGGGGGAGTTGGGGAGCCCGCCTGCAAGGAGCTTACTGAATAAGTTGAAGCCAAGATATTGGTTTTCTGCCCATCTGCATGTCAAGTTTGCGGCACTAGTGGATCATGGAGGGCCTTTGGGACAGGAGGGGAAGGAGCCAATGCAGGAGGGGGGGGGGAGGAGGGCCGTTAGCCCTGTGGAGAAGAACCCTGACGAATTGGACTTGGATATGGATTTAGAGGAGAATGCGGGAGTGGGAGTAACAAATCAAGATGAGATTGAATCGGGCCTTGGCGAGGGGCCTGAAACGGTAGCTTCAAAGAATGAGGATGAAATCGAACTTGTTCTTGACGAGCGCTCTTCAGGCAACGCGAGCGTTTCCCTGGAGGACGCGGTCTCCGGGAATACTAAAGTTGGGGAGTCTACTTTAACTGCCGAATCCGACGCTCAGGCCAGCTCGGCCCCCCTCGTTGAACAAGCAGCCGCCCTGACGGGCAAAAATAAGGTTACCAACTTCTTAGCTCTTGATAAATGCCTCCCCCACCGCGAATTCCTCCAACTCCTCACAATCCCTGTTACAGAATCCAAGTCCGGCCTCTCCTATGATCCAGAATGGCTAGCAGTAACCCGCGCTTTAAACCCATACCTCCACAAACATCCCTCAGTCCTCAGCTCCGACGTCTTTAAGGAAGGTATCGGCCGGACGATTGCCGAAGAACGGAGGTGGGTGGAGGAAAACATTGTCACAAAAGGAAAGTTGGGTATCCCTAAGAACTTCCAGATCACCGCGCCTATCCATGAAGGTAGTCCGACCGCTCAAGAGGACCGCTTGCCAGAGAGCTACGTTAACGCACAGACAACGACGTTTTGTGAATTGCTGGGGATCGAGGATGGGACTAGATTTGCACCGCCAGGGAGTGAAGGGAAGGAAGAGAGGTATAGGAATTTTGTGGCTAATGGAGGTGGGGGTTATCAACGTGGGGGAAGAGGTGGTGGTGGCAGAGGGGGTGGTGGAAGGGGTGGAAGGGGTGGGAGAGGCATGCGGGGGAGAGGTGGGGGGAGAAGCAGCAGATGAGATTCTCAAAAGCTGTTGCCGAAGTAGGCCCCTGAGTGTATGATAGTTCCTATAGCTAGCACGAAAATCTGTTTGTAATAATAACAATTTTTAAGGTGATTGCATGTTTGGCCGGTCCGCGGTTGGTAAATAGATATCATTTGGCTAGTTTAGAATAAAACCAATAACGGACACTTATTGTTTCCTGTTCAAACTCTATTGATGTAGACGAAGAACTGTGTAACTTAGTCCAAAATGTTATTATATCGTGGAAGTCTCAAATAATTAAATTATGTGCTATTAGTACTTGTGTAAAGTTGATCTAAAGTGGTTATGATACGCTAAAGCATACTCATACTAGTAAGCCAATTGCGCGACATTAGTTGTGAGAAAGTTTGCTATCATACTATAATGAGAAAAATGTATTGTATTATATCGTTATCCTCATTCCATAGTTCCTTATCATCTACCCAAAGATCACCTTCGCCCTATCATTTGAACTTGCATACACCCGTTTCACTTTGGAAGGTCCCTATCTAGTCCTTTGGTAGATGTCCCGTATCGTACTGGCACTTGTCTCCCTCACTAACCATGCGGCTCGGCGAGCCACGCAAAAAAATCCAACCTCAACCATGACCTTGCCTTGCCAACTTGCACTCCTTCCCCACCACCCACCCACACCCCACCCACACCCACATTGCCACGGCCCTCCTAGGCCAGCAGTACTATTCCTAGTGCTCCTCCCGAAGTGCACTCCCCCACCGAACCTTCGGTATCCTTTCCACTTGCTCTCACTCTTAGGCCCTGTTCGGTTGTGATGGGACCATTCCGTTGGGTGACCGTTTCTGCTGTGAAAATGACCTTCTCTCCGTTTCGAAACGGTCATTTGTATGGGTCAACAGAACGGTCCCATCCCAACCGAACAGGGCCTTAGCCTTCCACATCCACCTATCTGTTCACGTCATACTTGCTAGGCGGTTTTTCCACATCCCTTAGCCTGTTTTTCAAGCCCTTGTTTTCTTCCACTTACAGCCTTCCGTGAGCGAGCCTATTCCTTTAATGAGTGATATCCGAACTAATCAGGATGGTGACCCTGTCTATCACTGCGCTAAAGTGAGTGAAATTCGGCACAGACGAAGGGATGCCCGGGATCCGGAGAAGCGGGCAGTCGGATTACAATACCGGCATCGAGTGCCTCAGTGCTGCCAAAAAAAATTCTGTGGGAATCGCTGTGGTCCACTCCTTTAGCTAGGTGGCTTACATTACGAATACCGGTACCTTAGGAATCACTGAGCACTCCCCCCCCCTTGCGTTTGTTTAGCGTGAAAGGTTATACAACTAATGCTGTGTGAAAGAAAGAACTCCAAGTTCACAACAGTCAGGACCTCTCGGTAGTGCCGGCCGTCCTCGTTGCCCAGAAGCCCACTGCAATAAGGGACGGGAGTCCAGTGGATGCCCACAAGGCTGCCGGGGCGCTTGGGATCACTGGCCTGATCACCTGATGGAACCCTGGGGTATGCATTGAACGCTTTCCACAATTTCATCTTGTCTGATTTAGTCAGCTTGTCTTCGAGGGTTAGGCCAAACCCACATTCCGACCCTTCCTTTTGATCGCGATCAACTTTCCTTCACCATCCTTTTTCTCTTATTCTTCTCTTTTTTTATCTTTTATTAAATATTTGGTACGTCAAGACTTAGCGGGATCATGGAGCGTCACTCGTTTTGCTGACTAAACAAGGGCAACTATAGGATGGCCCTTCGCGGAAGTGATAATAGCGGATGGGTGCATCTTGTTGCCAAAGCCCGTGGTGTTAAGGAGGGGAAGGTTAAGCAGGGCATAGCCACCATCTACCAGGTGCTCTCCCGATACGCACACGGGAATGACGGCTGCATTGTTCTGAAGGCGTTGGTCCACCCAGACAATGAGCGTGCCGGACTCGTGGCGATCATGGAGATGCAGGGTAGGTGGCTCCACCCGCTGGCATGGAGGGAGGAAAAGGAGGACAGGCAGGCTTTGTCACCCCATAAAAAGAATGGTTGATATTGTTTAGAGGAGGATTGATGTGGCTATGATTGCCGGTAGTGTTGACACTAAGTCACATCAATATCTTTATTTGTAAAATAATACTGTAGGCCCTTGTTGCTCATGAGAATAAATGTTCGCTCGCCCAGTTTTGTCACGGGTGCGTCTATTTTAAGACTGTACTATCACAGGCGCAGCAATAGCAAACCCCGACTTTGTTCAGTTCCCCCTCCTTAAGACCACAGGCTATGGCCACCTTGAAAATAATCTCCCTAAACCCGTCAAGTTCGACCATTCGGCTGAGAGCTTTCTGGGCTCCCTTGGTTCCCTTTACCTTCCCCTGTTCTACCGCCTGGCTGACAGTTCGTTCTATAGAAGATTAGCACAACTCAATAGAGGCGTTCAGCCCCCGTGTTGAAAAACGGGAATGCAGGTTTTTCAAGTTGAAAACCTTTGGTGTATGAAACGCCCTTTCAAATACGCGCAATGTCGAAGTGTTTTTTTTATTTTTTAAAAAAAGACTGCTATTTCATACCACCAAAATTGGACCTTCTTGCTTTGCTTTGGGCGGTATGCAATAACAGTATTTTTTAAAAAACGCTTCGACATTGTGAGCACACTCCCATTCGCAGGGTCCGCGGCAAGACAGGTAGGCTGACCCGCCTTCTTGTCTGCTTGTCTCAGGCAAACAAGTATCCCGAAATAAGAGTGGTGAATTGACCACCACCACCGCGCTTGACTAGAGAGAGCCTCGATCTGGAATGAATGGAGACCTAAACGAACCATTTTAGGATATGCAGAAACCCACTTGCAGGCTGTCGACTTATTTGAGGACTTGATACCAACGCAAAATCTTACTAGGTGTCACGAAGAGGTACTAAGCTGTGATGGCACAATAGCCGGTTTGTATTGAATCTCTATGATACAATTCTTTAGATATTTCTAGAGCTACCTCCTCCCCTTTTTTTTCCCTTTCCGCTTCTCTTACTCCTATATCTGCAGCCCATTCAGCTAAGGGAGATAGATAGTGAAGAAATTCTCGATCCCGGAGATCGAAGCATAAATTGGCGAGGATAAAGTTCCCCCATTCCATAGCGCTACCACACCTGCGAAATCCAAGTGGAGGTTCTGTCGTGTGAATAAGAACCTATTGGTTGAATATATTTTTAGCCATAACAAAAGAGTACAATAAGCGGAGATCAAGCAAACACAAATAACGCGGACAAAATGTTGTCTGAAGGTGTCCCCTGTAGTCCAATAGCCTTTACCATGTCATTCGCGAAACGGGAGTGTTTGATACCTATGATGATGATGATGATGGTGTTAGTTACCATCAGCGGTGGTGGGTTCGTATAGAGTAGGTAATGCTACCTCTAGTATAATAACTTCTAGGGAGCGGACACCCTCAGTTCTTTGGCGCCTCCGCAATTTTCTGGGTCCCGGGGGGGCTGGGTTTTCTTAGCTCCGTGTACAGGCGCTGAGCGCCGGATGAGTGTGGTTATTCGGGAGGTGTGACAGAAGTTGCTTGCAGGGGATTCTAGTGGACTCTCTAGGCTCCCAGTGAGGGTTGGCGGAGAGCTGGTGTAGGAAGTACTTGGCCAGCAGTTGGAGTCCCGGGGAGACTGGGAGGTGTTAGTAGGAGTGGCTTGGCTGTGCGGAGTAGAAAGGGGGGGATTTACCTGAACCATAGACGTATTGGGGTTTTCATGTCCCTTCCTGGGTGCTCCATAGTGGGTTCCATCTTCACCAGGGTCGTCGCCCATCCTCCCTGTAACCAGAGATTCAGACATATCCACAGGGGGAATCTGTCCTTGAAGCTGATGATGCGAGGGAGTCGCAGGCGGCGGTGGGTCAGCGACCCCACTTTTAGATGAAGCCTTAACCTTCTCTCTAAGGCTCACAAGCGACCTGAGTGCTTCCTCCTTCTCACCTGCCGTCCCAGGCTTGAAGTTACCTTTCACGGGGCCATCGCCCCCAGTTCTGCTCCCCACACCCGCCCTCCCCAACTTGTGCATCCCTTCAACCCTCTGCTGCTCGACTGTTCCCCTGTCCTCCGTCGCTCTCAGAGCCTCTACTCTCGTCCAGGCCTCCTTCGTGATAATTTGGAAAAGGCATTTCCGGGGACACTTCTCGTGCCCGCACTCGTCGCAGGTGTGGTTCGAAAACCAGCCCAAAGTGTTGCAATTGCAGCATTCCCAGAAGTTGTAGCAGGCGCGACAGACGGTGTGACTGCAATTATAGCAGATGTCCTGGTAGCTGGTGAAGGGTTCGTAGTGTGAAGTGTTGCAGTTGCAACATTTGTAGGCTTTGAATTCAATCCTTGGGGAGCTACCGGCAGTATGGGTGGGCGATGTCGAGTCGAGAGGATTGAAGCTAGATACCAAAGTCCTTGTTGCCGCATTTTTGGTGTTTGTTTCCATACTTTCAGTATTTTTGTCTAGTGCTGTCTTCTGACGACCAATGGGGTGGGTGGCCATAATGTGGGTATGAGGAGCCAGTGGAGGCATGGTTGCGTAATTTTCGCTCTCAGCAGAGATTGGGCTTAGATTGAAGCTTAGTTTACTCACTTGATTGCGGGGGAAAACGTTTGTTTCGTGATTTGAGCTTCTAGGGTTTTTACTGTAGGTATTATTCGGAACCCTAGTTGGACTGTGGTGACTGCCAGTAAGAATGTTGAATGCGATCCTCTCCCGAAAAAGACAAGAATTCATGTGATTATCCGGAAAAATAGAAGGCCCGTTGTCCCTTCCAGTGCTACCAACGGGATTGTTGAAGTTACCCATACTCTCGAGACCTCTATCCCGGGTGCGCCTAAATGCCAATGGCCCACTACTGTCAATCGCCCCCTCGCTCCAAGCACTATCTATTCCCTTGTGAGTATTACGGTTAGTGAGCTTGGGGTTGGCGGTGATTCTCATAGAGGTGTTTGAGGAGATATTTGGTTCGAAAGCAGAAGCCCTGGCATTAATAGAAATAGTAGGGAGGTAATTATTGTTATTCTCGGGGGTAGGAGGGTTAGTATTGTCGGTTCTGATGCCGGGCCCTTGAATGGAAGAGCCTATTGGGGGGGAATTGAAACCGTAGGGCCAACAACTGTTACCGATAGAATAGGTTTGCATTGGATTAGGATCACCTATAAAAGAGTCCGTATCACCCCCCCAGATAAGTAGAGCGGGAGGACTAAAAACTCTAGCAGCTGTAAAATATTGATCACCCATCCACCATGTAGTAGCCACGTTGGTACCGCCACTCCTCGCTGGGTACAGAGGCTCAGGATTACAGAAAGCAATTTTGGGGATATTTCAGTTCTGTAAGATGAGTTTCTGGCCTTCTCTGCTGAATATATTGGCAATTCTGATCAAATCAAAGGAGATAACCGGCGAAAACCGGAGAAAGGTTGGGCTGCATGGGAGTTAGGTGTGCAGGGGATGGAGAAAGTCCCAAGGATTCCAGGCCAGGGCTAGAATAATCAAGGAAGTATGGGCGAGAGATTCCTTAAGACTGCAGGTAGAAAGAGTCCGTTGCTATCCTTGGGCCAAGACTAGGGCCAGGCTGTTGTCCCCCCCATAATACCAGAACCGAGCTTAGGAGCACTCACAGAAGTGGTAAGGATAAACCTGGACGTAGTAAGTAGCCTCGAAGCACTGTGGGGGGGGGGGAGGATGCTGGAAGTAGACATGAGTATTTTGTGGTGTCTACTCAGTGAGCGGAGCTTGCGGGGGGTAACTGCCTTATGACATGGTAACCAGTGGGGGAACTGGAGACGAATTTCTTCCAGAAACGTTCGCAGGATCTGTAAATTGAGGATTCTTGGGACAAAGCCAGAATGGCAAAGAAGGAGCAAACAAACCGACAATGATAGGTGTGGCGGCTTTTTCTGCGGAAAGGGAAGAGGGCAAAGGTTCGCAATACCGTATGAGAAGTCGGAGGGGAGGGGAGGTGATTAAGGAACAAGAATTCCCCCTGTTCCTACAAGTTCTGCTGCTATGCCGCAAAAGGCAAGAAGAGTGGTGGGGCAGTGCAGCTGGTAGCCGTATGATAGCGGAAGGCTGCTGCGATGGGACAGGGAGGAATGATGCCCACACCCGATGCCTCAGAAAAAGACGCCAGTTTACCACGGCACTCTGCTTGCTACGGATCGGTTCTAGAGATCCTTCCAGAATTACAAGCAGTCGGCTGTGGCACTGTATGTAGAGGAGCTGGAATCTTCGCACCCCTTAGATACCTGTGCTGTACCCTACCATGCTTGAATATTCTGAGGGGTCTGTATGATTCCCTTGTCACTACCGGGTAGCACTCGCAAAACAGATCATTCAATTACCCAACTGATGATTCCGCCTCTTCAACCCTTTGCAAGGGTCGGAGAATAACTAATAAACGACGGAGTGGCTGAACGCTCGAACTATAATAAAGCTAGAGTGCCGGTATAATTAGGAACCTCGCTCGCTCGTCCTCATTCCAATTAACTAGACAAGACAGGAGTATAATATTATGTGAAATATAATGAAATCACCTTGATCTTTCCATTACTTCCCACACCAGCCGATTTCTTTCTATGTATTCCTCCATTTGCCTGCGTACTTCCTACTTCCTTAGTAATAGTGGTGGGAGGGGCATGGGCATAGAGCCACCCCCTTCAATCCTTCTAACTCCAGAACAAATGCAATCGCTAAAAAAATTCTGCCAACTTCTGGCAACTCTCACCTCTATCTTTGTCATTCAATTCTGACAACTATCCTCTTCCGTTAACTCTAATATTAATAAAGGTCATTCTGGTTACCTTGCTTGTAGGCACTACTAACCAGACAAATGTTCCCCGAATTCCATGGCTAGTATCCCGGAATGTAACTATTCTTTGGTATCATAAAAGAAGGGACAGGGATAAAACCTTTGTATGGCAAACTACCCATGCCTATCTGACCACCCATACAAAATTCAGACCCAAGTGTCCGGGTTCTATATGCCTGTAACTTGTAGTCTGGGATGACTGAGTGGCCTTGGGGGACACAACCAGCACTTTCGCTTTACTTCTGCTAGTAAGTGAGCCGGAGGAATCCGCAGTAAACACCCCTGATATCCCGTGGGCGGTTAAAAGTAGGGGGATTCGTGATGCAGGCAGGTGCGCTGAGGTCAGACTGGGCGGCAGTTACTGTATTTGGTAGGGGGGTAGGATTCTTCAGTCCCCTTAATGCTCAAATGACCCAGCATTTGGATCAACTTGACTACGGCACTAGTATTCTCAAAGCCCAAATCACCCTAGAATAGCCCCTGCGCGCTTAGCCACAAATTTTGCTTTAGACCGCCCAGGGGCTCCTGGAGAACTAAGTTAGATTAAAAGTGACCTTTACTCCATGGAAGACTCTATATACGACATTTTGCTTCATGTCGTACCTATAGATCAAGCATTTCTAGGAGAACCCATAGTTGACTCCCCATCAGAATGATAGTTCAGAAGGAGATGGCGCGGTGGCGCTTTCAAGGGAAAGGCCATACATGGAAAATGCGGTATTGCTTTGACTCCAGCAGAGAGACTTCCAGAAAAAAACCCTCTGTTATACGGTAAGAGTATACTAGCAACCCTCCCCCATTCAATACCTTGAGGGTGTGCATATCTAGCATATGGGCTTATAACTATTGGGAATACAGCAGACAGGGTAGAGGTTTCCATGTCATTCTCAAGACAAGAGTATTGAAAGATGGGATATGATACGACAGTGCAATTCACAAATATGGCAGCAGCATCACCATACCTACCAAGGACCCACGCCACAATGGATTATTCCCGTCATAGACTACCCCATTGGCAAGCCTAGGAAAGATAGCCTAGACCCTACAACCTTCGAAGTGGCTCCTTCGAGCTGTCCTAATACTTTTTGTCTCCATCTAATGACTTCAGTAGCAATTTATCATAATTTATCACTAAATTTATTTCCTATTTTGGGGGGCTGAGCTTGAATAGGCTGGGGTGGAAGTCTATAAGATTTTGGAGGGGGGAGCAAATATGGCTAGAAGTAGAGGCTACTATCGGAAATAAAGGGACCACTTGATATGTTTGGGTGGCGCACTCCCCCGGTCTGTGGAGGATGTGTATTCCGGGGAGTACCGGCTTAGCCTAACATACCAGACTCTAAGAACTAGCTATAATGTCAGGAAAACGGGATTAGAGCTAAAGGGAACTGAGGAAGAACTAGGGCAGTCTGTTCCACAGGTGGGCAGGAAGGCGACCGAAAACCACTGTAGTTTACCCAGATAGAAAGCATGGTAGAGTAACTCCAAGTAGATCCTCCCTTATCGTAGTTAGTCTTTCGGGAGATTAAGGATGACATTAGAAGTAATTGCTAAGTAAAAACGGCATGCCTAACAATCAGGGCTGTCAAGAGCATGAAGCTCATGTTCATCCAGAAACCATCGGAAACCCAGCAGCTTTCTCTATTCTCTACTTGTACAAGAAGTGAGGTACTGAGTTATATATTAAGATTCTAGGAACAGGCCACAATATCGACTACTTACAAAACTGTGCTACTCAGCTTCCTCACAAAGGAGTTGATGAATTACCTCCCTCCCCACCCCACCCCACAACAGCTTTAGACTAGACTTCAATAACCTCTCACTAGACAAACCTCATAAACAAACACAACCGGGAGAGGATCATCTCACACTTACATTGCCCCCTCCCTCAAAAAACTAAGGTTCTCCAAGATCCAAGCTCTAGAAACCATAATTCGAAAATGAAATAAATGCGTGCAAAAATGAGAAGCAATCAACCCTCCCAACCCTCCACCCTAAAAGTAGCTGCCACGAGCCACTTCCTCATTTAGAACCTTCCCCACAACCTCATCTACTGCAACATCGATATCCTCCAACTCCTCCTCAATCTCCACAACCGCCGCAAGCAACACCTTGAAGCTCCTCAGCCTCTGCGAAGGGTTCTGGGACCTCAGTTCTTGCAGTATCTGGTCCAAGGTTGCGGATATCTTGGCCAACGCCTCTACCGCCGGGGAGAGCATGCGTCTTAGGCTTGGGTAGGCTGCTATCATGTGGCTCAGGGAGGCGGCCAGGGCCGCTGCGGGGACTGCCCGGGAGGTTATGTCGAGCGCTGTGGTGGGCATGTTTTTAACTTGACTCGGGTTGGGCTTGTCTGGTGGATAAGCTTGAGAGAGATATTTGTGTTTGTGCGTGTATTTTCTTGCTGGCGGAGTTTTATCACTGTGGAAGTGGCAGCGGCCGCGGTTATACCCCCTTTTGAAAGGCCAGTTTTCAAGTTGCCTTATTATAAACCTCGGCTTCGAATTACCTTTAGCTTGAAGTAACCCTATTATGCTCCTCCAACTTTCCTTTATATTCCCTGGTTCCACCTGCTTAGCTTTCACTTCATCAGCTAGCCTTTCCCTCTTTCTATTTCACCCCCCTGTCGGTCATCCCCGACGAATCACACCTCTCACTCGGCGGTCATAGTATGTCACTCGCAAACACTGTCCCCAAGTTAGCGATGGCTAGGGAAGATCTCTTTGATATACAATTTCTTTTTTTTGCAAGATCAATAGGGTTTCACCTGTGGGGTGGCAGTGTGGTGTAGTTCGCAGTGTTTATCCGACTAGCTGTCTAAGTGAGGGTAAAGCCTTGGATGAATTAGCTACAGGCGCAGAGGACATGATATAACTATGACGCACTGCACAGTCCCTACCAAGCCAAACAAGAAGGGAGAAATAAGAGAGGAAAGAGCGGGGCAAAAACAAAAGACAGCCAACAACCCACCCTACCAAGCCAAGCTTCTTTCGAAACCTTCGCGTCACTGGGAGATTAGTGCACCTTGAGCTAAGGCCTACAACGACCACGAAAGGAGCAGATGATTTATCATACCTATAGACGATCTCAACTTCCCTCTAGGCCCCGGGGGCACCTGGTAGTGCTCGAGTACTCGTACTCCGGAACAGGGATTCGAGGAATATATGGCAAAGAATCCGTCGCCCGTAGCCGCTCACAACCCATGTCTTCAGAGGCTTCTTGCCGTCATGAATACTCGAGTGCTTCACGATGGGTATAGTACCAGATATTTGGGGAGGCTCTCCTGCCCCTAGCCCAGCACATATACGCTGGAATAAGGTAAGGGCTAAAATAAAACATCAAACAGTCAAAAGAGTCCCAAGGAGGTTTGCTCCGGGGGGGCTATAAAGGGTTAAGTGAAAGTGCTTTATTCCGAATTCACGACAGACGAAAAATAAAACTCGCAGTTCAACCTACTGTACTAGCGATAGGAAAATCTTCGGCAATGATGGGGTACGATGCCTACCGGCGTACAGCACACCACCACAACTCACAACACACCACCCCCACTCCAAGTCTCCAACAACTCCTTTCGGATCCCATAACCTGAAATCTAACTCGGAACGCCAACTCGGGAGACACGGGTACGGGAGATAGGGAAGGATTGGGGGGCACCCGGAAAAAAATTCCCACTCAATAATCATTCAACAAATCATCATGATAATAATATCATATCCCATCAAACCACACTATACACGTTCCCCTAAATTAAGGAAGCACACCGGGCCATTAGCGACGACACACGAAATTACGCACATCTATCGTGAGCCAGCATACATACCGAACCTCCCCCCACCTCACTTTCGCCCTCCTCAGCTTCCTCCTGAAAAGTGGTAGACACACCCCTCCCCCCGCCCCTCCCCCCACGGTTCGCCGCAAACAAGTATCTCCCCCGCACACCCTCTCCAGAATATCTAGTAGGGGGGCCAATGTGGGCCCGCACACCAATGGTCCTGTATAAAGCTGGTGCATTTGCGACGAAGCAGGCGACTAGCATTTCTATCGATGCGAACTACTCCAACCGTCAACAGTTATATCTCTGAGTTAGTGAGGGGGATGAGGAGGCGGGGGGGTAAAACAAGAGCTCTCCATTCCTGAAGGACGTTATTCCGCACCACGAACGTCAACCGGAACACGCTGACTAGAATTATCAAGAAGCCGAGGGAGAAGAGGCCGCCAATTTGGAGTTTGCGCCGAAGGGGGAGATGGGTACTGAATATCATCGGGAGCGGGTAGATTATCAAAATCAAGTCGGTGAATATGTTGCAAGCCCCTTGTTTGCTTTCGGTTAGTGTGGGTGATTGGTGATGATGATGGAACTGGGGAAGAACCTGTTGTGTAAAGTTGGACTTGAGAGTAGTTACATGCTTCTGATGATGGTTAGCATCCCATATCCACACGCGCAATTGAGGGGGGACTTACCTCCTGGATCTGGATATACTTGCCCTAGAGAAAGTTAGCTATGTTTGCTTTTTACACGCTATAATATTGCTTCACGATGGTTTCTCACAGTAACTCCCGAAGATCAGCTTCCGATCACACAGGATCAACCAATTGGACAGAATAAGAAGAAACATACTGATCGAAAGGCCTGCACTCCAAAAACGTCGAACACAGTACCCCAGCCAGCGTCAAGACCATCAACACCCAAACATGCTTCAACCAAACCCGATACCTCTCCAACTGGACTACAATCCTCTCGTAAAACGAAACGATCCCAAACTTCATAAACCAGATACTACTCCTCTCCCCCCGTATCAGCTCACACCCTAGAACCCATCACCGCCACTACAGATGTACCAGAGAACTCACAAAAGAGCATAGCAAGTCCTCCCAATGAGTATCATCTTACTCCCAAAACTCCTCTTGCTCCTCTCCTCGTCACCCAAGTCCCCGGGATCGCTCACGTTGTTGGTGCCGTTCGCAAGCACCAAGTGTATCACCACCACTCGCACGGCGAGGGCGGCCAGAGCGCTGACCATCCAGTAATCATCCAGTGCCCATGTTTTGAACCGGCTGTAGGCGCCACCGAGTCGCGCGAAGATTATAATGAAGGACATCGTGGAGAGAGCGTAACCGATGATCAGGACTGTGAGGCTGGAGAGCATTTGGTCATTACTGCTGGTTTGTCCGATTTAATGTGAGATAGGAGGGGGTCAAAGCTGGAAGGGGAGGAGGGAGGATGGAAGATTATAGCTGTCGATTCCCATGGGGAGGCTGGGAAATAAAAAACTAATACCGCAATTATGCCATACGACTCAACATAGTTTCGACGACAGGTAGTACAGTATAGCACACTGCGATGTCTTGTCTAAGATGTTGCCCTAGAGTTGCTCGGCAATCAAGTTGCACAGCATCATTCATGTACCCCCACTCTGCCACCATACCGTACTACCAGATTCTTGGACAGCAAGAGAAAGCTAGGGTGGAGGAGTTCATGTCTTAGATAACACACTAATATGGGCTATAGGATAGCAAAATCCCTAAGTTTTTAAAGATTTCCGAGAGCTGTGTCCGCCTTGATAAGAAAAAATGCTTCCTCTTAGCAGTAACACCCCGACACCTTCTCGCTAGAAAACAACAGATACTTTTTCTAAGGGCAACTGATTTCTAGTAAAATTAATACTAACCTTCAGTTGACGCTACTTCATCAGTTACCACCTGATTATCTGGTCTCTGCTATATATAACTCGAGATATTGTTAAATAATGGCCTACCTAACCAATACAGTATGTTAGTAAAGAAGCCGGGTTCATATTAGCACTATTCTTTATATTCAAAGGCAATCTAAAGGATAGCTTTACATAATTGAAGCTCCAAGTCCTATGTGAGCAAAACTCCATTATCTTTCTTAGAACATACAAGCCTGAGGTACTTTGGAGAGATGTTCCGAATACGTTCCATAGAGGAAAATTTTAGATTTAGACAGAGTTTTATTGCAAATATCATAATTTGAACCTAAAACACATTTCTTATTTCTCTATATGCTAAACTCTATCTGAACTATCACGGATATCCTAACTGCTAATACTAGATCCGTATTTTAGATATTATAGCTCTCTACCATTTGTTGACTAGAATCTCGTTCTAGTTTTTTATCTTCAGTATTAGTGTACCCTTATTTAAGACTTAGCACCCGCCTACAGCAAGGCCGTTCAGTATATTAAAAAATTATTCATGAGGCATTGTTTGTTGGGCTAACTGATTAGAAAGTATTCTACTTACTAAAAGCCACTGGTGATGAGTCCTAATCTCTTATAAGGACTATTCATAAAGTTCAGATCCAAGGCTTTTCACCTTTTGGCCTATAGTTTATAGAGTCCTGTTCTTCAAAATCACATACTATGATTAATTTTTACAAAATAATAAAAGAATTGGCATCATGTTCCAGGACTTCCCATTCTCTGAGGATCAGAGATGGCATAGGTTAATTTCAAGTATAATCATATTTATTATACTGTTAGCTAAGAAGTACCATATCGTTAGAATTTCTTTAAGCTCGTGAGCTATATTTTTTTTCTATATCCCGTTGCAAGAACCCTGACTCTGCTGGGTATTCGTTGGCTTTCATATCTTATAAGGCATCTCCCACCGGTATGCCCCACACCAAGAGGTACCGCATATTACATGACAGTTTTCAAAATATGACAGCTCTTACAATTGATCCAGTGGTGTAACAGTGTACGGGAACAAGACGGGAGTTCGGGATAGCGCAACTCATCACAATTCGGGGATGAGGCTGCTATAGCCCCCACTAATCCGATATTCCAGACTCGAGCACTCAGTGATAGTCATTGGGGTGATTGCTAATTGGCTCCCGAGAGCTCATCGGCATTTACTGAGGCACTACTAAAGCCACCGGCACTTGCGTTGCGAATTTGTTGTCCTCCCGACATACTTGCGTTATAACAGATCAAAGGTGGGGATGGCTATGCGGCTGCGCACGGCAGGGGTAAGTAGGACTAATCCACTCCGATTGGCTTTTAAGTCTGTTAAAGCGTTGGATATAGCTAGAGTAGCGGAGGGTTCGCCCGACTCTCTTCAGCACTCAGAGAAAGCCCCTAGATTGGCCCCTAGTATGGCTACTTATCACCCCCAACTTCAACCAGTAAAATTCGAGCCTCCCCACTTCTGCTCACCTCTCCAGAGTGATCGTGATAGGGTCAGTGTCTCTCTTGCAGATAACATAACTGCTCCAGTCACGAGGCAGAATTGATCGCGTTTCTCGCGGAGAACTCGCCTCTCTTGACTCCCTTTGGCAGGAGAAACATTCAGCCCGGGGTTTGAAAACTTTTGTGCAAATTCCTCGAGTTGATAGACTTTGGTATGTGTGACCCCTTTTTTGCGGCAAATCCGGTCAACCCTCGAAAATTCTGCACTCGAAAGAAGAAACCCTTTTTCGACTCCGTGGCTGAATGCTGCTTGGGGGAGAAGTGAGTTGATCTAGAGCAGTGCTGTGGGGATGTATAATCGGGACGCAGACAGCAAGCGGAACTGGGGGGGTCCAGAAAGTCCATTAGAACCGGCCTTCCTCCAGGAGGGGCTACCCGTGATCTCTCGTGTCTCGTTGCTATGATAATGATAGGAAAATAGCAAGTGCATGTCACGGTACCGTCTAGTACTGTACAGTACTTTCCGTACTATTTGTGCTCGAAGGACCAGATTACGCAATTGATAGTTGCACAAGAGCCCAATAATAGTCAAACAAACCTGCTCAAGGAAATATTGCCTTGCGAATGGTTACGTACGATTCTCGCCTTGCCCCCATAATCACAATCCTGTCTATCCAGGATACTAGATATTACGGACAATCCACATCGTTCCTTTTTTGCGAAGTAGATAGGAGCAAAGCACAGCACTCTACAGCACCATCGTATGCCAGCGATCTAGCCCGAGCCCTGCCCATTCTAATATACCCTCTTCAGAGCACCGAAACTAGAGAACAATACCGTGGGGAAAGACAAAGAAAATAGAAAAAATAATTACAGCCCGCTTGAGACTGTCCCCCGAAGTTTCCTACTATTTCTCGATTTTTTCTCATTATTTTGTCAATTGTTTAAAGAGTAGAAAGAATATATTTTTAATAATGAATGTGTCCTGGTATAGGTGAGGCAGAAGTCTGTACTGTACCAATGGCGGGCGATGGTATTCTACCAGTCGATCCCCGTAGCCTATGACATTTAATGGTTTCCTCCCGCAACGATGAAGCAGACCCAAATCGAAGATCTAGAGATTTAACATGGCCATAGGTGCAAAGGCCTAGCACCTAGCTGATTCAGAGCCAGAAAACAACTCCCCCGGGAGACCATCACCAGAACCCATCTCACTCAGCAACCATATCCTCCAACCCGCCGCTATCAACCCTCTTTCTCTTCTTGTCCATCTCATGTATACCCTGCCTAACCTTCAGTCCCCCCGGTGGTGCCTCCCACTCCTGCCAATTCCCCCCGTCACTTGCCCCATCCACTTCTTCATTCCACCACAACTCATCTGGGAAAACAGGAACACGGCCCTCAATATAATGTGTGTGATGCGTGTCATAAGAGTAAGCCCTACTCTGCGGCTGCGGAAAATATATCATCCACTCGTAGAAAAGCTCCTTCTCGCGAGCGTCAGGCCACGAACCTAGAACGGTCTGTTCGACCTGTGGGATCAGTGATGAGGCGGGGATAGTCCGTTGGTCAAATTTGGCGGCGAGGATTGCCGCTAGTGCTCGATCTTCTCCCTCATCTGGGTTACAGCGGTAGGCGAAGTTTCCGGGTTGGGTTTCTATATGGAAGATTGGCCAAAGGACTTCGAAGATTCTAGGATTTTCATTAGGGGTCATAGGCCTCACGAGGGATGAAAGGAGAGTAGGGGTTTGATACTCATCTACTCGCGGGTCCCATTTTCCCCACATTGTAACGTTCCCGACAACCCAATACCGATAATTCCATCTGCCAAGCGGGGGAGCTGGGCGGGTGGTATTAACTGGATCATGAATCGGGATCAACACCCTAAATTCATCAGACCAGGGCATGCCATGTTCGTCGCATACATCCCTCATAGTCTTCTCTATATATTCTTCTAATGCAACAGGTACACATATCGGTATTGTAACCTGCTTATGGAAAATCTCGTCGATGTTGTCGGCGAACATAACGCGACGAATCCGTCGGGTCAAGTATCCCTTCCCTATGAAATCGACCATTCTATATAAGCATATTTAAGCAATGGCGACCAGGATTGGAGACTTACAATCGCGTCCCCGGGGAGAATTATCGCCGAGGAGATCTTCAATAGCTCCCCTAAGGTTTGCGAAAAGGTTGTTGTTATGTATGTTAATTTTCTCCGATAGATCCTCAAACCTAAAATTCGGACCCCAAGAGTATCTTGGGGTGTCATCGTACGTATCGGGATCGTCATAGGCGATGGAGCAAAGAGTATCTCTGTCGATCCTGAGTTGTCGCGATATTAAGCCCCATGCTTTAACCCGAATCTGATATGATGGCTACCGTACCTTAGATGGCCTTCTGCCTCGTATTTGAATAGCGCCGCCAGTCTCATGAACACTTCAAAGCCAGCCCCAATCCCTTCCCTTCCATTGGGCTGCCCAATTGACTGCTGCCGCCCGTTTACGTCAGAGATACTTGCATTGATAACCCGGCGTGTCTCCACCCCGCCTTCTCCATCAGGTTCCTCCACCCATTCTTCAGGACCATAGGGCGGCTCGCCTTCATCACTCTCTTCGTCCGACAAGCCTTCTTCCGTCCTTATAAGAGCTGACAGGGGCGTCGGGCCAAGGTAAAACCTGTGCACCATGTCCTGCGCCAGGAATGCTATCCTCTTGATAGCCTTCTTCCCAGAATACACAATCTTCCCCTGAGGCTTCCCATAATCGTCATCATACTGACCTCCGAAATATGCATGATGGCAACTTGGGGCTTTGGGTTTGCGGGCGTCAAAATCGATGGTAAGGGTATTCATCAGTGAGGGCGGGATGAGGATACCGAATCCCCTACTAGCATACTTGAGGACCCTACGTGAGGTTAGTTAATAACCAGCTCCTAATATCCTGACGGGCCCAAACCTCATCTCCTGAGTAGCGCGTCGATCACCGAGGTGATGGCCATACACCAAATCCATTGTAAAAGCCGTATAGCCTGTTTCCAAGGCCCTAGCACAGCGTGGAAGCATACGCACCTCCTTTCCATTCCAGCACATTGCGCATGGGTCCAGGTCAAAATTGAGAAGAACTTCCGCTTCAGATTTTGCCATCTTCAATATTATCTATCAATCTCGCGATCAGTTTCTACCCCACCAAAAGAGAAAGATAGAGAGCCCAAAGAAACCTACCTGAATCCTTCGCTCGGGGTAATTGCTCATGAGAGTGAGGGTTTTGGCGTTTTTTATCACATAAAATTTCCTTTCTGGCCCCAGGTTTCTCCACCAGACATTATAAACCTCGTGGATCTTTTTATTCGCCTCTTCGGGATTCAAGCCATGGATCCAAATATCTATATCAGAGTCGACGCAGGCTTTGTCGTCCTTCTCAGATAAACACTGCATTGTAGCCAAAACTATGCCTCCACCAATAACGATGTTATTCCAATCCAGGCCTTCAAAGACACCTTTCGTCAGCCTCCCAAAGGCTTGAGCAAACTTCTTGTTCGAAGGCTGGAGCTTAATTTCCCGGGCCCGCAATTCATCAAAGCATGTAAAAGTTTCCCTCGGGGGCTTTTTCCTCCGAAGGGTGATATGTTCAGAGGTAATCTCCGCATCCGGCCAGATCTCAGCGGCTTCATCCAGAGACACGAGCATGGAATTTTGATCTGTGGGTGGCATCTGACGAATAAACTTCTCATTCCTTAAAACCCACGAATCTACATCCTCTCCCGCCAACCGCTGCACCTGGGCCCAGGCACTTGTTTCTGTACCCTGTGATAACTGCGCAGTATCGTGAGTGTGCAACAGTGTCCGGAACGCAATGTAGTGCAGTCTAGGGCTTTCGAGTATAGGCCGGAGCAACTTCTCAGGACAGTTCTGCACGAGAACTCGGACGCCGTCTTTCATGTCATAACGGAGTGTAGAGACTATTCTAGCCGTAGCGAGTTGAGCTAGAGTTGGGGGACCTTTTCTCCCGGCACCTGTGGACGAAACGGCCTCTTCATGGTTGTTGCCTCTAACTGTCGTGTGAGCTCCACGATGCCTGAGGTGAGCTTCGATCTGAGCAACGGAGAGTTCCGCGCAATTGAGTGAGATGAGGCTGACCGGCGGGTCTACCCCGTAGAATAGCCTCTGAAGCGGAGGCTCGGTATCCGTTGGTGAAGGTCCCTGGGCAAGATCCATTTTCCCTTCGTACCGTAATTTCCCGCTGTTGGAGATGGTGAGTCAGGTCAGTTGACGATGGTTGTGAGGCTCCCAAGTGTGGGGTGGCTGGAGGTGTGTGGGCCTGATACGGTATCCATGACAACACCACATCTCTCAACTAGCCAATAGGCCATACCAGGATCACACCCTAAGAAAGACAAGTGCCAGGAGAGATGCTTTCGTGAAAGACGAAGATTATTTTGGGATTCACTATCAGATTACCGTATTAAATCTCCTCATGTGCCCACAATAGGTTCTGCTTACCATGATAACAGAATTGCGAACATCCGTTAATGGGATCTAACATATCCCAAGATCTCAGCCCATCCCGTGTTAGGGAAGCACTAATCCTTTTCTAGGGCTTTTGTCCTACCGGTAGATATGGGGCCAGACTTCTCAAGGGGATAACAATCACAAGAGTTCTTACGGCGCTTCTATGCCCTGAGAAGTCAACCATCCTTGAGGAAGTCGTTAAACATGAGTTTCGCTATGCTCAATAAATACCCATTACTCCCCTGATACTGTAGTATACCCCCATCCACGCCTGCAAAAGATGACTAAGCAGATGTAATAAGAGAATTTTGACTTATCATGTTGTCCCTATTACAGTGCGGGAGCGGCGTAGCTTGATTGGGGGCTAAAGGCTAAAACTCGCTAACAAATACCTGATCGGCGGTCCCTTATTATGTATGATATCACATGGGCTCCGTTCTAGCCATCTTAGCCCTGAAGTGGATGAGCACCAATGCTACCCAGTATTGATCCTCTGCCACGTTCAACCAAAGTCTGAAGAATCAAGTCCAAGTTATTACCCGTATTATAGACCCACCGTGCCCTGAGCGAGGTGGTGCCCTCAGCGAGGCACGGTAGAGTTGCTGTGGCGGAACCGGTGTTTAGTAAGAGTCCTCCTTGGACTATGAGCGCCGCGCCTCGCTGAGGGCACCACATCGTTCAGGGCACGGTGGGTCTACTTGGATACCGCTCATGCTCACAGTCGGGCCCTCAGACCGCCCTAGAGTCAGTGATCCCACCTTACTGAGATTTCACATGATACCAGGGACGACTTTGCGGTTTTCCTCACAATGTGCTCGCAATGTCGAAGAGTTTTTTAAAAATACTGCTATTGTATACCTCCCAAATCCAAGCAAAGAGGCCAAATTTTGGTGGTATGCAACGGCAGTCTCTAAAAAAAAAACCCCCTTCGACACCACGAGTACAGTACAGACAAAACCTTTAATGTTGGGAAGGGAGGCTCTTCCCAAGATCCATACCCATACCCTGAGCAGGGAGTAATGTCTTCTAAATACATACAATCCCCCTGATATCACACCTTTGCCATCCGTACCTTGTAAAAGCACAATTGAACAAAAATAATAATACCGGTTTGACTTGTAATACAACTTTTCCCTACATAGTGAGCACTAGGGGCGGTGAGCACCAGGTTGCAGAATGCTTCAAACTACAGTTTAAAACAGCACAGCTCACGAAAGAAGAACCAATAAATGGTGAATACTGGCTATGCCAGGGACCTACTTTGTAGGGAAACTTTGTACCTAACATACGGATTTATTGAGGAGAAACATCTCGAGCACAAGAGGGCCCCCCTGGAAGCCGCACTGAACTGCCCCAAGAGAACAACACAGAGAAGGAAATTCTTCATGCTCAATACGGTAAATCCTCAGTAAATTTTAGTCTTACTGGCATATTACAATATGATGCCACAGCTCTCATCTTGCCCCAACAAATTTGCCCCCGCACGGTAGAGTTGAAGCCCTGTACTAAAAGAGCAAAGATCGATCTAATCCCCCCCAAGCCGGAAATCCAGTCAATCGGTGAGCACAATTTCCTACAAGGTTTACACAGGGCCGTACAGGTAATCGATAGGTAGGATCGAAGAAGGGAGCTATAGCATAATATAATTCTTCATAATCTAAGAAAAGGACACCAGTCAACTACCCTCACGAAGTATCATACACCCATGCTTCTTTCCTAAGAATAACGTGAGGTATCATATTCGTAATGTCTAGGAGGGTTCTTGGCTCGCTGTGATCTCAAATCATAATTTGAAATTAGTCCTCTATCTAATGTAACTACAATTCTCAATTTCCCAAATCATAGCTTGGTGCCAACTCTATAAGACCTTAAGACTCACTATCATAGCATTTATTATAATAATAATATTGTTACTAACAAAATATTTAAGGGTGCAAAAAATGTCATAGCCCTCACACACTATGAAATTTTCCTAAATCCTGATCTAAAAAGGCTAAGCCAAACATTACGAGTGCGGGCGATGGATATATCCGTCACGTGGGTCTGATAAGAAAACTTTGGTGAACTTTCTTGTCGCAGTGTGTCCTGATAATGCACGTGACGGATGTATCTATCGGCTGCACTCGTATAAGCATCTCAGATCATAGTGCACTAAAAACCCCGAAGCGCTTTAAAAAAGGACTACTATTTCATATCGTCAAAAAGCTAGCCCTTTTCTTAGATCTGGGCCGTGTGTAATAGCAGTTCCTTTTTAAAAGCTTCGACACCACTTGGTATAGCACGTGGGGCCCTGGCGAGTGGGCGAGAATAACCTCGGGTTTCTAACCGGAATTCTTTACCCAGAGTTATTCTTAGGGAGGACTTGCGAGCGGACCACAGGCCTAACAATAACTCCAAGCCCGTTTCCCCCCAGATCTAATACAGGCGAGATGAATACTGTACCGTGTCATAGGGTTCGGGACTTTCAGCCAGGACTTTGTAGTCTGAGTGCTAAATATTCAAAGCACGTCAATTCATCACAACATCAAAGCCACCAATCTGTTCCCCTAGCATCCCACTCCTCAAACATTAAAACTCTAAATACCGCCTCAGGATGATATGATACCCGTACTAGGGTCCAGGATTCTGTCACAGCACTATGGACAACCAAATGTTAGGAGCAACCCGAAAAGCATGACCCTGGTAGGTTCTCGATTTCCTCTTGCCTCGGCCGGCCCCGAAGAGATATCATCGATGGATGATGTGCCTGGCCTCCAACTCAATACACCAATAAGAAACTATTTTTTCCACGCTCTTGTTAAGCAATGGGAGGTTTGAATTTCCAGATAAGCTGGTTGCAGCATCCGACTAATTTTGACTAAAAATCAAAACAAAACCAACACCCCCGCTGCGTGCTAGTACAGTACCATGACATCATCCTAGACCCTTGTCTGGGGATAGAGACCAAGCCCTGGGACTGGAGAAAAAATACGAGCTTATTGAGTATGATACTGCCTTCCGAGAGTTTCTACAGGCGGCCTGAAACACCAAAATTCTTTGCCAGCAGATTAAGACCAGATTGGGCAGCTGTGAGCTCTACTTTGTCAGGAAGTAGCCTTTTTCAGCCCTTTTCAGCCTTTTTCGACCTCAAATGACTCAGCGATTCTGGCCAGCATAAATACCCCCTTCCCCTCAAATCGCTCCTAAACAGCCCCAGAGCATTAGCAGCGAATTCTAGTGTTTCGGACCGCCCGAGAGACAATACACTATGAGAGTTGCTTCTCAGCACGGGGCTCAGAAACGGATGTCGGCCCCCCGCTTTCTTTATTCGATGGTGGGTGTCTCAAGCGCTTGGTATCCCTGCACATGCATGGCGAGGTTTTCGCGTGTTTAAAGGATCTAGGTACGGTATCCCCAGCACCGGTAATCCTCCACGTCTGATACACGCAAGCTGCTAGTATCTCTTCAAGACTATGCTGGACTAATCCCGACTATATATTGTTAAAACATAACGATCCGGTGCTTACACCAGTCACAAGAGCCCAAATGCGTCATTCCAAAGCAATCGCTAATCTCCCCTATTAAGTTAGGGTGCCGCACTCGTACAGTACTAGGGGTTGACAAAAAGTCGGGTACGGCGGGTCAAGTGTACACAACGTGCAGAAAAAGATTCTGCGTGTAGCAACGGTGCCCTCCCCAAGTCCTAAGGCCGGGTAAGCATGTATGCACTACTGGAATCTAGTGCAAGGACATCAAAAAAAAAGAAAAAAAAGAGAGAGAGAAAAAAGAAAAGAAAAAGATGCACAAATCCTCAAAAAGTACATTTGCATATTTTTATCATAATATTATAATAGTCTTTAAAGTATGAAACTGGTGCACATGTTATCTGTACTTGTTAGACGATACAAAATCTCAAAAATCAAGTGAGATGGGTAAGGAGAAGGGTTTTTATCATAGACAGAGATGTGTCTAGGAAGGCTCAATATAAAACGTATGTAAAATAATGATAAAGATTTTTCAAGTAATAACTTAATATATTGATAAGGTCTGTTCTCTATTGGGTCATGATTTTGGTAAAGCTCAGGAGGTACTTCAATAATTGTATCCCGCAGTGATAGAGAGCGCGGCCTACATCTAACTACGATACTAACTGAGTACCTGTTATCAAACTATTACGCTAGCGGGAATAGCTTACCTAATATTTAAGAGCGAGGTATACAGCTTCATAAGATGACCATATATCCAAACCCAAGCTGCCAGAGTCATGAGCTTCTCCGAGGCATCTGGAAGTTGACTCGGAACACTGGATGAGAGCATGTTTCAAGATATGTTTAACTGATTGAAATAATATTAAGAGAACACTACTCCTCTCATTTTCTAGTTGTATATATATTAGCTGGATAATGCTTTGATAGCTGGATATGGGAACTGATCACTCCATCTTCCATATTGCTATTCGTATGTAGGCATTTGAACCGCATATTCATATAGAGTGTATTATGACGAAGAGATTGAAGACTGTCTACTAGTGAAGTGGGGACAGCCTCAGATGAAATAGCAGTTGGTAAGTTTCTCTGAGTTGAGCTGTGCAAGATTCAGGGTCAAATGGTGTTTGAACTTTGGTTTAACAAACTGAATTATTAAGAAAATATCATTCTTCTTAACTAAAGAAGTTGAAGTAGTAGCATGAACATTAGTATAAATAGTAGGCCTCTCCCTGGGTGGTTGAAGCATAATCAAGCAACTGAGAAGAGACCTTAACAATATAACAAGTTACCGAGTTATATTTTAACTCTTTGATATTTGCCAACGCTTTATTACTTTACCTTTATCAAACAATTACCTACGAGCTTTCCTGACTATTAATCTGTTGTGTGGAATATCCTCGGCCTAGTTAGCTCGGAATCCTACCCAGTCAACGACCCGGTAACATAATTAAAGGTGCATATTTATATATAGTCTATCATGATGAAGAGATCGAAGAGTGTTTACCGATGAAGTGTCCACATCCTCCGAGTAATAGCAGTTCTGGTGACTGTCTTTATCGATCAGGGCAAAGTTTTCAGAGTTAAACGGTGTTCGCACTTTGTTTTGACAGAATGAATTCTTAAGAAGATACTTCTGAATATGAGAAGTAAAAGTAGCATGAATATTAGTATAAATAGTATGCCTCTCCCCCGGTAGTTGAAGAATCATTAAACCAATAGAGAAGAATACTTTATAATCTATTAAGTTATTATCAAGCTAAACGCTATTACAGGGTAGCTAACATGGTAGGATTCTCAGCTAACTAGGCCAAAGATGTTCGAGACAACAGATTATTGCTCAGGAAGGCTCGAGAATAATTATTTGATAAAGGTAGAGAAATAAAGCGTAGTCAAATATGAAAGAGCTAGAATATTACTCGCTAACTTGTTATATTGTTAAGGTCTCTTCTCTGTTACTTCATTATTCTTGAACCACCCAGGGAGAGGCCTACCATTTATTCTAATGTTTATGCTACTTCAAGTTCTTTAGTTAAGAAGCATTTTCTTAACCATTCAGTTCGTTAGAACAAAGTGTGAATACTGTTTGACTGTCCCCACTTCACCAGTAGACAGTATTTGATCTCCTCGTTATAATAGACTATAATATTATATGAATATGCAGTCTAAATGCCCACATACCAATAGTAATGTGGAATATGGAGTGATCAGTTCCGATATCCAGCTATCAAAGCATTATGCAGCTAAAGCATATAGAACTAGAAAATGAGAGAAGTAGAGTTCTCTTAATATCGTTCCAATCAGTTAAATATATCTTGAAACGTGCTCTCATCCAGTGTTCCGAGTCGACTTCCAGATGCCTCTGGAAAGCTCATAACTCAGAGAGCCTAGGTTCAGATATACAGTTATCTTTTCAAGCTGTATACCTCACTCCAAATATTAGGTAAGCTATTCCAGCTAGGGTAATAAACTCTTTGATATTTGAGAACTCTTTACTCTTACCGTTACCAAACCATCAATTGAGCCTTCCTGACTATCAATTAATTATTCTCAAATATTGCCGGCCTAGTTAGCTCAGAATCCTACCGTATCAGCTACCACGTAACTGATTTCTAAGTGCCAAGCTTCCCCTTTCAGTTTATCGCCCTCAAATAATTCTTCAGTATTTCAGACTGCTCAAAGGATACTATTTTTGAATGAGTGCATGCTAAACAGGCCCTTATTATTATTATTATTATTATTATTATTATTATTATTATTATTATTATTATTATTATTATTATTATTATTATTATTATTATTATTATTATTATTATTATTATTATTTTTATTATTTTTATTATTCCTTTTTTTCTCTTTTTTTCTCTTTTTTTCATTTTTATTTTTTTATTTTTTTTTGAGATCCATGTACTGGATTCCAGTAGCGCATACATGGTTACCCGGCCTTAGGACTTGGGCAGGGCACCGTTGCTACACGCAGAATTTCTTTCTGCACGTTGTGTACACTTGACCCGCCGTAGTCGGGCGCACTTCCAAAAAGAGACATGTCCGCTGTATGGAGACAAAATTAGATTAAGTGGCTCGAGTGATATTAGGTGAATAGTTTGTGGTGACAGCAAAAAGTTGGGCGAACTTGGAACATGCTCCTTCCACAGTACACCTAGGGCCTAAACTCCTGTAAGCAAACTCAGAAATTCACAGAATTGCCGGTTTGCTTTCACTATTACTTGTATTCACAATTTAGTGCTTATCAGAAGTGCCTATCAGACTTATTGAGGGATATCATATTATTGGGCCCTTAAGAGGGTGCTCGACGTGAGAGGTGAACAAGGATTCTGTGGAAACCTCATGAACATCAAGGTGTGGTTACCCGGACCACAAAAAAGGTGAGGGTTTGCCAAGCCTAAAAATAGCAGTGCGCCCGATTTACCCTTACGCCCAGCTAAAAACTTTCGGGAGTGGAATTTTTGCACTAATATACAATAGGCTTGGACTAGCAAGTTAACTGAATCGCCGAAACTGGTTGGTAAGATCCAGCACATCCAAAGTGCCCAGGCATTGTGTCAGGAACGCACCAGTCCTTCTCAAGGTACCGGTAGATTAGATAAAGTGTATTGAACTCAGGAACTTTTATTATCTCCAAACCCGAAGATTGGGGTCCAGAGATAGCGAATCGAAGTTTTTACTACGATATATTAGAGTCGTTCTTAAAAACTCTAGGAAAGAAAATTGGAATGAACGACCAGAGTGGGGTATCAAGGCTGCCCCTCCGGTCAAAAAGCCCAGAGAGCAAATATTAATGTAATAGTGCGGGTAGCAGAGTGGCGGTTAGAAGAGGCTCAATTCCGAGTTTTGTTCCTACCTGCCATGTGATACTCTCACAAACCAGAAAATTTGCACTAAAGTGACCTCCAAAATATCATGGAATTCTCACTAAGGCGACGACGGGAAGCTACAGTATAATACTACAGTGTTTTTACCCGCCTTCCTATCTATCGTGTCGCCCACCTTAGCGGTTCCCTGTAATTGCGGTCATCCCGTGAAATGTCCCCCCAAAGTGCACTCAGATCGGTATTCCGGAGAAGGCAAGTTTAATACTACTACTCAGTTATCCTCCTCCGTCTAGATTCCCCCTTCAGAATACCTTAGGGGTTTATGTCTAATTATAAACACAAGCAGATATCCTAGCACGCCGGCTGGGTTCATCAAGCCCACCGGAACAACACCAGTAGGGAGAAACAAGAACAGCGTCGAGTAAAACCCTAGGAGCGAAGGCTATCCACCACGCTAGCTTCTGTACTACGCCTCATGTGGGGTGGGTCGTAATTCAAAATTCAAAATTTTGCTGCTGTAAGGGATCAATGTTTATGGAGAGCGAGTTAGTACAATCTCGGTGAGCAGGGGATAGGTACTGTATTGTACCGCGCGGCTGGGGTTAAATACCGGTCTCTCGCCGTGCCACAAGAACCACATCTGCTTTAGCCCGAATAAGGTAACATGATCTGAGTGCTAGGGAAAAAGCGCAGGAGAGAATTTTCTTACATTAGGCGCTAGGTTGTTTTGGGATTGTAAGCTAGTAGGAGTTGCAGGTCGCTTTTTCTTAAAAAAAACAAAAAAACTCTAGAGTGGGGTACCTGTACAGAGCTAGAGTGCTTGTAATACCCGGTTCATGTGGGGCAGGCTATCTGTAAACTTGATGGATTGGGATAGATATCTAGCATAAGGACATTTGCCACAAGTTCTGCCTCTGTCACCGTTACAAGTGAGGGGATAACTTTGACCTCGTATTCAGGTGAATCGGTCAAAAATGCACTCCGGGAACAGAGAGGAGGGGGGAGATATAGGCCAAGTTAACCTGACACAATTCTCCACTAGGGGAGTTACGCACTCAAAAGATTTCCATAAGCTCAATATTTGTCCATCCCATGTCCAGTACGTGCCACAAGGTGCCGCCAGGGAGGTGCATAGGGAGCCACAAGAAAAGTCTCCGGGGCTTGCCACTTTGTAACTAACTGAGGTTGGCAAACCCAGGGCGGGGAAAATCGAGTCTCGGTGGGGGAAGTTCATTTTATATATTGTGTCCTCCCACTGTTCTCCTAGGATATATCCTTTCGATGCCAGAACTGCGGAGTGTATTTAACTTGAGGCCGATTCCACCATTAGTTGTTAGAGAGAATCACACCCAACCCGTCATTTAGCTTCGGAAATTGCACACTCGATACCTGCAGAGATGTTGGGAGGAAAGGTCAGTTTCCAGACCACTTTTATTTACAGCACTTCTGACGATCTGAATAGAAGGAAGATGTCGAAGCGGGGGCCAGAAGCATGTCAGGTTCAAGATGCTTGCTGATCCAGGAGGAGTCCCAGTATTCGGCAGTGGATCTTTTTTTGGTTACTTGGGATGGTCCCGATGATCCAGCGAATCCGCGGAATTGGACTACCCGCAAGAGTACGGGCTATTCTCTGCTCCGGTTCGATTGATAGTTCCTAATACAAACCTTTGATAGAGCTTTTGGTTGTGATTGTCCTTTGCGTCAATACCTTCTGCATTTCCATTGGCTCGGCTGATATCTCTCCTGCAATTACCCGTGTAAAACTTCAATATGGTGTGAGCACCGAGGTCGCAACACTGGTGTTAAGTTTGTAAGTTAGCTCTATTCCACGGAGCTTGGAGTGTTTTTAACAGGAGTTAGCTACGTTTTTGGTTGGGCAACTGGGCCGCTTATATTCAGCCCTGCCAGTGAAGTATGGATAATTCTTTTCTTTCCAGAGGCTAGGCACTAAACGAAAATAGATCTTCGGAAGAAACTCTGTATATCGGCCAACCTGGGCTCTCTTCGTGCTCTTTAATTTGGGTTGTTCTCTCTCGAAGAACATCACTTCCCTCCTAGTTTGTCGTCTCTTTGCCGGCATCTTTAGTTCTACCGCTACGGCTGTTGGCTTTGGCTCTGCCTATGACATGTTCCATCGTAGGACATCCTTACTGTTTTTCTCCCAGCAAGGAAATCTCGCGAACTAAACTAATCCCTCCACTTCATAGCCACACAAGTTGGCCCCCCGGCGTTCCTGATGGCCATGTGTGCCTTCCTCGGCCCCGGCCTTGGCCCTATCATTGGAGGTTACCTTACAGAGCATTCCGGCTGGGAATACATTCTCTGGTTCAACTTTATCTTCGCTGCGTCAACGTTCGGCACTTGGTGGTTAGTACCAGAGTCTCACTCTCCAACTCTGCTCGCTCGTAAGGCTCGTGAACTGCGAAAGAAGACTGGAGTAGAGGGACTGTACACCGATGCCCAAAAGAATGGGCTGCCAAGATCTAGAACTTTCATCACTGCAGTTTGGCGGCCATTGCAATTGCTTGCCTTTGAACCGATCGTTTTCCTTACTTCTCTGTTTGTCAGCTTCGTCTGGGGCATATTGTACCTCTATCTTGGAGTAAGTCATCAAGTGTCCTCAGATGCGGTTTTTGATAACTGACATGAGTTCAGGCTTACATAGTTGTCTTCAGAACGAGATATGGCTGGGGAGAAGCTAAAGCCGGAGCAGCATTCGGTGGTATCGCCATTGGTATCCTCCTTGCTGGGGGTATGGCGGGTATGGCAAACCGGATTTTCGTCAAACTGTCTGAAAAATATGGCAAAAATGGGCCATTTCCAGAAGGTCGCCTCCCTCCAGCTATGCTGGCTGCAGTTTTGGTTCCTGGAAGTATGTTCTGGTTTGCGTGGACTGGATTCACGCACGTTCACTGGGCAGTTCCAGTTGCTTCTGGCATCCCCTTTGGTTGGAGTATGGTAATGTTGTTTGTGAGTTTCTACTTTTTTTCGGAAGAATACACCTCTGGTTTGGTTGGCTAATTACAAGAATAGATTTCATTTGCCACTTACGCCTCCGACTCGTTCCCACATATCGCAGCGTCTGTTGGCGCTGCTAATTCTCTTCTTAGATGTCTATTTGCTATGAGCTTCCCGCTAGTGACGCCTAAGCTTTACGAAAGGTTTGAACCTGAGTGGGCGGAAACTATCCTCGCTTCCATCACTCTCTTGTTCATCCCTGTACCTTTCCTATTCTGGAAATTTGGTCCTTGGTTAAGAAGCAAGAGCAAGTTTCAGGCCAGATTTGTTTATTCTGACCTTCGATGATTTTTGTTTTTTTTGGCTATTATGCCCAAACCTCCCTTTAGATCCAATGCATAAGGGTTTAGGGACTAGTATTCACCTCATATGTCTTCTTGTTCATACGAACTTGTGGAATTTGCACTGGAGTTTGGGTAATTTCGTGGGCGTTCTTTTTCGTTTTATTGTAAATTGGTTATGGGAAGGGAGGGGTAGTGCCTCTACCATGATAAATACCTTAGCGCATCTAGAATTTTCAATGTATGATGGGAAGGTGGGAGTGACGAGTCAGTGTATAAGGCATGCTAAATGTTTCTTTGTGACTTACCGCGCTCACTCATGGGCAAAAGTGATTATACACTACCGCCACCGGATTGCCGTCTCACCTTCTAGCCCTCAGGGAACCCCCGAGATGCCGGCAAACTACTGGTGACCCTTACTACAGGGAGTCGCAAAGCTTCGAGCCTCGTATAACTTGACTAGCAAACGATCAAGTATTACAAACTCGAAAAGGAATGGTTACCGAAAGATTTGTGGATTTACTGCATAACAACCATAACCAATTCAAGCCTGTTTCCTCCCCACTTAGAAAACAACCCTAACGCCCCTCTCGTCGAAACATTCATGCAAGACACAGGTACACGTAGCACAATGTGACCCTCCAGCAGACCCCACTGAGCTCCTCCTACCATCCATGTCCCTCCTCTCTAACACAACCTTCACCTCGTCCCGTTGCCCCCCTGGAATGCCAGGGCATTCAAACGCAGCGTGCTTCCTCGCACGTACCGTGTTACGCGCAGCGAACGTTTCGGGGCACCATCGGCACTTGTGCCTTGTGCTCTGAGGCTTAGTGGGATCGGGATAAGGGATGATAAGAGTATCGACAAGAGGATCAGAAGGTCGACCGCCTTTGGGTTTATGCGCAGTAATGGAATTCATGGCTGGATGGATTTCACAGACAGTAAGGGATATCCCTGAGCTGGGGGATTCGGGCGAGTTTATATACGTTGTAAACGGTTCCGTGGAGGTATGATGTGAATAAAAGATCAAATAATCTTGTGACGTCTAGGTGAAGTGCTCGATTACGGTTATTGATGTGCCCGATCTACCACCAAGTTCAAGCAATTGGACTGGCATGAAAATACAGATGTGTGATGCTGGGAGGCCTCAAAAACACAGCTATGAGTGGGTCTATGGCCCGTGTTCTTGCTTCGAGGGGGTCGCACAAGTAATCTTGAGACAATTGCAGTTACAGCACACGGCCCATACGGAGATGATAGCCTCCAAAATCCTTGACAACCCATGGTGAGGAACATCTATAATGGCAATAGGCGGATATTCATCCGAGTCTGTCAACAGTAGGTTAATTTTCCATGATTGGCCTTTTCTAAGCTAATGTCTTAGCAAATATCAATTAACAGTCCTTGCCAAAGGCGGTGACAGTAATTAAACATATTCCGGACTTTCCCCTTGCCCCTACCACATCTTTAAACCCCAGTGTCTCTATAAAAACTCGAGATATTTCTGTTTTCCCCCATCAATGCGTAGAGGACCGTCCACTCTATCACCTCTAGAGCTATAATTCTCATTAGACTTGTGGTTGAAACCCTTTGGCGATTGAAGTGGGACGATATTTTCTTGGCAAAGTACTCCAGCTACAATGTCCCTCACCATACTCGAGTAACCCCAAGCAAATCTAACTCAAAACGTAACGCTATTAAACCCCCGCACCATCCCACCACCGGCACCAACCCTCCATCATTCAAATTCACCCGACCTGCCTACGCAGTTTGCCCCCCCCCCCCCCAAATACCATCGAAGCAAAGAGAAACAAGAAAACGCAAGAATGTCATCAATAAAACTCTACTGCTTTACAAAGCTCCAAAATGCACCCAGCACCTCCGGCTACTGCCAAAAGCTCGAGACCCTCTTCCGCGCATCCTCTTATGACAATTATACCAATCACTTCACCCTCCCGCACTCGGCGCCGAAGCGCAAGCTACCATACATAGAATTAACCCCAACCCCGGATTCTCCTCCAGAGACATACCCAGACTCACACTTCATCATACAACACCTCGTCTCCAACGGGGTGATCCGAGACCCAGACGAAGGCCTAACTCGGTCACAGCGAGCGGACAGCCGCGCTTGGGTCGGGTACACCGACGACACTTTCTACCCAGCCGTCATACACACGCGCTGGGCGCGCCCAGATAATTCCGCGGCTATGATTTCTCTCATACCGCTTCCTGCTTTGATAAAGCCGATTATGAAGTGGTACCTAAGCTGGAGGATTCCGAGTGCGTTGTGGACTGCCGGGGTAGGCAGACACACGAATGAGGAGATTGATACACTTATCCAGGAGTGGGTGGAAGCGGTAGATGCGAGGTTGGAGGGTGTGAAGTACTTTCATGGGGATAGACCATCGATGGTGGATATAGAGATTTATGCTTTCGTTGTGAGTGGGCTGGTGTGCGGGAAGGGGAATCGAGAGTTCCAGGATATGGTTTTAGGGAAGGAGAGGATTCGGGAGTATGTTGCTGGGCTGACAAGGTTGTGGTTTCCAGAGTATGAGGGGATTTTGGAGATGGTTGAGAGGAAGTAGGCCTAGCTGGGGGGGATTTTTTATACCACTTTGTTTATACGGCATCTGATGAATGTTTGTGATTCTTAAATGAAGTTTGTCGAATATCGTACTATTATGCAAATGCTCCTGTCTCGAGGATACATACCCCTAAGACCTCCAAATCATGTAGAGGCCTGAAAGAAGTTTAAGCGTAAAATTTCGTCTTTTCCCACCAACCTCCCGTAGCAAGAAAGTTAAGCACGCCTTATCCACTCACTCTAGCTCCTAACATATTAGGGGTCTCCAAACTACTCGTAGAATGGCAACGGCGATTCCTTGATTCAGCTGGGCTTGGATCTGGCCAATTATGTCTGGTCGGACTTTGAATACCCCCGAGGGCAACGGGGGTTGAGCAATTGTCTTAGCCAAACCAAAAAAATAAAATGGTGCTTATGTCATGCCTTCCACATGGCACAGCAATCATGACTTCAGAAAACCCAACAGCATGGAGAGCTTCACTAGCCCCAGGAAACCGGCTTGAGGAGTGGAAATCGTCCCCTCAAGTTCCCCCACTGACTTGGCACCTTTTAGCCAATCATCTCCTAGCCCAAATTGAAAGCACCGCTGCCATCCTAATTTGAGGATCCCTATTATCCCTTGGGCGGCCTGAGACACTAGAATCTGTTACCAGCACGCTAGGGCTTGATTTGGGAAGCCGCGAGCCGTAGTGGTCAGGAAATAGGATTTTTCGGTCTTTTCAGAGCTCAAATGACTTAGTGTCTCAGATCGCCCAAGGGATAGCCCCAAGCCAAGGTTAATATTAACTATGATATATTATCAATCACAAGAAAGCTTATTCTGCACAAAGCCCAATCACTTAAGTCTTTTGTCATACCATACAATAACCAAATTATGATATAATACCTTGTCTATTTCCCACTATCATATTATCCATACTCGTTGTCCCCCAAATCTGAAGGTGCCGCCTGCTTCCACACACCCCACCTACCCGAATTATTAGGAAAAACCTTTCTCCGTCTGACGTCACCCACCAACCCACCCAGCACCCCCCTCCTCCCCACCCCCTCCACAGAACCCAAATAAAACGGAGAAAGCACCCGGGGATTAAGATGAGAGTCTTGCATACGGTATCCCTTATCACGTCAAGCCCCCCACTATGGCCTACCTCGACACCCACCTCTCTACAATATTCCGCTCATGGTCCGAGATCCGTGGGTCAAACATGAGGAAGAAGGGCAGAGGAGGGAGGGGGGGGTGGGAGGAGTAGGGGGGGTAGGGTAGTAGGAGGGCTATATATTCTGACGAAATACCTATGATACCTCCATCCTATATCATACATACCATATCCTACCCTTGCGGTATAGTACGCCCCCAGGGCATTCCCTCGAAATATCAAAGTCTCGCCACGATGTCTTCAGAGAAAGTTTCAGGCGCAACCGGGACTGGGAAGAACGCGGACATCCCATACGCGATTCCTGAGTGTCCGGTTACCAAGATTCGAACACCATATGTACCCAGTGAGAAGGACTCAGAGGCTGTTCCCAATCCCGGTTGTCTCCCTCTTCTCTTCTCTTCTCTCTCCTCCTCCTTCTTTCTTCCTGTCCCACAATCCTCCTGTCGGTCCATCTCTCCAATAGAGTACTGTACTAATTGAAACATGCTTATTCTCCAGGAACCCCACGAGCGAACATAGCACCAACAACTGCTACACCCTGCGGTACCACAAAAGATGACTGGGCCAAATCTCACTCCCACCAATCGGTCCTCCATCAACACTGTGCATTCTGGGACCCGGATGGAGACGGTATAGTCTGGCCGCGCGACACATACCTTGGTTTTCGAGCCATCGGGTTTGGTATCATCCTCTCCGTGGTGGCCATGGTGATTGTCCACGGAGCTTTCTCATGGACTACCACGGGCGGGATGGTTCCAGATCCGTTATTCAGATTATACCTGAAGAATATGTACCGTTGCAAGCACGGTAGTGACACCGGGGCTTATGATTCCGAAGGGAGGTTCGTGCCGCAGAAGTTTGAGGACTTTTTCACGAAGTATGGGGATGGGGAGAAAGTTAGCAAAAAGCAGATTCTGGAGGGAGTCAGCGCACAGAGATGTGTGGCGGATTTTTTTGGGTGGACGGCAGAGGCTTTGGAGTGCGAGTACTCCCATAAATTGCCTCATGTATATTGGATTGGGGGGCTAATAGTGTTGAGATACAGGGGCCGCTACTTATTTATTACTCTGGCCTGAGGACGGAATTTTGAAAAAGGAAGATGTGAGGGGGGTTTACGACGGAAGCATTTTTCCCGAGATGGCCAGGAGGCGGGCTGCCAAGGGGAAAGAAAACTGATTAGCTTCACCAGAGAATTGGGAGACTTTAGGGTTTCGGGATTTTGGGGTCCTGGGCCCCGTCATGAAGGCATTTGGAGTTTGTAACTACAAGGGATATCACGAGGATAGCCAGAGGGTTGTTTATTAGTATTATTTAAATTTGATTCCTCTTTTATCGGCAATCAAGGTGGTCTTTTAAAATATCCCCGAAGAGACTACACTAATGCAATCAAATCTCGGGCACAACATTGGGTCTAGACGGAACTGGCCTCCAGAACAAACGACGATTTCGGGCTGCCGAGAAGTCGGAATGTCTCATCTCGGATCTATCCGCGAAATGAGCTAAAATCCATTACCATAACAGTTCCCACACTACCCCGCATCCCCATGTTATCATTGGACCACTAACCAGTTCTGTTCGCAACCTCCGAAAGTGTCCACTCTCCTCGACCTGTGCCGGAGGGAAAAGGGGGGGGGAAAGGCGGGGGATAGGAAAAAGATCTGACTTCCAACTCTGAGGAAACAATTGCACGTTAAAATTCTAGAGACTTTTTTAATGATGATATCACGAACTCTCGGCCGATGCTTAACCCCTCGCCAAAAGAGCCAGGTGGACAGGTTGAACATCATGTCCTCGACATCACCGTAGGGTTAGGGGTTCCAAAACATCCGGATGAGGCCTAGAACCTCACACCTGTCCTACCAGCGCCCACGATCACATCCACGAAAGTACCGGCGGTAGTACAACACGAGTGTCTGCAGAGCACATCACTGCACGCGGCATCCTGGAAAGAAACAAAGTTGGCACAGCTCACCTCACCACATCCGGCACGATAGTATCAGAAGAGCTCCCGAACTAGGAATAGCAAGACCTCCGGCATCGATTGAATTGAACTGGGGCTGGGCTATCCGGTACAAGTCCGTCCACGTGTATTGTCTTAGTTCCTGCGGGGGCTGTACTCTCAATGGACGGAGCTCCGTAGTGCCCCTGCTGATCAAGTGCCATCCTCTCTATATAACATATCTCATCAGGCCTTTCTTCCCCCTCCATCAAGAAAAGTATTTGTGGTAAGTGTACAGATTCGGTAGTTATGATGAGGTTCACAAAATTTCTTGGGCTCGGGGCCTGTTTGGCGGGGATGGTGGGGGCCAGGTCTGGGATTATGGAAGTTCTGGATGGGTGGAAATATAGTCCGTACGCGAGGTACCCGACGGATTTTACGAGAGGGATTATTCCGGTATGTTATTTCTTCCTTCCCGAGCGACTAGTAATGGAACTGGTGATTGATGGAGGGTCGTGGGCGTAGAAAAGAATGCATTCGCATAATGATTGTTGGAGGGATGTTCCATTATATTCAGGTACGCGCATGGCCTCCGCTAGTAAGCAGAGGAGAGAAGCCAGTAGACTAACAGAGGTGAGCAGCAATTGCCAGTGGGGCGATATCAGTGGAAGCAGATATCTGGGTGATTAACAAAACTTTGTATGTAAGTATCCGAACCTAATCCCCCCTCCTAAGGAACAGTCCTGAAGGAAATCCAAGGTCGGCCATGACCCCTCTGCCCTAACTGAGGGCCGCACCTTCGGAAACCTATACATAAACCCTCTAGTTGATATCCTCACAAGGCAAAATCCTACCTCGCGTTTCATGCCCTCAAGAACCCGGAAGTGAGTCCCCGTCCCCCTTCTCTTCCTTTCCCAACCCTTCCTGAAAATTCCCTAACACAACCCAACCAGCGGCGTGTTCGATTCCTCAATTGGCCAAACCCTCTTCCTCTCCATCGACCTCAAAACCCCGGGCGAGGAAGCCTGGTCCGTAGTTGTTAAAGCCCTGGAGCCACTCCGAGCCTTGGATTACCTCTCCTCTATAAAAGACAACGTCCTGATCCCCGGCCCAGTAACCGTGATAGGATCTGGAGACACACCCCTGGAAGCTATCCGCCGGTTATCCACGAGAGACTACTTCTTGGATGGCCCGCTACTGGCACTCGATGCGCAAAACATCACGAGAGCAATTTCGCTAATGGCGAGTGCGCCACTGTCCGCTGCAGTGGGGGAAATCGGGCCGCAGGGGTTGAATGCGGCGCAGAGGAGAATAATCAGGAAGCAGGTGGAAGACGCGCATAAGAGGGGGATTCTCGCTAGGTATTGGGATATACCCGGATGGCCGGTGAGCCTCAGGAATGGGATCTGGAGGGATCTCCTGTATGCCGGGGTGGATTTGTTGAACGTAGATGATCTAGAGGCGGGGGCTGGTGTTGTTGGTGCTGTGGGGTGGTAGATATTTTATTTATTTAGGCCCTGTTCACTGCGCCATTTTTATAGCATAAAAGTGACTTTTATGGCATAAATTATGGCAACTAAACCTTTTTATATAGGGGTGTGTTCTCTGCATACAAAAATATCATGATATATTTTTATTTTTACAATATATTTTTATAGTATAAATCCTGAGAACAAAGTAGATGGTTAAGGGCTAGAAATAAAAACCTTTTACCATTATATTATCATAAAAGTTGATAACTATTATATGAGACCGTGTCAGCTTTAACAGGTATTTATTAACCATACTCTTATATAACTATTACCAAATATATGTTTTCTTGATATGAATATTTATTTCCTGGTTGTGCAAAAGAACACCTTATATTTCTGAAATATGCTATAAATTTATTTTAACATATATGCCATTTGCAACTTTTATTGTGATATATTTATATTGTGGCGCGCCGAACAGGGCCTTATTATTTTTTCCCTGCTGGGAGATATATCCTCTGGTTTGGGGGACGATGTTGAGTGTGGATCAACTGTGATGCCAAATTTGTAGTTTTGTGGCTATCCCAGTAGACAGTTCGAGGGGTAAGGTATATCCGGTAGCAGAGGTGTGCCGAATAACGATAAAATTGCTGTGGTAAGAAAGTTGCCGGACAGTAACAGAATAATGTGTTACTACAAGTTTAAAAATATCTCCCTTAACCCCCCATCTCCAATTTGTTGCCGAATCTGATGATAGGAGTAGTGTTAATGTAGCTCAATCACACGGAAGAACTCTTCTTCTGTACCCTCATATCTCTTCCCATTATCCTTTTCCGATAGGCATTTTCAGTCGTTGTGGTATTGACTATAGTGGGAGATGGGTCCAGGTTACCATAAGATTATAATGCCGTTGCAGCCATAGCATGATCTTCTGCGGATCTAATTCCGCAATTGTCCGGCAACTTTCTTGCCGCGAGCGTACTCGTCATTAGACCGTCAGGTCCTCCACCCAGCACAGAAAACTTTACTATCTCAATCAATCTCGCAAGGATAGGCAGAATCCGCTGGTGAGTGACAACCTATGATCATTTAATCATCATTCATCATGCTCTCTCCCCCGAACGTTTGACTTACTAAATTTAGGATCATAGGGCATTGGGGGGGGGGGGGGGGGGGGGGGGGGGGGGGGGGGGGGGGGGGGGGGGGGGGGGGGGGGGGGGGGGGGGGGGGGGGGGGGGGGGGGGGGGGGGGGGGGGGGGGGGGGGGGGGGGGGGGGGGGGG